>Ga0126312_10003835_pt1 | contig 10153 bp, 9 predicted proteins | sample Plot104A_FD_92537 | JGI IMG/M metagenome (GOLD analysis project Ga0126312, IMG submission 92537) | Serpentine soil microbial communities from UC McLaughlin Reserve, CA, USA - Plot104A | ecosystem: Environmental > Terrestrial > Soil > Grasslands | place: USA: UC McLaughlin Reserve, Lake County...
GTCTGCGCTTCCGCCTGGCCGCGCGTCGTCTCCGGCGAGAGGCGAACTGCCTGATTTGGGTCGCTCCGGACGGGTAGCCGTATGACGTGGCAACGCGGGAGCGCTACTTCGGGCGGCGGCCGGCGGCGTCATCGGGCCTCACCGCCCCGGGCCCGGTCGTGCTCGGCACGCTCGCGTCTCGCGTGGAGCCGGACGCCGAGCGGCTCGCGATCTCGAGCGCACTGGAGGCCGACGTTCCCCTGTTGGTCGTGAACGGCGTCCAGGCGCCACCGTCTCTCCGCACCCTCCAACTTGGCGCGCTCGACCCGGCGCGCGAGGACTACGCCGCCGTCCGTGCCACGGCCGAACGGGCAGCGAGACTCGGCATCAGGGTCGAGCATCTGCGCGTGACGAGCCCGCGGCCCGCGAAGGCGATCGTCGAGATCGCGAACGAGCGCGGCGCCGGCTTGCTCGTGCTGGGACCCAAGCGTGGGCGCGTCTCGCGCTGGCGCCTCAGGCGCGCCGCACGCGAGGTAAAGCGCAACGCCGCGTGCCTCGTCTGGATCGCCGGCGAGTAGGACGGGAGCTCCCGGACGGTCCGTCGTCTCCGGGCACGGCTGCGTCCGCAGCCAGCGCACCCAGCGCTGCGCGGCGGGTGGCGGCCGGGGTTTCTATGAGTGCGATTGGGTTCATGGGCGGAGTGTTGCTCTCGATCTCATCAATATCAATCATAAATCTGACCCCACGATAAGATCAGCTAATGCTTGATCCACGCCGGCTGCTTACCTTTCGCGAGGTAGCCCGGATCGGTTCGTTCTCCCGCGCGGCGGAGGAGCTGTCGCTCACCCAGCCCGCCGTGTCGCAACAGATCCTCTCGCTCGAGCGGCAACTCGGAATCCGCCTGATCGACCGCGGCCCCGGCGGGCTGGGTCTCACCGAGGCCGGCGCGCTCCTTCTGCGGCACGCGGATGCCGTCTCGGGCCGGCTGCGCCTGGCCGGCGAGCAGCTCGGCGCTCTGGTGGGCGAGCAGCGCCGGCACCTGGCCATAGGCGCATTCCCGAGCGCCATCGCGACGATCGTGCCGGAAGCGCTCGTGCAGATGAGGGCGACGGAGCCAGAGCTCGAGGTGAATGTCTCCGAGGGCACGCTGGAGGAGCTCGTCGCAGCTGTCCGCGACGGCACCATCCACCTCGCCGTCCTCTTCCAGGATGCCGCCGCCCCGCGGCGCGACCACGAGGACCTCGAGCGCCACGATCTGTTCGAGGAGCCGATGGTGGCGGCGCTGCCGCCGCGGCACCGCCTCGCGCGTCGACGGAGGATCGACCTCGAGCAGCTCGCGGGCGACCAGTGGACCGCGCCGTCGCGCGACGGGCTGGTCCACCGCACCTGCCTGGCGGCGGGATTCGAGCCCAACATCGCCTTCGTGACGCGCGACGTGCTCGCCTTCCGGGAGCTCGTGGCTTCCGGCCTCGCGGTCACGCTCACCGGCGGCCTGCTCGCCGGGCGTCTCGAGGGAATCGCCACTCCTGCCGTGACCGGAGATCCGGCCCGACGGACGATCTATGCGGTCAGGCCCACCACGGACAATCATCCATTGACAGACCGACTGCTCGCGGAGCTCGCCCGGTCACGCTAGCGACGCCGGGCGCCCGAAGACGCCCGGCGGGCCTGCACGCGCTCGGAGGAGGGACTAGTTGAACGAGTACTGCTCGTATTTGTCGACGTTGTCCTTCGTGACAACAGCGGCCGGCACGATGAGCTGGCGCGGAACCTCCGGCGGAACCAGCTCCGGGAACCCCTGCCCAAGGGCGATGAGGCGCCCCATGTTCACGGCGGTTGCCGCCATGTTCGGGTTGTAGAGGAAGGTCGCCCGGTAGAGACCGCCCTCCTTGATCTGGTCCATGGCGTCCTGCGAGCCGCCCACGCCCGTGAGGAACATCTCGTCCTCGCGCCCCGCGTTGCGGATCGCCTGGACCACGCCCTGAGCCATATCGTCATCGTGCGTGTAGACGGCGTCGATGCTCTTCTCGGACTGGAGGATGTTCTCCATGACCTTCAGCCCCTGGTCCGGGTTGAAGTCGCCGGGCTGCGAGGCGACGATGTTGATGCCGCCCCCCGGACACTTCTTCTTGAGCTCGTCCGTGAACCCCTTCGTCCGGTCCTCGGTCACCGAGATGCCGGCGAGGCCCTGGATCTCGACGACGTTGCCCTTGCACTTGAGCTCCTCGGAGATGTAGTCGGCAGCGAGGATGCCGATCTGGTAGTTGTCGCCGAGGATCGTCGCGGTCGCAGCATCCGGCGCCGTGAAGAGGCGGTCGATGTTCACGACCGGGATGCCGGCCTTCTCCGCCTTCTGCGCGACCGGGGTCAGCGCGGCGCCGTCCTGCGGCAGGACGACGAGCACGTCGGGCTTCTGCGAGATCGCCTGCTCCACCTGCTGCGCCTGGGAATCCGCGTCCGCGGCTTGGAGCAGCTGGAAATCGAGATCGTCGTATTGCGCGGCTGCGCTCTTCGCGTTCTTGGAGATCGCGCCGAGCCAGCCGTGATCCGTCGGCGGGACGCTCGCGATCATCTTGACCTTCTCGCCGGTCCCCTTGGCCGGCGTTCCGTTGTCGCCTGACTGTGCCTGGACGGTCACGGTCTCGGTGTCGCCGCCGTTACAGGCCGCGACACCCACCGCCAGGACTGCCGCGGCGATAGGGATGCAGAGTCGCCTCAGCGACATGGAAGTACCTCCTGTTGTGGATTTGCGCCCATCAGTAACGGGCCTCCGGCCGCTGAAGCAGGACGGCGCCGAGGACGATCAGGCCCTTGGTCACCTGCTGAACCTCGGTCGAGAGGTTCAGCTGCGTCATGAGGCTGAAGATGAGGGCGAACGTGAGGACGCCGAGGAACGTGCCCACGATGCTGGCCCGGCCACCCGCGAGGCTCGTGCCGCCGATCACGACGGCGCCGATGGCGTCGAGCTCGTAGAGGTTTCCGCTCACGGGCGAGGCGCTGCCGAGGCGCGCGCACAGGAGCACGGTGGCCACCCCCGCCAAGGCGCCCATAAGGACATAGACGCTGAAGATGATCCGCCGCACCGGTACGCCGGCGATCCGTGCCGCCTCGCGGTTGCCACCGACCGACACGACGTGGCGGCCGTAACGAGTGCGGTTCAGCAGGACCCAGGCGCCGACCGTGATCGCCAGGAAGACGTACACGGACACCGGGATACCGAGGATGCGCCCCGTGCCGAACCAGAGCAGGGAGAACACGGCCGGCTCGCCGAAGTTCCCGCCGTTGAGATCCAGCAGGCTCACCGGCAGCTTGTCGTTTAAGAGCAGCGCGATGCCCCTCGCGATCGAGAACATCGCGAGGGTCGCGATGAAGGGCACGACCCGCCCGTACGCGATCGAGATGGCGTTCACCGTGCCGAGGGCCGTCGCGAAAGCAAGAGCGGCGACGATGAACAGCAGGCTGCTCGTGCCGGTGTCGCCGAGCATCACCCCGCCGAACATCCCAGCTGCGGCGACCATCGAGCCGACCGAAAGGTCGATCCCCGCCGTGGCGATCACGAACGTCATCCCCATGGCGAGCACGCCGATCACGCTCGCCTGGGTGAGCATGTTCCGGACGTTGTCCCAGGTGGGGAAGGTGTCGGGTTTGAGGATCGCGCCCGCCACGAAGAGCAGAATCACCACGACGACGAGGGCGTACTCCTGGAATTGCAGCTGCTTCAGCCGGCCGACGAACCCAGCGGAGCGGCTGACTCCGGTCGGCTCCGCCCGCGACGTCGTCATACGACTTCCTCCTCGAGATCTGGGGAATCGGTGGGCGCCACTGCGTGCCGGAGCAGCTCCTGCTCCGTGGCCGTCTTGCCGTCGATCTCCGCGACGATCTCGCCTTCGCGCATCACCAGGATGCGAGTGCAGATGCCCACGAGCTCTTCGAGCTCCGAGGACACCACCAGGACGCCGACACCCGCCCGCGCGAGGTCGGTGATGATCCGGTAAAGCTCCGCCTTCGTCCTCACGTCCACGCCCCGAGTCGGCTCGTCGAGCAGCAGAACCCGGCAGTCGCGGAGCAGCCAGCGCGCGAGCACGACCTTCTGCTGATTGCCTCCTGACAGCAGGCGAACAATTCGATCGGGATCGTCCGGGGCGGTGTTCAGCTTGCGGAGCTGCTCCCGAGCAGCGGTGCGCTCGCCGCGGATGCTCAGCAGCGGGCGCGCGAAGCGGCGCAGGCTCGCGACCGTGACGTTCTTCGCGGAGCTCCAGTCGAGGATGAGCGCCTGCGACTTGCGGTCCTCAGGCGCCAGCCCGAGGCCTGCCGCAATGGCGCCGCTCGGGCTCCGGGCGAGCGGGGCGCCGTCAAGCAGGATCTCGCCCTCGTCCCGTTCGTCGAGGCCATAGATGATCCGAAGGAGCTCGGTACGGCCCGATCCCACCAAGCCGCCGAGGCCGAGGACCTCGCCCGCGCGAAGCTCCAGCGAGGCGTCTCGCACCGCCGGGAGGCGCCGCACGCCGCGAACGTCGAGGAGAACTTCGTCCGCTGCGGTGGGGCGATCCGGATACAGCTGCTCGACCTTGTGGCCGACCATGAGCTCGATCAGGTCGTCCGTCGGTGTGCTCGCAGGGATGCCGCTGGCCGTGGTCCGGCCGTCCGCGAGGACGGTCACTCTGTTCCCGATCCGACGGATCTCGTCCAGCCGATGCGAGATGTAGACGACCCCCACGCCGTCTGCCGCCAGCCGGCGGACGACTTCGAAGAGGGTCTCGATCTCGCCCTCGTCGAGGATGGCGGACGGCTCGTCCATGATCAGCAGGCGCACGTCGACGGAGAGAGCTCGCGCGATCGAGACGATCTGCTTGGCGGCCGGCCGAAGCGCCCTCACCTTCGTGCGAGCCGAGATCGCCGGGTGCCCGAGGCGCGCGAGCAGCGCGTTCGCCTCCCGGTGCATCTGGTCGAAGTTGAGCAGTGGCCCACGCCGTGGCTCGTGCGCGAGGAAGATGCTCTCCGCGACCGTCAGCTCATCGACCAGGTCAAGCTCCTGGTAGATCGTCGCGACTCCACGCTTGAGCGAACCCGCCGGGTCACCGACCGGCAGCGGCTCGCCCATGAACAGGATCTCGCCGCTGGTGGGCTCGTGTGCGCCCGAGATGCATTTGATCAGCGTCGACTTCCCGGCCCCGTTCGCCCCCAGCAGGCAGTGCACCTCCCCGGCCGAGACGTCGAGGTTGACGCCCTGAAGCGCCTCCACCCCGGGGAACTCCTTCACCAGGTCGCGAACCTCGAGAATCGAGCTCACGCCACCACCAGGCCTCGGAGATTGGAATGGGCGATGCGCAGGCCGGCCCCCACCTTCTCCGGGCTGCCGCCCCAGACGGGGTCCTCGTGCTCGACCGACAGGACACCGTCGAAGCCGCCCTCGTAGAGCGTGTCGACGTAGTGTCGGAAATCGACCTGCCCCAGACCCGGGATGCGATAGCGCCACCAGCCCATGTCCCACGGGTCCTGGTCGCGCGTCGAGACGCGCCCGAAGAAGCCGTAGCGGTTCCGCTCCGCGGGAAAGGTCTCGGCGTCCTTTGCGTGCGCGTGTGCAACACGGTCCACATAGGGCCGGAGCGCGTCGACCGGATCGATCCCCAGCCAGAGCAGATGCGACGGATCGAAGTTGAGGTACAGCCCGAGCTCGAACATCCACTCCCAGAGCTCCGGCGAGTACGCGAGGTTGCCTGGGTAGCCGTCCGGGTGCCATCCCTCCATCACGCAGTTCTCGATCATCAGGCGAACGCCGCGCTCGCCGGCGTACTCGACCAGCGGTGGGAAGATCCGCTCGGCCTCGCGCAGGTTGTCAGCGACGCTGCGGCCGGGGTCGCGGCCGACGAATGTGCCCATCGGCACACCTCCCAGGGCGGCGGCCGCATCGATGCAGGCGCGGACGTGAGTGTGCACGGCCTCGCGCTCGGTGGGATCCGGGTGCAGGTTGTTGTCGTAGTACGCGAGCGCTGATAGCTCGAGGCCGTTGTCGTCAAGCGCCTGCCGCACCCGATCGGCCTCCGCCTCGTCAAAGCCGTCGGCCGCCACGTGGCTGGCGGTGAAAGGCCGGTCACCCAGCCGCGGCCACGCGGCGAGCTCGAGGGCTTCGTAGCCGTTCGCGCCCGCCCAGCGCGCGACCTCGTCCAGCGGGCGCTCCGGCATGCAGGCGCTGAGGAACCCCAGCTTCATCGTGGAACCGGCTCCTGCGCCGTGGCGACGTCGACCCACTGCCCAGTGGCGGCCGACCTCAGCACGGCCTCCGTGATGTGGACCGCACGCAGGCCGTCGGCGAACACGGGCAGTCCGCCCGGCGGCACCCCGGTTTCGATGCCCTCGTAGAAGTCCGCGACGAACGCGTCGAAGCAGTCCGCGTAACCCTGGGGATGGCCTCCGGGCAGCGTGGCGTAGCGAGCCGCTGCTGGAGAGAGCGACTCGGGGTCCCGCCGGACGATCGATTCGTTGTCGCGTCGGCCCACCCAGAGCTGCTCCGGCTGCTCTTGATCGAACGCGAGCGCGGACTCGGAGCCATCCAACTCGATCCACAACCTGTTCTTCCGACCGGGCGACACCTGACTGATCACCACCGACCCGACTGCTCCGCCATCGGTCTCGAACTGCACGAGGGCGACGTCCTCGGTGCTGACGGGCCGTGCCTCGCCGGTGGAGTTGCCTCCGGCGAACGCCCTTCGAGCGGCATCGGACACGCGCTCGGGCACCGCGGTCAGGGTCCGCGCAGACAGGCGCATCATGCGGTGGCCCGAGACGAACTCCGCGAGATCGCACCAGTGCGAGCCGATGTCGGCGAATGCCCGCGACGCTCCTCCGATTGCCTCATCGACGCGCCAGTTGTCGTCCTCTGGCCGGAGGAGCCAGTCCTGAAGGTAGGTCCCGTGCAGCAACGTGATGCTGCCCAGCTGCCCTCCCGACACGCGCTCGTGGGCCTCGCGAACCGTCGGGTAAAAGCGGTAGACGAAGGGCACGGCGGCCTGGCGTCCTGACTCGGCGGCAGCGGCGACCAGCGCTTCGGCCTCGGTCACGTCGAGAGCGAGGGGCTTTTCGCAGACCACGTGCTTGCCCGCGGTAAGTGCCGCGTCCGCCAGCGGTCGGTGGAGGTGGTTGGGCGTGCAGATATGGATCACGTCGATGTCGTCCGCGGCGATGAGCTCCTCGGGGGAGCCGGCGGAGCGCTCGGCCCCGAGCTCGCCGGCGGCCACCTCGGCGCTCTGCGCCGACGAGGCCGCGACCGCCGTGAGGTGCGCGCCGGCGAGCAGGGCGGAGCGTGCGTGGACGCGACCAATAAAGCCGCTCCCCACGATCCCGACGCGAAGGACCTCAGACGCCATCCTTGCCGGGACCGTATCCCGAACTTAGTCCAAATGTCAACCAAAAGTGGCCGGTAAACAGTCTGAACATGCCCTAGTTGGTCCAATGGCATGCTGTACTGTGGTCAAATGAGGAGCCCCGGCGACCTTCTCAGCCTCATCCGAGAGGGCGTCGCCGTCACCCGTGCCGACTTGGCCCGGCACACCGGGCTGGCTCGCTCGACCGTCGCGCAACGCGTCGACGCACTACTCGCGAACGGGCTGGTCGTAGAGGCGGGCGGCAGCGCGTCGACCGGTGGAAGGCCTCCGACGGTGCTCGCGTTCAATCACGACGCCGGCCTTGTCTTGGTGGCGGACCTCGGGGCAACCCACGCGCGCATGGCCGCCACCGACCTGGCGGGGGCGCCGCTCGCCGAGACGGCCGAGGACCTGGACATCGCGCTCGGTCCTACGGAGGTACTGACGCGCGTGTCGGCACGCTTCCAGGAGCTGCTCGCCCAGACCGGACGCTCGACGCTCGACGTGCGTGGCATCGGGATCGGCGTCCCGGGGCCGGTCGAGTTCGCCAGCGGGCAGCCGGTGAACCCGCCCATCATGCCGGGCTGGGACGGTTTCGACATCCCCGGCTGGTTCGCCGACCACTACACCGCTCCGGTACTGGTCGACAACGACGTCAACATCATGGCGCGGGGCGAGCATTGGGTGCACTGGCGCCGCACGTCGCACCTGCTGTTGGTGAAGGTCGGAACGGGTATTGGGTGCGGCATCGTGGCCGATGGGCACATTCATCGAGGCGCCCGTGGCGCAGCCGGCGACATCGGTCACATCCGTGCAACCGGCAGTGACGACGTGGTGTGCCGCTGCGGCAACATCGGCTGCCTCGAGGCGATCGCCGGAGGCCAGGCGCTCGCGGACCGGCTTTCCGCTGTCGGCATCGATGCGGCCAACAGCCGCGACGTCGTTCGCCTCGTACGCGCCGGCGACGCGACCGCGACTCGGATGGTCCGCGACGCGGGGCGAACGCTTGGGGAAGTCCTGGCGGGAACGGTGAACTTCTTCAATCCCGCGGTGATCGTGATCGGCGGCGACATCGCCGAAGCACACGCGCAACTGCTTGCCGGGGTCCGCGAGGGGATCTTGAGCCGCTCGCTCCCGCTCGCGACGCGCGACCTCCGCATCGTGCCCAGCCGGCTCGGCGACCGCGCCGGTATCACAGGGGCGGCTATTACCGCTATCGAGCACGTGCTGTCGCCGTCCGCGGTGAACCAAACGCTGCAGACGGCCGCTTAGCGCGGGAGCGGGCGCATGAATGGGCGGTGCCCGGCTCGAACGGGCGAGCTCCTGCTCGTAAGTCAGGCGCTCGCCACGTCGAGCACGGTCCGTCCGCGCCGTCGGCGCTCAGGACGGCCTGACGCCGATGTCGAGCGTGCCCGTGTAGCCGTCCACGACGCGGTCGCCCTTGCGGCGGAGGTGCAGGAGCGCACGGCGCCCGGCCTCGCGGTAGATCATGTCATCGGAGTTGGTGGTGTCGGCCTGGCCGCGCGACCCGTAGGCGGCGCGGCTGTAGACCCGCGCCGACACCGCGTCCTTCATGAACACCTGGCCGGTGTGGACCTCGCTCCCGGAGACGAACAACTTCATGTGGATGTGCGGGGTGCGGCCCATATACCAGCCGGGGTAGATCGTCTCGAAGCGCGCCCAGCCCTGGGCGTTCGTCCGCTGGATGCCGCGCAGGTAGGTGTCGCTGTTCCCGTTCACCGCCGAATACGTGCCCGAGCCGTCCGCGTGCCAGATCTCGACGGCCGCGCGCCTGATGATCCGGCACGTGTTCACGTTGAAGACCCGGAAGCGCAGGGTGAGCGGGATGCCCTTCCGGTCCTCCTTGATGTTGCGGCGCACCAGTTCGAGATCCACGTAGTAGGGGCCCTCGGTGACCTCCCGCTGGAGGAGGACGCAGTCCGCGGCAGCGGCGGGATCGGCCGAGCCGAACAGCGAAGCGGCGCCCACGGCCGCTGCGCCGAGCCCGCCGGCGGCGATGAGGGCGTCTCGGCGGCTGAGATTGGTCATGCAGCGACCGTAGCCACGGGCAGGCCGATCGCCGGAAACTCCTACTCTGCTCTTAGCTTGTGCCGAACCTACATATGCGGTAGAAGGACTATGTACTAATTTGTACGAAGCTTCAGCTGACCCGACTCGGGAGAGAGCATCGTGGAGAAGACGTGGGGTGGCGAGCCTTTCTGGGGACTTGGCTACGACTGGGATCCGGACTGGTTCCTGACTGAGCGCCAGAAGGAGCTGCGCGCGAAGCTGATCGACCTCTGCGAGGGCGAGATGCGCGCCAACGCGAAGCGCTCCGACGACGAGCTGCTCTATCCGCGCCGCAACTTCGAGATCCTGGCCGAGAACGGCTTCCTGGGCCTAACCGTGCCCGAGGAGTACGGCGGCCTCGGCGAGAACCACGTGGCCTTCACGATGGTCTGCGAGACACTCGCCCGCTACGGCTGCGCCTCGACCGCCATGTGTTACGTCATGCACATCGGCGCGGTCTCGACGATCATGCTCCGGCCCACCCCCGAGCTGATCGACAAGTACATCCGGCCGATGAATCCCGAGGTCAAGATCGGCACGCTCTCGTACTCGGACCCGGAGACCGGCTCGCACTTCTGGTACCCGTTCTCGTCGAACGCGCAAAAGTCGAACGGCGGCTTCAAGGTCAACAAGAAGGCGTCCTGGACGACCTCCGGCGGCTTCGCCGACTTCTACGTCGTGCAGACCACCAGCCCGGACTTCAAGGGCTACGACGACCTGTCGGTGTTCGTCATCGACGGCGA
>Ga0126312_10003836_pt1 | contig 10152 bp, 9 predicted proteins | sample Plot104A_FD_92537 | JGI IMG/M metagenome (GOLD analysis project Ga0126312, IMG submission 92537) | Serpentine soil microbial communities from UC McLaughlin Reserve, CA, USA - Plot104A | ecosystem: Environmental > Terrestrial > Soil > Grasslands | place: USA: UC McLaughlin Reserve, Lake County...
CGCCGTAGTCAGTCCCGCTTGCGGTCGCGATCACGCGACGGTTGAACCCGCTTCGGCTCTCCGGGCATCTTCGGATAGTCGGGCGGGTAGGGCATGTCCCCCTCCTCATCGCGTTCGTACATGTCCAGCAGCGGTTGCAACGAGTGGGCGGCGTCGTTGATGGCGGCGTGGCGGTCGCCGACATCGGCGAAGCGAGCGGGCATGGTCGCGACCGTGAAGTCCTCGGGCGCTACCTCGGGGAGCTCGTCCCACGTGAGAGGCGCCGAGACCGGGGCACCCGGCTTCGGCCGGACGCTGTATGCCGAGGCGATCGTGCGATCGCGCGCATTCTGGTTGTAGTCGATGAAGATGCGCTCGCCGCGCTCCTCCTTCCACCACTTGGTCGTGACCTGACCCGGGAGACGCCGTTCGAGCTCGCGCCCGAACGCGATCGCCGCATGGCGAACGTCCGTGAACGTCCAGCGGCGCTCGATCCGGACGTAGATGTGGACACCGCGTCCTCCCGAGGTCTTGGGGAAGCCCACATATCCGAGCTCCTCCAGCAGCGCGCGGGCCTCGGCCGCGACCCGCACGGCGTCATCGAAATCGGTGCCGGGCTGCGGGTCGAGGTCGATCCGGAGCTCGTCCGGGTGGTCGACGTCGTCGCTTCTGACCGGCCACGGATGAAACGTGATCGTGCCCATCTGGGCCGCCCATCCGACGACGGCGATCTCCGTGGGGCAGATCTCATCCGCGTGGCGACCCGACGGGAACTGGATTCGCGCCGTCTCCACGTAGTCGGGAGCTCCCTTTGGAACCCGCTTCTGGTAGAAGGCATCGCCGCCGCCCCTCTCCCGCGTCGAGATGACGATGCCCGGATGCACGCCCTTCGGCCAGCGCTCGAGCGTGGTCGGGCGCCGCTCGAGCGCGCGCAAGATGCCGCCGGCTACTGCCAGGTAGTGATTGACGACATCGAGCTTGGTGACCGCGCCTGAACGCCCGGCCTTCGGAAAGATCACCCGAGCGGGATTGGACACCCGCAGGTCACGCCCACCAGCGTCGACGATCGTTGCCTTGGGGGTGGCCATGCGGGAGTTCTACGGCACCGCGTGCCGCGCGTGTCGCGCCGCGGAGGTTCCCGGGCATCGAGTCGACTCCATCCGATGAATTCCCCGTTCTCAGCAGGTCAGTAGATCGAACCCCGAAGAAAGGAATGCCACATGCGAGAGCTCGTCGTGCTCACCTTCACCACCCTCGACGGCGTCATGCAGGCCCCCGGCGGCCCCGAGGAGGATCCCGCCGGCGGCTTCGAACATGGCGGCTGGTCCGTCGGCTACTGGGACGAGCAGCTGGAGAACGTCATGGGTGAGTCGATGTCACCGCCCTTCGACCTCGTCCTCGGCCGCAAGACCTACGAAATCTTCGCTGCGTTCTGGCCCCACAGCGACGGGACTGCGGCGGAGGCGCTCAACAGCGCTACCAAGCATGTGGCCTCGACGACGCTGAAGGACTTCGAGTGGGAGAACTCGAAGCTGATCGAGGGCGACGTGCCCGACGGAATCCGCGCACTCAAGGAAGAGGACGGCCCGGAGCTTCAGGTGCACGGCAGCGCGAACCTGATCCAGACGCTGCTCGAGCACGGGCTCGTCGACGAGTTCCGCCTGAAGACCTTTCCGCTCGTGCTCGGTAAGGGAAAGCGCCTGTTTAACGGCGGCACGGTGCCCGCCGGCTTGGAGATGGCGAGCTCGCAGGTCACGCCGGGCGGAGTGATCGCCGCCACCTACCGAAGCGGCGCCGAGATCAGGTACGGCTCTTTCGCTGAATAGACGCCGCGCGAGCGTGGCCGGCGGATCGCCGCCGGGTACCGTCCGCGGCGAAGCACGCGGCCCGCCGACACCCAAGGCTGCTGCGCGGACGGATCCGAGCGATTGCTCGCGGGCACCTCGACTAGATTGAGGTCCGTTCTTCCTCGACCAGGTCAAGGCCGGCAACGTCGACGAGATCAGCTCGCAGGAGGACTCGATCGAAGGCGATCTGAAGAGCGAGGCGACCTATGACCCACCCGGCGATGCCGAGCCCGTGACGGTCACCAGCTTCGAGACCGAGGTTCCCGCGTTCATCGCCCCCACTCAGCTCACCAACCTCCTCAACAGGCAGAACGTCGTCGTCAACGCCGAGCCACCCGACGCGGGCAGGTCGCTGTGGGTCACGCCCCTGCTCGGCTTCCTCCCGACACTCCTCATCGTCGCGTTCTTCATCTGGCTGGCGCGTCGCCAGCTCGGGGGCGGAGGCGGCGGCGTGCTTGGCGGCTTCGGCCGGTCGACGGCCCGCCGAGTCAGAGCCGGCGAGCAGGAGCGAGTCACCTTCGAGGACGTCGCCGGGATCGACGAGGCCGAGGACGAGCTCGTCGAAGTCGTGGACTTCCTGAGGAACCCGCAGCGCTACACGAAGCTCGGCGCGCGGGTCCCGCGTGGCGTACTGCTCTACGGGCCGCCCGGAACGGGCAAGACGCCGCTGGCCCGCGCCCTCGCGGGCGAGGCGCACGCCGCGTTCTTTCCATGTCGGCCTCTGAGTTCGTGGAGGCGATTGTGGGCGTGGGCGCCTCGCGGGTGCGCGACCTGTTCAAGCAGGCCAAGGAGGCCGCGCCGGCGATCGTGTTCATCGACGAGCTGGATGCGATCGGCCGCTCACGCTCGGGCAACTTGGCGGGATCAGCGGCGGCCACGACGAGCGCGAGCAGACGCTCAACCAGATCCTGACCGAGATGGACGGGTTCGATGCAGGCACGGACGTGATCGTCCTTGGCGCGACGAACCGTCCGGAGGTCCTCGACCCCGCGCTGCTGCGCCCGGGGCGCTTCGACCGCCGGATTGCGGTTCATCCGCCCGACCGCAATGGCCGCGTGGAGATCCTGAAGATCCATACTCGCTCGGTGCCTCTTGCCTCCGGCGTCGAGCTCGACCGCGTCGCCGCCTCAACTCCAGGCGCGACGGGAGCCGACCTCGCGCTGCTGGTGAACGAGGCGGCGCTCTTCGCCGCCCGCCGGGATCACACCGCGGTGGAACAGCGGGACTTCACCGACGCGATCGAGAAGATCATCCTCGGCGCGGAGCGTCAGGTGGTCATGACCGATGCCGATCGCGAACGAACCGCCTACCATGAGTCCGGCCACGCCCTGGTGGGCATGCTCACCCCGGGTGCCGATCCCGTGCGGAAGTTCTCGATCATTCCGCGCGGCCAGGCCTTGGGTGACGCTCTCCACGCCGGAGACCACCGCTTCAACTACGCGCACGACGAGCTCCTGGCGAAGATCAAGGTGGCGCTCGGCGGACGCGCGGCGGAGAAGATCGTCTTCGGCGACCTGACGACGGGCGCGGAGTCCGACATCCAGAACCTCACGCAGGTGGCCCGGGGGATGGTCGGCCGCTGGGGGATGAGCGACGCGATCGGTGCGGTCGCGGTCACGGATGGCCGCCAGGATGGCGCGTTGTTGCCCGGCGTCGTACCCGCCTCACCCCCCACCCAACAGCTCGTCGACGAGGAAGTCCGGCGAATCGTCGACGCCGCCGAGGACGACGTCGTCGGGCTCCTCGAGCGCGAGCGCGGGAGACTCGACGCACTTGCCCACGCCCTCTTGGAGCGCGAGACGCTCGATCAAACCGATGCCTACGAGGTAGCGGGCGTGGAGCCGGCCGAGGTCGACGCCGGCGAAGAGGCGAAGGCGACCGCCGTTCCTTGACTCGCTAGGACGTCCGACGCGTCATCCGCCAGCCGCAAGCTCGCGCACCGCGCTTTACCGACCGCTCGGCCCTTTCCCTCTCCCGGCCGTCAGCCGGCGCGGATCGCCGCGACTATCTCCTCCGGCGTCGCGTTGTCGCTCGCGTCCTCGGACATATGCGACCACGCGACGGAGCCATCCTGGCGCACGATCATCGCGCCTCCCAGTTGCGCGGGATGGGCGATTGTGCGTCCCTGGGGCTGCCGCGAGCGCAGCGCACTCGCGAATCCCTTCGCGACCACCTTCGGGCCGAGTAGCTCGTCGAGCGTGGCGACCTTGGCGCCTGCGGCCTGGTAGCTCGCGCGCGTCTCGTCGGCGAGCACCGGCAGGTCGATACCGAGGCGGCGGCGGAAGTGGGCGGCGTGGCGAGGCGTGGCCTGGCCAATCAGCACGAGTCGTGCCCCCGCCCCCTGGACGGTCTCCCGCTCGCGGTACAACTGCACCGCGTGTTGGCGGCAGTACGTTCAGCCGTAATGCCGCAGCCAGATGAGAACCGCCGGACCCTGCTTCCAGTAATCCCGCACTCGATGCCGAGCGCCGTCCTGATCCGGGAGCTCGATGTCCCCAATCTCATCCGCTCGCGCCGGCGGGCAGGTGCGCTGGCGCTCGCTGGCCGTCCCGATGATCCTCATTGCGGATCTAGCCTAACCCGGCGAGCCGTCCCTGTGGATCCGTCGCCTCGACCGCGCGGACGAGGAGCTTGTCGGCCGGCCCGGTAGTCCTATGATCCAGGCAAGAGGATGGGGACTAACGGAGATCGCCTGGCCACGGCGGTTGGATCCACCGCCGATGCTCGCGATCTTGGCGTCGGGCATTCCCGCAGCCCCTGGGTTGCTATCGACGCGCAGGTCGACCCCATTCGCTGGGCGCGGGTGCTCCGTCGCGCGCACGAACTGGCGCTCGAGAATGGCACCCGTCCGTCGATCCTGCGTGAGGTCGTCGCCCGCTCCTGGGGGCGTGCGGCGAGCCATCAGGTCGATCCTGACGCGGCCGCGCCGAAGGTTCTCGACGCCGCGGCCACCCAGCGGGCGCTCGCGGATCACCCGGTTTCCCACCTGCTGCCCCTGATCGAGAGCATGCTGGCGGAGGCGACCGAGGACGCGCGCTACTTCGCCGTCATCAGCGATGCCCAGGGCGTCCTGCTCTGGGCGGATGGCCACGCCAAGGCGCTTCGCATCGCGGACGGGCCGGGCTTCCTTCCCGGCCACCTGTGCAGCGAGCGGGCGGTTGGCACCAACGCCATCGGCACCGCGCTCGAGCTCGACCATCCGGTGCAGATCTTCTCCGCGGAGCACTTCAACCGCCGCCTTCACGGCTGGACTTGCTCGGCGGCGCCGATTCACGATCCGGAGAGCGGCGAGCTCCTGGGGGTGCTCGACATCTCCGGCGACTTCCGTACCGGCCACCCTCACAGCCTGTCGCTCGTATCCGCAGTCGCGCGAGTGGTCGAGGGCGAGCTGGCACGAGAGGCAGCACAGGGAAACGAACGTCTGAAGGCGCTGTACCTGGAGCGACTCGCCCGGGGAGTGAAGGGGCGCAGCGCCCTCATCAGCCGCACGGGGCGGGTCCTGGCCGCTTCGCCCCGCGGCTGGCTCGGGTCCCGCGTCCAGGTCCCCGCGGATTCCGACCTCGTCACATTGCCAGCCGGCGTAACGGCGCGCGCCGAGCCGATCGGCGAGGGCGGGGCACGGATCCTCTGGCAGAACGGCAGCCGCCGCCGATCTACGCGGCGGTCCCGGCTGATCATCGAGGCGCTGGGACGCGACCGGGTCCGCGTCTCCATGCGGGGTGAGCGCGTGGAGCTGAGCCCGCGCCACGGCGAGATCGTGGTGCTGCTGGCCCTGAATCCGGACGGGCTGACCGGACGGGAGCTCGGGTCGCGCCTGTACGGCGCCGACCGGCGGCCGGTGACCGTACGGGCGGAGATGTCGCGGCTGCGGCGGGTGCTGGGGCCGGTACTCGCCCGGAACCCGTACCGGCTCGACGCCGAGGTCGCGGCGGACTTCGTCGAGGTCGAGCGGCTGCTCGAGCAGGGCGACATCACTGGGGCGGTGGAGGGCTACGCAGGCCCACTGGCCCCGGCCTCCGAGGCCCCCGCGATCGCCGATGCGCGGCAGCGGATCGACGTCGAGGTGCGCTCGTGTGCCCTTGCCGCTCGCGACGCTGACACGCTCTACACATGGGCGTGCACGGCGCCTGGCCGCGAGGACCTCGACGCGCATCGTCGACTGCTCGAGGTGCTGGATGGGAGGGATACCCGCCGCGAGCTGATTCGCCGCCGGCTCGATGCCCTCCGCGAGGCGGCTGAGCGGTCGCTGCAACCCGCCTGCAACCCCCGCCGCGACGCGACATCGCGATCCCCGAGCGCTAGCGTCGGTCGCGTTCCGCTGAGCGAATCGAAGGAGGAGCCGTGGCCGACAGCGTGACCCTGAGTGCCGCGCAGCAGGTCGTCGATGCAGCGCGTTCCAAGGCCGAGGAGATCGGCGTGCCGATGAACATCGCCGTCGTCGACGAGGGCAACAACTTGACGGCGTTCGCCCGAATGGACGGCGCCTGGCTGGGCTCGATCGACATCGCCCAGAACAAGGCCTACACCGCCCGCTCGTTCGATATGTCGACGAAGGACCTCGCGCCCCTGTGCCAACCCAACCAGCCCCTGTTCGGGATCAACGCATCCAACCAGGGCCGGCTGATCATCTTCGCCGGCGGCATCCCGCTCGAATCCGGTGGCAGCGTCGTCGGCGCGATCGGCGTCAGCGGTGGGAGCGTCGAGCAGGATCACGAGGTCGCCGAAGCGGGAGTCGCGGCCTTCTAGCCAGGAGGGAGACATGGCCGACAACAGAGGCGTTGCCTACATCGAGCCCGGGAAGGTCGAGGTTCACGACATCGACTTCCCGACCTTCGAGCTGAAGGACGGGCCAGGCGTCAACCCCGCGAACGTGGGGCGCAAGACGCCGCACGGGGCGATCCTGCGAATCGTCTCGACGAACATCTGCGGCTCCGACCAGCACATGGTTCGCGGTCGCACGACCGCCCCGCCGGGTCTGATCCTTGGGCACGAGATCACCGGCGAGGTGATCGAGACCGGCCCCGGTGTCGAGTTCATCCAGGTCGGGGACCTCTGCTCGGTGCCGTTCAACATCGCCTGCGGCCGATGCCGCATGTGCAAGGAGGGCAATACGGGTGTCTGCCTGAACGTCAACCCGGATCGGCCGGGATCGGCGTACGGCTATGTCGACATGGGCGGTTGGGTCGGCGGCCAGGCCGAGTACGTGATGGTTCCCTACGCCGACTGGAACCTCCTGAAGTTCCCGGACCCCGACCAGGCGATGGAGAAGATCCTGGACCTGACGATGCTCTCGGACATCTTCCCGACCGGGTTCCACGGCGTCTACACGGCGGGCGTCGGCCCCGGCGCCACCGTGTATGTGGCGGGCGCCGGTCCGGTGGGGCTCGCGGCCGCCTATTCGGCCCAGCTGCTCGGAGCGGCGGTTGTGATCGTCGGCGACCGGATCCCCGAGCGGCTCGAGCAGGCGCGCTCGTTCGGCTGCGAGACCGTGGACATCACCAAGGGTGACCCCAAGGACCAGATCGAGCAGATCCTAGGCGTCCCGGAGGTGGATGCCGCCTGCGACGCCGTCGGCTTCGAGGCGCGCGGGCACGGGTCCGGGGCCGAGCAGGAGGCCCCCGCCACGGTGCTGAACAGCATCATGGACGTCACCCGCGCGGCGGGCAAGCTCGGCATCCCCGGCCTCTACGTCACCGGCGATCCAGGCGCCGTTGACGATGCCGCCAAGGAGGGGTCGCTTTCGATCCGCATCGGCTTGGGCTGGGCCAAGTCCCACTCGTTCACGACGGGCCAGTGTCCGGTGATGCGCTACCACCGCGGGCTGATGCAGATGATCCTCAACGACCGGGCGCACATCGCCGACGCCGTCAACGCCACCGTGATCACGCTCGATGAGGCCCCCGAGGGTTATATGGACTTCGACAAGGGCGCGGCCAAGAAGTTCGTCCTGAACCCAAATGACCTGATCCCGGCCTGACGCCCCGATCGTACGTCGACGGGCGCCTCGGCAGGTTTGCCGGGGCCGTGCGCGAGGAAACCGCTTGGGTAATCAACTCCTACCGCGAGAGGCTGGAACGAAGATGAGGCAACGAAAGCTCGCAGATCTAGAGGTATCGGCTATCGGCCTGGGCTGCATGGGGATGTCCGCGTTCTACGGAAGCTCCGACGAGGATGAGGACATTGCCACCATCCGCCGGGCGTTGGACCTCGGCGTCAATTTCATCGACACGGCGCAGCTCTACGGCCCGCTAACCAACGAGCAGCTGGTCGGGCGGGCGATCGAGGGAAATCGCGACGAGTACGTGATCGCGACCAAGTTCGTCCGCCGTATGGACAGCGCGACTCCGGGCGACATGTCCACGATCGGCCCCATAGACGGTTCTGCTCAGCACGTCCGCGAGTCGATCGAGGGCTCCCTGAAGCGCCTCGGCACTGACTACGTGGACCTGTACTACCAGCACCGCGTGGACCCCAACATCCCAATTGAGGAGACGGTTGGGGCGATGGCGGACCTGGTCGAAGCGGGCAAGGTCCGACACATCGGGCTCAGCGAGGCCGCCCCGCAGACGATCCGCCGTGCGCAGGCGATGCACCCGATCACCGCGGTCCAGACCGAGTATTCGCTCTGGACCCGCGATCCCGAGCCCGAGGTGCTGCCCACCTGCCGCGAGCTGGGCATCGGCTTCGTCCCCTACGCGCCATTGGGCCGCGGCTTTCTCTCGGGGCGGTTCAAGTCGCCCGAGGAGCTCGACGAGGACGATTTCCGTCGCCGGGGGCCGCGCTTTGTGGGCGAGAACCTGGAGGCGAACCTGTCGCTCGCCGCCAAGGTCCAGGAGATCGCCGCCGACAAGGGAATCACGCCCGCCCAGCTCGCGATCGCCTGGATCCTCGCGCAGGGCGACGACCTGGTGCCGATCCCGGGCACCAAGCGACGCTCATACCTCGAGCAGAACGCCGCCGCTGTCGACATCGAGCTGACCGCCGAAGATCTCGCGCGCATCAATGTCGAGCTGCCGGAGGCTGCCGGAGCGCGCTACGACGAGGCGGGGATGGCTGCGATCAATATCTAGGAGCGCGCGTACAAGACCCCGGCCGGAGACGTCGTCCGCGTACCGTGTACCCTCCGTCGAGTTGGATAGTCAGACGGGCGCTGAAACGGCCTGACTAGACAGCCAGCACCGGCCTCGCCAGGTTGCTAGGCCTCCGCCTGACCAACGGCCTCCCGCGAGGAAGGCCCGAAATGGCAGGAGGAGCATGAGCGAACCCGCGAGCCGGACCGCAGCCGGGACAGAGCCCGGGGACGATTCGAAGCAGTCGTTCGGACGGGCGGAGGTGGCTCGCTACGCCCGGCCGCACATCGGCCGGAGCCTGCTTGACATCGCCACCTCGGTCGTGCCTTACCTGGCCCTCTCGGTGGCGATGTATTTCGCGCTGGACGTCTCCTACGTGCTCGCGCTCGTCCTCGCGGTGCCGGCCGCCGGCTTCCTCGTCCGGACGTACATCGTCTTCCACGACTGCGGACACGGCTCGTTTATGCGATCACGGCGCGCTAATGCCTGGATTGGCTCGGCGTGCGGGCTGCTCGTCTTCACTCCCTTCCAGAGCTGGCGGCACGAGCACGCCGTTCACCACGCGACGGCCGGGGATCTCGATCGCCGCGGGGTGGGGGATGTCCCCACGCTGACGGTCGCCGAGTACCACGCGCTGCCGTGGCGAAGCCGCCTCGGATATCGCCTGTTCCGAAACCCGCTGGTCATGTTCGGCATCGGCCCGATCTACTCGATGATCCTGTCCCCGCGCTGGCCGTCGCCATCCGCTCGAAAGCGCAACCGGCGCAGCATCATCGCCACGGATGTCGCGCTCGCGATCCTGATCGCCGGGCTCTGCTGGCTAATCGGCTGGCGTGACTACCTGCTCGTGCAGGCTCCGACCGTCTGGCTCGCCGGCGCCGTCGGCGTTTGGCTCTTCTACGTTCAGCATCAGTTCGAGGACACCTACTGGCAGAGCTCCGATGGTTGGGCCTACGCGGACGCCGCGCTCCGGGGGAGCTCCTACCTGAAGCTGCCGAAGGTCCTTCAGTTCTTCACCGGCAACATCGGCCTGCACCACGTCCACCACCTGAGCACCCGCATTCCGAACTACAACCTGCAGCGAGCCCACGACGAGAATCCGATCTTCCACGATGTCCCAACCCTGTCCCTATGGGATGGACTGCGCGCCGTGCGCCTCAAGCTCTGGGACGAGGATCGCGGGCGCATGGTCACCTTCGCGCAGGCGCGCGCGCCCAGCGCGGCAACCGCGGTCCTGTCGTCGGGCCCTCCGCTTC
>Ga0126312_10003837_pt1 | contig 10151 bp, 7 predicted proteins | sample Plot104A_FD_92537 | JGI IMG/M metagenome (GOLD analysis project Ga0126312, IMG submission 92537) | Serpentine soil microbial communities from UC McLaughlin Reserve, CA, USA - Plot104A | ecosystem: Environmental > Terrestrial > Soil > Grasslands | place: USA: UC McLaughlin Reserve, Lake County...
CTTTGAGCAGGCCCTCGAGCACGAGCAGAAGGTAACGGCGATGATCAACGACCTCTACGGGCTGGCGGTCAGAGAGAACGACTACGCGAGCCAGACGTTTCTGCAATGGTTCGTTACGGAGCAGGTCGAGGAGGAGAAGAACGCCGGGGACGTCGTCGAGACACTGAAGATGGTAGGAGACAAGAGCGAGGCGCTGTTCCTGCTCGACAGGGAGTTAGGCCAGCGCCGGACAGAGGAGCAACCACCCGGCTGATGATCTGGGTCTCTATCGGGCGGCGCAAGCGAGGCGAGCGGGTGCTGATGCGCTTGATCCGTTGCACCCTGGTCGGTCACCTTCTCTATCCTCCTGCTCGGTATCACCCTATGTATGGTATCGTGTATGGCATGAAGAAGACGACGGTGTACTTGCCGGAGGAGTTGAAGGCGCAGTTGGAGAGGGTGGCGGGGGCTTCGGGACGTAGCGAGGCCGAGCTCATACGCGAAGCGGTCGGGCGCCTGGTTCGCAGCAGCCCGCCTCCCAAGCCGCGCCTACCGTTGTTTGAGAGCACTGACCCCACGCTGGCCGAGCGAGTTGACGAGGAACTGGCCGGAGGTTTCGGCAAGCGGTGATGATCGTGGACACCAGCGGCTTGCTCGCCGCGATAGACTCCGGGCAGCGCAGGCACGCCGGTGCGCGGCGGGTGCTAGAGGAAGCCGAGGGGCCGTTGGTGATCTCGGCGTTCGTGCTCGCGGAGCTGGATTACCTCCTGGCCACGAAGGTCGGCCGTAGGGAGCAGTTGGCGCTGCTTTGCGAAGTCGAGCGCGGCGTCTACCGGCTCGAGGCGTTCTCCAGCTCGGATGTCGGGAGCGCGAGAAGCGTCCTCGAGCGCTACGCGGATCTCGACCTCGGGCTGGCCGACGCCTCGAACGTCGTCCTCGCAATCAGATACGTCACAAACGAAATCCTTACCCTCGACGAGCGCCACTTCCGCGCGGTCCTCGGTCCAGAGGACAAGCCCTTCCGTGTCCTGCCCGCGGATCTCTGAGGCGAAGGCACTTCGTTAGCTTATATAGATAAGCTTACACGATGCATGGGGCGGTTTCCGTTTATCCATGCGGCTCTACCCCAGAAGTACCGGGAGGTCTGGGACGCGGGACCGCCCCGGATGGCTTGTTTGGAAGACCTCGCTTCGTATTTCCGGCTATGATAGATTGGTTACATGAGTTCTATGAGCGGGCAGGGCTCCTTTGGTGGGGAAGCCGAGGCCGTACGGGTCAGGCTTCTGGGCGGCTTTTCGTTCTCGATGGGCAACCAAATTGTTTCGGAAGACGCGTGGCATCTGAAGAAGGCGGCTAACCTAATCAAGCTGCTCGCGCTCTCTCCAGAGCATCGGCTTCACCGTGAACAAGCGATGGACCTTCTCTGGCCAGCCCTGGCACCGAAAGCCGCCGCCAACAATCTGCACTATGCGCTCCACAATGCCCGACGGACCCTGGGAATTGCCTCTAGTTCTGCATCCCCATATCTTCGTTACCAGGGCGAGCAGCTCGTGTTATGCCCGGGAGGACAGCTATGGGTCGATGTAGAAGCCTTCGAAGACGCCGCACGCGCGGCCCGGCGCATCCGTGAACCTGCACCATACAGGAGGGCCATAGATCTGTACGCGGGAGAGCTCCTGCCGGCAGACCGCTACGAAGAGTGGGCGGAAGCTCGCCGCCAGGAGCTGCGAGGTACGTTCCTCTCTTTGCTGGTGGAGCTCGCTTGGCTCCACGAGGAGCGTGGAGAGTACGGGGCGGGCATCGAGGTGATAGGGAAGGTATTGGCAGAGGAGCCAACCTCTGAGGAGGCGCATGTGAGGCTGATGCGCCTGTACGCCTTCTCCGGAAGACGGGGGGAGGCCCTTGGACAGTACGAACGCCTCCGGGAGGTGCTCTCTGGAGAGCTGGGGGCAGAGCCAGGGACGGACGCCCGCAGTCTACGGCAAGAGATAGCGGCCCGGCGCTTCCCGGGCGAGCGGCCAGCGGGTGGGCCGCAGCTTGAGGAGCCACCGGCCGCCGGTAGGCACAACCTGCCCGCCATCAGGACCAGCTTCATCGGGCGCGAGCATGAGCTGGTAGAGATCAAGCGTGCCCTGGCGATGACCCGGCTTCTGACCCTCACGGGGGCGGGCGGATCGGGCAAGACGCGGCTCGCCCTAGAGGTTGCCCGCGAACTCGTCGGGGCGTACAGAGACGGGGTGTGGCTTGTGCAGCTGGCGGGTCTCTCCGAGGGTGAGCTAGTGCCCCAGGCCGTGGCCGGGGTCTTGGGGATAAGAGAACGGCCCGGTCAACCGTTGACCGACACGCTCGCTGAGTCCCTGCGCGGCAAGGAAATGCTGCTGATGCTGGACAATTGCGAGCACCTGGTGGGAGCTGCTGCCCGCCTGGTTGACGTGCTGCTCGATTCGTACTCGGGCTTGCGGGTGCTGGCCACAAGCCGCGAGCCTTTGGGCGTGGCTGGGGAGGCCGTCTGGCCGGTGTCACCTCTTTCCGTGCCCAACCCGCGGCGTTCGCCGACTGTGATGGAGTTGAAGGATTCCGAGTCGGCGCGGCTGTTCGTCGAACGCGCACACCAACGCAACCCTACCTTTGCACTAGAGCCGCACAACGCACGGCCCGTTGCGGAGATCTGCCGAAGACTCGACGGTATACCGCTTGCCATAGAGCTCGCGGCGGCCCGGGTAGGGCTTTCCGTCGAGCAGATCTCAGAGAGGCTCGGGGACTCGCTCAAACTCTTGACGGGCGGTAACCGCACGGCGACCCCGAGACATCGGACGCTCAGGGGCACGCTGGACTGGAGCCACGAGCTCCTCTCCGAAGGCGAGAAGAGGCTGTTCAGGCGGCTCTCGGTCTTCGCAGGCGGTTGGGCCCTTGGGGCGGCCGAAACGGTTGGAGCGGGTGATGGTGTAGAGGCAGAGGACGTACTCGACCTGCTTACTGGGCTTGTCAATAAGTCCTTAGTCGTGGCGGAGGCGACCGGGGAGGGCGGAGTGCGTTACAGGATGCTCGAGCCCATCCGGCAGTACGCTAGGGAGAAGTTAGAGGGAAGCGAGGAGGTCGAGGCGGTCCGGCGCGGGCACGCCCTGTGGTTCCTGACGTTCGCCGAGGAGGCCGAGCCGGAGCTGGGGAGAGAACACCAGGGAGCCTGGCTCGAGCGGTTGGAGACCGAGCACGACAACCTGAGGGCGGCTCTCGAGTGCTTCCTCGAACAGGAGGAGACCGAGCCGGCGCTGCGGCTTTGCGGGGCGTTGGGAGATTTCTGGCACATGCGCGGATACTTGAGCGAGGGCCAGCGGTCGCTGGAGGCGGCCCTCAAGGGAGGGGAAGGGCCGGCGACCGCGCGGCTAAAGGCGCTCGTTCGGGCCGCGCGTATAGCGTGGGAGCTGGGCGACTACGAGACGACAACCGTACTGGGCGAGGAGTGCCTCGCGCTCTCGCAGGAGCTGGGAGACAAGGCGAACAAAGCGGAGGTGTTCTACATCCTGGGGCTAACGGCGCTAGTCAGGATAGAGCTCGAGCTTGCGTCGGACGACTTCAACGAAGCCGCGGCGCTACAGCGGGAGCTGGGAGACACGGTTGGCCTGGCCCGCACGGTCCAGGGCTTGGGTATTGTAGAGATCGGACAACGCGACTTCGGGCGAGCGGAGGAGCTACACGAGGAGAGCCTGGCACTGGCCAGAGAGGCGGGAGACGACTTCGGGATCATGTTCGCGCTGGGGCTGGGAGCATTAGCCGCGCTGCACCAGGATGAACACGGGCAAGTCAAGACTCTCTGTGCGGAAGGCTTAGAGGTCTCCAGGCTGGCGGGATTGACCCACGGAATCATCTTTCACCTGCAAATATCGGCCGTGTCGGCCGGCGCGCAAGGACAGCCCATCCGCTTGGCGCGGCTGTGGGGAGCTGCCGAGGTACTCAGTGAGAGCATAGGCGTCACCCTTTACCCCATCGAACGCCGCGACTACAGTCCCTACATCAACGCCGCACGCGCCGAGCTCGACGAGGCGACGTGGGAAGCTGCGCTCGCCGAGGGACGGGCCATGAGCGCCGAAGAGGCCGTAGAGTGCGCCCTGTCGGCAGAGAAGTCCGCGCCACTCAGCTCCCCGACTCCGAAGCGGCGGGCGGCTCGTCGGCCGAACACCGTCCTAACCCGACGCGAGAGGGAGGTGGCGGCTCTGGTGGCGCAGGGGCTCACCAATCGTCAGATCGCCTCAGAGCTGGTGCTCTCAGAGCATACGGTGCACCGTCACGTCGCGGGCATCCTAAAGAAGCTGGACCTACACTCCCGCGCGCAGGTCGCATCCCGCCTAAGCGACTGGTAACCGCACCGGCCAGGCCTTCGCATCTACATTCTCCAGTATGGTTGGCGGGTAACCGCCGCGGCGTTCGGTGGCGTCAGAGTGTTTGCCCCGGGTGCACCCAGGGTGTACGCTTGATTCGCCACCTGGCTACATCACAGGGAAAGGCGAGCGATGGCGGAGGATCGGGAGCACGAGCAGACGCTGCGTCGGTACGTGGCGGAGCTGTTCGCCCTGGAGAGCGATCTCGAAGGAGCCCTCGAGCACCAGCGGGAGAAGGTGCAGGCGCACCCCGAGGCAGCGATGGTGAGCAGCTTCCACGAGATGGCCAGAGGCCAGCGAGAGGCGCTCGAGGCGCACCTGGAAAGGCTCGGTGGCGATACCGCCAAGCCGACAAAGACCGCCGTTGCTGCCCTGTTTGACGCGAGCACGGATGAGGCGCACGGTGCACGAACGCGAACCCTCTCTAACGTGCTACGAGATGACTATACGGCCTTCAACTATGCCGCGATCAGCTACGAAGCATTGTGCGAGATGGGATTTCGCCTCTACGACCCGCCCCTGCGCGAGATGGCTTGGCGACACCTACGAGCGTACGCCGAGGCAACGCAGCAGATCAACCAGCTCATCGTCAGCGTGGTGGCGTGGGAGCTCGAGCGGCAAGGATTGGAGTGCCGCTGCATTTGCCCCATGTGCAGCATGGGGGCGTGCGGCTGCGTGGCGGCCGGAACCTACTACGTGAACGAGGCGTGGCGTGAGATGGCGCCAAGTAGTGGGCAAGCAGAGCGAGGGTTCCTGCTGCTGCCGCCGCGAGCAGGTAGCCCGCTAGCCGTCGCCGGGGTCCAAGGGGGAGAGCGCCTGCTTGGGGTGGACGATCAGCAGGTGGAAAGCATCGCTGAGATCCAAACTGCGATCCGCAAGCACCCGCTCGGAGAGGAGATGCGGGTGCTCGTGCAGCGTGGCTCTGAGGCTCCGCGAGAGATCCGCGCCAGGCACCTCAGCGACATCCCAAGCACCTGAAAACGCACAAGACAGAGTGTCCGATCCGTATTACCGGGTCTCTAAGCTTTAGATCTCTCCGCGGCGGTCAATAGGTAGACCTTCGAGCAGAGCGAGCAAACCTTCCGGTCAAGATTCTCCTTCTAGACCTTCGACACGGAGGTGCCCTTTGATGCTCTGCACCCTTCTCTCATCTCTTTGCAGATAGGCATGAAGAAATGGCCCCTTTATGACCCGCTAGCTAATGGCCAGCTAACGGCCTGAGGATAAGCTGCTCTCATGACAGCTATGCGCAACGGAATGCCGACAAGAAAAGGGAGAGAACTTCCGGGCCAAGCCCATGGCTCTGGCCAATTACCTCTACTACGCAAATTGTCTTTCTACCGAGAGGAGGAGCACAGATGCGACGAGTGACTCTACTACTTACGATCATGGGAGTGATGCTCCTGGCTTCCGCCGCAGCATTGGCGCAAACGGTCTCATCTAGTCCCACTTTGGTTACCACGTGGGGCAGCGCCGGTTCGGGTCCAGGCCAGTTCAACGGTCCCCAAGGGCTGGCCATCGATCCTGCCGGCAACGTCTACGTCGCCGATAGCGACAACAACCGCATCCAGAAATTCACTTCCAATGGCAATTACCTAAACAAGTGGGGAATCGCTGCTTCAGGACCAGGTCAGTTCAATTCCCCCAGTGATGTAGCCATCGACTCCGCCGGTAACATCTACGTCGCTGATACCTCTAACCATCGCATCCAAAAGTTCAACTCCAATAGGATCTTCTTAAGCCAGTTGGGGACGGGAAGCGTTGGGTCGGGTGAGGGCCAGTTCAACACACCTAGAGGAGTGGCCGTCGGGGCTGCAGATGTCGTCTACGTGAGCGACCAAAACAACAATCGCATGCAGAAGTTCGACTCCCATGGAACCTTCTTAGCTACGTGGGGGACCCGTGGTTCGGATCCCGGCCAATTCATTAACCCCGCAATGCCGGCCGTCGACGCCTCGGGCAACATCTACGTTGCAGAGTACGACAACAATCGCGTTCAGAAGTTCCAGGACGGCGACACCACACCGCCTGACACCACGCCCCCGACCACCACCGCTACCCCTCGGACGCAGCCCAACGAGGCCGGATGGTACAAAGACAACGTGACGGTAGACCTCGCCGCCACCGACAACGTGGGCGTAAAGCAAATCACCTACAGCGTCACGGACGACGCCGACCCCGGCCAGCCGGTGATCCCCCAAACCACCGTGCAGCACGCATCGACCAGCGTCCTGATCGCTGCTAACACTGGCCAACTTACACTCCACTACACGGCCACGGATGACGCGAATAACGTCGAGGATGAGAAGACCCTCCAGCTCAAGATCGACCGGGTTCCTCCTGGAGCTGGTTGCGTCGGTCTCGATGAAGTGTGGCATGATCAAGACGTAACGGCCAACTGTATGGCCTCCGACAACGCAGATGGCTCTGGCCTCGCCAATGCGGCCGATGCAACCTTCAGCTTGTCCACCAGCGTCCCCAACGGCACCGAGAACGCCAACGCCCAGACCAACAGCCGCGAGGTGTTCGACGTGGCCGGTAACAGCCGTATGGTGGGATCTTTCAGCGCTAAGATCGACAAGAAGGCCCCCGATACCAACTGTGGCACCGCCGATGGGCTGTGGCATCAAGTAGACGCTACGATCAGCTGCACGTCAAGCGATGGCGGCTCGGGCCTAGCTGATGCGGCCGACGCAAGTTTCCAGCTGACGACAAACGTTCCCATCAATGCCGAGACCGATAACGCCCAGACCAATGGCCGTACGATCTTTGATGCGGTTGGCCACTCCGCGCAGGCGGGTCCCATAACCGGCAACAAGGTAGACAAGAAGGCTCCCTCGATCTCAACGGTAAGCCCTGCAGCGAACCAGACGAAGGTGCCTTTGAGTTTCCACGTCTTTGCCACCTTCGATGACGATATGGATGCTGACTCTGTCAGAGCTTCTTTTACGCTGGATAAGGTCAAGGTTTCGGGGAGTACCGTAACCGTGATCAAAAGCATCCCCGCCACGGTGAACTACCCTCAAGACAACAACCATCTCAAGACAGCCGAGCTTGTACCTGCAAATGGGCAGGTGGAGAAAGGAGTGACGTACAGGGCGACCATCACGACCACGGCGAAGGACAAAGCAGGCAATACTCTGCAGACATCCAAGGTTTGGACCTTCAAGACGGTGACGAAGTAGCTATTTTGAGCCGGGGCTTCTGGGCCCCGGCCTCTCTTAGAGAGTCGGCCTCTTACGGTCACGCCCGGGGCCCATGGTCTCTCGTACGGCGCGTTATAGAAGGCGGGCCGGGAAGGTGGAAACTAATGTTGAAGGAAGAGAACAAAACCATCGCCCAAAGCTTCGGTGAGAACGTATGGGGCAGAGGAGATCAGGAGGCACTTGAGGAATTGTTTGCCCCCGCAGAAGCTGGCAAGAGAGTCCTCTACTATGTGGCGTTGTTGATCGTGCTTATGCTCGTAACAAGCGCCTGTGGTGGTGCACGGGCTCAGGCCCGCAAGATAACGGAGAGTCCGTACAACAACGAAGCGAAGAGCATTCCTGCAGGAAGGTACGCCTCAGACGAGTTCAGGCCAACTATGTCCTTCAGACTGGGCGAGGGCTGGCGAACCGGTCCTGCCTCCGAGGACTCTTACGGTGCCCTTCTGGAGACCTCCCACAACCTCACCCTGAGCACGTTCTCTGGTCCTGGGTCCTCCTTTCTTGAGTTCCTGGTCGTCCCCAAGGTCTACAAGGTCGTAAGTTCCTACGAGGCCAAGACGCAGCCGGCCCCCAAGGACATACTCTCTTGGTTGGAAAACAACCCTAACCTGGACACAAAGAAGCCCGAACCTGTAAGCATCGGGGGCTTGAAGGGCAAGCAGGTCGACGCGGTCCCCTCTCACATACCGCAGGAGTATTTCGGTGGCGGCTACCATGCTTGTGGTTGCACAGGAAGAGAACCTAGTCTACCGCTCTTTCAGGTAATTCCAGGATATGGAGAAGAGAGCACCTACGACTTATACAAGGATGAGAAGGTCCGGTTCATCGTCTTGGACGACGTGGAGGGCAAGACGGTGACTATCTCTGTTCAGGCTCCTGAAACCAACTTCGATGAGTTCTGGAACAAGAAAGCGCAGGAGGTGCTCAAGACAGTAGAGTGGAAAGGCAAGTCAGGATAGCCGAAAGCCAGGTGCGTATGCACCTAGGGCTTATTCAGCAAGACTCAATCACTAGATAGGAGGATCAAATTAAGAGGCTTCTAATCGCAAGTTTGACACTGGTAGTGGCGCTGACGTTGAGTACTAGCATAGGGCCGTCAAAGGCGGCTGCTATGGAGCTGCCATATACCTTCTTTTTCACTCATTACGAACTGCTTGGCGATCCGAACAACCCCGAAGGCGTCAGGTATCATTCCGATGGCCGACCCTTCGCCAAAGCGCCTGATGGCTCGAAGATCACCCTCTCGGGTAAGGGCGGATGGGACCCGGACAGCCAGAGTGCTCAGGGCGGCGGTCGATACACCATCGAGGATGGCTCTGGAAAGGTCACAGCAAAAGGATCATGGCGAGTGACCGACTTCATCTCGTTTGAGCAATTAGATGGTTGGTGGGGTATGGGACCTGAGTTCAAGGAGAAAGGGTGGCAGGGGCCCGAAGGTTCAGCTTCCTTCTCCGGGTTTCTGAAGCTCAAGGTGCATCTGGAGAACGAGGGAGACGGTGTTCTCACCGCATGGTGTCTTATGCCTGAAGTTTCCAAGCCCGACGATCATCAGGGAGATGGCATCTCACTGAGGGGAGCTAACTTCGACTTCACAGACTTCAGCGAGAGTGAGATGAGTTTGGAGGGTGTGATGTTCTATTCGACTGACCCGGCGAACGAAGGTTATGTCTTGACTTCTGATGGGCATACCGTTCGCAAGACGGTGACTACTTCGTCCACGGCGAGCGCCTCCGCTAGTCCTAGCGCGACGGCAAATGCCAGCCCGCTGCCCACCTCCGGCGGTCCTTCGCTGGTCTGGGTGCTCACCTTGGTGGCGGGGTTAGCGTTGGTAGGGTCCGGCGTGACGGCGATGGTGATCTTGCGGCGCGCCCTTTCGTAAGCGCCGAACTTGTGCTGGCGAGTCGAGTGCAGCCTGCTCTCTTGGGTCGGAGACAAGAGCGAGGCGCTGTTCCTGCTCGACAGGGAGTTAGGCCAGCGCCGTACAGAGGAGCAACCACCCGGCTGAGGAACCGGATCTCTTTCGGGCGGTGCCCCTGAAAGCTGATGGCTGAAGTGCTGAGAGCTTTGCAAAGAGTGGTTTCGACCTCTTCGCGAACCGCTTTATGGCTTAATCTCACCTCTGCCAAGCCACTCATCTCTGCGTTCCTTGAGCCAGGTTGTTCGCAACCTGTTCGCCGCGATTCTGGCCGGCATATCCTCAGGAGCGAGATCATCTATGCCTTTGTAGAATGTCTTTCCGCCGCTCATCAGCGCCACGAGTCCGCGTTCGGCCTGTCTCCGGTCTTCTGAGACCAGTCTTTGCAGCATCGCAGGGAACTCGCCCGGCAGCGGTTCGCCAAGTAGCCTGGCGAGCTGGCCGTCTTTGCGCAGTTGGAGCTGACGCTGCTCCGTCTTTACGAAGCGCTTCCAGGCAGCCGCTTCTTCGGCTAGCTTCCTTTTCCTGGTCTGCTCTCGTTTGCGCGCGAGTTCCTCCTGTCTGAGGGCGGCAGCCCAAGCCGCTGCGAATCTTATCCGGCTTCGCTCCCTGGCCTGCTCTCGCTCACGCCGTCGCGCACGACCCTCTTGCCGATTCCATGTCCCTTCCCGCGAA
>Ga0126312_10003839_pt1 | contig 10150 bp, 8 predicted proteins | sample Plot104A_FD_92537 | JGI IMG/M metagenome (GOLD analysis project Ga0126312, IMG submission 92537) | Serpentine soil microbial communities from UC McLaughlin Reserve, CA, USA - Plot104A | ecosystem: Environmental > Terrestrial > Soil > Grasslands | place: USA: UC McLaughlin Reserve, Lake County...
GAATTATAACTGATCTACCTATTATACTTCCATTATTTAATAGATTAATATCTTCATTGATATCTGATAAAGTGAAATTTTTGTATATGATTTTTATCATTCCCTTTTTTGCTAATTCGCTAAATTCTCTTAGCTCATCATAATCGTCCCATAAGGACCTATATACTTTAAATTCATTAACAACTATTGAAAATATTGGTATTTTGATTACGTTGCCTTAAATCCTACAACTAAGAATGTTCAAACTTTAGCAAGCAAATTTATCCCTATTTTATTGTATCCTTAAGACTTACACAATCCAATATGATATCAATTCCTTTGTTATTTGTAAGACTATCGGCTTCTCTTTGGATACTTCCATATTTATCTTTGATTTTAATATATAATCAGCCAAAATTCTCTGATAATTCTAACTTTTGGTTATGTCTTCCAAAGACAATTACTGTAGCACCTGATGAAAAAATCTTTGCATACTGAATACAATAAGAACCTAATCCTCCTATTCCAATTATTCAAATAGATTTACCTGGACTAAAGAGATCTTTAACTTTCATTATATCCTCTATATGGAGTAAGCCCTACATCAGCTAAAGGAGATAATTCATGAACTGAAAAGTAAAAATTTTTGTCAACCTTAAGAAGCAATCTATAAGATGGTACAATAATATATTCTGAAAATCCTCAATCACTTATGACACCAAGCCATCATCTAGATGAATTATATAATAGTTCATCTTCTCTCTTGTAATATGTACAAACACCACAACGCCATCTTGAAAAAAATGACTACTAAATCTCCTTTTCCATGATACCTTCTGAAATAAAGTTACCCATTTGTTCTACATATCCAGCAATTTCATATCCTAATGTTAATGGTAGTTTGATAGGAATGATATTTCTTAAATCACCATTAATAACGTGTAAATCACAATGACATAATTCAGTTGCACCACCTCTTACTAAAACTTGTTCTCCATCTAGATTTTAAGGCATTTGAACATTTTCTAATTTACCTGGGGTTTATATTCATAAAGTCATGCAGACTGTATCTATGATGAGATGAAAATAAGAAGATAATGCTTTTTTACTTTTGAGACGTCGAAAAATTATTAAATAAAATTTATAATCCTCTATTTTTTATTTGTCTATAAAATTATAGTATTAACATCAAAGAAAATAGGTTTGCAACCGATCCAAATGCCGGGTTTAAAATATATGTCTATATATCTTTAAAATTATAAAATAATATTATCTTATTTTTCTTCTATTAATGCAATTAATCTGATTATGCAATATTACATGAAGAGGAATGAAATGATTCAATCTGAAGACTGAATTGATTAATAAAAAAAGGGATTAAAATCTTAATTTATTATAGATTATTACAAATTTAATTCTTATTTATAGTGAATTAAATCCATACGATGGATATATGAATTAAGGATTAAAAGCATATGATAATTCTATAGATTAGAAATTAAATTGAATTTTGCCAACTTTATTTTGTGCAAGCATGATAAAGATTTACATCTAAAGATTTGGTACTTCTCAAATCTATAACAAAAGGAAAAGAATATCTGCATTCATCATATATGAAACTCTCAGAAATTTAGCAAATTTATGGAATAACTTCTAAAAAAGAAGAACATAAATGTAAGCTTTTCCATTACATAATAGATCTAATGAACTCAAATATTTATTGATATAACAATTAATAGAACCAATATTATAACTCAAAAAATTCATTTGCTATAATTTCAGCTAATTCTACTGTTGGAAGGGCTTCTATGGTTATAATATCTCTCTGTAATTTTATAGTAATATCATTAAAAATAGCTCTAAACATGGAGTATTTTTTACCATCTTTTGTTTCTTGTACACTATCAATGATGACTAATTTGTTGTCCAACATCCAATTTATTTTTCTATAAAACGACGTATGAGGGATTTTAGTATGTTTTAATATCTCCTGTCCAGATTCTGGCTTTTCTTTAATAATGTTAAAGATATTTCTTAACTCTTCATCTGCTAATACTGTTAGGATGACATTTATCATTTTTTTATCCCTTATGATCATAATATAATAACAATTTTCTTTATTGGTACATAATATACTTTGTTTTATTGATACATAATTCCAAATATGGGATTTAATCTAGTGAAAAAGTCATATAAATCTAGTTATTCATAATTTAGCAAACTGTCTTATCTTTTTGTTAGAGTACATAATACAAAGTTTTAGCTTTGTGTATGTGAATAATGTATCTGACTAGAGTTATAGCAGTTATTCAATACAGCCTTTTTTGTAAAGACAAACACAAAAGGTTATATCTCTTTGTTTTTATGTTTTTACTTGATTCCATCTTTGGTACTTTATTTGTAGAGTAGATAATTTTTATTTTTTATTAATCCAATCTCAATATTTATTCTATTTTTCAAAGAATTTTAGGCGCCGCAAAATTTTTCGTTTAAAAGTATAATAAAAATTAAAATGCAAATATAATAATAATAATCCTTTAGATCTTTTTCTTTTCTTTGAAAAGGATATCTATCTGATTATGCAGCATATTTTTGTGCTGTAAAAGCATTTCATAGACAGTCCAATTATCTACATCCTCAATAACTGAAGCCAATTTGTTCATGGCTACCCTTATTGCAATAATAGCTTTATCAAACGATTTTTGTGTTTTTGCATCTATATCAATTATTTTTGTTTGAAAGTCTAAGACATCATAGGGATTATCAGAGTTTTTTATTTCAGTCTTTAACTCTCGAACTTGTCTGGATGATAGTTTTCGTTTTTTTATCAACTCTGCCAACTTTGATTGTTGTTCTTTTTCTTTTAATGGAAGCAATTCCTCTCCAATACTTATACTCAAACTACCTGCAGAAAGAGATTCAACAATATCTGTAGGTAAATCAAGCAATCTTATTCGTCTATCTACATAACCTATACTTTTTCCTAACCTTGTAGCTAAATCAGTTATTCCTCCCCAGCCAAAATTGGTAACATAGTCTTGGAATGCATGAGCTTCTTCTATGGGATTAAGATTTTTCGAATGAATATTTTCTATTAACGATACTTCGAATGCGTCCTTATCATCTAATTCTACTACATGAGAAAGAATTTTTCTCCAGCCAAGCATTTTACAGGCATTATATCTTCTGACACCTGCAACTATTTCATATCTTCCATCTTCAATCATTCTAACTATAATAGGATGTAAAAGTCCCTTTTCCTTTATAGAATAGCATAATTCGGTTAGATCTTTATTGATATTACTTCTGTAGGAATATCTAAATGGTTTTATTTTTGAAATATCGATATTATCTAAAAGTCCATTTATGCTATTTGAGGTAGAATGGATTCTTTGCATAGCTGCTATTCTAGGATAAAGTATATAACCTTTTTTCAATTTACCTCACTTTAGTCAATTAATTCCATTTTTGGTACTAAATTCTTAAAAATACTTTCAATTTACCTCACTTTAGTCAATTAATTCCATTTTTGGTACTTAAGTATACCTCACTCCATAGAAACTGTACATATAACTAGAAGATTTAGAACTTAAAGTAGAATACACTCCTAAATTTAAAGCAATAAGAATAGCAACATAACAGTATCTATAGATATCAAAATAATAAAGAAGATCATACTATTCTGGTTAGAATAAAGGAATTCAAAGTAGCACCATATGGTAAATAAAAAAAAAGGAAATACTGTATAGATCAAAAATAAAAGAAAAGAACTAGCAAGAAGAACAATAACAGATTGAAAAAGTATATCACATAATTTTGTTGTAGTCTTTTTAATTATAGAACCAAAAAAAAGAAGAGTAACAATCTATCTCTAATGTAGAACACTAGACAGAGTGATTAGGAACGTAATAGTAGATTTGAAAATTTGATTAATTATCTGTAAGATGTCTCTGCTACAAAGATGCAGAAAAATAATTTAAAAGAGTAAAAATAGCTTTAGATATTGCAGAGGTTCTTATAGAAACTGTTATCCTATATCGAGAATTGAGAAATACTTTAGTGCTATCAGAATAGAGGACATAATAAAAAAAGATAAACTGACTGCATTATTGCATATTTAGTTTAGAAGCATAAAAATAATCTAACAAAATATATTTGCAAGGTATGATTCAATTTCTTTGTGCAATAGTTGAGCAAATACTACTATTTAGTTTTTTATTCTCCATTTAAAGAAAAACAATATACTAATTCCCAAAATTGGAGAAATTAATAAAAAATATCTAAAAGAGTTTAAGTCGATCAGAATCTTTAACATTAGTCATTGTCATTCAACATACAACTAGTTACAATGATTATTACATTATTAATTATAGTCATTCCTATTTGGATGACAAGAGGCATTCATGGTATTTTAAGAATTATTTCAATTCTATTTGCAGGATTTATTGGGTTTTTAGAGTGTTATTACCTTCTTAATTATCTCAACTACCCTGATTTTTCTGAATCAATAATTAAGCCTATTTATTTGTCTTTTCTTATTACAACTGGATTGTTGATATTAATTTCACACAAGAAAAATATAATTGAATACAGATTTTTCAAAAATACAATTAATAAACAATGATTGAGATGGTGGAAAACAATTTCATACTGTTATTATTTGCATTAGTAATATTTGGTATTAATGCAATTTTTAGACAAAATTTTCGATCTTTCCAAATGACCATGATAATTTTTATTTTATTAATGATTTTTGGAGAAATGGCAATTAACTTTACAGATACCAATGATAGTAATACAAATAATGCAATAGAATTGAAAGTACAAATACAATTTATAGCAATGATTTTTTTGTTAATGGTAGTCTGGTTTAGATATTATAGAATTTTGAAATCTAGAAGGAAACAGGTAGAAACAATTGATTCAATATTAAAATAGATATTTTATATAGTAAATCTCTATCAACTTTCCTGTCCATTATTCTTTTTATTTTGCTTTTGCATAATTTGATAAATTCGATATCAACAAGGATATGATCATGTTCTAAGTCATTCCATGTTCTAAGTATTCCATGTTCTAAGTTATTCCATATACTTTTTCAATCTGTTCTTGTTCTTCTTGCTATAGATGTAGTAGAGAGGTTACGATTGGACCTTAAAAGAATAATATGAATCCATAAAGATGCTAATGTTACAAACAAGATTATCGTATCATCATATTTTGTTATTTAATTCTAGACTCCGTTTTTTTATATATATTTTATTTTTAAATTTACTATTTAAAATAACAAATAATTTATCAGATGGAATATGTATAATAATAATGCCTATTATTCCGATTGAACCTCCTAATATGGCCATTGAAATATTTAAAGGTAAAATCATAGCATGGCCCATAAGATTAAGCAAAACCTGAAAAATAATGGTAAGTATTATTGTAGAGGAAGCCAAAATAGAAGTTATGGAAGCACCTAACTGTTTCATACCTATGTTATAAAATAATGCAGAAGATAACGGTACAAATGAGAACACAAATAATATCCAGAGCTCTTCTACATTCAAACCTTCAAAACTAAATACAGAATTTTTTGTAACTGTAAATATTAGGGATGATATTACAATAAATGCTAAACCTGATAAAAATAATAAGAGACCTGTAACTTTGATAGGAGAATCATTTTTAACTAATTTAGCAGTAAATAAATAAGAAGTTGCAAAACAAATAGCAGATATTATTGATTCAAAATCTCCTAAACTAAAATAGTTGATGGATCCTGTGTTGTTAGTATTGTTACCTATAGAAATAGTTATGAAAAATCCAATTATTGCAAGAAAAACTCCAAATATCTGGGGTCTTGTTAGCCTTTCTTTTAATATCAAATGTGCCAAAAATAATACTATAGTTATCTCTAGAGCCCCGGCAATAAGGCCATCTTTTGAAGCACCTATCCTGCTAGCAGCATCATACCAAGTAAAAATACCAATAGATAAGAATAGAGCTGCAGGAAATAGCTGTCTATAATTCGTACAGAGATAATTTTTAAAGATATTTGTAATAGTATTATTGTCATGTCTATTATTTCTTTTTGATGTAAAATGAATAAGTAATAAGATTCCTCCAGAAATGGGAAGTGATATGCTTATAATAGTTATTACTGAAACTTGCAAAGAATTTTGAATAAATTCTGCAAAAATGGATTCGAAGGAAAGCAAAATTGCATGAGCAAAAACTATAAATGAGTATTTTAGCATCTCAATTACTTCTTATAATATATTATATTACCAGGGTATAAAAAAACTACGTAATATTTCGCCATATAAAATTATAATTTATAAACATATCCTAAAAAAAGAATATTATTTATATATTAGTATAATTTTTCCGTAATTAAATATTATACTTTAATCCCAACATTGGGAATATGTATCTAATTCAAATGTTAAAAATTCAATAACTTTATATTCTATAATGATATTTGTAGCTCAAATATAATGGTTCAATGTATTACCAATATAAGAGAAGAAATAGTGAAAATGGTAACGAATGAAAATACATTGAAAATTTTAAATCAAATAATAGATTATAATAATAGCAATAATAACTATAAAGATGGAAATACATTGTCAATTTCAAAAGTAGGATTAACCAGAAAGCAATTCTATACAAAGTTAAATGAATTAATAACTAGCGGCATTATAAAAAAAGAAAAAGGAAAATACTGTCTTACCACCTTTGGAAGGATCGTTTATGATTTAACTTTTGAGTATAAGCGTAAATTAGATTCAGTTATAGAAGATTGTTGGAAATTCAAAGCTCTAGATTTGTTAGACATATCTGATGAATTTACTAATGATGAAAAACGCAAGATGATGGAACATCTGTTTAATCATATAAACCAAAATATCATGATACAGGAGAAGGAAAAGCAGAAAGAAAATAATATAGGTTCATCTAATGAAAAAGTGCTTCTTCCATATATACAATATATACAAAATAAAAGCATATCTTAAATTTGAATCTTTTAATAATCTAATGTTGATACATATATAAAAATAATAAAAAAATAAACATTGTATTCTAAAAATCCAGTAAATGAGAAATTAATAAACCTTATAGAAAATAGTGGATTTATTTATAGAAACCAGACAACAGATATTGTTGTTAAAGATATAGTACTAAATGTTTTGAACAGAATAGGCAAATCTTATTCTAAAGCTTTGATATATCAAATATGCAGTCTTTATGGATTAAGTCAAAATGAATTGTTATCCAATTATGAATTATTCGAAAATAGTTTAACAAGAATTCTGGGAAAAACTGGATATCCAATCATCCTTAGAATAAAAAAAGAATTATTGAAATATCTCATAATGAATAAGTTTGATATTAACATAAAAGATATCTTGGATCCTTCCTTTAATGTTCATCATATAATTGATAAATTATCTGAATCTTACAATTATCAGTTAATATCTGAAAATCTAAATAATAACAAACGAAATCATATGATTTTATTATCTAATAATGATGATAAACATATAAAAAAAATCATTACTAATCTTGTTCAGATTTCAAAAAATATTAGAAATATTAAAAGATTAGTAATAGTATTACATGATCAATTTGATGAAAAAAGATATTTCAGATCTATATCAGATATTGATATCTATTATGTAAATGATATAGTTTCTTCTTATTATTCGACAGACAAATTTTTTAAATTTGATGAAAATTATAATAATAATATTAACCTTATCAATTTTGAACAATTTGATAACTCAAATATTCAAATTTTTTGTTTTATAGATATTCAAAGATTAAACCAATTAAATAACTATAAAATCCTAAAAATACTCGAAGAAAAATTTGAAAAATTATATAATCTCAATGAACTTATACAAATTTGCTGTATATATGATGTATCAAATATTTATGCAAAAGAGTATGAAATAAAACTATTAAGGGATTTTATCAATCATCACAACATAGTAATAGTAGATGAGCCATTGATAATGTATCAAAAATTTGATGTAAAAAATGATATTGTAAAATGAATTTAGAAAGTTTTTATACATTCAGAAAAAGATTTTTGTTTATTGTAGGTTTATCTTTATTGTCTGTTATATTACTAATCTCTTTATCTCCAGAAAACCAAAAGGAAAATGTAGGTAATATTACAAATCCTATTTCAATTATTATTGCCGCCTCATTATCGGTTTTGATATTATACCGACAAAAGACCGATGGTGAGATTGGAAAGGCTTTTCTAATGTTAACAATCGGATTAGTCGTATGGGCTGTAGCTGAAATTTTATTCACTTATTCAGGAATAATCACCTTGGAATTGGAAAGAAATATAATGTTATCTGATTTGCTTTGGTTAATTGGTTATGGGCCTCTAATTTACTACAGTTTAAAAATGTATGTTTTATTTCATAATTATTCAAGTAAAAAAAGCATAGCTGTAATTTTAATTATGATGATTATTTATTTAGCCTATGTTTTACCTTTTATAATAGACACTTATGGTTCCTCATCTAACGAAGATCTGCCATTATTGTATATTAGTATATCATACCTCTTACTTGATTTAATTTTTATTTTTCCTGCGTCTTTAGTAATTTTAAATTCTGGAATTTTTGATACTAAAAATCAAGGAGTTTTAACATTTTTTCCATGGATGTTTGTTGCAATGATTATAATTGGATTAGCGGATAGTATATTTGCCTATACATCAGTCTCGGGATATTATCAATTAGAATGGATAACAACTCCTATCTATACTTCAGGATATCTTCTCATGGCTTTTGGTCTTTATTGGCATTATAAATTTTTTATTTACAAATGAAAATGTTCGTAGATAAATTTTTGTACATATATAATAATGATAATAACTATCTATATAAATTATTATTTTCATTCTATATATTCTAATCTGGTTTTATTATTATTATTATTATCATACCCAATATAGATTAAAAGCTATCAGTTCTCTTAAGTATATTATTTTGAAAAATCTTTTTTGATATTAATTTGTTTTATAATTATTATTAATATATAAAAGTTTTTTAGATCCTAATATAAAATTAGAAATTTAAACTTACTCCTTAGTATTAAAATTACATTTGACTTTTTAATTAATTATTAATAGAATAATTATATTGATGATATATTTCAATACTCTAAAGAGGAACTTAATTTCACATCACGTGCTGACAAAACGCTTAACATATATAAACCAGATGGCATGGAGAAGAACAAAGTCAGAGAGATGCTTACAAGAGGATATAGCCAATATGAAATTGCAAATAAATTGCGTATAAATCAACCGATGATTTCAAGAGACATGTATTATATACAAAAAAAACTACGAGAGAGTAAAGAAAATTATGGTGAAAGATTATATGAAGTATATCGAAATTCATTGCTAGGATTGGATGAAATCATAAAAAGACTTGACAATTATATATTCATCAAAAACAGATGACAAAGTAAAAATTAAGGCAATTGATTTGATTATACAATGTTACAAGGAAAGTAAAGTGAAATGATTAAATCAGAACCTTAGCATTTATGATAAATAGAGACTTTGATTATTTATTCTGAAATATATTCAGGTTATTAAATTACTACATATCTTTTTATATAAACTATTATTATGGATTTAGAGTGTCAACCGTTGCTGATAAAAAATTTGAATTTCCTGGAAGTATTCTACATTTTTCACCAAGACTAAAATTTACTATTCTTCATATGTATTTAAAGATAAATCCAAATTTTGAAAAAAAACAACTTTTAAATTGTAAACAAAAATTAAAAATTAAAGCTTTACAGGATATCAAAGAAATTATACTGGATATTGCAGAATTAAAGATCAATAAAGTTTCATCAGAGTATATTCAAATAGAAGAAAAAGAGAATGATATTTCTCAAAAAGAGGATAAACTTGTAATAAAATTTAAAAATATAGCTAAAGAAAAAACTGAATTTGAAGTTGAAATAGATTATTCTTGCGGATATTATCCTAATAAAGATAAAAAAGACGATGTCTATTATAATAGTCCCAGAAGTGGGTTTCATTTTATTGTTCCAGATAAATTAGAGCAATCTCCTGTATTTCAATCCTGGACTCAAGGTGAAACAATGGAGTCAAGGTACTGGTTTCCTTGTA
>Ga0126312_10003840_pt1 | contig 10150 bp, 6 predicted proteins | sample Plot104A_FD_92537 | JGI IMG/M metagenome (GOLD analysis project Ga0126312, IMG submission 92537) | Serpentine soil microbial communities from UC McLaughlin Reserve, CA, USA - Plot104A | ecosystem: Environmental > Terrestrial > Soil > Grasslands | place: USA: UC McLaughlin Reserve, Lake County...
CGGGCGCCCCTGGCGAAGCCGGACCCGAGGTGGCCGGCGATGATCTACCCGATCCAGTACGTCGAGAAGATCCTGAAGCCGCTGGTGCAGGGTTCACAGAGGGCCTACGCACGGCTGGAGCGCCAACTCGCATCGAACGGGAGGAGCTAGATGCTGCACGAAGACTTCCTCGACCTGCCGTCAGGTCCCATAGGCAGGGTCGTTACCAGCGAGGAGAGCCCGGCCACGGCCCACGAGTTCTACTTCTGGACCGCGGAGACCGAGGCCGCCGAGAACCTGGACATCGGGCACATCGTCGCCGCCGAGTCCGAGGACGCCACGGCCGTCGCCGTCCTCGATGACCCGCGCCGATACTCAGATCTCCAGAGCTTCCTCGATGACTTCTACGCCTACGACGGCGACCCTTCCCTCGAAGCTCTCTCCGAGCGGGTCGAGATACTTGTCTTCAGGGCGCGAGTTCTAGCCACCAAGCACCGCGATGAGCGTAAGAAATCCAAGCGTCCCGTACGCACGGGCCCCGTCTTCTTCGCCACCAACGCGGCCATCGAGTTTGCCCTCGGGACCGAGGACTTTTCAGGCCACCGCATCCCGATGCTCCTGCACGAGAACGGCAATGAGAGAGATGGTACTCCGCAGCGCACGCCACTCTACGTGGACGAGGAGTACCTGCTCGGGCCCGAGGCGGGCCATCTCAACATCACGGGCATGAGCGGGCTCTCGACCAAGACCAGCCACGCCCTCTTTACCATAGCGAGCACGTTCCAGACCGTGGATGACAAGAAGGTCGCCGCGCTGATGTTCAACGTCAAAGGCGCCGACCTCCTTTTCCTGGACAAGCCCGTCGAGGTGAGCGCGGACGACGACCCCGAACTTGCGGAGCGCTACGAGAAAGCGGGGCAGCGGGGATTGCCTGGCGAGGACAGGGAGATGTACGACTCTTTGGGCATAGAGATCAAACCTTTTGATAACCTCAAGATCTTCGCCCCCTTGCGCTACGGGATGGAGTCGGGGGAGAGGACCGTGCATGCCGAAGGTATCGCCGCGCGCAAGCTGAACACCTTGAGGAACGCGCGCGGAGAAGATTCGCGAGTCTACCCGATCATCTGGGAGCTGGGAGACGTGCTGCCCTACGCCGGCTACGTCTTCGAGCCATCAGACATGGACGACAAGTTCCGCGGTTTTATAGAGGAGCTGCGCGACAGGGGCGTCAGGACGACAGCGGACTTCTATGCTTTGCTCGACGAGATCGAAGACTACTTCGAGGCCACCCGCCAGGATGGCAAGAACGTATCCTCCTGGAACGGCCACAACCACATGACCATCGCCAAGGTCCGAAACCGCTTCAAGGTGCTCCCGAACAAGTGCGGCGGACTACTCGCTCACGGACGCGTCGAGCACGGCGACCTACCGCGCGCGGACGGCCCGTTCGAGGACAACGAGATGCGGGTGGTGGACATCTCCCAGCTCACCGGGGTGCCACAGGACCTCATCGTCACGAGCGTTATCTCGAAGATCTGGGAGCTCGCCGAGACAGGCAGGCTCGGGGTAGACAAGCTCATAATCTTCATCGACGAGCTGAACAAGTACGCCCCTTCCGGCTACTCCCGCACGTCGTCCTTGAAGGACACGCTGGTGGATATTTCGGCGCGGGGTCGGCATCTCAACCTCACGCTTTTCGGGGCCCAGCAGTTCAGGAGCAAGGTCGACGACGAGGTTATAGGCAACGCCGCCACGAGCCTCTACGGCCGCATCGGCGACGAGGAACTCACCAACTCCAGCTACCGCTCTTTCTCGGGCACGACCCGCGAAGAACTGCTCCAGCTCGAGAAGGGCCAGCTCCTTCTAAGGCACGCCCACTATGCTGTGCCGGTCTTCGGCCGCTTCCCGCGCCCGCCCGTCCTCATGGGCAAGCAGGGCACCGACATCTTCGGCGAGCAGCGCGGTGATCCGGCGTCTTCGGTCCTCGCCGTCATGCGCAACCTGACGACCACTCCCCCAGGTATCGCCGCCATCCGCACCGAGATAGCGGGCGTCCCGGAAGAGCAGGTCTACGAGGCCCTCGACGCCGTGCAGGCGGCCCATCGTACGGGTCACGGCGCCGCAGACCCTTACAAGAACTTCCGCTGGAACCTCAAGCGTCCGGCGAGAACCGGGTCGGGGCGTCGCGAGGCGTCCAGAATCCTCTCCGGCTTGGATCGGATGAGCGATTAGCCTTGGTCGAGGTCTTGCGTACAGGCTATTCACCAGAGCTTGTGCTGGAAGGTAAACGCGTCCCGGCATTCTGGCGCTACTTTCTCGCCAACGTTACCGAACTTAAGCAGAGAACCAAATGCCGCTGGTTTATGAGCGATTCCGTGTAATCTATGAGTAGTAAGCCCACCAACACCAGAGACGGTTAAAATTGCTCGGATCTGGACCAGGGAAGGTAGCAGAACCATAGTACGTATAGCCCACATCTCGGATACTCATTTAGGGTACAGTCGGTACGCGAAGCTCCATCCGGAGACAAGCCGCAATCAGCGGGAGGTCGATGTACAGGAGGCTTACGGACGGGCTGTCGACGCCATCCTGGAGCGGGATGTGGACCTGGTGGTTCACTCCGGAGATGTCTTCGACTCCGTGCGCCCTGCGACGCACGTGATCATCGGCTTTCTGAAACAGACTTTCCGCATCACCCGCCAGGACATCCCCTACCTGGTCGCGGCGGGCAACCACGAGACACCGCGCCTGCGCTCCACGACCGCGGCCCTGGAGTACGCGAACCTGGTAAATGCGATCTCCGCCCACGGCTTCGATATGGATTACGAGCCTGTCGATGTCGGCGACACCAGGATAGGTGTGACGCTTGTCCCGCACGGAGCGGTCTTCGGGACGGGTGCCGTTACCCCGGCACGGGACGCAGACATAAACATACTCGTCACGCACGGGTTGGTGCCGGGCCTCGAGGCGCGCCAGCACGAGATGGGAGAGGCTAACCTGCAGCCGGGGATGCTCGAGGGTGGCTTCGACTACATAGCCCTCGGCCACTACCACGACTTCCACGAGCACAAACCGAACGCCTTCTACGCGGGGGCTACGGAACGTTTTGGGTTCGGGGAGGTCGATTCGAGACCTGGCTTCGCCCTCGTCGAGTTCGACGGGACTCGGCTCAAGGGCATCGAGCACGTCGAGATAGAGGCGCGGCCGATGCTGGACCTGCCCAAAATCAGTGCCCGCGACATGGACGCGGCCGGGCTGACGGAGGCCGTTCACCAGAGGACCTCAGGCGTCGACCTCGACGACGCCGTCGTGCGCCTGAGGGCCTACGACGTGCGGCACGGGGTGGCTAGCGGCATGGACCGGGAGCTGCTGCGAGATCTGCAGCGCCGCTGCCTGAACTTCTCCCTGGAGGTCCATGCCGAGGAAAGGCCCGAAGACCTTGAAAGAAATGGCTCCTCGACCGCCGTCTTCGGACCTCTCGGCGACGAATTTGCGGCGTTCGTCGCGGAGCGCAGGGAGCGCGGCGAGCTGGAAGCGAAGTTCGCCGAAGAATTCCTGGAGAAAGGGCGCGCTTATCTGACGCGGGCGGCGAGCGAGGAACCGGAGAGCGCCGCGTGATCCTGGAGCGCCTCTTTGTAGAGAACTACAAGCAACTGAGGGAGCCCCTAGAGCTATATCCGCCCGAGGGGGCGATCGGGATCGTGGGCGCGAACGGGGCTGGCAAGTCTACCCTCTTCGAGAGCATCCTGTGGGCCTTCTTCGGCTCCCGCGGCGGCGGGCCACGCTTCGCCAACGAGTCTATTCCCTGGAGCGGGGGTTCGACGAAGGATCCGACCACCGTCGAGGTGACCCTGGCGACCGAAGGTGGCTCCTTTACCGTGCGCCGGCGCCTGAGGAGCGGCTCGACGAGTGCCGAGGCGCTGGATGACCAGGGTAGAACCTTGGTCAGCGGGACGGCCGACGTGACGCGCTGGGTCGAGGAGAACCTGCTCGGGATGGACCGGACGGCCTTCGAGGCGACGTTCTACGCCCGCCAGAAGGAGCTCCGTTTCTTCGCCCACGACGAGGGCATAAGCAGGGTGCGTAAGATCAGCAAGCTCCTCGGTATAAGCAGCGTCCAGACCGCCCAGTCTTTCCTGCGCGAGGACCGCAATACCCTCCGCTCTGAAGCGAGGCTCCTCGAAGGCCGCCTGGCCGAAGCCGACCTCGACTCCCTGCAGACCGAGCTGGAGACCGCCAGCAAGGAGTGCGAGCGTCTCGAGACCGAGCTGGAGAAGGTCTCCGAAGAACACGCGGCCGCCGAGGAGGATCTGAGATCCTCCCGCCAGGCCCGCGCCGCCCTGGAGGGTACGTACCGCGAACACTCGCGCCTCACGGCCGACTTGCGCGAGGCCGAGGCGGACAAGCGACGTGCCGAAGACCGCCGCCAGGAGGCCGAAAGAGCCCTAGCCGACCTCGTCGCCGCGGAGGAGGAGCTGGAACGCCTCAAGCCCCTGACCGGCAGGCTACCGGAGGTGGCGGAGGAGTTGGAGAAACTGGACGAGGAAAGGAGACGTTCCGAGCGGCGCGACCGTGACCGCAAGGAGTACCTGCAGGCACAGCGGCGCATCTCGGACATAGAGGGTGAGGTCTCGGACGATCTGGAGGCGCTGGACGGGGACCGAGATGAGGTTCTGCCAGGTTTCCAGGCGCTCTTCGATCTGGACGGTCCCGAGTTGCTCTCCGAGACCCTCGCGGTGTTGGAACGGGCCGCGGGAGAGTTGGAGAATGCAGAGGCCCGCCAGGAGGAGCTACGGAGGCTAGCGGAGGATCACGACGCTTATAGGGTCGCGGCAGCGGCCGTCCGCGAGGCCGACGAGTCGTACCGGGCGGCGCGGGAAGAAACCGCCGGGCTCGCTGAGGAACTCGAGGACCTCTCGGGCGGCGAGGACCTGGAGCGGGCGGAGCGCGAGCTGCGCGAGGCAGAGGAGAAGCTGCGGGAACTCGCGGCGCTTCACAGGGGAAGGGCCAACGCCGACGAGCGGGAGGCCGGGAATGTAGATAAGGCCAGGGAGGCCATCGAAAGCGGCGCGGAGGAGCACTGTCCCACCTGCCACAAGGAGTTCGAGAGCGGGGAGCAGGTGGAGATCTCCGACACCCTGAGGAGGCAGGCGGCCGCGATCCGTCGCCGCGCTGGCCGGGAGACCGAAGAGGCCGAGAAGCTCGCCACCTCAGCAGATAAGACCGCCGAGAAGCTGGGGAGAGTCAGCTCGAACCTGAAGCGCTGGCGCGAGCTGCGCGAGGAAAAAGTCCGCGCCGAGGACCGCGTCGCCACCCGTCTCGAAGTGCTAGAGACAGCAAGATCCAGTCTGGAGGAGATCGAAGCCCGCATCGAGGGCACCGAAGTCCCCACCGATGCTGACCTCGCAGCGGCCCGCGCCCGCTGCGACCGTCTGAGGGAGTTGCGCGACGCCCGCCCGCAGATAAAGAGCCTCGCCACCGAGCACTCGAAGCACGCACAGCGCATCGCGGAGCTCGCGGAATCGCTCGAAGAGCTGGCCGCCCTCAGCTACGACGCCGAAGCGCACAGAGAGAAGCAGGAGGAGAAAGCCGGGCTGGAGCGGGCGCTCGGCCGGGTCGAGGAGTTGGAGCGGCGCCTGGCGAGGCGTCCCGAGGTCGAGAGAGCGTTGCAGGCTGCCCGTGAGCTGGGAGGGGAGGCGGAGGCTACTGCGGAGAAGCTGCGACATGAGATCTCCGCCCTGGAGTTCGACGAGTCTGCCTACGAGGCTTCCGTGGAGCGCGTGACGGCTGCGGAAGAGAAGCACACGACACTGCAGAACAAGCGGGCGTGGCTGGGGGGCGAGTGGAAGGATGCGGACCACCGCATCGAGCTGGCCAGGACCGAGCTCAGACGCCTCGACGACGATAGGAAGCTGGCCAACGAGAAGGCGGCGGCCGCCTCGCGTATGGACGAGATGGACGGCCTCTTCACCGAGTTCTTCCGCAGCCTGACGGCGAGGGCGCGTCCGATGCTCGAGGTCGAGGCGTCAGATCTCGTGCGCAGCCTCACAGACGGCCGCTACGAGCGGATGGAGTTCGACGACAACTACCGCGTAAAGCTCCTCGACCGCTTCGAGGACTCCTACGCCATCGAGCGCTTCTCGGGTGGAGAGGCTGACGTCGCCAGCCTCTCTGCGAGGGTGGCGCTCTCGAGGATAGTGGCCTCCCGCGGCAGCAATACTTTGGGCTTCCTCGTCCTCGACGAGGTCTTCGGAAGCCTCGATGCGGGGAGGCGCAACAACGTGCTCCTCGCGCTCGAGCGTCTAAAGCGGTCGTTCGGCCAGATCTTCATAATCTCCCACGTCGCCGAGGTGCAGGAATCGGCCCTCGTCGACGAGGTCTGGATGCTGGAGGAGGACGAAGAAGGCAAGGGCACCGTCAGGCGCGTGAACACCCCCATGATGCCACCCTCGGGCGCCATCGCAGGCGCTGCCAGCGGTACGTAGCCTGAGGCTCCTTCAAGGCGGATTCACGGTCCCAGGCTGACCGCCAACGTCTTGGCGGACCCCGCATCGAGGTCCTTGACGCGCAAGGCCGACCCTCCCGAACCGGAAGCGACCTCGGCGACGAAGGTTGCGAGCTGCACACGGCGCTGAAAGGGGTTGCTGACCACACCACGCGACTGCAGCCTGCGCCGGGGTGCTACGGTCGTCTTGCGCCCGAGGAACCTGTGACGTACCAGCAGACGCTCCCCTTCGAGGGCCCATCCGGCGTCCCTGTAGCGGAGCCATCCGTACGTGGCAAACGGTGGGAGCAACAGTAGCGAGAGGAGCCAGAGCGCCGACCCGAACACCATGAGGCAAATCAGGCCTGCGACACAGACGAGCAGGGCCGGGACCGTAGCCCTGAATACGTAGCGCCGGAGGGAGCGGCGCGGGAGCGGCTCTATGGCTGGAACGACGGCGAACTCGGGGACCGCACCGGCCAGGAACTCCTCCACCTCGTCGCGAGGCAAGAGTGGAAAGAGCGTGGCCGACACACCCTCGTCCTCGCCGTATCCGGCGCTCTCGGCGCGCAGGGAGGAGAGGCCGAAAGGCTGGCGCAGGATGCCCTCCGAGATCCGGACGGCCTGTATGCGGGAGAGCGGTATGGTCGCCTCCCGGCGCTCCAGGAGACCGCGCTTGATGTACAGGAAGTCCCCCTCGCGGGAGAGCGTGAAACCCGTGTAGGCGAGGATGGTTCCTGCTATCGCAAGCAGCCACGCCAGGAGCAAGCCTGCGGGCACCAGGATCAGGGCCACCATGAGCCAGTTCGGCGCGAGGGTGTCCACGAGGCGCCGGGCGAAATCCACGGAGAGGAAGTTATCCAGAAACTGAGACCCGACGGCGAGCAGCGAGAAGGCGACCCCGATCTGGCCGCTCGTGGCCCCGGCGACCAGCAACTCGCGCGTCGAGAGCCGCCGGAGAACTGTTGGGCCTGTGGTTTCCTCCGGCCTCGCTTTGTAAGAACCCTCGATCTCACGCCGCAGGGTCTGTGCCGCGCCCCGGTCCAGCGCGGCGAGCGAGGCGTCGGGTTCGCTCACGCCCCCGCCTGCCGTCTCGATCCTTACCTCGTAGACGCCGAAGGCTCGTTGGATGATGCCCTGCACGGTGTCCACCGACTGTACGTGCTCCAGCGGCATCGTCCTTTCGTTCTTCTGCAGGACGCCCTGGCGCAACCGGAAGGAGTTGTCGGTGACAGCGTAGGTCGTCGCCCGCCAGGAGAGAAAGCCCCAGAGCGCCGCCAGCGCCGCCACGACGAGGAGACCCAGGAGGAAAAGGGCTACCGTCCACAGGCTGAACCCCTGGCTCATCAGCAGGACTATACCGGGGAGGACGAGCCCGCTGACCCAGCGCCGGAGCGTCTTTATGGCCCCGACGAGCATGGCGACGGGGTGGAGATGCTTCTCAGAGCTCATCCTGCTCCCTGGTCAGCTCGGCGATGCGGTCCCGCACCTCGGCGGCGACGAGGGTCGAGAGCTCGGGGATCTGGTTCGGACCCGCCGCGGTGTAGAAGACTACGGTCGAGAGCCCGAACTGCCGCTGCAGCGGTCCCTGCCTGGTGTCCACGTGCTGGATGCGGGCCAGCGGCACGAGCGTACGGCTGATCCAGAAGATCCCGCGCTGTAAATCCACCTCGTCGGGCCGAATCTCGTAACGCCACCGCCTCCACCGCAACCCCGGCACCACCCCGACGACCACACCGGCCAGTACGAGGACAGCGAGCACGGGCAAGCTCCCCAGGAAGGGGGACGCGTCACCGAACCGCGCCAGCGCCGAGCCGGCGAAACCGGCTCCGACCAGGAGCGGCAGCATGTTGAGAGAACCCGTGATCCTCCACAACTTTATCGCCCGAGGATCCAGCCTCTCTGCGGGTACGTCCTTCAAGGGTCACGCTACGGGAACGGCGGGACGCCCGCGCAGGTCCTTCGCGGCGAGCTGGCCGCAGGCGGCGTCTATATCCTGGCCGCGGCTAGGACGCAGCGTCGCCGAGAGGCCGAGCTCTCTGGCGTGCCCGAGGAATCTCTTGGCATCCGCCTTCGAGGTGGCAGAGAATCCTGTATCCGTCCAGTTGAAGCGGAGCAGGTTCAGGTGGTAGAGCGGATGGTCGAGGAGTTCCGCCAGGGCCTCGACGTGGCGCGCCCTGTCGTTGACGCCTTCGAGCAGGGTGTACTCGAAGAAGAGCTTGCGGCGCGTCCGTGCCACGAAATAGCGGGCGGCGTCCATCAGCTCGGGGATGGAATGGCGGGCTGCTACGGGCATGATCTCACGCCGCTCTTCCTCGAAAGGGGTGTGGAGGGAGATCGCCAGATGAAACTGCTCGGTCTCGTCTGCGAAACGCCGGATCTTCTTTACCAACCCACTGGTCGATACCGCGATATGCCTCGCCGCCAACCCGAAACCGTCAGGGTCGTTGAGGACTCTGAGCGCTCCGAGTGTCGCGTTGTAGTTGAGCATCGGCTCGCCCATACCCATGACCACGACGTTGGATACTTTCTCCGGTGCGATGTCCCGGGCGCAGACGAAGACCTGCTCGGCGATCTCGCGCGCCGTGAGGTTCCTCTTGATCCCCAGAAGCCCCGTCGCGCAGAACGTGCAGCCCATCGGGCATCCGACCTGCGTGGAGATGCACACCGTGCGCCTGGCCTTCTCGGGGATCATGACCGTCTCTATAGCGTGGCCGTCGCGGGTGTGGAAGAGATACTTTCTCGTGCCGTCGGTAGCCACGGAGACACGCTCCAGAGTGAGAACGGCCGCCGGAGCCTCCTCAGAGAGCGCCACCTGCAACTCTTTAGGCAGGTTCGTGGCTTCTTTCCAGTCCCGCACGAGAGAAGCGGTTAGGGCTCTGTAGACCTGGCGGATGCGGTAAGACGGTTCGTCCCTGTCCTCGAGAATCGCCTGCACATCCGGTAAGAACTGAGCCGCATTCATGGTCAAGAGATTATACCGAGGGTGGTCCGTACACAAAATCCTCAGGGAAGTCGCCTTCGTAACGCTCTTCGTAACGCTAGGCAGACGTTCTTCACGTAAACTGGTGTCGAATGTGTCGGTTTGTAAGAGATGAGAGTCTATGAGCGACGGGTCTCCAGAATGAGGCGGCGGGTCGCTGTCTGGCTAGCCTGGTCGCTCGCCGGCCTCTCTGTGGCCATGTTCGTCTGGAGCATCGTACTCTTCGTACTCGTCCGGGTTGCGCAGTCCCCTGGCGACCGGGACACCGTCGACAGCGTTAACAACCTGTTGATATACGTGCCGTTCCTCGCCTTCCCCATCGTCGGAGCACTGGTAGCTTCGAAGCGTCCCGAGAACCCGATAGGTTGGATCTGTCTGATCTCCGGCCTGTTCTGGATGTCCTTCGCCCTGGGAGACACCTCCAACGCTTACGAACGTGTGACGACCGGTAAGGTAACGTCCTCGGTGACGCTCGACGCGCTAACTCAGGGGGGCTGGGTGCCCCCTGTGGGATTGCTGGGGATCTACATGATCCTGCTGTTCCCGGACGGGAGACTCCCCTCGCGGAGATGGCGTCCGTTCGCGTGGTTCGCCGGGGTGGTGATGGTCCTGATCCCTGTCGTTTTCGTCTTCGTTCCCGGACCTCTGGAGGGTCATCCGGGAGTGCGCAATCCTTTCGGGTTGGAGGAGTACCCCTGGTTACC
>Ga0126312_10003841_pt1 | contig 10150 bp, 9 predicted proteins | sample Plot104A_FD_92537 | JGI IMG/M metagenome (GOLD analysis project Ga0126312, IMG submission 92537) | Serpentine soil microbial communities from UC McLaughlin Reserve, CA, USA - Plot104A | ecosystem: Environmental > Terrestrial > Soil > Grasslands | place: USA: UC McLaughlin Reserve, Lake County...
TATGTCACGTATATTTGCATAATCTTGTCCCATATTTTTCCATACTTCATCTATTATTGTCATACCCAGATTTTCATCTTCCACATTTTCTCTCTCTGTAAGGAATACAAGTTTAGTAGTGGAGAATTCTTAATCGAGAGTACATTCTTACCCATCCTACAGCTTTCAACCGTTATTCCTGTCAATGCTGTTGAGTTTAGAAATCTTATCTTCAGGCTTAACAACTACGCTATGGCCGGAATCCTTGTACGTGATGCGAACAATGGAACTGTCTGCCTTACATCTAGAGGTACGGAGCATGTGTCCTATGAATTAGGAGAAAGTGAAATAAAGACAATAGCAACGGCTATGGAAATATTAGGTAAAATGTGGTTTGCATTAGAAGCAAAAAGAATTATCACATCTCATAAGAGTATGACAATAATAGAAGAAATGAATGACATTACAAAGCTAGTGGAAGAAATAATTAATGATCCAAAGAATCTTCTTTTTGGTTCTGCATATCCTCAGTCAGGAAATAAAATAGGTACAAATCAGTCTGACTCCGTGGTGGATTCAGATTGTAAAGTTCATGGATTCACAAACCTATTTGTCTGTGATGCTAGTGTATTTCCAACTTCGGTTGGAGTCAATCCACAGATCAGCGTAATGACAGTAGCTTCTATAGTTGCATCAAGAATAATCAAAAATTGGGATAATAAATATGACAATATTTCTTTGAACAAGAATTTAGGACATACATGTGCAATATCACAACCAATGTATTGTCTTAGGACTAATTTATCAGAACTATTTAATTCTGTAAATAGTCAGTTTGATTCTAAGATGCTTGTCAATGCTGGAACTGCTGAAAGAGAAGAAGCAGACTGGAAATTTGATCCAGAAAACCTGACTGTATCAAACAACAAATACTGGAAGGGGATATTTCCAAGGGATTCTGACATACAGAATACATTGACACTTTATTTTGGAGGATTTTGGAAAAGATTTACAAGTGAATCAACAGGAGGTATCTGGGGAATAACTCATCCATTTGAAGTTTCAGTCTTTGCCAGAAACAAAGCTATCGACAAGGAGTTGGATGGATTTGGTAAGGTAATATTGTTAGAGTATCTAGATCCTCCTTACAATTTTTTTTATGATGTGCTGAAAATTGTTGATCAAAACACTATACTTGGTAAGGCATTCTTAGGTAGACCAAACCATGGTAGAGAAATACTGACATTTTGTATGTCAAGGAAGTATCCTCTTGAGTTCATGACTGAAGAAGATCATGAAATGTTATACAACAACAGTATGAGGAAACCTACGTTAGATCAGGTGGTTGGAATTTGGGAAGGTCACCTTGTTTCAGATTCTACATTGACTGATCCCGTATTTAGATTCAGATATTATTTTGATCAAACTGAAAAAGTGTTGAAGAATGAATATTTACTAGGTGGTCTTTTGGCTGGAGTCGCTATAGTCCACGAAAAAGGAGATTGTCTGCAGATGCAAGATATTTCTGGAGTGTTTTCATCAGATATAAGACAAGTTAAAGGTAATATTATGATAGGTAAACACTATTCAGAAACAAAATATGCACTTCGCTGGCTAACTCCAGAGGCATTAAGCTTTCTTCACATTGACATGAGCCGGCCAAGTATTTATCTTCCTTATATATTGAAGAAGCGTGGATTCGAATCTGCACTCAAAGGCTATCGAAAAGTTAAGGAGGCATATATTCCAAGAATGGACACCGGTCTTAAGTCGTATTATGACAATAGTTATGCAATAATAATCGGCATAAGCAAATATAAAGAAGAAAATTCTCTACCAAACGCCCAGAACGATGCGAGTGCCGTTAAGGATATTCTTGAAAAAAAATATAGTTTTAATATCATCAAATCCCTCTTCAATGAAGATGCGACAGCTAATAATATAAGAGAAGTATTTGATGATCTACTTCAAGACGAATCTCTAATAGGACCAAATGACCGAGTTCTTGTTTATTATTCTGGACATGGGAAGCTACGGACAACAATTGGTCATGAAGGCCAAGAAATAAAGTTCCGTATAACTCAAAGCTGGAAAAATGGAGTTCCAATATTCCAATGCAAACATTAGTAGACGGCTTTCAGAGCTGTAATGCAAAACATATTCTTCTGGTGCTCGATTGCTGTTATGCTGGACATGCGGCTCAGAGAGGTGGAGAACCGCTGATGATAAAAAATGTAACAGAGGATTTTATAAAGATGATATCAGCAAGAAGAGCAATTCAAGTTTTGGCAGCGGGACAAGAAGATGAACCGGTAAGCGATAGTGGTACTCGCGTTGGTTTTTCTGCTTTTACAGGAGCTCTTTTAGACATTTTGGAATCAGAGAGAGATCTAGATGACAATGGTATTCTTACTGCACATGAAATAGGATTAAATTTAGAACGACTGGTTGCTCTTCAACAGGGGTCATTCCAAAGACCTGCATACAATACTCTTGCTGGTAGTAAAGGTGGCGACTTTATATTCAAGATATTTAACATATAGTAGATAATTAAATTGTTCTGAAAGGCCCAATCAGCAGTAGAATACAGGACAGAAAGTCTTAATGATCACTTTCCAAGAAGAAGAAAAAACTGATATGATAAAGTCACATTATTCATATCAGAAAACAGTCAAGTCAACAGAGCCTTACTATTGAATACTTAATCTATATACCTTATTTATATCAAAGTCTGGCTTTTTCAGTGCATCCTTAAGATATCTTGACGACATTTTTGCTTTGGTAACACTTCGGTTGATTTGGTTCATCTCCTTTATGGGAGGAGGTTCACGTACTAACTCTCCCGCTCTAACTTTTCCTGGTATAATCGGTGCTTCATCTCGCATCTTTTTAGTAAAAGTGAAGGCAATCCAATCAGCAAGTGATTTTTCAATTTCTTCAGATGGCCTTGCCATTGCCACTCTCAATAGCGCTAGGAATTCAAGCAGTCTTTCCTCATTTCTGTGTGCTTCTAAAATGAATTGATCTCTTATAGGAGACTCTTTAGGAAGATTTTGTATTCTTTCACAATTCCTGTATGCAAACAGGTCATACATCTGTGCAATATCTGTGGCAGCCTGCAAAATATCCTTTTTAATTTGAAAAGATCCAATCTTAAATTTAACTACATCTGGACCTTGAAGTCCTGAAAATGAAATATTCATCCCATCGTAATTGATTACACGTTTACACTTATTCCGGCTCCATATCAATAACATATCTAAATATAACTATTTTTTTAAGTTTACTATACGCCATTGATTCCGTTATTAATATATCTGAAGATATGCTTAATAGAATGATATTTTATCATCTGATTGTCGAAGATACAGGATAGCACGAATATGCCGAACATGAAAAAGTATTATCAAGGTGCTAGTCATGCTGTAATTATTGGTATAAGTAAATATAAAGAAGAAGATCAGTTGCCAAACGCATACAATGATGCCTGGGACATGAAAAAGATTCTTGAAAAAAAATATGAATTTGATGATGTGACTTCTCTCTTTGACAAAGATGCCACATATGCAAAAATGCGGGAAATATTTATTGACGTGCTCCAAGATGAATCTAGGATAGGACCCGATGATAGAGTTCTTGTATATTATTCTGGCCATGGAAAGTTAAGAACAATAATCACTCACGAAGGTAATCCAATAAAAGCAGGGTACATAATTCCGTACGATGCTGAGAGAGGCAAATACTCTTCATATCTAGAGATGGAAACTATAGTAGATGGGTGCAGAACCTGTCAGGCAAAACATGTATTACTAATACTTGACTGCTGTTATAGCGGTTATGCGGCAATGCGGGGCGCTGATTTGGATAAGCCGCCACAGGCTACAGATCCTTATCTTAACCAAATAACTAGCAATAGAGCCCTTCAAGTTATGGCTGCAGGAGAGGAAGACGAGCCTGTTAATGATAGTGGTATCCGGCCAGGTAATTCTGCATTTACAGGAGCTCTTTTGGACATATTAGAATCTGGCAGTGATATAGACGGTGATGGCATCCTTACAGCCAGTGAGATAGGGTCGAAATTGGGACAAGAGGTTGCACGTCATGTCAGAGGCATAGATACACAACAGCGGCCTGTATTTAATAATCTCTCAGGTAGTGGATTAGGAGATTTTGTTTTCCGTATATTTAAAGTATCAAAGCTTGAATCTAAAGGATTTACACAAGCTGTTGTTATTCCCGGAAGGATTTTGGAAGATACAACACTATATCAGAATGACTACATATTTGAAAGTCTGCATATTTATAGCGCTCATAATGAAATTAAAGAAGGAAGGAGTACTGCCAAAATAGCCTTAATAACAGCAGGCTTGCCAGATGAAACACATGATGCTATCAGAGATCTCAAAATTACGAAAAATAGAATTTCTGATCCATCTAAAACTCTATCAAGGCTGCCTAAATATGATGACACCTCAAAGATTGCTACGGCGATATGTGCATTAATAGCATCACCTTTACTTAGGAATAAGTTTATTGGTGTTGCACCTTATTCGGAGCTATTTGTATATGATTGTGGGATGCATTCTATCCTCTGGAAAGGGTACGGGTCTGGATGGAGCATGATGCCAAATGATCTAACCTTAGGTATCACAGAAGCGACAAAAAAGAGACCAAACGTCATGCTAATTGCTACTGCTTCGTCCCTCTTTCCTCTCCTTAACATGGCTGCAGCAGTTCATCCATTCAGAAAGGCGATAAGCGAGGCCATTCAATCAGGAATTACGGTCATATCCTCAGCAGGCTATCCTTATGAGACGAGTCCAGGGGTGGGTGAGTTAATTCCCCCCTATCCTTCTTTCTTAAAAAATAGTTTAGTTGTAAGCTCAATAAACATTGATGATACAAAGAGCGAGTTCTCAAATTATGGTAAACCAGTCGACGTATGTGCTTATGGAAAAGATATTGTTTCAGCAATATCAGACAATAAATATCAGTTTCTAAATGGTCCAACCTTTCCACCTTGCATTGTGACAGGAGCTGTCGCGTTAATGTATACTGTAAATCCTAAATTAAAGCCAAGCGAAGTTCGTCATATTATTTATAAATCATCCGACAATATTGATCACAAGAACGAAAAATATAGTGGTTATCTTGGTGCAGGAAGGTTGAACGTATATAGAGCGCTAATCGAAACAAAAAAGACAATAGACAAATAAAATCTAAAGTCTTTCAGCTTAAAATACTCTTGAGAAAAAAATAATATTAAATTAGCTGTTAAATTCAAGAACTAGTCTATAAATGAATTACTTAGTTGGAATCCTAAACCGATAATTACTAATATTATTCCAATTCTGTTAATATTAGGATGTTGAGTACTCATGACATTTCCCAAATAATCTAGACCAGTTACAAAATTTCCTTCTCTTTGTGGCATTGGTTTTATTGCAGCCAAAATCAATATGAATCCAGCTATTTGGAAACCTACCAATACCGATCCCGGTCTTAGGTTTCTTTTCTATTTCGCTGACGTATTTACAACTCACGATCCGGATCAGCACTAGTTGGTAAATGTACAGAAATTAGTGATTCATACACTCTACAGTTTATAAATAAGATTTTGATGCTCGGTCGATAGAATCTTTCAACTTCCTTCCAGGAAGCTAGTGTCACGTCTATCAATAAACACCCTCAGTCATCTTGTCTTCTTCTGTTATCTCTTCTATTTGACTATCATCATCTTCCTTCTTCTGAGGAGAAGAAGAAGTAGTAGACTGATTTAATTTCCCATTTGACTCTTACAAACCCAATAGCGTCATCTACCACAGTAGCATTTGTAAGTAAATCTAACTTCATAGAATAGCATTCTTTAGCTAATGATAATGCTTGTATCCTTTCTCTTCTATCTTCTGCATTCTGTGCGGTAGTCCATGCTTCTCTTAAAATGGCAGTCAATCCAACAAGACATTTCTCATACTCTTCTGGGAGTCTTTCCTGCATGTATTTTCTGACATTTATTTTAGCCTGTTCTTGCAGAAAAGATAGATCTCTGCTGATAGTAGACTGATAGTAGATACACTGATTTGCAACATGTTAGATATCTCTGACTGAGTATGACCTTTACTAGTTAGTTCCAATCTATCATATATGGAATTGGAGATAAAATAGCGATTTATCGAATTGTTTGTTAACAGGTTGCCAAAATTATATAAAACTGTGATATCAGATCTTAATAGACATTTACCTACTCCAGTTTGCCATTATTCCTAGCACTTTCTAAATTATCAGCAGAGGAGATGAAAAGTCTTTGTTGATTTTGAGTAATATGATGATATTGAGATAAAATTCTAGCATAGTTAGCCAAGTTGTTTATATTGGTAATAACATAATGGGATACGTTTGGAAGCAAGCTACTATTATTTTTCATAATATTCACTATATTTTTTGAACAAGAAATTTAATTATTCTTGTTTGCATGCCCCTTATATTACGGAAGTTACCTCCGGTACGTCCAAACCTCCGGATTTATTATATTGTTATATATTTGACTGGGTAAGGTTCGGAGGCTCCGGAGGTAATTTCAGTTTTATTGAGGCAAGAAGTACAGAAAATAAGCTCCTATCCGATCCTCTTTGTATTTTAGGTTCTTTCTATCTCTGTATTTGGGCACAAATGAATCATTCTTATCATTAATGATTTCAAATAATGTCTTGGTTTATTTTGAACTTGTCAGCGTCTTCCTAAACATTGCTTACAATAAACTGGACGACGGCCATCTGGTTTAAATGTAACCTGAGTTATCTTACCACAGGACGAGCAATTAACTTTGTATGATATCCGTATTCTATCAAGTATATCTCTGATTTGACGCCAGTCCTTAATAATATCTAAAGAATCTGTATTATTCCAATAATTTGTGAAAGGAATATCGTTTATTGTTTTCTTTATTTCACTGAAGCGTCCTTTTATTATTGTTGTAAAAGAGGGAATATTATATCTTATATTTTGACCTATAATAAATCTGTCATGTGGAAGATTATCGTATGCGACTTTTGTTGAAACAAGTCACATTTCAAGTGAAATCCCTTTCTGTTCCATTTCTTTTTGAAATTGGGCAAATCGATTCCGCAATTCTTCACTGATCTGATTCTCATTATTGTATAAACTAGTGAGTATTTTTATTTCTTTAATGTTCTGGTGATTGAAGCTATCCATCAAAAATTCCAATCCTTCTTGCCCAAGGAAAAGATCTATCCAATATATGTGGCTGAACAGCTTCGAATTGCTTGTCTAAACAGCAGTCTATTCTGTGATGGTGTTTCTGGCGTAACAGGAGGAAGATCGCTAGTCTTGGCCCATTTGTAATAAAATTCTGCTGTAGCCATTATCTTCTTCTTTAAGTCTTTGTCTGCAAATATCTTTTCTACTAGATATAGGTTGTCAGATAATGACCTAAGCATTTGATTTTCTAGTCTTGTCTCGTAAATATGTAAGAAGTCAGAAAATTCATTTGCCTGAGCATATTCTATGAGTTCCGAATCACTCTCAAGGTCTTTTAACCATGTTCCTACTACAAGTTTATCAGCCTCGGTAATTGGAATATCTATACCAAATCTTTCGTTAAATTTGGATATTATCTCAGATAACGTTGTTAACACTTCAGGAGTTGTCGCTCTTCCCAAATTATCCCTAGCGACAAGAGGCTGTTGAACCTCCTCAATTGGGAGGCTACCTCCAAAAGTCTTTTCTAATCTATACCATTCTAGTGAAATATCTCCTTTAAGCTCGGGAATCTGTAAGCTATTTTCTTTCAAGAGATTCTTAGTTGCTATAAATTTAACAAACACAAATAATTTCTCGAGGTTTGTATCATCGTAGGTGACAATTTGTGCCATAAAGGAGTATATCTTAATGAATTCTTTGATTCGTTGCTTAAACCCATCCTGTTGAATTTCTGTTATATTCCTAAACCTATCCAGAACAGGATTCATAATAGAATACAACTTTCCGAGGTCTGAAACAAACTGGGAAGACCTAGGTTTAAAGTATGTTTCAGCAAATTCATTCAAGTCGTCATTCGTAATTACTCGATATTTCAGTATTAAATCATATAACCTAAACAAATAGCTAGGATCACTTTTGTCTACAAGCGTAGTTCCTTGATAAAATGGTTCAAAGGCTTTTATGATTTCCTCAATTGGATTTTGAAAATCTACAATGAAAATGTCTGTTTTTCCTATATGTGTTCTGTTGAGTCTAGATAAGGTTTGAACAGCCTTTATACCATATAGTTTCTTATCTACATACATGGTATGAAGCAACGGTTGGTCATAACCGGTTTGATACTTTTCGGCAACAATTAAAATATTATATTCTTGGGAATCAAACTTAACCCGTAATTCAGACTCCGTACTTATATTGTTGATATTCTTTTCTGTATATCTATTTCCAGATTCATCTTTAATCGATCCAGGGAATGCAACAAGGGTTTTAATATTTGGATAATCTTTTAATTTTATATATTCATCTATTTCCTGTTTGTACTTTAAGGCCTGAAGCCTTGACGAAGCGACAACCATAGCTTTTGCCAAGCCGCCTATTTTCGGCTTGCAATGTATTCGAAAGTGTTCAATTATTGTCCTTGCCTTATGTGATAAGTTAAGATGATGAGTGTCTACATATTTCATTAATACTCTTGATGCTTTTTTTCCTTCCAGAATCCTATTTTTCCCGGCAAGCTACAAAATCCTAAAATATTGCTGGTATGTTGTATAATTTCTAAGAACACCAAATTGTGAGTAATAATACACTATATCTTTAGTAAAGGCTCATTCTTTATGATATCCTCAATCAAATTCTTAGTTCTATTAATACTACTTTCAAGATATGGAAGCACTTCTAAATCTGTTGGAGGATCTGTCATTAAATAGATTGCGCGTCTAACACTTGGTGAAACTGACACTTGTATATTTATTAGCTGTCGGTGCGTACCTCTATTTCTTAGGTCTCTTAGTGTCCATAGCCATCCCCTTTTCTTTACACCATTTTGTTCTTCTGATTTTATGGCATCTTGTAGCTCAGTTAATAATTTGCCTTTTCCTAAAGTATTTAGTTTATTGCTGATCGTCTTTACAGTATTCTCATTCGAGTATATTGACTTTTCATCTAGGCCTAGACCTAGTTTATCATTAATTCTGAATAGGAGGGCATCAACTGAACCAACTAGTTGAAGGAGTAAGCATTCAATCTCCATTTCCGAATAAACTCTCGATTGAAAGGATGAATTTATGCCTTTTCCATCTTTATCTAAGTTTTGCAGATTCTTTAGGTGTTGTTTAGCTGCAGAGAGTTTGAATTGAACTCTATCACCGAGCAGATTTCTTGCATCCTCAGAAGATAATGTATCTAACAAATCAGTTTAGATTGTACATTACTAACTTAATAGTCTGATAGGTTGAAATATGAAACTATCGATGGAAGATTACAGTGTGTTTAGAATACTCACAAACCAAGCGTATCGGAGTGGAGTAATCAGCGAAGACAGCCTAACTGAAATGTTACGCTATATGATAACTCCATTAGTCGATGAGTTTAGAAACCTATAGACTCACGCAAATTTATTCTTAATGTTTGCACTTAATTTGCCTTTATTATATTATCATGTAACAAAAAAATAATGTGTCTCTTGGGTAGGTTAAATAAATAATTAACTTTAACTTGTTCTGCGACTGATAACTGATAGTTTCTTGTAAGTATATCGAGGTTCTTGAATACAATCTGGATCTATACCAGAGTATTTAGCTGCTACCCCTAGCTCTCTAGGATTAACAGAAGCTGAGGTCTCTTTTGGGTGATCATAATAGTTTACGTTATTACATTACGATTATCTAAATGTTATAAAGGTTATAAGAATACTCTTTTACTAACCTCATCATTATAAATTAGTCAAGAACTGTGAAGGCAATAGACATTAGTGAATACTGGAAGCAAATTCAAACCTTAAAGGTAGTGTTTTTATTTTGAATATTCTCTGCAGAATAACCTTAAGACGTTAGAACTGAACAACCACGTTAGTTAGGAATTTGAACATCTGACCCCTTATACTAGGTGGGGCCAGTGGGATTTGAACCCACGACCGCCAGCGCCCCAGGCATATACCTCATTTTTAGTGAGA
>Ga0126312_10003842_pt1 | contig 10150 bp, 7 predicted proteins | sample Plot104A_FD_92537 | JGI IMG/M metagenome (GOLD analysis project Ga0126312, IMG submission 92537) | Serpentine soil microbial communities from UC McLaughlin Reserve, CA, USA - Plot104A | ecosystem: Environmental > Terrestrial > Soil > Grasslands | place: USA: UC McLaughlin Reserve, Lake County...
CGCTCGGCCTGGCGGCGCTCTTCCTCGTGGCCGGACTGGTAACCGTCCTGCTGTCGCTGCGCGCCGAGGCGGTGCACGAGGCGGGAGCCGGCGAGTACTACGCCCTGCTGCTCGGCTCGATCAGCGGCATGCTGGTCCTGGCGGAGGCGACCAACCTGATCACGGTCTTCGTCGGCATCGAACTGCTGTCGATACCGCTCTACGTCCTCTGCGCCACGGAGCTGCGGCGGGAGACCTCGCTCGAGGCCGGGCTCAAGTACCTGGTGATCGGATCGGTGGGCTCCGCGACCCTCCTCTACGGGCTGGCGCTCATCTACGGCGCGAGCGGCCGGACCGACTTCGCGGCGATCGCCGCGGCAATCGGATCCCCCAACGGCGTCGGCCTCGCCGACCCGCTGCTGCTCACGGGCGTGGCCCTGGCCGCGACCGGCCTCGCCTTCAAGGCCTCGGTCGCGCCCTTCCACCAGTGGACACCCGACGTCTACCAGGGCGCCCCCACGCCGATCACGACCTTCATGGCCGTCGCGACCAAGGCGGCCGCCTTCGCGATCTTCCTGCGCCTCTTCGACCAGGCGCTGGTCGACACGCAGCTCGATTGGGGCCCGGCCCTCGCCGTCCTCGCCACCGTGACCATCGCCATCGGAAACGTCGGCGCGATCCCGCAACGCTCGCTCAAGCGCCTGCTGGCGTGGTCGAGCGTGGCGCAGGCCGGCTACATCCTGGCCGGTGTGGTCGTGGGGACCAGGCTCGGCGTCCAGGCCGCGTGCCTCTACCTGGCGGTCTACCTGCTGATGAACGTCGCCGCCTTCGCTGTCGTGATCGCGCGAGAGCGGGTCTCCGAGCACGGGGACGACATCGCCTCGATCGAGAACCTCGGCCAGGCCCAGCCCTGGCTCGCCTGGCCGATGACGATCGCGATGCTCTCGCTCGCCGGCTTCCCCGCCACCGCGGGGTTCATCGGAAAGTTCTATCTGATCGACGCATTGGTGTCGGGCAATTACGCCTGGCTCGGGGTCGTGATCGTCGTCGGCTCGGTGATCTCGCTCAGCTATTACCTGCGCGTGATCGCCGTCATGTGGATGGGCCGCTACGAGGTCGAGATCCCGACCGCTCCGCCGCGGCGGGTGAAGCCGGTGGGCGGCTGGTCGCCGGAGGCCGACGCGCGGGCCCACCCGGAGGTCGCCCTGGTCGCCGTGCTCGCGGCCGCGGCGACGATCTTCTTCGGCATCTTCCCCGACCCGCTCTTCGACGCCGCCCGCGACATGGGCACCTCGCTGTCGGGCCTGTTCTAGAGCGACGGACCCGGGGTAGACTAGGGGCCAGCGCCGGTCAAGCCGACCGGTGTGGGCTCGCAGGGAAAGAGGATTTTGTCTCAGCTAAGGCCATGGCTGGGGCCCCGCTCTAGGACCGGATATGTGTTGCGCCTGGCTCTGCTCACCGGGGTCTACGTGGCAGCCGGCAAGCTTGGGCTCCACCTAGCTTTCGCAGCCAACAGCGTCACCGCGATCTGGCCCCCGACCGGCATCGCCCTTGCGGCGATCCTGCTCGGCGGACGGCGCATGTGGCCCGCCGTGGCTGTCGGCGCCCTGCTCACCAACGTCGGCACCGGCGTGCCCGCGATCACCGTGCTCGGCATCACCCTGGGAAACACGCTCGAGGCGCTTGCCGGTGCCTGGCTCCTCCAGCGCGTGCCGGGCTTCGATCCCTCGCTGCGCCGAATCCGTGACGTGCTGGCGCTGGTCGCGCTGGCAGGTGGTGCGAGCACGATGATCAGCGCCACGTTCGGCGTGTCCAGCCTGCTGCTCGGCGACGCGACTACCTGGGCGGATGCGCCCTCTCTGTGGCGGACCTGGTGGCTCGGGGACATGGGCGGGGACCTGATCGTGGCGCCGGCCTTGCTCGTGGCGGTGACGCATGCGCGCCTCGAGCGCCCTCCGGGGCGCCCGGCCGAAGCCGTCGTTCTGGCGGCGGCGGTGGGCGGCGTGAGCGCGCTCGTCTTCTCATACCCGACCGGCCTCACCTACCTTCTCTTCCCCCTGCTCATCTGGGCCGCGCTGCGTTTCTGGCAGCCGGGCGCCGCCGTCGCGGGCCTGCTCGCCGCGGTGATCGCCGTGGCCTTCACTGCGAACGGCCAGGGGCCCTTCGCCATGAGCGACCCCGACGAGCGGCTGCTCCTGGCCCAGACGTTCGTCGCCGTAGCGTGCACGACGGCGCTACTGCTCGGCGTCCTCACGCGCCAGCGCAGGCGCGCCGAGGACGCCCTGCACGGCATCGCGTCCACGCTGCAGGAGGGTCTCCTTCAGCCCCAGCTGCCGCAGCTCTCACAGCTCGAGATCGCCACCTACTTCCGCGCGGTCGGCGAGGGCCAGCAGGTGGGAGGCGACTTCTACGACCTCTTCCAGGCGTGCGACGGCAGCTGGGCCCTTACCGTCGGCGACGTGCGCGGCAAGGGTCCCGCTGCGGCCGCGATGACCGCCCTCGCCCGCTACACGCTGCGCGCGGCCGCCCTGCGCGAGACGCGCCCGAGCAGGGTGCTCGGCATGCTCAACGAGGCGATCGTGTGGCAGCACGGAGGCGAGGACTTCGCCAGCGTCGCGTACCTCAGCCTCGACCTCGGCGAGGCCGGCGTGTCCGTCGCGACCTCGAGCGGCGGGCACCCGCTCCCCCTCGTCCTGCGCGCGGACGGCACAGTGGAGGAGCTCGGCGAGCCGGGGCTGCTGCTCGGCGTGGATGCCAGGCCCGATCTCACCGACAGGCACGCCCAACTCGCCGCCGGCGACACCCTGGTGCTCTACACCGACGGCCTGCTCGACGCCTATGCCCCCGGTCGCTACGTCAACGCCGAGCAGCTCGAAGACGTGCTCGCCGGCTGCGCCGGCATGGCTCCCGCCGAGCTGCTCGCGGAGCTCCAGGAGCGCCTGCTGCACGGTCCGCGGCGCGCGCCAAGGGACGACATCGCCGTAGTGGCGATTCGCATCGCTTCCGGTAGCGTGCCCGAACCGACGAAGGAGGGGAGCATGAGCGAGAACCTGGCCACGATCCTCACGGAGACCGCAGGCAAGTACGGCGACGACGTCGCCGTGAAACTCGACCAGCTGGAGCTCAGCTACTCGTCGCTGGACGGCGCGAGTGCGCACGTGGCCGGCATGCTGCGCGAGAAGGGCGTCCGTCCGGGCGATCGAGTGGGCATCATGCTGCCCAACGTTCCCCATTTCCCGGTCGTCTACTACGGCGTCCTGCGGGCCGGCGCGGTGGTGGTCCCGATGAACGTGCTGCTGAAGGCGCGCGAGGTCGAGTTCTACCTCTCGGATTCCGACGCCGAGCTCGTGTTCGCCTGGCACGACTTCGCCGAGGCAGCCGAGAACGGCGCCGAGGCGGCGGGCACGGAGTGCCTCCTGGTGAAGCCCGGCGAGTTCGAGCAGCTCGTCGGCGCGCAGGAGCCGGTGACCGAGGTCGCCGACATTGCCGGGGACGACACGGCCGTCATCCTCTACACCTCCGGCACGACCGGCCAGCCCAAGGGCGCCGAGCTGACGCACGACAACCTGCGCAGGAATTGCACGATCGTCGGCGAGGAGCTCGGAGAGATCACCCACGAGGACGTTCTGCTCGGGGCGCTGCCGCTTTTCCACTCGTTCGGGCAGACCTGCGGGATGAATGCCACCATCGGCATCGGGGCCACGTTGACGATGCTCCCCCGCTTCGATCCCGAGAAGGCGCTCGAGGTCATCCAGCGCGACAAGGTCACGATCTTCCAGGGCGTGCCCACGATGTACAACGCGATGCTCCATTGCGACCGCCGCGAGGAGTTCGACGTCTCCTGCCTGCGTCTCTGCATGTCCGGCGGCTCGGCGATGCCGGAGGAGCTGATGAGGCAGTTCGAGAAGGCCTTCGGCTGCATCGTCCTCGAGGGCTACGGGCTCTCGGAGACCTCGCCCGTCGCCTCCTTCAACCACCCCGACAGGGATCGCAAGCCCGGCTCCATCGGAACGCCGATCGCGGGCGTGGAGATGAAGGTCCTGGACGACGATGGCAATGAGGTGCCCCAGGGTGAGATCGGCGAGATCGCAATCAAGGGGCACAACATCATGAAGGGCTACTGGAACCGCCCCGATGCGAGCGCCGAGGCGATCAACGACGGCTGGTTCCGCTCCGGCGACATGGGGAAGGTGGACGAGGACGGCTACTTCTTCATCGTCGACCGCAAGAAGGAGCTGATCATCCGCGGCGGCTACAACGTCTATCCGCGGGAGGTCGAGGAGGTTCTGTACGAACACCCCGCCGTCCAGGAAGCCGCCGTGATCGGGATCGAGGACGAGAAGATGGGTGAGGAGGTCGGCGCCGCGGTCGTGCTCAGGAAGGGCGAGGACGTCTCGGCCGACGAGCTCAAGGGCTACGTCAAGGAGCAGGTGGCCGGCTACAAGTATCCGCGCCGCATCTGGTTCCCCGACGAGCTGCCCAAGGGCCCGACGGGCAAGATCCTCAAGCGCGAGATCGAGGTGCCCCAGGAGGCGGCGGCCGGCACGACGTGACGCACCTCACAGTGCGGCCCCGCCCGTCGCGAGAGGCTCTTCTCAGGTAAGCCGCGCCGGAGGAGAGAGAGCATGGACCCGAACATCGCGCTGGCAATAGTCATCGTCGCCCTGCTGGTCGGAGTGAGCTACGGCTACTTCACGGTCAGGGGCAGCGGGATCGCAGAGCGGCCGTACAACAAGGTGTACGGCGGCGCGCCAGGCGCCTTCGGCCCGGCCAGCGCGTCCGGTAAGGACGATCGCGTCACCATCCGGGACTGGCAGCGAGGGACTCGCTAGCTACTGCTTGAGGGGGCTCCGTCCGGGACGGCGGAGCCCCCTTTCCCCCAAACTTCCGCACCGGAACCTGCACAACCGGTTGCGTGCCCTTGACCGGGCTGCTCGGATTGCATTCGAATCACACGTAAAGCTGGTTCCACGGCAAGCAACTGGGAGGAGTCCGATGCCCGCGTCCACCCCGATCGATCCGCTCGAAGGGCCCAAGCAGGCGCTGGCGGGACGGGTCGTGACGATGAGGGACGACTACGAGGTCGTGGACGACGGGGTCGTGTGGATGGAGGAGGGGGCGATCGTGGCGGTCGGGCGGCGGAAGGACGATCCGCCGGCGGGATTCGAGGACGTCAAGCCGGTCGCCACGGGAGGGACGATCTTCCCGGGCCTGATCGAGCTCCACAACCACCTCGCCTACAACGCCCTGCGGCTCTGGCACGTGCCCAAGCTGTTCACCAACCGCGACCAGTGGGGCGGCGTCCCCGACTATCGCAAGCTGATCAGCGGCCCGATGCAGGTGCTCGGTCCGTCGGAAACCCTGATGCCCGCCGTGGTGCGCTACGTGGAGTGCAAGGCCCTCGTCGGCGGGACAACCACGAGCCAGGGAATCGAGCTCTTCTCGAACGCCGGCGCCAGGCGCTACTACCGCGGCATCGTCCGCAACGTGGAGAACACGGACGACCCCGAGCTGCCGGACGCCGAGGCGAAGATCTCGGACGTCGTGGCGACCAGTGCCCGCCGCTTCCTCGAGCGCCTGCGCCAGCGCAAGTGCTTCATCCTCCACCTGAGCGAGGGCACCGACGACGCCGCGCGCACCCACTTCCTCGCCCTGAAGCTGGGAAGGCGCTGGGCTATCACCGACTCGCTCGCGGGCATCCACTGCGCCGCGCTCAAGCCGGAGGACTTCAAGGTCATGGGGCGCCGGCACGCGTCGATGGTGTGGTCGCCGCTCAGCAACCTGCTGCTCTACGGCCACACGGCGGGGGTCAAGTCCGCCCGAGCCGCCGGGCTGCGGATCGGGCTGGGCTCGGACTGGTCGCCCACCGGCAGCAAGAACCTGCTGGGCGAGCTCAAGGTTGCCAAGCTCGTGAGCGACGAGGAGAGCGTCTTCGACCACGACCGGGAGCTAGTGGCGCTGGTCACCCGCGAGGCGGCCCGGATCCTGCGTTGGGACGAGTCGCTCGGCACGATCGAGGCGCCCAAGCGCGCCGACCTGATCGTCGTGGACGGCGCGTCGGACGACCCCTACGACGCCCTGCTTCACGCCGACGAGCGCAAGCTGCGGCTCGTCATGATCGGCGGCGTGCCCCGCTTCGGCGTGCCGAGCCTGCTCAAGCGGCTGGGGGCGCCCGGCGAGGAGATCACCATCGGGGGCCGCAAGCGCGCCCTCAACCTGAAGCAGCAGACCGCTGATCCCGTGGTCGGCGAGCTCGGACTCGCAGAGGCACGCGACCGGCTCAGCGACGCACTGGCCAATCTCAAGGAGCTTCGCCGCCAGCAGGAGCAGCAGGGCGTGCGCGGCTTCGCCACGGCTTTCGACGGCGAGCCCCTGCGCTGGGCCCTGGCGCTGGACGAGCTGCGCCCGACCGGCGTGGAGCTGCGCCCGCGGCTGTCCTTCCGCCGCAAGCGCACCGGGCCGTCGCTCGCCGAGCCCCGCGCCGCGGGGCCGCCGCTGTCCGAGATCCTCGAGCCCCTGAAGCTCGACCCGCTCACCGTGGCAGACGATCACGATTTCCTCGACACGATCGACAGCGAGCCCAACCTTCCCGGCTACGTGGCGCCCGGCCTGCGCGCCCTCTACACCTGATGGTCGAGCGCGACTTCGATCCCGGGCCGGTCAGCGAGCCGTTCGCCTCGCTCGCCCGCAGCTACCCGGGCGTGGACGCCTACCCGGCCAAGGACTTCCGCGTCGAGTGGGGGCCGATCTTCCACCGCGGCAGGCTTGACGGCACGGCGCGCATCCTCCTGCTGGGGCAGGATCCCGGCCAGCACGAGTCGGTGGTGCACCGCATCCTGGTGGGCGAGGCGGGCCAGCGGGTCCAGGGCTTCCTGGACAAGCTGGGGATCGACCGGAGCTACGTGATGGTCAACGCCTTCCTCTACTCGGTCTACGGCCAGGGCGGCGGGACCAGGAACCAGGACAGCCAGCCGATCATCGACTACCGCAACAAGTGGCTGGATGCCCTGCTCGACGGCACGGCGGTGAAGGCCGTGGTCGCCTTCGGCGGCCTCGCCGACGACGCCTTCGGGCGCTGGAAGACCACACCCACGGGCCGCGGTATCGACGTGGCCTACGAGCACCTCCCGCATCCAACCTCGCCCGAGGGGGGATCGCGTCAGGACAAGACGAAGTATCCGAAGCTGATGAAGAAGATGTTGGAGCAGTGGAACGGGGCGCTCGATCGCCTCCACCCGCTCGGGCTCGGCGACCGCAACCCGCCGCTCGACCACTACGGGACCGACCTTCTTCCCGAGGACCGCACCCCCATCCCGGACTTCGACTTCCCCGCCGGCTCGCCGCCCTGGTGGGCGTCACTAGAGCAATGGGCAAGCCGCGAGGCGAAGCCGAAGGCCGCGGACCCTGACGAGTCCAAGCGCGCCCGGCTCGTGATCGAGGTCCCGGAGGACGAACGGGCCTGGCACTAGGGCCCGCCCCTCCACGAGCCGGCGTGGCCTCGTGGATGTTTGTCGACGTGACGGAATGCAAGCCGCCGCCGGGCCGGTTAGCCTCGCGCCATGGCCGAGGGAAAGCAGGCGGACCTGGTGCTCGAGGGCGGAGGCGTGAAGGGGATCGGCCTGGTGGGCTCGCTCGCGGTGCTGGAGGAGAGCGGCTGGCAGCCCGCGTGCGTGGCGGGCACGAGCGCGGGCGCGATCACCGCGGCGCTGCTGGCGGCGGGGTACGGCTCGGCGGAGATGCGACAGATACTGCTCGAGCTCGAGTTCCGTAAGTTCGAGGACCGCGGCTGGGAGGACAAGCTCCCGCTTCCCGGGCGTGAGATCGTCAGCATCCTCAAGGACAAGGGCATCTTCGAGGGGGACTTCCTGCACGACTGGATCGAGGGCCTCCTGGCGGACAAGGGAGTCCGCACGTTCGCCGACCTGCGCAGCGACGGCGAGGAGGAAGAGGCCCGCCGCTACCGCCTGCGGGTTATCGCATCGGACGTGACGGGCCGGCGGCTCCTGGCATTGCCGCAGGACGCCGTCCACCTAGGGATCGAGCCGGACGGGTTGAGCGTCGCCCTGGCCGTGCGGATGAGCATGTCGATCCCCCTCTTCTTCGAGCCGGTCACGGTCACGGACCCCAAGACCGGACAGGAGCACCTGATCGTCGACGGCGGGATGCTCTCCAACTTCCCCGTATGGCTGTTCGACAGCCACGGACGGGCGCCGCGCTGGCCGACCTTCGGGCTGCTGCTCGTGGAGCCCGAGCCGCGCAAGTCCGTCGCTCACCGCCTGGGCGATGGCGGCGAGGGTGGCCTGGTCGACTTCTTCAAGGCGATGGCGCAGACGGTGCTCGAAGCGCACGACCGCCTCTACCTGGAGCAGGCCGACTTCGCCCGCACGATCCCAATTCCGACGCTGGGAGTTCGAACGACGGAGTTCGATCTTCCCCGTGAGCGGGCGGTCGCCCTCTTCGACAGCGGGCGAGGCGCCGCCGAGGAGTTCCTGAAGAGCTGGGACAGCCAGGCGTACTTCGCTCGCTACAGAGCCCGGCCCGCGCCTTCCCGGCGTGAGACCGTCCTGTCGGAGTTGGTTCCGCGCGGGCCCCGGGAATAGCTGGTCCATGTCAGAGAACTCGGATGCCCTCAAGCGCGGCTACGAAGCCTTCAACGCCGGAGACATCGACACCGTCAGCGAGATCTTCGCCGACGACATCAGCTGGGAGGGACCCAACACGAGCGGCGTTCCGATGTCGGGGCTGAACGAGGGCAAGGAAGGAGTGCTGCAGGCGCTCGGGCACATCGGGCAGCTGTTTCAGACCTTCCGCGTGAGTCCCGACGAGATGATCGAACAGGGCGACACGATCGTGGTGCTGTCGCACATCGAGGGGACGACGGCGACTTCCGGCAACGAGATCAAGCTGCCCGGCGTCGAGGTCTGGCGAATGAGCGACGGTAAGGCGCGGCGAGTCCAGAGCCTGGTCGATACGGCCGAGCTGAAGGCCGCCCTGTGAGCGACGGACCATGTCCCTGACCCACGGCAGCGGTCCCTTCGGCGGACGTCCGGCGGGCCGCTTCAACCGCGAGATCGACCCGGAGGGGCTCTTGTACCTGGAGGAGTCGCCCAAATGGATCAGAGTCCGGTTCGCCGGCGAGACGGTGGCTGACAGCCGCCGGCCGCGCCTCCTGCACGAGCACGACAGGCTGCCGGTCTTCTACTTTCCGCCCGAGGACGTCCGCATGGACCTGATGCACCCAAGCGGGCGGGCCGAGACCGACCCAACCAAGGGCGAGCGCCGGTTTTACACGCTCCGCGTCGACGGCCGGACCGCCGAGGACGCGGCCTCGACCTTCTCGGGCGAGCCGCTGGTGGAGGGCCTCGTGACCTTCGACTGGGGCGCGATGGACGAGTGGCTCGAGGAGGACGAGCCGCTGTTCGGGCACGCCCGTGACCCGTACTCCCGGATCGACGTGCGCGAGACCTCCCGGCATGTGACGGTCTCGATCGGCGGCCAGACCGTCGCCGACAGTCGGCGCACGAGAGTGCTGTTCGAGGCCGGCCTGCCACCGCGCTGGTACTTCCCGATCGAGGACGTGCGGATGGACCTGCTTGGGGCGACCGACCGGCAGACCACCTGCGCCTACAAGGGCTTCGCCTCATACTGGTCCGTCGGCGACGAGGAAGACATCGCCTGGACCTACAGGGACCCGCTCTTCGACGCCCTGCCGGTCAAGCACATGGTGGCGTTCTTCAACGAGCGGGTCGACCTGGAGGTGGACGGGGAGGTGCACGACCCGCCGCGGACTCAGTGGTCGCAGGGTTGAGCCCTACTCCAGCGGCAGCCCGTGCCGCATCGTGTTTTCGCTCACCACGCGCGGCTCCACGAACTGGAGCAGGTAGTCGGGGCCGCCCGCCTTCGAGCCGATTCCCGAGCGGCGATTGCCGCCGAACGGCTGGCGGCCCACCATGGCGCCCGTTATGGCGCGGTTGACGTAGAGATTCCCCACAGGCGAGCGCCGCTCGACATGGGCGACCGTGGCCGGATTGCGGGAGAAGAGGCCGCCGGTGAGGGCGAACGGGAGCGACTCCACTATCTCGCATGCGGCCTCGACGCTCGGCACCGGCTCGACCGAGATGAGCGGACCGAAGATCTCCTCCCGGACCACAGGGGAGGTGCGGGGGAGGCC
>Ga0126312_10003843_pt1 | contig 10147 bp, 10 predicted proteins | sample Plot104A_FD_92537 | JGI IMG/M metagenome (GOLD analysis project Ga0126312, IMG submission 92537) | Serpentine soil microbial communities from UC McLaughlin Reserve, CA, USA - Plot104A | ecosystem: Environmental > Terrestrial > Soil > Grasslands | place: USA: UC McLaughlin Reserve, Lake County...
AGCCATACCTGTTGCTTAATAACTCGTTCCTTGAAATGATTAGATTTGAAATTTTGATAAAATTTGATAATTATACTTTGAAATTTTTATCTGAATAGATCTCTGGTACTTTTTTCCTTCCTGTCCTCCTCAATTCATATACTATTCATACACTCAGTGCATCTCCTAGTCGAATACATCATACTGTTCTGTAAAGTCTCTAAATAGTTGATGCTTCTTTAATCGGTATCGTTGTTCAGTACTTAATAATCGGGCCAAGGTTTTAACTGCTTCAAGTATATGTGGACCATTGTTTAGCATCACGCATTCTGCTCGCCGTCCTATAATTGCATCTGCAATTTCTGCACGGCTTCGAAGCCCACTTTCAGCTAAGCTTTCTAGTATTTGTGTTGCCAAAATGACTGGAATATGCGCTGCTTCACATAAACATAGTATGTCTTCTTGAATGAATGCCAAATTCTCAAATCCTATCTCAACTACTACTTGGAAAACTACTACTACCCACCTCACCTATACAAGACACCAGAATCAAAGACTGCGCTTTCCAAAATGAATGACTTTTTAAAAATGTATTTGAGTTATTAGACAGAGATGACAAGAATTGAAAACATTGATACATTTTTATTTCACCGACAACCTGTGGCGAAAGAATTGTCGACCTGGCTTAACAGTTAAACATCATGGACAGGCCAATAAGTAATAGGTTTCAAATTCATGTCCCTCTTATTAGGTTCGTGACAACATGGTAAAAGTAATTGATGCAGAACCAGGTGTTGGTTCTCCTATGACAGAAGAAGAAGCGAAAAACTTCATGGCAAATGCTAATGGCAACGGCCATTTACTTATCCATATAGGAACAGTTGATGATAAAGGGGACCCAAATGTAAATCCTACTGGATATTACTTTGATAAAAACTCTAACAAAATCTACATTACAACTCAAAAGAGTTCTAAGAAAGTTCATCATTTAAGAACAACAAGGAATACTATCTCTTACTGTATTGATGATCCCAATCCACCGTACAAAGGAGTTAGAGGCAAGGGAAAAGTCGTAATCCATGAAGATATTAATCACAATATTCCTATTGCAGAGAAGATAATGACTAGATATGTGGAGAGCCTTGAAAATCCAATGGCAAAATGGGTTTTAGATGAAACAAAAAAGGGAAGTGCAATAATTTTGGAAATAATACCAAGTTACTATTCTACTTGGGATTATGGTAAGGCGAGGTGATGTCTCTAGTTAAATTTACTCTTCCTCTCCAGTCAGTAGTTGAGTCTCCTGCGGTTTCCAATACCAATAAAAGTTCTGGTATAAAGATTGTGTAAATAACTAGTATTATCCTAATATCACACCATTATTTTTATTAGCGAAAGACCCAATACAAAACAACAGTCGCAGGAGGGTCTTAGACTCGACTTGCCCAAAGTTGCTAAGTCTCCTGCGACTGTCCCCCTGACTATTTGGATTATCCTTTATGAACCAATGATATTAAGAGTTTCTATGGAGTCTTAATGATATTAAGAGTTATTGCAATTTTTTCATGTGAATCAGTCGATCCTTATTATCTTCTAACCTTCAACTATCGGGGGGCCAATGTCTTCAGAAGAAGATGAAAAATACTAGCAAAGGGAGTCGAGTCATGGAAAGGATTTGAATATGCTTTGCGAAAACCCAATGCTACTCTCTTTAACAAAATGTTAACTTTTGCAATTGTCTCCGAATGGTTCAGTAGGTCCATACATGGGATATGGGGCATAAAATACTTGTTTGTTACCATAAAGCCGACCATGTCCGTCATGATACCAAACTCGTAATACGTCTTTTTTATGGGATCTTTTGTTACTGCACATTTCATGTACTGCTAGTAAACCTTAAAGAACAGATAACAACTATTGTTTTGTCCCATAAATTTGTCTGCCGACGTAATAAATCGATAAAAATGGAAAACAATAACTATGATAACAAAAAACTGAAGGAATTATCTGCTGACGAATTGCAGGAGATATTTAGACAGAGAAAAGAGAAGTTAGAACAAATCGAAGAACTAGCTAGAAGAAGAGGGATTAATTTGACGGAGATCCAGCATTCCACATTATCCAATAGTAATACGGAGCAACGAAAATATAATGAACATCTTACCTTACCCTGTCCCAAATGTGGCAGATCTCCAAAGTTTCATTATATGCGTCATACATCAGGACCATTCTACATTTAGCACAGAATTTGCTATCTGGCTTATTAGCATTATTGCAGTTAGGACATTGTTTGGGACGCAGTGGATCTATTTGAATCCCTTTGTCTACAAGGCTGTAGACTTCTAATAGTGATTCAGAAGATTCATTACCAAAATAATGAAGGTATTTTAGGTGCATCTGTGAGCCTGGAGTCCAACCCGCATGCTGTCTTAATACATGCTCTTTGAGAACTCTACTTTTTTCGGTTAAAGCACTATGTCTTCGTACATATGGATTCCAACGTTTTTTTAGTAATTCTTTGATTTGTTGTTTGTCTTCCGGTGCAACATTAGGTGATTCTAATAGACTGGGAAATACTTTCTTTTTGTATTTTTCATAGATGTGTGCAACTCTGATAGGTTTGATGTGTTTACCCAAACCTCTAGCAACACCACAGATGAGAGGAGCGTTTGGATTGGAAGGCATAGGATGTTCATTACTGAGATAATCTTTTAAATATGGAATAGAATCTATGAGAGGAATTGGTCTTGTGCCAGTCTTACCATTAACCACAACTTCGGCATATTGTGAGGTTCCTATATTTTTAAAGGCTATGTCTTTAATCTTCAGTTTTAAGATTTCGGAAGGTCTACCTGACAGATCACGAGACATAGTATGATAGCACTTCTCCCGTTTTGACGGACAATATTTTAAGAAAAGAAGGTCATCCTTTGGTGTCCATACATCTGAAGGCTTGTAGGTTGACACTTCCTTTCTCTTCAGTAAGGGAATATTTTCTATAATTGAAGGATTAGATCTTTTGTCATGTTCCACATTCGGGGAGTAAAGCCGCTTGAAAAAACGAAACAGGTACATCCTATATTGATTGTAGGTTCCTATCCACTTATGCAACGGATCTGCAGTTTCAGTCTTGCGAAAACTATCTAAAAATGTGATTATATCATCACGGGAGATATCTTTGAGTGATTTGTTATTATTATCCTTGTATTTAGAGAATCTTGTCAAGGCTTCAATGGTATTTTTTCTATAATGGTCTGATAGGTTAGTTTCAGTCTTCATTGCTTGAATATACTTAATAATCACTAAGATATTTTGCTGATTTGGTAATAAACGAAGATTATTACCAAATGAAGCCGGAAGACCTGCAGTTATTTCGTCTATCTTTTGGTCTGATAATGGGGAAGGTAAGGAAGTTATTACTGCTGCTGTTTTGCTTGTTTTTGTTTTTGTGTTAATTGTTGATGTCAATTAACCGATCGGTAGACGTAGGAGCACAGTTTAACTATAAAAGTATACTATCAACATCAACTTTTTGAATAAGAAGCAGCACTTATAATAACAGCGTGAGTAGAGCATCACAGGTTCTCAGGCGTCTAGAAAAGATGGCTGAAAAACAATTTGTTCCATCCATAGGCCCTGCCAAAGGCAAAATTATAACAGGAATTATCCAAAAATATAAACCAAGAAATATTCTTGAGGTTGGGACTTTGTACGGATATTCTGCTATACTAATGGCTTATACACTAAATAGTGCAGATGGAAAAGTAGTAACTATAGAAATAGATAAATCAATTGCAGACATTGCAAGAAAAAATATAGCAGATGCAGGCCTATTGGAGAAAATAGAGGTTATTGTTGGTGATGCTTTAGACATTATTCCCAAGCTTAGCCTGAAATTCAAACTAATGTTTTTAGATGCAGCCAAAGTCGAATACCTAAAGTATCTCAAGTCAGCTGAAAAAAAGTGCCTTGAAAAAGGTGCAGTAATTGTTGCAGATAATGTTGAAGTATCTAAAAATGAAATGCTAGATTATCTGGAGTATGTAAGAAGTTCTGGAGTATACAAAAGTGAGACTATTGAAACTACCCTAGAATTTACTCCAAATGTAAAAGATGCAATAGAAGTAAGTATTAAGGTTGCTTGATGAAATAGTGATCTCTTAAATTATAATATAATGGTCTTCATAGTAGCAATAATAATTATGAAGTGCTTTAACTGTTATTCTGATTTTACTCCGACACTTTCAGAACCTATATGCAGACAATGTGGTTTTTGTTATTATTGCAGAGAATTTACTTGTCCTCATCATAATAGTAGTTCTCTTCAAAATACTGAAGGCTAACAAGAATAAGATAATGATCTATCTTGAATCTGAAGATGGTAAGTAAATATGATTCAACTAAAATTATAAAAGAAAAACTTAAGTTTAGTCATTATTTAACCTATTAGGAACCTACTTTTAGCACCGATATCGGTACTAATCCTGTTGAACCTGCAGAAATCTTATCCTCTACTTCAAATTCGATCTGAGATCTATTCACCAATTACCTTTACTAACACTCTTTTATTTCTACGACCATCAAATTCTCCATAAAATATTTGCTCCCATGGACCAAAGTCCAATTTCCCATTAGTAATGGCAACTACTACTTCACGTCCCATAATTTGACGTTTTAGATGTGCATCAGCATTATCTTCCCCTGTTTCATTGTGTTTATATTGATCAGTAGGGGCATGGGGTGCCAACTGTTCTAGCCACTTATCAAAATCTTGATGCAGTCCGCTTTCATTATCATTTATAAAAATACTAGCCGTAATGTGCATCGCATTTACTAAACAAAGCCCTTCCTTTATTCCACTTTCTTCAACTACCTTTCTTACATTTGGAGTGATATTAACAAATGCACGTCTTGTAGGAGTGTTAAATGCAAGATATTCTGTTTTGGATTTCATCGTATTTGAAAAAAGTTAATGATATATATGTCTATTATAATCTTAGCCCAACCGTAATTTAGCATGTTCCTGACAGTTTTTATCGTCTGCTATCATGTTATTATCCTATGATGCTGTCTGCTATTGTTTCCCCATCATATGACATACCCGTGAGATCTTCTCTGATTCTTCCGATGATTAATGAATAGGTGATGACAAAAAAATTGTTGACTACATATAATATCCTTTCTTAGTTTATGCTTGCTGTTGTTGATTTATGTTGCGAATTATAGATATCCCTCGTCTGCCTAATTACTTCATACCTACTTGGATGGTAAAAAACATCCATCACCCACTTCTTTAAATTGCTACCACTTAAGCTTGGGTTCCCATCGAAATTGTGAAGAGGACTAAGGCCAAGTCCTATGCTGGCATTATTGAGCTCATCTACAGAAATTTTCCATGTGTGTTGTTCTTCAAGTTTGTTCCAAAACCTTTCCTTTTCTAATTCTTCCTTGCCTTTGCGTATCTTTTCTTTTGCATCTACTAATTGTTGTTTAAGGTTTTGTATCCGTAAGAGGAAAGATTTATTCGCATTATATTCTTGGAGTAATTCTAATGTCATTCCATGGTCTCTTAGCGCATCTTGCTTTTTTGCTTCTATTTGGTCTATTTCCTTTCTTAGAGCATCAATTCTATCTTTTAATTCTGTAATATAGGCAGGAAATCTGTCAAGAGAAATACCAAGTTTGTCAGCTGCATTATACATGTTGGTTATGAGGCTGACAAAATCTTCAATAGATAATTGCTCTTGCTTAAAGCAGAACACCTCTAAAGCTACTATTATAGCCTCCATCCTGTTCTGCATTAGCTCAAGGGTTTCTTGTCCGGTAATTCCCGTAAGCAATCCTTTCTCTCTGAGAACTTCATATACTCTAACTAAAGGAGCAAAGGATTGTATGTCCATATTTTGGTTTTTTATTTTTACAGCAACTTCTCTTAGTAAATCAAATTGGGGGTCATCTCTCCTAAAATCCTCAATTATACTGCTTACAGCACCTGTGCTTATCTCTAATTCTTGGGCTATTTTATCTCTGGATTTGCCTTCAAGCCATGCTCTAATGACTTGGAGTCTTATTGGTCTGGGTATTTTTCCACCCATCTCTGTATGTATGTAATAAACTACTGTTCAAAGTTTCTCAATAATGCTGATTTGATTTGACTTGTAATTTGACCATTATTTGACGGCTATCTGACGAATGTATGACGGATATTTGACCACGGGAAAACAGGTATGATTGAAGAACAAGTATGAACTACTGGTAATAGGCAAGCTGCAATGGCTTTATGAACAGCTCAAAAACTAACCGAATTCTCAACTTAGCCTATTTTTGAAATTTTATTAATCTACTCCTTAATTTTCAATATGATACTTCGAAACGTATCTATGAGTTTACGAATAAGCTGATAGAAGGGAAATCCAACCCTTTAGTAATTTCCTTCCTTTGGTGTAATTGAATATAATGCTTTGCTGGCCGCGCGGCTGTGCTATTCACATACCCTTCCTGTTTTAGACGTTTGTCTATTGCATTCTTTAATATGCCCGGATTTTGTAGATTTGTACTTTGCTTCTTTTAGATATTGTTTCAGATATTTGGTTTGTTGGTTTGTTGGTTTGCAATTAAAGCAAATCTTTGATACATTAAGTGCCATTAGATCTCGATAGCAAATAGATTAGAATCACTAAACTATTTGATAGTTGTGCACCTTCTAACATATCATAGTGCTTTGAAAGAGAGAAAAGCTACATAACGCCGTATTCTGGTAATGGACTTTTGCATACTTTACAGCCAAACATTGCAACTTTATTTCCACCATTTATATCATTTATATTCCGAATAATTAGTTTTCCATTATTTTCCGCTTTTAGGAGGTTTGCTAATTCGCGATCCGAAATACCATAGATTATTGGTATAATCGTTACAATTTTTTCGCATTTATTACAATAACCTTCTGAAATTCTACGGGGATTATCAGCATGATAAATCTTATGAAATTCCTCTGCGGCAGCCTTGGTAACCCCCAAGGTATCCATTAGCTTATAATTAATTCGATAAAATATAGGGTCACCTTCATCGTACCTGTTATCTTTTAAATAATGATTATGAAGCTTTACGAGAAGTTCTCTAATTGCATATTGACTGTCATTATTACAATCGCTATAAGAGTCAGGAACTACCATTGTGATTGAAGATCAGGGGTTATTATTATCTTTTTAACTATCTCTTTTTATTTCGAGCCTTTGACTACAACATATTCATAATGAACTATCTAGCACACTAAAAACCTATTTTCTTCATTTTTACCTGGTGTATTCAAATCGTCTCGTCATAATTCAATATGAGAACCTACTAACCATTAGTTTCATATCACTTTTCATATGTGGTAAGGATTCATGAAGCGATTAACTTAAGGGTGCATAGTTCCCCCAACTCAAATAAACTATTAGCTTAAATTTTACTAGTAGTTATGGAAGATAAAAAGACATGGATCGTGGATTTGTTGATAAAGTACCCACTGTGAAAATCGGTGACAAAATTAGGCTTATTCGTGCGGCCGACCCTAATCTGGGAATAAAGCCCGAGGAAATAGGAACAGTTGTAGACACATCTATGTCGAAGGTTGCCGACTTGGAAGGACTGAGGTTAATAATGTGGATAAGATGGGAAAGTGGCAAGGAAACCGCCATAGTTGGTGGAATGGACTTATTCGAGATCCTTTAAAATTTAAAATTTCAGATTACATATTATCGATTAGTCACCCCCATCCTTTATATTCCGCGACAGCAAATATGGGTCTACTAAATTCAAATAACAGTAGTATATTACATATTATAATGACAGAATTGGTAAATATAGCAGACTATTGAATAGAGTAGTTGGCCAAAAACATAGTTACTTCACTACTATTCCTACAAAACTTTGGATAGACTTTAGGTCATTACAAAAGGTGGATTATAAGCGACGCAAAGTTGCACATGCATTACTAAAGAGTCATACAGATAGACAGGTTGCTTTCAAAGATTTACGAAGGTTTCATTATAACCTAATTCTTTTTAACATTTTTTGGTAAACCCCTATAGGAAGTAAATTTTGTGTACTAAATGTATATCACAAACGGGTCCCCTAAGTCTAACTCAACTAAGCTTTTCTGTCTACCTGTATAGCAGAATGACACTCTAGGTCAAAGGACCGCCTGTAGATATTGAGATTGTTGCAAAGTTACCGCTGCTAAACTTTATTGTTTGGTTACCAGTATTTATAATTGCTATATTTGTAATTTGCTGGTCTGCAACTTGTGGTAATTGTACATGATATGTACATTTGTTATTTTCTGGGCGTGATAATTCAGCTATATATTCTAGGGTGGCAGGTTTTAGGTTAGGTGCTACTCCTGCTATTACCTGTATGTCTGAAGATGGTGTTATATTGTTGTTAGTACTGTTACCTACTACCTGACATGGTACATTCATACTTACATGGGCTGCCTCGATTGGAATTGGTGTTAAGTCTGCCAGTATAATGAAATCACCTGAAGCTAATGAGAGATTTTCAAGTGGAACCGTAGAAGTACTTAATAATTCTTCAGGAGACGGTAAAGGAGCTCCTCATCCACCATGAAAAGTAGTAAAAGTAATTCCGAAAACAAAAAATATTATGGCTATTAGCTTCATATAATATAATTATTGGCAGTTGATTTAAGAATTCCTTGAGTTATTATCTCTTTATCTGTGATTGCTTTTTAAATGGCTTGGCAATTATAACAGAAATATCCAGTATGATGATCAGAATCTTTGAATTCTTCTATTTCCATGTATCCTAACTGAAAATAGGCCTTTTTAATTTCTGAACTTCTATGTGTGAGCAAAAGAAAATGAATGCATGATGTGAACCTGGTGTATTTGTTGCTTATCATCATTCTCTCAAAACGATTAAAGAACTAATAGCGCAGGGTGAGAGAAAAACATTGGAAGAACTGGCATCTTGTGAGAGTATAAAATATCAGTTTTAAGAATAAAAGGAATAGAATCATTAGCCCAATATGAGATGGAACTTCTTTTGTTAATATAAGCCGGATTATGGCTAAGTTGTCAAGATTTGCGAAAGAATCTCCACTACCTCCACCATCTCCACTTTTGCTTATTTTGCCAAAAGGAGCTCAAATTAGGCTTCTTTTAGTGGAGGTATTGCAAGTGTATATCTCCACCGACAGTTAAGGCATCTCCACCAAACGCAAAATTGATAGCTAATAGTGGAGGTATTTGATTAAAGTGGAGATTATATTTGTCCCAAATGATAATACCTCCACCAATTTTATGCTAATTTTGGGCACGAATTACAGTATAGTGGAGGTAGTGGAGATAATGGAGGGCAATTTCCTACTACAACCTGTAAGCATTTCCGTTGTAGGGATATTCTAATCTATAACCATAACATTTTGACTTAATCGGCTCAAGGCTAACTTACTCTATTGAATATACCTCTTACCGTGTCCATCCATGTTTGTTTGGCTACCACATTATACTTTAAAAGAGTTAGTAACCTGTACACATTAAAGCCCATGTCTGAAGAAGCAAATCTGAATCGTGACAGCAAACTAAAAGATATTGATACCAATTCAAATAGCTTATCTTCTAATTCTACAATTAGCAACATCCACATTTATCCATTGCAAACTATCTGAACTTACACAAGTCAGGTATTGCTCCTGATATTATCTCACTACAGTTAGACATAGGATTGGAAGAAGTAAACAAAATCATTCAAAATGCATTAATAGAAGAGTATAGAAAAAAGATATCTACAAAACTGGCATCTGAGGCTCTTTCTCTTAGTTAGTTTTATCTGGAGGATGTTGTTGACCTAACTTCTGCGATTCGAACAGCTCAATCGAGAGTTTGGAGAGCACTAAAAATCAAAACCCGAGTTTACTATTTCTTTTGAAGATACACAGCTTATTTTAGAAAAATTTGCTGAATCTAAAGTTATGCTAGTATCTCTACATATTGATATTGTTGATTCAACTCGGCTATCTATGACATTTCCAGTCGATAATCTTATTACTCACATCGGGTGAGTAATGATTAAATATTATTTTAAATTGATATAAATAACGTGGCCGGCCATACTATTCCCGCATCTTCATCATCAGTACGCAACTTTGGATTAATTCTTG
>Ga0126312_10003844_pt1 | contig 10147 bp, 10 predicted proteins | sample Plot104A_FD_92537 | JGI IMG/M metagenome (GOLD analysis project Ga0126312, IMG submission 92537) | Serpentine soil microbial communities from UC McLaughlin Reserve, CA, USA - Plot104A | ecosystem: Environmental > Terrestrial > Soil > Grasslands | place: USA: UC McLaughlin Reserve, Lake County...
GACGAGCGCCGCGGCGACGCCGTACCAGCGACCGCCCCAGCCGCCTGCCAGCCGTTCGTCGACGCGCTCTTCCGCCCGAGGGGAGTCGAGCAGCGTCATCACGGCCGCCCTATTCCGGGCCGTTCGCAGGCGAACTCGCTGCGCAGGCCCTCTCCCGGATCGAAACGGTGGACGACGGCGGTCGTCCGATAGTCGCCGTCGAACAGCTTGCCCAGACCGGACAGGACGAGCTTGGCGCCGACCTTCAGGCCGGCCTGCGTATCGGCGACGCCGGAGCCGGTGACGAAGCGGGAGGCGACCTGGCGATACCCGGCTTCAGCCATCGCCCGCGCCTCCTGGCTGTTGCGGGCAAGGCCATGGGCCATGGTGTCGATGCGTTCGGCGAAGGCGCGGCCGAGGATCGTTGCGCCCCCGTCCAGCCCATCAAGCTCGCCCGACACCACGCTCTCGCCGGCGCGATGCTCGGCGGTGGACTTTGCGGCCACGTCCCAGCCGGCGGCCACCAACCCCGACCGCTGGTGCGCGAGGTCCGCCTCCACGTGGAACTCGCGCAGGGGCCCCGCCCAACGCAGCTCCACCTTGTCCTCCGGCCGGACTCGCGCCACGTGGAGCTCCGCGCCGCGCACCCAGACCTGGGCGTCCTCGCGGCGCGCGAGGTCGAGGAGCAGCGCGAGGTCGCTGTGGTTCACTTGCGCGATCACCGGAACGGTTCCGCTCTGGACGTCGATCCTGGGTGTGAGCCCGTGATCGCTGGCGATGCGGCGGGCGACGCCGGCCAGGGATTCCTGCAGGAAGGTCCTGGTCCGGCGGGTCATCCTCAGATCCTGCAGCCGATCCTCGGCGAGCACGCCGACGGTGGGCGTCCCGCCGTCCGGAAAATTTGCCACGATGGCGCTGATCCGTCCTTCGAACAGGGCATCGCCGTCGATCTTGACGACCAGCGGCTTGCCGAACTCGAGCACCCGCCGGTCGAAGTATTGGAACCCGGGGGTTTCGCCGCCCCAGTTGCCGAAGCTCAGCTCGGCCCGGCCGATGGCGTCGACGCTGTCGGCGATCTCCATCTCGAGGAGGCCCGCCTCGAGACGCGATTGCCGCGCCCCGTCGATTTCGATCGTCGGCCGGGCGGGGCGGGCCGGAAAATGGGCGACGTTGGCGGCGGGCATGGCTCAGTGGGCCTTGGTGCGGGCGCGCCGGGCGGCCAACACTGAGAGCGGACGGCGCAGCGCCGCAGGCGGTATCGGCTGCGGGCGGACGGCTTCCGTCGCGCGGTCGCCGCGGTTCTCGTCGCCCGGGGCCGCGACGGCTTCGAACTCCCTGATCACCACGGGCATCGGTCACCTCCCGGTGAAGCTAAGGCGCGCGGAGGCGCCCGACGGTAGGGGGGACGCGGCGGCGCCGGGCTGAAGGTTGATGAGCGCGCCGGGCGCGAGGCGAAGCGGATCCTCGATGTCGTTGGCGGCGGCAACCTGCTGCCAGTCGGACTGGCCGTTGGCCGCCGCCATGCCTTGGAGTGACGAGCCCGCCTTGGCGGGGCTGAGGGGCTGACGACCGGGAGTCTTCGGGACCTTGCCGGCACCCTTGAACTCGCTCACGAGGATCTTCTGCTGGGACAGCGTCAGGCCGACGCTGGCGCGCAGCGGCTTGCCATCGGGCGAGAAGAACTCGAGGCTCTCCTCCAGCCCGTCCACCATGCCGTCGAACAGGAACGATCCCCAGACGAAACGGACGCCGGGCGGCACCAGCTTCTTCGGGTCCTTGCTGTCCTTCTGCGGGGTCATGAAGAAGATGACCTTCGAGGTCAGACGCCGCACGTCGTCGACCGGATCGTCGATCATCGCCGTCACGTCGAACCACAGGGTCAGCGCCAGCTTGGTGGTCCCGGCGCCGACGAACTGCCGGCCGGTGCTGCCCGCGGCCTGATCGCCTCCCTGCGGCTGGACGATCTGGTTGGCGAAGGTGACCTTCAGGTTCTCCGGATTGAACTGCACGGAGAGCTTCTGACCGCCCGGCTTCTCGGCCTTGAAGTCGGGGTTGAGCTCGATCAGCTGGGCCTTGACGAGACCGGTCATGAGCCTCTCCCCGGCACGAGCGTCAGCGTCTCGTAGGCGACCTGCATCTCCTCGATGGCGACTGCGCCGTCCTTGCCGTTGAGGGCCGGGGTCTTGAGCTTGACGGGCAGGCAGCGGGAAAGCTGGAAGCGCGCCCGCTCGCCGGCGCCGTCCTCGGAGAGGATGACGACTTCGGCATCGGCGCGCAGGCGCGGGTCGGCGATCGAATCCCGGAACCAGACCCAGAGCTCGAAGCTCGTCGTCATGCCGCGCTTCAGGGTCAGGTTGGCGTAGTTGACCGGCCCGTGGACGCGGACCGGCCGATCGTTGGCCCCGCCCTCCCGGATCGTCTTGACTTCCATGGTCATGTCGAGGCCATCGCATTCCGAGAAGGCGGCCTCGCACAGCGGTCCGCCGCTCTGGCCGCGGTTGATCTCGACCGAGAAGTTGAAGGCGGTGAAGGGACGAACCGCGGCCATGGCTCAGCGCTCCTCCGCGATGGTCAGCCGCTCGCCGGCCTGGGCGAGTCTCAGCGTCAGGAAGCGAAGGGGCTGGGAAGGTGCGACCGCGATCTCGATCACGACGCGCGCGCCGTCGCCCGCGCCGGAGTCGATCGCCAGACGAAACGCTTCGGCGGGCGTGCGCCCGGCGAAGGCGCCCCGGCCGAACATGTGGCCGAGCATCTGCCCGAACCCGCGCTCGATCGCGCGGCGCAGCACCGGTCCGTTCGGCTCGAACATGTAGGCGGCGCCGCGACGGATCGCGACCCTGCGGATCAGGCTCATGAGCCTGCGAACGTTCACCTGGCGCCATTCGGACTCGTCCGACAGGGTGTCGGCGTCGAGCACGCGGAAGTCGTCGGCGTTCTTGCGGATCAGGTTGACCCGGGCGACGTCGAGGTCGAGCCAGCGGCCGTCGGGGATCGACGGCGCGAGGGCGACGATGTCCCGCAGGGCATCGTTCGCTGGCGCGATCCAGGCGCCGCGGTCGGCCGCGCGCCTCGCGAAAAGCCCTGCGACCGCGCCGTCCGGAGGCGCCACGATCATCGCCTCTTCCGGCCGGTCGACGGAAGCGGCGACGATCCAGGGATGGTAAAGCGCGCCGTACGAGAGCGCGCGCCGCTCGTTGTGGTCGAGCCGGTCAGGGTCGCCGAAACCCTCCCGGCGCCGCGCGATGCGGCGCGCGTGATCGATGGCGGCCGCAGCGTGGAAGCCGCGCGGCAGCGACAGTAGGGCGAAGTAGTCGCCGCTTGCTGCCGCGAGCCGCAGCAAGGCGCGGTGGACGGTCGTCAGGACGGAAGCGTCGCCGTCGCCCAGAGCCTCCCAGGCCGTGTCGCGGATCACGACGCCGATCGCGTCGGGCAGGCTGGTCTCGTCCGCGATGCAGGCCCGGAGGCGGTAATACGCCAAGCCCTCGCGGGCGAGGAGCACAAGATGCTCCGTTTCGGTCCCCGACCAGATCTCCTCCGCGTCGCCGAAATCGGCGCGGCTGGCGCTCTCCAGCACGTACCGCGCGCCCGCGTCGGATGCGGTCCAGCGCAACAGGAGCGGGCCGACCCGTTGCTGCTCCGGCAGGGGCAGGAAACGCGGGGTCGCCAGCAGCCGCGTCGCGCAATCGAGGAAGCGCGAACGGTCCGGACCGGTGCCCGGCGCGTCGTGATCGGCGACGGTGCAGGGGCCGCGGTGGCCGAACCAGTGCGCCGGCGCATCGGCCTCGAGGCTGGGAGGCGGCAGGGCTTCGACGCCGCGGCGCGCCCAGCCCGGCAGGGCTGCGTCGGGCACCGCGATCAGGCTCGGCTCGGTGAACCCCGTAGCCACGCCGCCGATCCCCAGTGCGGCATGGATCCCGAACAGCGGGCGGCCGTCCAGGTCGCGGATTCGCTCGGCCTCGGAGACGAGCTGCGGCACGCGCGTGGCGGCAAGCTCCGGATCCAGGAACAACTCGCCGTCGAACCGCGACAGGCCATCGCGTTCCAGCGCCGTCCGGTTCTCGGGGAACGGCGGAAGCCGCGATGAGTAACGTCCGCCGAGGCCGACCGGCAGCCACGCCACGGCACCGTCCTGGTCGGCCGCGATCGGGAAGCCTCCCGGCGTGGAGCTGATATCGTCAGGCTGGATGTTCCACCAGGAGGCCGGATGCGCGGGGGTCAGGCCGACGCCCTCCGCTCTCGCGGCGTCGACGGTCAGTCCGAGCGTGACGCACGAAATCGGCGACGGCACGGCATGCGGGATTCCGGGCCGCCAGGCCCACGCGCGGCCCTGCAGCGCGCCGTCGACCACGGCGTCTACCAGGAACCAGGCCTCGTCGTACGGCAGGCCGAGCCGGATCCACGCGCCCGACGCACGCCGCGGCGCCGCTGCGTCCTCGAACGCGAGCGTCCCGGCCGGCCCATCCAACCTCGCGGGCCAAGAGGACGATTCGTCCTCGACGACGACGGCGGCAGAGACGTCGGCGAGGGCCGTGAACGCGCCGATCCAGCGCGCCGGGGCCTCGCCCACGGCAGCGGCATCCACCTGCGCATAGGCCAGCACCTCGTCGGCTGCGCCGAATTCGAGCAGCTCGCCGGAGCGGAAGCGGTGATCGGCGGTGATCCGGAAGGCGCCGCTTTTCGTCGCGGGCGTCACGGCGGCGACGCGAAGAGGGCTGCGTTCCGCGCGCGCCGCCACGGTCAGGCCGTCGGCCCAGGCTCCGAGGCTGCGCGCCCGGGCCGTCGCCGGCGCGAGCTGTCCACCCGCGCCGAGAGCCAGCACGCCCGGGATCGGGAAGCGCCGCGCGCTGGCGACGTCCGCCAGCTTGGCCTCGGTCAAGGCGCCTTCCGCGACCCCGCGCCAGCGCGCCTCCAGGGCCCGGGTGCGTGCCACCCGAACAACCCAGCAACGTACGCCCCCATTCGAGAAGAAGGCCCGTACCGAGGGCCCGAGGCCCGCCCGAAGGACCTCGCCCGCCGGATCCCGCGCGAGGGCGAGATCGGCGCCGAAGACCCGCTGAAAGGCGGCGACGCTCTCCACCAGGACGGGACGATGGACCGGGCCCGCGGCGGCGAAGCCCACGAACACGGCAACGTCCATCCGCGGCAGCGCGTCGTCGCCCGCCGAGCGGGCGACGGTCTCGAATTCGATCCCCGGAAGGCGCGCCGCGCTGGCCATCGGATCAGGCCATTTCCATCCGCTCGTAGGCGACGACCATCTCCTCCATCGCCACGTCGGTGCCCTTGGCGTTGAACGGCCCGAAGGTGCTCTTGATGATGCGCGCCCGGATCAGCTTCCACGTCATCACGGCGGCGCTGTGGCTCTCGTTCTGGAGCGTCACGGTGACGGTGCGCAGCGCGTTCTGGTCGCCGTTCCGGATCTGGTCGAGCCACTTGTAGAGATTGAGGGAGCCGATGACGCCGCGCTTCATCGTGACGTCGGTCGACTTGTTCATGCCGGTGATCTTCATCACCGAGTTCTCGCGCGCGTTGCCGTTGCGGTACTCCGAGACCGTCACCTCCATGCCGATGCCGGATACCTCCTGGAAGCCGGCGGCGGGACCTTCGGTCTGGCCGTCGCCGATATCGACCAGGAAGTTGAACTGCACGTACGGGCGATCGCGTTGCACGGCCATGGCATGTCCCCTCAGAGCTTGCTGTCGGCCGTCCACTGGCCGATGCGGAAGATGACGAACTCAGCGGGCTTCAGCGCCGCAACGCCGATGAGGCAGACCAGCCGGCCGTTATCGAGGTCGTTCTGCGACATGGTCGAGCGGTCGCATTTGACGAAGAAGGCCTTTTCCGGCTTCTCGCCGAGCAGGGCGCCGTTCTGCCATTCGTTAAGGAGGAAATCCTCGACCGTGCGGCGCACGTTGGCCCAGAGGCGCTCGCCGTTCGGCTCGAACACCGCCCACTGCGTGCCGCGGTCGATCGACCGTTCCAGGTAGGCGAAGTACCTCCGGACATTCACATATTTCCACTCGGGGTCGGAGCTCATGGTCCGCGCCCCCCAGAGCCGCATGCCGCGCCCTTCGAAGTAGCGGAAGCAGTTGATCCCCTCGGGGTTCAGCACCTCCTGCTGCGCCTTGTTGAGCAGGGTCTCGAAACCGAGCGCGAGGTTTACCACCTCGTTGGCGGGCGCCTTGTAGACGGCGCGCTCGATGTCGTTGCGCGCGTAGATCCCGGCGACGAAGCCTGACGGCGGGTAGTAGTTCTCCTCGCCTGTCAACGGATCGAGGATCCGGACCCAAGGGTAGTAGAAGGCCGCGTGGCTGCTGTCGTAGCGCGCCCTGAGCGCGCGCACGTTGGCGATCGTCTGCTGCCGCGCGCAGTCGACGACCGCGATGCGGTACTGCATCCGTTCGGCGTGGCTGATGAGGGCGCCGATGACCGTGTTGGACCGGGCGTCGTCGCGCAGCGTCGACCCTGGCGCGGCGACGATGGAGATGTCCTCGATCGCCTCGAAGGCCTTGAGGCCCGAGGAGCGCCCCGTGGTTGGGTCCTCGGCGCCCATATAGGCTTCCGCGCTGGCCGAGTTGCCGTCGTTGCCGCCGGACAGGAGCAGGACGATGCTCCGCGAAGCCCTTGTGCTGCCGGCATCCAGGAGACGAGCCGCGAGCCGCTCCGAGGCGGCGTCCACCCCGTCGTCATGCAGTTGCTCGAAGTCGCGGAATACCTCGAGCCCGGTGGCGCCCTCGGGGGTGTCGATCACGAGCGGGATGGATCGGGAGAGGCTGAGGTTCGCTGGATTCGCGGAGAAGAAGGCGAACAGCGAGTCCGGCGCGCCGCCGCGCTGGTGCAGCGGATCGAGCGGCAGCTCGGCGGCCACGAACGTCGGCAGGTCCCCGCTCGCCGGCTCGAATTGCACCGTGACGGTGACCGTGCGGACCTCGGGGTTAGCGTGGCCCGCCTGGATCAGCGACTGCAGCGTGTCGCCGCCCGCCAAGTCGTCGTCAACCGCATTGATGCGCCAAGCGTTGGCCAACGGGTCCCGCAGCAGCAGGTGGGCGCCGACGCCCGTGACCCAGACCAGATCGCGGTCGGCCGCCCCCTTGACGGACGCGTCGCCGTTCGCGTCGACCACGAGGCGGTTCTGGCCCAACTGGAGGGTGAAGGTGACCCGGCCTTCGCCCGCCCGCCCGGGGAAGCGCGCGCGGACCGCGAATTCCAGCATGCCCGGCGGGGACGGCGGGGACGCGCCGGGCTGGTTGACGGCGGTCGCGCAGCCCGACAGCTCGTCGTTCGGGTCCGTCGCCGTGAACGCCCGCGCCACGTAGAGCCGCTTGCCGCCCTCCTCGAAGAAGGCGCGGACGGCGTTCCACATGTAGTTGTCCGTCTCGCCGTCGTCCTCGCAGACCAGCTTGTCCTTGCCGCCGTAGATGCGCTCGAACTCGACGAGGCTGGTGATGATGTCGGGCTCGAGATCGATCGGACCGTAGCGGGTGGGGCCGACGAAGCCGGTGGTGGTGGTCGAGACGCCTTCGATCGACTTCGCCCGATACGAGACCTCCTCCACGAAGACGCCGGGGGCGAGATATTCAGGCATAGTGATCTCCTCGCGAATTCACGGCTGGCCAAGCAACAGGCTGGATGAGGGTCCGTCGGGGGTGTCCTCCGTCCGCACGACGAGCGGCCGCCCGAAGCTGAGGACGGTGGCCGGCAACGGCGCACCGGCTCCTATGGTCGAGCGCCACAGCGGGGCCGGATGGGCGAGTTGCCCGAACACTGCCGCGAGATCGGGAATCGCAGGCGTTGCACCCGGTCCCGGGTGATAGAAGGCGGCGATCTCCACGGACCAGCGGAATTCGGTGACGGCGGGCGGCGAAATTGCCAGCGTGGGGCGCGGGCGGGCCGGGTAGGGGAACCGGATGGTCGCGCGCCCCTTTGCGTCGGCCATCGCAAGGCCGCAGACTTCGCCTTCATGGCTCGCCGTGACGATCGCCCAGGCGGCGGCCCGCCCCGATGCGCGCTCCGCGAGCTGGCAGCGGATTTCCGCGAGCGGCGCGCCGATCTGGCGGGCCGGGCCGGAGAACAGCGGAATCCGCTCCGTCAGGGGCTGCAAAGGCGCGAGCGGCGACTGATCGAGCGCGTCCCAGCCGGGCCAGTCATAGAGGCCCCCCGCGGGGAGGTCCGCGTCGAACGCCACCGGCAGGAACGCGCCTGCGGGGTCGACCACGGTGACGCGGTAGGTCAGCGGCGGATCAGGCAGATCGAACGACGCGCGGCCCGGAAGCCGGTCGGCGATCCAGACGCCCCCCTTGTTGGGGAAGAGCGCGACTTCCGGGCTGGGCCGGCCGGCAGGGCGTACGGTGATGCTGAGCTCGGACCGGATCGGCTCGCCGAGAGCGGCGTCCCATAGCATCAGCCCGAGCGGCGCGGGACGGACGACCCGCTCGAGCACTCTCACGGGGAGCGCCAAGGCGGTCATCGGACCAGCACCCCGAAATCGAGGTCGCGCTCCCTGACGAGCGGATGCTCGTCGAGGTTCACGTCGCTGTCGAGCAGCAGCATACGCATGACGTAGGTGGCGGCCGGCGGCAGCTTCTGCAGGCGGTCCCAGAGCGTCAGGTAGTCGGCAACGGCCAGCGGGTCGTGGACGAGATCGACGCTCTCGGTTTCGACGAAGGTGTCGCTTTCGGCCAGGTAGTGGTTCAGGTGGGTCGCGGCGAGCGGGCCCAGGTCTTCCATCGCGCGAACCAGCCAGCCGAGCAGGCGCTGCTGCCGCTCGGCGTCCTCCGCGTACGGCACCAGCAGATAGTAGAGGTCGAGCGGCAGCGAGGGCCGGAAGCGGCGGCCGAACACGTCCGTGCGCGCGCCGAGATTGCGCTGGTTGACGTTGGGCGCGATCCGCCACAGGCACACCGCGACGCCTTCCTTCATCGGGTCGGCGAAGTCGCGGGCCTGATACAGCTCGAAGCTCAGATTATTGCCGAACGCGCCCCGCGGGTAAGCGTCTCGCAGCAGGCCCATCAGGGCCGTGCTGGCGGCGGCGATGGCAGTGTGACGGGCCATCAGCGCCTCGCCGCCACTTGCCGAATGGCATCCGCCAGGGCGGCGTTGGCGTCGGGCCAGAGCCGGATGGTGTCTCGGGCGAGATGGACCGTCGTGCCGCCCAGCCCATCGCCCGCGATGGCCACGAAGCCCAGCAGGGGCTCGGCGATCAGCGCTCCCAGCGAGGTAGGCTGGGCGCGCTTCTCGATGACGATGACGTTTGCGGCGTTGGCGTACGCCTGTTCTAGACCGTCGTCATCGGGCGCTGAGCACCCGACGATCTCCATGTCGGCTTGGCCCTGGAGCACGCCTTTCACCACGGCGGCGAGCATGGTCCGCATCGGACCGAGATGAACGCGGATCATAGGCGCAGGCCCTCGGACCGTGAACGTGGCTCAGGGTGCGCCGATCAGCGCGGAAGTGGACGGACTGTCTGGGCTGAATTTGGTCTAGTCGGAGGAGGTGAGCCAAACGGGCCTAGGCCGCTGAGCCGTTGGGTGCATGACCGTCGATCTTCATGGGCCCGTGGCCGCAGCAGTGGCGGCAGCAGGCTGATCGCGGCAAGCGCGGCTTCACGTCTGCGGCACGAGCTCCGCCGAGATTCTCGATGAGACCCTCCGTGTCACGGAACCCACTTCTGCCACCATTCACTTCCAGCCTGGCTGTTGACGTTTGAACGTCGTGTTACGCCGTTAGGCTGGGCTGATGAACGAGATGACGCCCGAGAGCGTATCGGCGCGAGACCCTCCCCGTTTCCGCGTGATGATGGCCGTGGCTTTCGTCGCCGTCGTGGCACTTGCGTGCGTCGTCGCCGCAGCGTTGCTTCTTTGGCGCGCCGCCGAGGAGCATGCGGATCTCCGGCAACAGTCTCTCACTGACGCAGTGGCCCTGTCGAATGCGCTCGACCAAGAGGTCGCAGCGATGAACTACCTGCTCAAGGGCCTCTCGACCTCGCCGGCACTCCGGGCCGGCGACTACAAGAGCTTTTATGATCAGCTGACGGCGACGCCCGTTCCGGAAGGCTCTTGGCTGATCCTGCACGATCTCGAAGGACAGGTTCTCAATACCCTGAGGCCTTTTGGGGCCGCCCTGCCTCGACATTCCGACTACCCGACCTCGCCGGTCGAGCGTGTGCGCGAGC
>Ga0126312_10003845_pt1 | contig 10147 bp, 11 predicted proteins | sample Plot104A_FD_92537 | JGI IMG/M metagenome (GOLD analysis project Ga0126312, IMG submission 92537) | Serpentine soil microbial communities from UC McLaughlin Reserve, CA, USA - Plot104A | ecosystem: Environmental > Terrestrial > Soil > Grasslands | place: USA: UC McLaughlin Reserve, Lake County...
CCCCCGCTCCCCCACTCCGCACGCTGCGCGCGAGACGTTCGATGAGGCCCTCCCTATCCTCCTGCAGGTTGGCCTCTTGGCGCCCCTCCCGCGTCTTCACGACCTTCCAGTTCGGGAGGTCTCCATCTTCCCTGTAACTCCAGGACTGGTCCCTGCCAGGATCTATCCTCTCGGGGAGGCGGGCAACTATCTCGGCAGTCGAGTCGAGGTCCAGAATGGGGCACCTGACGCAAGGGCCGAGGTCCGAGAGGACACGCTCGGTGATGGCGTCCTTGTCCACCTCGAAGACGGCCTCTTCGTCCATCTCGCCGAAGGCGTACCAGGAGTTGCCCGTGAGATGGTCGTTGTCGTAGACCCGGATCTGGCGGCAGGGGAAGAGCTGCTTGTCCGCGAGGGAAAGGGGCGTGCACCATTCCCTCGCCGACCTCCCGGTGCGCTGTTTGCGCAGGAAACATCTGAGGCCTCCGAAGAGGTCGTCTGCCGAGAGCGGAGCCCCGTCGGCCGCGTACTCGGCGTCATTCTCGCCGCGCAGAATCCCGGAGAAGTCGTCGAGGAGCCTCCAGTCGGAGGGGAGATCAAGGTCAACGTGGACTCGTGCCGTACCGTTCGTGCCCTCGATGTGGTACGAAGGATGGCGCGAGGCCAGGGCCGCGGCCCGGCCGAGGTGGCCTTCGGATCTCAGCGGGAAACCGACTCTCACAAGCATGGCCCGTAGATTCTAACCCACGCTACCGGGGACCGTCGGAGTCAGGTGTCCCAGATGGGCGTAAGAATCGCGATTCTTCGGATTCTTTCGGAGATACCGACCAATACGGAACGCTTGTGACCGCTTTCGCAGGTGCCATCACACCATCGTGCTTAGTAAAGGCTTCGGCGGCCAACCGGCGCGGGAGAGTATAGTATGCCCGCTGCATCGCCAACCAACGCCGCAACCTCAGGGGGTGCTCGGCCCCCGTGCGCTGCTGGAGCGGCAGATGCTGTTGCACCGCCAGGAGCTCTCTGCCTTCGAGACCATCGAACGCCTCAGGCCACGCCTGCACACGTTCCGCGACGAGCATGGCAACGAGCTGCTCGACGTACCAGGTGCACCGCTTCCTGCCCGAGTACGGCAACGTACTGCTCTCCTACGCCGACCGCGCCCGCATCATCCCCGGTAACCGCCGCGTGCCCCCTGGAGGCGGCGGGAGCCGCGGTACAGTGCTCGTCGACGGCTTCTTGTGCGGAACGTGGAAGACGGAGCGGGCTCGCGGCAAGGTAAGGCTCGCGATCGGGCCCTTCAGACCGCTGTCGAAAGAGGACCGCGACGCCGTGGTAGAGGAAGGAGAGCGGCTGCTGCGCTTCGTTGCGGAACCGCAAGGCGCCGATGAGTTCGAAGTCCTTTTAGACGAGATGAGCTAGAAGGTCTTTGGGACGCTTCGCCGGACCAGTCGACGTACCGCCGCTGAACCCGGGGCGGCTGAACCCCCGGCTTGCGCTGGGCGATCCTGAGGGCTACCTTGCCTGTGCGCTACGAAGAGAAAGGGAGACCTTATGAGTGAGCAAGATAGCAACCCGCCGGTCTCGACAGGTGGGGGCGATGACGGGACGACGACACTGCTCGGATCCGGACGGATGGGCAAGGACGACCCACGGATAGTCATGCTCGGCGACGTGGACGAGGCCAGCTCTTTCCTCGGCCTGGCCCGTGCCGAGGCTGATGAGGAGATGGGTGGGTTGCTGGTCGGGCTGCAGCGGCTCCTCTACCGTGTAATGGGTGATGTGGCGATGCCCAAGGAGGGTAACGTGGTCGGCGAGGATGATCTGCGATTCCTCGACGAAGCCCTTGCACGGTGGCGCGAACGCACGCAGATTCCGAAAGAGTTCGTCCTCCCCGGTGAGAGCCGGCTCGGCGCACTTCTCGACGTCGCCCGCTCCGTAACGCGCCGCGCGGAGCGCAGCATCGTCGCCTCCGGATACGCGGGCGAGCACCCCCACGCCGTGCGCGTCGTCAACCGGCTCTCCGACCTTCTCTTCGTCCTCGCGCGAAACGCCGACGGCGAGAAGACCCTCTCGAAGACGTAGGGGCGCTTCGCGAAGGCCCTACCTGTCCACCCCTACCGCCGTGAACCGGGCGGCATGCTGCGGCCGAACACGGTAGCATGGTTTCCGTGGGTTCTCTTCTGCGGGCGGCGCTCTCGGTCTCGGCGGCCACGGTTCTCTCGCGGGCGACGGGGTACCTGCGTTGGTCGGCGCAGGCCGCGGCGCTCGGGACGGGAGCCGTGGCGGACGGGTATAGCATCGCCTTCGTACTACCGGGCCTGATCTATGAGCTCTTCGTCGGCGGCATTCTGTATTCGATCTTTATACCGGTGCTCGTCGACCGGATGACGTCCCACGGCGAAGAAGACGCCCGGGGCCTGACGAACGCGCTCTTCACGCTCATCCTGCCGCTGATGGGGCTCTTGTCCCTCGTCGGGATCTTCTTCGCCGGCCCCCTCGTCGGCCTGGTGGGATCGTGGGGCGGGACCGCCGAGGGACTCACCGTTGAGCAGGCCCGCCAGACCCAGGAATACGGGGTGTTCTTCTTCAGGATCTTCGCCCTCCAGATGCTCTTCTACGGCGTGTCCACCATCGCGACTGGGGTGCTTCAGGCCTACCGGCGCTTCTTCCTACCGACGTTCGCCCCGGTGCTCAACAACCTCGTGGTCATAGGTTCGCTAGCCGCCTACTACTTCTTGCGGGAGAACGATCAGCGGCTCGCGCTCTATGTGCTCGCTTTCGGCGTGACGGTAGGGGTAGCCATCATGGCGCTGGCCCTAGTCCCCACGCTGCTCGCTCTCGGGTACAGGCCGCGCCCGCGAGTCTACCACCCGGCCCTGCTGCCGACCGCGAAGCTCGCGGGTCCGATGGTCGTGCTCGTGGCCGCCTCGGTCGGCTTCCAGTTCCTCACTGTCAGTCTCGCCAGCCGCTACGGCGCGCTGGCGGAGGTTAACTACGCCTTCACTATCTTCTCTCTCCCTTACGGCCTCTTCGTAGTAGCCATCGCCACCGCGCTAATGCCCGATCTCTCCGAGAAGCACTCGCGCGAGGACACGGAAGGCTACAGGGAGACCTTCTCATTCGGCCTGAGGACCATGCTCTTCGTCGTCGTGCCGTCTTCGGTCGGCCTGATCGCCCTCGCGGAACCCGTCGTCGGCGTCCTCTACCAGCGCCTTAACTTCGGTCCGGAGGCGACCAGGGAGGTGGCCGGACTGCTCGTCGCCTACTCGGTCGGTCTGCTGGGCTACTCGGTGTACTTCTTCCTCGTCCGCGCCTTCTACTCGCGCCAGAACACGAAGACCCCGGCCCTCCTGAACGTCGCGATCTTCGTCCTCTATGCGGCCCTGGCCTACGGTCTCTCATACCTGTTCGGGGCGACCGGCGTGGTGCTCGGCCTGTCGGCCGCCTACGCCGTGCTCGCCGTCCTCGCCCTCGCCGCCACCCGCCGCGAGATCGGACGCATCGACGGCCGCCGCTTCCTCTCCTCCCTTACGAAGACTCTCGTCGCCGGGACCGTAATGTACGCTGTGGCGACGGCCGGCACCACCCTCCTCGGCACCGGTACGGATTTCGCCGAACGCTCTCTAGTCCTCCTCGTCGTAGGCGGCGCCTCTCTGGCCGCCTACCTCGGCGCCGCGCTAGTGCTGAGAGCGGAGGAGCTCAAGTCGTTGGCGGGTCTTTTCAGGCGACGAACGAGGTCGAGGATCTCAGGTTAGGCGACAAGAAGCGTGGTACCTCAGACCGGCTTATCCACCCACTCTGGTTCGGGTGTTATATGGGACTCGGGATGCGGCCCCGGACCGTCGAGGCCGGTGGAGGCAACGGTCATCAATACCCGCACCTTCTTGTCGTGGTCGGCTAGGGTCTGGCATGAGAGCCTGACCTGCCCCAGGAGATTCCGGCTCTCGAGCACGTGGAGTTCGGCCTTGGTCATCTTATCGGGCTCGCCTTCCAGGTACTCTATCCGGCATGTAGTGCACCTGGCGTAAGAACCACAGCGGTGCAGTATATCCACCCCGGCATCCTCTTCGATCGCCAGGACCAATCGCTTGTTCTCGGGAACGTCGAAGGTTCCAACGCCCTCGACCTCTAGCTTAGGCATTCATCGCTCCTTCCGGTAGGCGCCTGCCACATCTAACCACGCCGGCAAGCCAGGCGCGAGAGGCGGTCCGCGGACTTTCCGGGTTATACGTCTGCAAAACCGTAAGTGGATCGGCTAAACTGGCCATTCACGAAAGGGGGTCACGCTTGGATCACCGCCCGCCCTCCATAAAGGTAGAGAAGCCCTGGGGCAGGTTCGAGCAGTACACGCACAACCTGCCATCTACGGTCAAGATCATCACCGTCGCTCCCGGCGGGACGCTCTCGCGACAGTACCACCACCGCCGCGACGAGCTGTGGGTCATACTGGATGAGGGAGCCCAGGTACAGCTCGGCGAAGAGGTTCTCGAACCCGAGACCGGCGAGAAGGTGTTCATCCCGCGAGGGACGGTGCACAGGCTCTCCACGGCCGGCGAAAACGAGGTACGGATTCTGGAGATCTCCTTCGGAGAGTTCGACGAAGAGGATATCGTCAGGCTCGATGACGTCTACGGCCGCGTGGCGCAATGACGGCTCCGGTGTAGATCTCCCTTGAGCTTCACTGACGAAGGGGGGTCCCGGCGCGGCGAGCGCGTGCGTTCCTCCCGCGTGTCCCTGCCGCTGTTGTTGCTCGCCGTGCTGCTACTGGCGCTGCTCGCGATGGCCGCTGTTCTCCTCTGGAAGACGCTCGGCGAGAGCGTCTCGGGTACCAGTGTCACCAGGGATTCCATAGATTCAGCCGGTCCGGAACCGCACGTACGGCTCGCCAACGCCGCAGGGCAGGTGCGTGTCGAGGGCAAGAAGGGATCCAGGTCCGTAGACTACGAGGTTACGCGATATGCGATGGCAGCCGACCCCGCGGCCGCCAAGCAGCAGGCCTCCGAAGTGCCCGTGGACATCTCCCGCGAAGATTCGAAGATCGTCGTCGAGACGGAAGGGGGCGAGGATACGGGGGCCGACTACACGCTCCGGGTGCCGACCGGCGGCTCCGTCGAGGTCGAATCCGAGGTCGGTGACGTCGAGGTCTCGGGCATCTCGGGCAACGTGAAGGTCGGGGCCGAAGCCGGGGATGTGATGGTCAGGGATGTGGGTGGCGACGTCAAGGTCGAAGCCCCCCAGGGAGACGTCACCGTAGGCGAGGTCAACACCGATACAGGGGGTGCGGATCTCGAGGTCGGCTCGGGCGACGTCTCGCTCGAAGACCTGATCCTGGGCACCCTGGAAGCCAGCGTCGAGGCCGGGGACGTCACCCTCTCCGGGCGGTTCTCCGGCGGCGGGCGGGTCTCCGTACAGACCGGCGACATCATCGCCAGGCTCCCTCCCGAAGATACGAGGGACCTGATCCTCCAGACGCGCGTCGGCAGCGTCTGGCGCGAGCCTGCGAACAATGATTCGCACGGAGAGGGTTCGAAAGAACAGAAGCAGCAAGGATCGTAGTGGCCCGCACGGATCCCCGCGGAGATGTGGGTTATGTTCGTGAATCACCCGAAGACTTCTGGGGCGCCCTGCGAGGGGTCTGGTTCACCCCGGTCCGCTTCTTCAGGGGGCTCGATCCGCGAGGTGGAGTGCTTCGGCCGGCCATCTTCGCCTCCGTGGTCCTCTACCTCGACTTGCTCCTCGAGGCGGCGCTCCAGATGCTCTGGCTCCGCGAGTTCAACTACGCCGTGATCTACGCCCCCTTCCTCGGGCTCGTGGTCGCCGTCGTGCTCGCGCCGCTACTGGTCGGCGGGCTGACACTCCTCGTTATGGTCATCCTCGGAGGGGGCACGCTCTCACGCGGTGGCTTCGTACCCCTCTTCCGCTCCCTGGGCTACGCGACCGGGATAGGGTTCGCGCTCTGGATCCCCTTCGCCACCCTCCTCGCTGTCCCTTACGGCGCCTTCGTGGCCACCATCGCCGTAAGAGAGACCATGAACGTCACTTGGGCCCGTGCCGCGTCCGCAACCCTCATCCCCCTCGGAGCCGTCCTCCTGATCGTACTCGCCCTCCTCGGCCCCGGGGAAGCGGCAAACTTCCTCGTCAACCCACCAGGTAGCTGAGTTAGCATTTCAGCACGCTATGCCCGGCTTCGCCGGGCTTCGCTTGTCAGCATTTCAGCAAGTCAGCTTGCGCCTGCCCACGCCCTGGCTGTGTTGCTGACAAGCGACGGCCCTGAGGCCGGAGCGTGCTGACTAGCTGAGAGCTTTGCATGCGAGCGCTGCGAGTAGGGCCGTCCCTCGCGGCAGGATCTCCTCGTCGAAGGCGAACTGGGGGGTGTGCAACCCCGAGACATCCTCCCCTACCCCGAGCCAGATAAAAGCCCCGGGCACCTTCTTCAGGAAGAACGCGAAGTCCTCGGCGGTCATAGAAGGGTTGGGTAGCTCCCGTACTGACTGCGCGCCGAAGAGGTCCTCAGCAACGCCGAGGGCGTGGCCAACCGCACCCTCGTCGTTGACGGTTACGGGGTAAGAGAAGGTGTAGCCCAGGTTCGCGTCACCGCGCATCCCCTGCGCGACACCGCGGGCTACATCTTCTATACGCCCTGGCATACTCTCGCGGAGGTCCGGGTTCAGGGTCCTGACCGTTCCCCCGAGGCGGGCCTTCTCCGGAATGATATTGAAGGCCGTTCCGGCGCCGATCTCTCCCACGGTAAGGACCGCCGGCTCCACCGGGTCGACCTCCCTGGAGACGACGGTCTGCAACGCCGTCACCACCTGTGCTGCGATGACTACGGCGTCGGCGGCCAGGTGGGGCATCGCGCCGTGCCCGCCCGAGCCTCTTATCTCGATCTCGAAGGCGTCGGCAGCGGCCATGATCGGACCCGCCTTCGTCGCCACATCCCCGAACGGCAATCCCGGCCACAGGTGCAGCGCGAAGATGGAAGAGACGTCGTCGGCAACGCCCTCATCGACCATGACTTTCCCTCCTCCTCCGCCTTCCTCCGCCGGCTGGAAGACGAACTTGACGGTGCCGTTTAGTCGATCCCTCATCCCTGAAAGCGCGTGGGCAGCGCCGACGAGCATGCTGGTGTGCCCGTCGTGGCCGCAGGCGTGCATCCTGCCTTCTATCTCCGAGGAGAAAGGCAGGCCCGTCTCCTCCACTATAGGGAGGGCGTCCATGTCTGCCCGCAGCGCCACCGTGGGTCCTTCTCCTCCCCGGAGCGTGGCGACGATACCGTTCTGCGCGATACCGGTCTCTATGTCGAGCGGAAGACCATCGAGGGCCGCGAGCACCTTGTCTGCGGTCTTCTCCGTACCGAAACCCAGCTCGGGCTCGCGGTGGATGTCGCGGCGGAGGGCGACGATCTTCTCTCCGAATCTCACTTCGACCTCTTGCTGCAACCCTTTCAATCTCTGAGACACGTCCATAAGTCTCCTCTCTTGGCGGATTGGAGAAGGGTCAACCCTTCCCCAATCCGCGTTGGTCAACTAGTCAGCTTCTTGTTTGCTGAAGGGCTGACACCGCCGTGGGGCTACAAAGGAAAGGTACCATAGAGCACCGCTTGGACCGCGCTCTATGGTGACCAGGCGGTCGGCTCGCGCGGCAGGCGCTGCGGGTCGAAGTGGGCAATGAGATCCTGGGGTGACGGGGTCTCTCCAACGCTGGCGAGGTCGAGAGAGCGGGCCATCCAGGCGCGTACCTGTTCCGGTCCCTCGCTCCTCTCCGAGAGGGTGACGGCGCCGTGGCGTTTGGCTAGCCGCCGTCCGTCCGGGCCGAGCACGAGCGGGACGTGGGCGTACCGGGGTTCGGGCAGGCCGAGCAGTCGTGACAGCAGGATCTGACGCGGGGTCGAGTCCGCGAGATCCGCGCCCCTCACCACCTCGCCTATCCCCTGCGCGGCGTCGTCCACCACGACGGCGAGCTGGTAGGCGGGCGTACCGTCGTTTCGGCGCACGACGAAGTCGTCCACCTCTTGCTCGAAGCGTCCGAGAAGTCGGTCCTCAAACGCTACGTGAACGGCCTCAGAACGTACCCGTAGCGCCGGTGGTCGTCCGGAGGCTTCGCGCTCTGCCCGCTGCTCGATTGTCAGTTCGCGGCACCTTCCAGGATAACGGTCAACGGCGGAGATGCCGTGCGGCGCGGATGCGGCGGCCCTGATCTCCGCCCGCGTACAGAAGCAAGGGTAGAGCAGTCCATCGGCCTCGAGTCTGGCTATTGCCTCCTCGTACAGTTCCATTCGCTCCGACTGGCGCACGATAGGTCCATCCCAGTCGAGCCCGAGGGTTCTGAGGTCGGAGAGCTGCGCCTCCTCCATGCCAGGACGTACCCGCGAGCGGTCGAGATCCTCCACGCGTATCAGGAATCGCGCCCCGGCCGAACGCGCGAACAGCCACGCCAATAGTGCTGTCCGCAGGTTGCCTAGGTGTAGGGGCCCTGTCGGGCTCGGCGCGAAGCGCCCATCGGAACCGGTGGCTCTCGTCTCGCCGTATCCTTCGCCCTGTAGCGCTGGATCTCGCAAAGCGGGCCAGATTCTACAACTTCTACTCCGATCAGCACGCTTTTCGGTTGGACAACCGCGATACGGCCAGGAGCGGCATAACAGTGGAGATCAAGCAGCCGGCGGGCTTGTAGGCGACGCCTAGGGAACCCAGACTCGGACCGGTGACTCTGTGGGGAGAGAGGCCAGGACGACGTTCCTGACGCCGAGGCGCCAGAGTTCGCGGGTGATGACTGAGGCGTCGGACATACTGCGGCCAGGTTCGACGCCGGTTATGAGGGTGGCGGTCCTGGAATTTTGCGGGACTCTGGCGAGGGAGCCCCGTACTATGGCCAAAGCGAATGCCCTTGGGGTTATGCTCTGGCCCTGCCCGATGCCAGTGAGGTCGGAGAAGATAGCGGGGCGATGAACGTGTTCTTCGTCGACGGGTGTTCCAAGGGCGTGAACGTTGCCGACGGCGATGACCAGGGTGGTGGCGTCAGGGAGGACCGGTTCGTGATCGGCGGTGCCCTTGATCGGGCGCCGCCGCGACCCATCCGCCTCGACCAGGACCACGTCGGCCAGCCTGGCGAGGTCGCCCACCCACCCGGGGTCGACGCCGCCTACCCTGTTCTTGGAGAGCATCCCCGATCCCACGACCACCGCAGGAGCCTCGGAGAAGGCTTTCTCGGTCTTCGCACGCAGGTCGACGGCGTGTTCGGAAGTGACGAGTGGGCCTATCCTGTCGGCCTCGCTCAACGACATCTTCGTCGTCGGGGCCACGAGGACCTTCCTGTTTGCCTCCGCGAGTTCCCCGGAGACGGCAAGGATAGCAGCTGACTTGCCCCCCGCCCCGACGAAGGCGGCCACGTCCCCCGAGGAGATCCCTAGCGCCGCTTGCAGCTTCACTACCACCCCCATACCGCCAAGAGGCAGCGGGTCTTGTACAACTGTATTCATGTTACATCATAGATTCACTTCGCGTGCTTTATGACATGTTGGATACTAAGATCTGGTGTAGGATAGGGATAGTAGTTCCCACGCGGCCCTCCGGATTACGTCGGGCATGGCAGGGGTAGTTAAGGGAGCAAGTAGACTCGTAGTTCTTGGATCAGAGAAAGGAGCGTGGGGATGGATGGGCGAGAGCGGGTAGCAGAATTCGGTAGGGAACTCAGGGAGGGTCCCGAGCCTTCCGACCGGAGCATCAAGGAGATCATCGACGCCCTGAGGCCCCAGCTTCAGGAGCTCGTCAACAAGCAGGTCGAGCTAGCCAAGATAGAGATGACCCCTGTAGCCAAGAGGGCCGGGTTGGCATCGGGCCTTCTCGCGGCCGCAGGCGTCTTCATGCTGGTCTTCCTCATAATCCTCTCTCTCACCGGGGTCTGGGTACTCGACGTCTTCCTCTCTTTGTGGGTCTCGGCTTTGATCGTCAGTGGTATACTGCTTCTGGTCGGTGGGATACTCGCCGCAGCCGGAGCCAGCATACTGAGGAGGTTGGATCCCACGCCCCACCGGACGATCCTTACCCTGCAGCAGAACATCAACTGGATAAAGGGGCAGTTGAGGTAATGAGCGAGATACCTGAGCGCATAGAACGGGAGATGTTCGAGATCCGGAGCCGCATGGCGCCGGACGTTCGGGACCTCAAGAAGC
>Ga0126312_10003846_pt1 | contig 10146 bp, 6 predicted proteins | sample Plot104A_FD_92537 | JGI IMG/M metagenome (GOLD analysis project Ga0126312, IMG submission 92537) | Serpentine soil microbial communities from UC McLaughlin Reserve, CA, USA - Plot104A | ecosystem: Environmental > Terrestrial > Soil > Grasslands | place: USA: UC McLaughlin Reserve, Lake County...
GACGGCATCTCCGGCGGCTGGGGCCAGGTGATCGGCGGCATGGGGGCGATCAGCATGGCGATCGCCCGCTCGGCGGAGGACGCCGGGGCGGTGATCCGAACCGACGCCGAGGTCGCCTCCATCGACATCCGCGATGGACGCACCGTCGGGGTCACGCTGGCTGACGGGTCTGAGCTGCGGGCCCCGGTGGTCGCCTCGGGCGCGCACCCGAAGACGACCGTCCTCGACCTCGCGGGAGGCGAGCACTTCCCGGACGAGGTTGCCAGCGACATGCGCCGCTACCGCACCCGGGGAGGCTCGGTGAAGATCAACATGGTCCTGTCTGAGCCGCCTCGCTACGAGGGAGTGACCGAAGAGCAGCAGCACATGCTGGAGCGCACCGGAGTCAACCTCTGTCCCTCCATCGACTATCTCGAGCGGGCCTGGCAGGACGCCCTCGAGGGCCGGCCGGCCAGCCAGCCCTACGTCGAGGCCGAGCTGCCCTCGGCCATCGACTCGACCCTGACCGACGACGGCCGTTGGGTGATGACGATGTTCACCCAGTACGGCCCGCCCGACGAGGCTGCGTGGGGCGGCGACGCCCGCGAGCGCTACGCCGACGCCTGCATCGAGCACCTGGCGCGCTACGCCCCGAACGTCCCGGAAGCCATCCTCGAGCGCGAGGTCCTCGCGCCGCCGGACCTGGAGCGCATCTTCGGGCTCGTCGACGGCTCGATCTTCCAGGGCGAGCAGGGGCTCGACCAGATGGCATTCATGCGCCCCTCGCCGCTGCTGGCGCAGTACGCCACCCCGGTCGAGGGCCTCTACCTGTGCGGCGCGGGCACGCACCCGGGCGGCGGAGTGATGGCGGCGGCCGGTCACAACGCCGCCAAGCGGATCCTCCGCGACCGCCGCCGCTCACGCCTTCCCTGGCGCCGCCGGGTTGCGGTCTGAGCGCGTCTTCGGCGCCCGGTCTGGTCACCGACCGGTGCGTTTGTCGGGCTGAGGCCGACTAACGCACCGCTCGATGGATCTCGGGTGAGAAACGCGACCTGATTACGGTCGTCCCCTAGGCCAGGCTCACCATCACGTGCTTGATGTTCGTGTAGTCCTCCAACGAGTACATCGATAGATCCTTGCCATAGCCGGACTGCCTGTAGCCGCCGTGGGGCATCTCGGCCGCGAGCGGGATGTGGTCGTTGATCCACACGCAGCCGAATCGCAACGCGTTGGCCACGCGGTGGGCGCGTGCGATGTCGCGAGTCCAAACCGAGGCGGCCAGGCCGTAGCGGGTCCCGTTCGCCCACTCGATCGCCTTGGCCTCGTCGTCGAAGGGCTGGACGGTGATGACCGGACCGAAGATCTCGTTCTGGATCATCTCGTCGTCCTGCTCGAGGTCGGCGACCACGGTGGCCTCGAGGAAGAAGCCGGGCAAATCGGGTTCCTTCCCGCCCGTCGCCACCTGGGCCCGGTCGGGCTTTCGCTCCAGGAAGCCCTCGACGCGCTCGCGCTGGCGCTGCGAGTTAAGCGGGCCAAGGACGGTGTCCTCGGCCGTGAGGTCACCGGTCTTGTAGCCGCCGGCCTGATCGACGAGGCCCGAGACCACGTTGTCGTAGACGTCCTTGGACGCGAGCACGCGGGTCGCCGCCGTGCAGTCCTGGCCGGCGTTGTAGTAGCCGGTGCCGGCGATCGTCTCCATCGCGGTCTCCATGTCGACGTCGTCGAAGACGACGACGGGAGCCTTGCCGCCCAGCTCCAGATGGGCGCGCTTCAGCGAATCCGCCGCCGCGCGGGCGATCCACTTGCCTGTCTCCGGTGAGCCGGTCAGCGAGACCATGTCGACCTCGGGGTGAGTCACCAGCGAGGAGCCGGCGGGCTCGCCGTGCCCACCGATGACGTTGAAGACGCCCGGCGGGAAGATGTCGCCCGCGATCTCGGCGAGCTTGATCGTCGTCACCGGCGTCGTCTCGGCCGGCTTCAGCACGACCGTGTTGCCGGTCGCAAGCGCGGGCCCGATCTTCCAGATCGCCATCATCAGCGGGTAGTTCCACGGCGTGATCTGGCCGATGACACCCACCGCCTCCCGCCGGACGATCGACGTGTAGCCCTCGGTGTACTCGCCCGATGCCCGGCCCTCGAGGTTGCGGGCAGCCCCGGCGAAGAACCGCAGCTGATCGGACATCACGGCCATCTCATCCTCGCGGACGGCCTTGAGGGGCTTGCCGGCGTCGGCCGACTCCAGCGCCGCGAGCTCGTCGGCGTGCTCGTCGATCGCGTCGGCGAGCTTCAACAGCGCGGCCGAGCGCTCGGCCGGCGTCTTCGTCGACCAGTCGTCGAACGCCCCGCGGGCGGCCGCGACCGCTCGGTTCACGTCCTCCTCGGTCGACAGGGGCGCCTCGGCGATCGGCTCCCCGGTTGCCGGGTTGACGACCTCCTCGGTCTGGCCCTCGACCGGATCCGTGAGCTCGCCGCCGATGAAGTTCTGCAGTTTGGTGACGGTTGCCGTTGCCATATCTGTCCTTTCCCTCTCGCTTGGTTCCCGAAGGTAGCTCAATGAGCGCCGGGCGATGCCCGGCTTGCGGTAGCGCCCGCTCCGTCCGCGCCGGCGGCTCCGTCGCCGCTTGGCGTCCCGAGGCCCAGCGCCTCCTCGGCAGGCACGTATTCCATTCCGACTCCCTCCGCGACCGCCGGATGCGTGACCTTGCCTCCGGCCACGTTCACGCCCAACCGCAAGCCCGGAGAGCGACGCGCGGCCTCGGCGATGCCGTGGTCGGCGAGCGCGATCACATACGGAAGAGTCGCGTTGGTGAGCGCGTAGGTCGACGAGATCGGCACCGCGCCCGGCATGTTCGTCACGCAGTAGTGGATGACGCCGTCGACCTCGAAGGTGGGGTCCCGGTGAGTGGTGGGCCGCGAGGTCTCGAAGCACCCACCCTGGTCGATCGCCACGTCCACCAGGACCGCCTGGGACTTCAAAAGCTTGAGCTGGGAGCGCCTGATGACGTGCGGAGCACGAGCTCCGTGCAGCAACACCGCGCCGATCACCAGGTCGGTCTGCGGCAGCCGCTCCTCGATCGACAGCACCGACGAGAAGACCGTGGACGCGCGGCCCCCGAACGCGATGTCGAGCTCGCGGAGCCGGTCGATGTTGGTGTCGTAGACAAAGACGTCGGCCTCCATGCCGATCGCGATGAACGCCGCGTGCATCCCCACAGCCCCACCGCCGATGATCATCACGTTCGCGGGCGGAACCCCAGGTACGCCGCCCAGCAGGATGCCGCGCCCGCCGAGCGGCTTCTCGAGCATGAACGCGCCCGCCTGCGTCGCGATCTTGCCCGCGATCTCGCTCATCGGCGCCAGCAGCGGGAGGCGCCCGTTCCGATCCTCGACGGTCTCGTAGGCGACGCAGGTGGCGCCCGAGGCGCACAGGCTGCGGGTGAGCTTCGGCGCGGGAGCGAGATGGAGATACGTGAACAAGGTGGCTTCGGAGCGGAGCAGCCCGACCTCCTCGGGCTGCGGCTCTTTGACGCCCAGGATCAGGTCGGCATCCGCCCACACGTCCTCGACCGGCACGATCCTGGCTCCCTGCGCCTCATAGTCGGAGTCGCTGATCGCGCTTCCCTCGCCGGCCCCCTTCTCGATCAGGACGTCGTGTCCGTGCTCGGCGAGCTCCCTGGCGCCCACCGGCGTCAGCGCCACCCGATACTCGTCGGACTTGATCTCGGTGGGGACGCCAACCTTCACGATGACTCTCCTGTACGTACCCCCTCGACTGCTTGGACCTCGACCCGGCACCCGCGGGGCTCGAGCTCGGCGAAGAGCGCGTCCGCATCGACACAGCTCTCCGGTGGCATGACTCCCCGCGCCTCGATCGTACCCCGCGCTAACAGCCGCACCGCGGCGGCGGCCGGCGTCGCCGTCGACACGATACCGCCGCCGATTCCCCACTTCTGCATCGGCTCGGTCACCGCCCGGACCCGCACAGCGCGACCATCGGCCGAGGTCTCCACCAGGTGGACCGACATCGTCGATGGCGACGGCGGAACTGCCTCGGCTGCCTTGCGCCTTACCTCGTCTTCGGGTGCCGTGATGAGATCGCGGAGCGTCGCGAGGAGCTGTGGCGAGAGTCCCAGCCTGAACGTGGCCTCGCGGCAGCCGAAGCTCGATCCGAAGGTGCGCATCTCCGAGTGGATGGTGTTGATCGTCTCAGCCTCGCCGATCGGCTCTCCGAAATCGACGACCCCGCCGTCCGATAGCGGCTCGATCTGAACCGGGGATCCATCCCGCAGCACCACCGGCTTCATCGTAAGCTCGTCGAGCAGGGTCTGAAGGGCATACGGCACGCTGAATCCGTCAGGCGGATCGAGATCCCGCCCCCCGGCGGCCACCTGAATCGAGTCGACCCCCGTGGAATCGCCGTCGCGATCGCCGAGGGCGTGCAGCGCCATCCCCGCCATCACGTTCGTCTTCCCCGGGGCCGAGCCCATGCCGAGCAGCGCCAGAAGGCCCTCCCGCTCGAACTGCCGGTCGAGCTCGAGCTGAAGCTCCGTCATCCAGTACAGCCCGCCGAGGTCCAGATAGTGGCATCCGGCGCGCAGGCAGGCGGCCATCGCATCTAGGTTCACGCGATAGCTCGCCGAGTTGACGAGCACGTCAGATCCCCCCAGGGCTGCCGCGAGCGACCCGTCGGCACCGGACGGGTCGCGGGCATCGGCCCGAGCCGCCCGCGCCTTCGCCCCGCCGTGCCGTTCGGCGACGGCGGTTGCGCGAGCCTCGTCGATGTCCAGGAGCAGGAGCTCTTCCACCTCGTCGGACTCGGCGAGATCGCGCACGATCGCCGGAGCGATCGTCCCACCGGCACCGAGGATCGCCACCTTCATGCCACCAGCTCCCTCGCGCGGAGCGCCAGCCACAGCTCGATCCGGTCGGTGGCGCGGGACAGGTCGCGCTCCGTGAGCTCCTCGATCTTTCGGATCCGGTAGCGGAGAGTGTGCCTGTGGCAGTAAAGCTCGCGGGCGGCGCGCTCCCAGTTGCCGTTGTGCTCGATGTAGGCCTCGAGCGAGCGCAGGAGCTCGCCGCCGTACTCACCCTCGGTGCGCTCGATCGGATCGAGCAGCCCGTCGCTGTACAGGCGCAACGCATCCTCGTCCTGGAGCGAGAGCAGGAGCGTGAACGCGCCGAGATCCTCATAGCTGGCGACGCCGGGCGCGTCGCCGTCGGAGAGTGAGGTCGCCTCGAGAGCGCAGCGGGCCTCGTGGAAGGCGCGGCGAAGGGAGCCCACCGAGCTGCGGCGGCTGGCCGCCGCCCGGACGGGACCGTGCGCGGTGGCGAGCGCCGAGCGCAGTGTGGTCGCCAAGTCGACGGGATCGCCGGCGCGGCCGTCGATCATCACGCACACGAGGGGGCGACCGGCCGCCGACGTGGTCGCGACCAGTGCCGAAACGCCGGCATCCGCGAGCTCCCGCTCCAGTGCCTCCTCGGCCGCGTCGGTGTCATCGAGGTCGAAGATGAGCATCGCGGCCTCGGCGCCGATCCCGAACGGGCGCAGGCGGCCGCGAAGCTCATCGGAGTCGAGCCTGCCACCCAGGGCCTCGGCGAGAACATCGCCGGCAAGGCGACGCTCGGTCTCCCGAACGACCCGCTCGCGCATCAGCTCGAGGCCGACCACGATCGCGCCCTGCCGCGCCGTGAGCCGCTCGAACTCGCCGAGCGGCCCGTGCTGGCTGATCACCACGAGCCAGGCGACCGGCGCGCCGCCGCGCCGGCCGGGAACGGGCACGGCCAGCGCTCGCTCGGCGAGGGAGCCCTGGCGCGGCTCGAATGGCGTGAGCGCGGCCGATGCCTGCCGGGCGGCGATCTCGCCGCCGAGCGCCTTCAGCGCCGTTGCCCGAGGTCCACCCCTCGCCGGCTGGCGCGCGACCTCACGTCCGCCGGCGTCCTGGACGATCGCGGCGCCGCCGGTGGCCCCGGCGAGCGAGCCGAGGACGGCGTCCAGCCCGCGGCCCTCGATCACCAGCCGCTCGAGCTTCTCGTGGACCCTCGTCCCCCGTTCGAGCACCGCGTACTGCTCGTTCACGAGCAATGCGAAGGCCCGCTCGGTGATCGCGATGAACGGCATCTCGTAGGGCACCTCGAACAGGGGGATTCCCCGCTTCGACGCCTCGTCGATGAGCGCCTTCGGCACGTGCTTGTGCTCGAAGCCGGTCCCGAGGCCGATGCCCGCCACGTCGCGGTCGGCTAGCCTGTCGCAGAATCGGCGCTGGCGAGCCGGCGAGCTGAGCTGGATGCCGGTGGTGAGCAGCAGCTCGCCGCCCGAGAGCCACGGCGTCGGGTCCTCGAGCTCGGAGATGTGCACCCAGCGGATCGGCCGGTCGGCCCCGTCGGTCCCGGCGATCAGCTCGAGACCAGAATCGGAAACCAGACTGCCGACGGTCAGCATCGCAGCCTCGCTACTTGTCGAGCCGCTCCCAGGCCTCGGTAAGCACTGGGCGCAGCACGTTCTCGATCTCCTGGAACTGCTCGGTGTCGCAGATGAGCGGCGGCGCGAGCTGGATCACGGGATCCCCGCGGTCGTCGGCGCGGCAGATGAGTCCGCGGCGGAACACCTCGCTTGAGAGGAACCCCCGCAAGAGCCATTCAGACTCGTCGTCGGAGAAGCCCTCCTTGGTCTCTTGGTCCTTCACGAGCTCGATCGCGTGGAAGAAGCCGTCGCCGCGAACATCGCCGACAATCGGAATGTCACGCAAGCCGTCGAGCATCGTGCGAAGCTCGCCCTGCTTTCGCAGAACGTGGCCGTTGATGTCCTCGCGCTCGAAGACGTCGAGGTTTGCCATCGCGACCGCCGACGCCACGGGGTGGCCGGCGAAGGTGGAGCCGTGGGCGAACATCTCGGTGCCGCCCATGAACGGCTCGGCGACGCGGTCGGAGACGATCATCCCGCCCATCGGGACATACGCGGACGTGATCGCCTTCGCCACGGTCATGATGTCGGGCACGAAGCCGTAGCGCTGACAACCGAACCAGTGGCCCAGACGTCCCCAGGCGCAGATCACCTCGTCGGATACGAGGAGGACGTTGTGGCGGTCGCAGATCTCCCGCACGCGGTCGAAGTAGCCGTCCTGCGGTGGGATGCAGCCGCCCGCGTTCTGGAGCGGCTCGAGGATCACGGCGGCCACCGTGTCCGGGTGCTCGTAGAGAATCTTCTCTTCGATCTGGTCGGCGGCCCAGAGCGGATCCCGCCCCTCGGGCCAGTGGTAGCTGTTGGTGTTCGGGACCTGGTAGCCGCCGGGCACGAGCGGCTCGAACTCCTGCCGGAGCGCTGAGATGCCGGTGGCCGCGAGCGCCCCGAGGGTGGTCCCGTGGTAGGCGACCTCGCGCGTGATGAACTTGGTCTTCCGCGGGTTGCCGGTGCGCTGGTGGTACGCGCGGGCAAGCTTGATCGCCGACTCGACCGCCTCCGAGCCGCTGTTGGTGAAGAAGACCCGATTGAGGTCCGCCGGGGCAAGCGAGGCGATCCGCGAGGCGAGCTCGATCGCACCAGGATGCGCGTAGCTCCACAGCGTGTAGAAGTCGAGCTCTGCGACCTGGTGGGCGGCCGCGTCGCCCAGCTCGGTCCGGCCGTGGCCCGCGTTCACGCAGAAGAGGGCGGAGAGCCCGTCGAGATAGCGGTTGCCCCTCTCGTCCCACACGTAGGGGCCCTCGCCGCGGACGATGATCGGGACGTCGGCGTCCTGGTAGGCACCGTGGCGCGTGAAGTGCATCCACAGGTGGCGCTTGGCGAGGTCCTGGAGACCGCTCTCGGTCGCCGTCACCGTTGCGCTGGTCGTTGCCATCTAGCTCTCCTCCAGTCCTGCGACTTGGTGTCCACCGAGTATTGACGTTCCGTATAACCGTATCTGGCCACGTCCACTCGCACAACCGGGATTAGGTTCAAAGATCCTATCCGGGTTTTATACGAATTGCATAACGCGATTTGGACGTTTTGGGGATTCCGCCCCTTGCCAGTCTTCCCATTGGTGCATAGGCTCCTTGGACTGAGCGGTTAGTTTTCGACCTGCGGTCACTACACGGCGGCACTACCCACTCGACGGGAAACGGAGGACGGCCAAGTTGGATGCGGCGACGGAGATTGAGCCCGGGCAGGCTGGGGCGCCGGCCGATGGGTCCACCGGAAGCGAGCCTACGGTTCGCCTGGAGCGGGTCAGCAAGCACTTCGGCAATCTCGTCGCCGTCCGTGACCTGGACCTGGACATCGGCAGCGGCGAGTTCTTCACCCTCCTGGGGCCCAGCGGCTGCGGCAAGACCACGACCCTGCGGATGGTGGCTGGCTTCGAGCAGCCCACGGCAGGCCGGGTCCTCATCGCCGGCGCCGACGTCGCCGGGCTGCCCTCCTACCGCCGGCCGACGAACACCGTCTTCCAGAGCTACGCGCTGTTCCCGCACCTCAGTGTCCGCGACAACGTCGCGTTCGGGCTGCGGCGCAAGAAGGTAGCGAAGGACCAGATCTCCACCCGGGTGGAGGCAGAGCTCGAGCGGGTTGGGCTGGCGGCGGAGGTCAACCGCAAGCCGAACCAGCTTTCCGGCGGACAGCAACAGCGCGTGGCGCTTGCGCGCGCCCTCGTCAACCTGCCCAAGGTGTTGCTGCTCGACGAGCCGCTTGGTGCCTTGGACCTGAAGCTGCGCAAGGGATTGCAGCTCGAGTTGAAGGCGATCCAGCGCGACGTCGGCATCACGTTCGTCTACGTGACACACGACCAGGAGGAGGCGCTCACGATGTCCGATCGGATCGCGGTGATGTCGAACGGCGTCGTCGAGCAGGTCGACATCCCCGAGAACGTCTACGAGCGCCCGAGCACGACTTTCGTCGCCGGGTTCATCGGCGTCTCCAATCTGATGCCCGGGACGGTCACGACGGCAACCGGCGGCCGGGGCACGATCAGGCTGGACACCGGCCTCGAGGTGGAGGCCGGCGTCGACGGCATCGGCAGCGGCGAGCGATGCCACGCGGTGGTGCGACCGGAGAAGCTGCGGATCTCACCATCTTCGGGCTCCGGCGGCGACGGACTGCCCGGAGTCGACGGCGTCGTGCAGAGCTCCATCTACCTGGGTACCGCCACCCAGATCACGGTGGCCCTGCCCGGGGACGTCTCGATGACCGTCCTGGTGCCGAACGCCAGCGAGGCCGAGCGATCGCGGCTGCCGGGCGGCGGGGCGCCCGTGCGGTTGAGCTGGGAGCCCGAGCACATGCACGTCGTCCGCGAGTCGCAGACCACCACCGCTGACGTCGAGGAGACGGTCCCGGCGTGAGAAACTTGCAAAGACAACGAGCGGCACGAGTAGCCAAGGAGGCGTTAGGGGCAAATGCTGAACGCATGGGGTAGGACGAGCGGAAGCGGCCCGCGAACGTCGCGGGTACCCGGAGTACGGTTGCTCGTGATCGCGGGGCTGGCGCTGGCAGCGAGCCTTGCGGTCGCCGCCTGCGGAGGGGGCGGGATCGAGGGCGGCAGCGGCGGCAATGCCAACGTCGAGACGGTCAAGGTCTCGGGCAAGCCGAGCGGCGATCTGACGATATCGAACTGGCCGCTCTACATCGACAAGCAGACCGTTCCCGACTTCGAGAAGAAGACCGGGGTCAGCGTCAAGTACATCGAGGACGTCAACGACAACCAGGAGTTCTTCAGCAAGCTGCAACCGCTGCTCGCCAAGGGCGAGTCGGGTGGCCGCTCGATCGTCGTCGTCACCGACTGGATGGCGAAGAAGATGTACGACCTGGGCTACGTCCAGAACCTCGACAAGTCGGCGATCCCGAACGTCGAGAAGAACCTGGTCCCGACGCTTCGCCATCGGGACTTCGATCCGAACGACGACTTCGCGGTGCCGTGGCAGAGCGGGATGACCGGGCTCATCGTCCGGACCGACCTCGCCCCGGACATCAAGTCCATCTGCGACCTCTTCGATTCTAAGTACAAGGGCAAGGTGGACATGCTCACGGAGATGCGCGACACGGTGCCCCTGGTGATGAAGTGCCAGGGCGTCGATCTCAGCAAGGCCACCGAGGAGGACTGGATGGCCGCGATCGACAAGATCGGACAGGCTGCCGACGACGGCCAGATCCGGCGCTTCACCGGGAACGACTACGCACGCGATCTGACCAGCGGCGACGTCGAC
>Ga0126312_10003848_pt1 | contig 10145 bp, 11 predicted proteins | sample Plot104A_FD_92537 | JGI IMG/M metagenome (GOLD analysis project Ga0126312, IMG submission 92537) | Serpentine soil microbial communities from UC McLaughlin Reserve, CA, USA - Plot104A | ecosystem: Environmental > Terrestrial > Soil > Grasslands | place: USA: UC McLaughlin Reserve, Lake County...
CACGAGAGCGTGCGCCGTCTCGACCTGCTCGAGCCCAATGTCGACGACTTCCGTCCAGCCCGTGTGGAAGCTCCCGGGCGACACGGCGCCGCCCACCTTGTCCGCGCTGAACGAGACGGTGCACGTCGCCTCGATCGCGGCGCCGGCCACCTCCCCCGTCGAGGCGTCGACGCCGGAGGGAACATCGACGGCGACGACGTCGATGTCCCGGTCGTTCACGGCCTCGATCAGCCGCGCCGCGCCCGGGCGAGGTTCGCCTCGAAAGCCGGTTCCGAAGAGCGCGTCGACGACCACGTCCGGCTCGCCCAGCTCCTTCGTCTCGTCCTCGGGCTTCAGATCCACGATCCGGACGTCGAGCCCCGCCTGTTGCAGGTAGCGCGCCGCGACACGGCCGTCGCCGCCGTTGTTCCCGGAGCCGCAGACCACGGTGACCCGGCGCGCGTCCGCGAACTCTGCGAGCAGCACGTCAGCGACGCCCTTGCCTGCCCGCTCCATCAGCTCCGGAACGGTCTCGGGGTAGCCGGGGTAGCGCTCCTCGGCGGCGCGCATCTCCTCCGACGTGTAGAGCGGCTCAAGCATCGCGCGGGAGCACCACACAAATCGCCGCCGCCAGCTCACGGGAATGCGTCATGGAGAGATCAATCGCGCCGGCGCCCACTCGCTCCGCCCAAGCCAGCGTCGACCCCGTGAGATGGACGCCCGGCTTCGGCCGGCCGCGGATCTCGATCTCGCGCCAGGTGAAGCGGACGCCGCAGCCAAGCGCCTTGCCGACCGCTTCCTTGCCGGCAAACCGGCCCGCGTAGTGCTGGGCCGGGTTCGGGCGCGCGTCGCAGTAGGCGCGCTCGGCTTCGGTGTAGCAGCGGGCGGCGAAGTCCGGGTACCGCTCGAGCGCACGCCGGATGCGCTCGATCTCGATCAGGTCAATACCGATCCTCATGGTCCTCGAGCCACTCGGGCAGGTCGGCGATCGAATCGAGTACGACGTCGGGGACAGTCGCGGAGCGGTCCAGGTCCGCTTGACGGAATTTCCCCGTCCGCACGAGCACCGTCCGCATGCCGAACGCCTGCGCGCCCGCGATGTCCGCCTCAAGGTCGTCCCCGACCATCCAGGTCAGCTCCGCGTCGGCGTCGAGCGCCTCGAGCGCGGCCTCGAAGTAGGCGGCACTCGGCTTCCCGAGCAGCGTCGCCTCCGTCTCGGCGGCGTACTCCAGGCCGGCGACGAACGCACCGGCGTCCAGCATCGGGCCGCGGGCCGTCTGCCACCAGCGGTTCCGGTGCAGGCAATAGAGGTGTGCGCCCGCGTCGACCTCGGCGAACGCACGCGCGAGGTTCATGTACGAGAAGACCCGGTTCGTGGCGGCCGTCTCGTCCGCGCCGCCGATCAGGACGGCGTCGGCGCTCTCGCCGACGAGCTCGATCCCGCGCAGGTCGTCGATGATGCGGGGCATCGTGAGCGCGAGCACGCGCCGACCCGCCAAGGATCGCGCGGCCGCAACCGCCGTCGTCTGCAGCTCGTCCTCCTCCAGCTCGATCCCCATCCGCTGGAGCTCGAGCGCGAGCTCGCGCCGCGCGCGCGTCGTGTTGTTCGTGATGAACCGCAGCCGGCTGCCGCGCTCCCGGAGCCGGTGAACCGCCGCGCGCGCACCCGCGATCTCGTTCCACGACACGTGGAGGACGCCCTCGATGTCGAGCAGAATGGGCGGCATGGACGGCGAGTCTATTCGGGTCACACGCTCGGTGGCCGTGCCGCGTTCGGAGATCGAGCTGCGGTTCTCGCGCTCGAGCGGACCGGGCGGTCAGCACGCGCAAAAGAGCGAATCGCGCGTCGAGGCGGTGTTCGATGTGGCGACGTCTTCCGCGCTGACCGAGCGTCAGAAGAAGCGAGTGGTCGACCGAGCAGGATCCGTGCTGCGGGCGGTCGCGCAGGACGAGCGCAGTCAATGGCGCAACCGCGAACTCGCGACGGCACGGCTGGTCGAGCAGCTCCGCGAAGCCCTCCGCGTCGAGCGGACGCGCATACCAACCCGGCCGAACGCTGCGGCCCGCGAGCGGCGTCTGCGCGAGAAGAAGCGCCGAAGCGAGGTCAAGCGCCTCCGGCGCGAGCCGTAGCCAGCGCCTCGGGCCGCGCGCCCTCGTATGCTGCGCCCGCAATGAACACCGGCCCGACCTGGGAGCTCAGCGGCACAGTCCTCATCGCCTGCAACTGCGACTACGGGTGTCCGTGCAACTTCAACGCGCTCCCGAGCCGGGGGTATTGCGAGGGAGGCTGGACCTGGCACGTCGACGAGGGCGGCTACGGCGACACCCGGCTGGACGACCTCAACTTCACCGTCGTCGCCAAGTGGCCCGGCGCGATCCACGAAGGGAACGGCGAGGCCTTGATCCTCGTCGACCAGCGTGCCGACGAGGCGCAGCGGCAGGCGATCGAGACGCTCGTCGGCGGCGACGTCGGCGGGCCGTGGGGGATTCTCGCTTGGACCTGGCCGACGATCCATGGGCCGCATCCGGTGCCGTACGAGCTGGAGCTCGCAGGAATCACCACCCGAATGAAGGCCGGCGACGTGGTGGAGCTCGAGCTCGAGCCGATCAGGAACCCGGTCAGCGGGGCAGAGGTGCATCCGGGCATGGTCCTGCCGGAGGGGCTGATCGTAAAGCGGGGTGACCTCGGCGCCTCGAAGACGTTCACGGTCGACGACGGGATCAGCTACGACCACTCGGGTCAGTACACCGCGCTCGGACCGTTCGAGTACGCCGGCCCCTAGGACGAGGCCCTACTGGTGGTGCTCGTGGTGCCCGGCATGCGCCAGCGCCGGCGCCTCGTGGCCGCTCGGCTCGAGGTACCGCTCGGGATCGGCGTCGAACCGCGCCTTGCAGCCCGGCCCGCAGAAGTAGACCACGCTGTCGCGAAACCGGCTGCGGTGCAGCGTCTTGCTGCGGTCGACGGTCATCCCGCAGACCGGATCCTTCGCGCCGCGCTGTAGGGTCAGCGCGACGAGCGCCGCGGCGACGCCCGTGAAGACGATGTTCAGGAACGTCGTGTAGTTCCACTCGATCCCGCGGCTCGTGATCGAGTCGATCGAGGGGCGTTGCTGCGGGATCAGGTCGGCTGCGCTGAAGAGGGCGTCGACGACGAGCGCCGCCCCGACGATCGTCGCGAACATGATCGCGACCAGTCGCCACGTCACCTTCCAGCCGTAGAACTTGACGTAGATCAAGAGGATCGGCAGGACGATCAAATCGGCGTAGATGAAGGCGATCACGCCGGAGAACGAGATCCCGCCCGCCCACAGCACCGCCGCGAGCGGCGCGTTGCCGACCGAGCAGACAAACGAGAGCACTGCGACGAGCGGCCCCACGACGACGTTCTCGAGCAGTCGCACCCAGTGAGGGGCGTCGGTCACGAACAGGTCGTTGAAGAACGAGAGCGGCAGGAGCGCGATGAAGCCGGCGATCAGGAACCCGGCCGTGATCTCCTTCCAGAGCATCTCCCAGTCGCCGCGGAAGTTGTGCGCGACGTCGGACCAGGCGGACACCGAGGTGAACCGCTGCCGCCACGACAGGCTCTCCGACCCGGCCGGCGCGTGCTGGTGCCCAGCGTGCGCGGCCTGCGCGTGCGCGCGGGCCTCCTCCTCGAGCCGCCGCGTGACGAACAGCCGCACGCCGAGCCACATCAGCGCGATCAGGAAGATCCCGCCGACGAACTCAGCGAGGGTGAAGTGCCAGCCGATGAAGATCCAGAGGACGATCCCGATCTCGAAGACGAGGTTCGTCGACGCGAACTGGAAGACCATTGCCGTCGCGAAGCTCGCGCCCTTCTGGAACATCGAGCGCGCGATCGCCGTCGCCGCGTAGCTACAGGACGACGACGCCGCGCCGAGCCCCGTCGCGAGCGCGATCGACCGCGCTCCGCGTCCGCCGAGCGCCGTCTCCATGCGGGAGCGCGGCACCCACGCCTGCACGATGCCCGAGAGCAGGAAGCCGAGGACGAGCGCCCACCACACCTCCCACGCCATCTGGAACGCCATCCACAGCCCGTCGCGGATCCAGCCGAGCACGCTCATGGCTCGACGGTAGCGGCCGGGTTACTCGACGGTGACGGTCTTCGCCAGGTTCCGCGGCTGGTCGACGTTCAGGCCGCGCAGACGCGCGATCCGGTACGCCAGCAGCTGGAGCGGAACCACTGCCAGGACCGCCTGCAGGAACGCCGGCGTCCGCGGCACGTAGATGACGTCGTCGGCGTGGTGCTGGATGTCCTCGTTGCCGTCCGTCGCGATCGCGATCACATGCGCGCCGCGCGCCCGCGTCTCTTGGATGTTCGAGACGATCTTGTCGTAGACGTGGATGTTCGTCGCGACCACGACGACGGGCGTGCCCTGGTCGAGCAGCGCGATCGGCCCGTGCTTCATCTCGCCGGCCGAGTAGGCCTCGGTCGGGATGTACGAGATCTCCTTCAGCTTCAGCGCGCCTTCGAGCGCGACCGGGAGACCGATGTGCCGCCCGAGGTAGAGGAAGAACGGCTCGTTGCAGAAGCGCTGCGCGATCTCCTCGATCGGGTGGTCGCCGTCGAGGAACTGCTCGATCTTGTCGGGGAGCTCGTAGAGGCGGTCGAGAATGAACTCGATCTCGTCCTTGGGAAGCGTGTTGCGGATCTGCGCGAGCTTCAGCGCGATCAGGGACAGCAGTGCAACCTGCGCCGTGAACGTCTTCGAGGCTGCGACACCGACTTCCATCCCGCAGCGGGTGTAGAGCACGGCCTCGGCCTCGCGCGTGATCTGCGTTCCCATCAGGTTCGTGATCGCCAGCGTCCGTGCGCCGCGCTCGCGCGCCAGCTTGATCGCGTTCACGGTCTCGCGGCTCTCGCCGGATTGCGAGATCCCGATCACGAGCGTGTCCTTCGAGAGGACGGGGTTCCGATAGATCCACTCACTCGAGATGTCGGGCTCCACAGGGACGCGCGCCCACTCCTCGACGATGTATCGGCCGACGACGCCGGCGTGGTACGAGGTGCCGCTGGCGACGATCACGACTCGCCGGAGGTTCTTGATCTCGAGCTCCGTGAGCCCGAGCGCCTCGAGCAGTAGCTCGCCGTGCCGGACGCGGTCGCCGATCGTCTCGCGGACGGCCTCCGGCTGCTCGTAGATCTCCTTCAGCATGAACGTTTCGTAGCCACCCTTCTGCGCGCCCTCGATGTCCCAGTCGACTTCGATGACGTCGCGCTCGCCGAGCGCGCCGGACTCGACGCCGTAGAACGTCGCGCCGTCCGGCGTGATCGCGACGACGTCGCCGTCGTCGATGAACTGGACTCTGCGCGTCTCCGTCAGGAACGCTGCGATCGACGACGCGAGAAAAGTCTCCCCCTCGCCGAGCCCGACCACGAGCGGGCATTGGAAGCGGGCGCCGACGAGTACGCCTGGATGGTCGTGGTGGATCGCCACGAACGCGAAGTGCCCTTCGAGCTCGCGATAGGCGCGGCGCACGGCCTCGACGAGATCGCCCTCGTAGTGGCGCTCGATCAGGTGCGTGACGACCTCGGCGTCGGTCTCGGAATCGAAGTGATGGCCGTCGGCTTGAAGCGACTCCTTCAGCTCTCGGTAGTTCTCGACGATCCCGTTGACGACGATCGCCACCTTCGCGCCGTCGCAGCCCGAGAGTGGATGCGCGTTCGCTTCGCAGACGCTGCCGTGCGTCGCCCAGCGTGTGTGGCCGAGACCGGTTGTCGCGGAGGAGTGGTTGTCGCCCGCCGCCTCTTTCAGGCGATCGAGGTTGCCGACTGCGCGGACATATTCGAGGCCGGGTTCCTCAAGCAGCGCGAGTCCAGCCGAGTCGTAGCCTCGGTACTCGAGGCGCTCCAAGCCGGCGACGAGCAACGGCTTCGAGGCTCTCGGCCCGACGTATCCGATGATTCCGCACATCCGTCGGCCTCCTCTTCAGCGGAACGGCTCCTGAAAAACGACAAGCTCGGCCGCCGCGTTCCGCTTCGTCGCGGATGGGCTAACCGAGCTCTCGACGAACGAGAGAGGTGATCCTACCACAGAGACGGCCGGCTTCCTCCTCCGTCTCGGCCTCCGCGAGCACTCTGACGACCGGCTCCGTGCCCGATGGACGCACGAGGACCCGGCCGCGCTCGAGCTGCCGGTTCAGACCCTCCACCTCTTCGAGCAGGCCTGCAGGAAGGTCTTTGCAGGCGACGCGCACGTTCTCCTTCGCCTGCGGGAAACGCGTCATCACCGCAGCGGCCTCGGCCAGCGCGCGTCCCTCCAGCGCCTGGCAGAGCAGCACCGCCGCGACGAGACCGTCGCCGGTCACATGGTCGTCGAGCCAAATGATGTGGCCCGACTGCTCGCCGCCGAGGACCCCGCCCTCGCGGCGAAGCGCCTCGAGGACGTAACGATCGCCGACGTCCGTGGTGACGACGCGGATCCCGTGCTCGGCCATCAGCGCGTGGAAGCCGAGGTTGGTCATCGACGTGACGGCAACGAGCGCCACGCCCAGATGGAGCGCAAGAATCGACACGATCTGGTCGCCGTCGACGGGCTCGCCGTCAGCGTCGACGGCGAGCATTCGGTCTCCGTCGCCGTCGAACGCGACGCCGAGATCGGCCCTGACCGCGCGGACTTTGTGGCTCAGAGCCACTAAGTCAGTCGCGCCGGAGCCGACGTTGATGTTGGTGCCGTCCGGATCGGCTCCGATGGTCGTGACGTCGGCGCCGAGCCGGCGGAGCGCTTCCGGCGCGATCGCCGAGTACGCCCCGTTCGCGCAGTCGACCACGAGTCGCAGGTGGGAGAGATCGGAGCCGAAGCGCTCGACGACGCGGGCGACGTAACGCGCTGCGACACTGTCGTCGGCTTCGACCGAGCCGCCGTCGCCGGCCGGCGCATCGTCGAAGCGTTCCTCGATCGCCTGCTCGGCCGCGTCCGTCAGCTTCGCGCCGTCGCGGTCGAACAGCTTGACGCCGTTGTACTCCGGTGGGTTGTGCGACGCCGAGACGACCGCGCCGAGGTCGAGCGCGAACAGCGCCACCGCGGGGGTCGGGAGCACGCCGGCGAGGACTGCTGTCCCACCGGCGGAGACGATCCCGCGTGCCAGCGCAGCCTCGACTTCAGGCCCCGAGCCGCGCGTGTCACGCCCGACGAGCACCCGCCCGCCGCCGGCCCAGGCCGTCGCCGCCCGGCCCAGTCGCTCGACGAGCTCAGGCGTGAGGTCGTGGCCGACGACGCCACGCACGCCGTCCGTCCCGAAGTAGAGCCGCGTCGTCATCGCGTGCCCGAGCGTAACGCCGGCCGACGATGCCGGCTCGGGCGCGCTGCGGTTCGCCAGCGAGCCGTCTCGCCGAAATTGCAGCGGCCGCGAAGCGGCCGCGAGATTTTCGGCGGCTTAGCGCTTCGAGAACTGCGGGGCCTTGCGCGCTTTGTGCAGGCCCGCCTTCTTGCGCTCGACGATCCGCGCGTCGCGCGTCAGGAACCCCGCTCGCTTGAGCGCTACGCGCAGGTTCGGATCGGCGTCGACGAGCGCGCGAGCGATCCCATGCCGCACGGCTCCCGCCTGGCCCGTCGGCCCCCCGCCGTGGACACGCACGCGGATGTCGAACGTCCCCGCGACGCCGGAAACCTCGAGCGGCGATAGCGCGAGCGTCTGATGTGTCTTGCGCGGGAAGTACTCCTCGATCGTCCGGCCGTTGAACCACGTGGCGCCGTCGCCGGGGCGCAGGATCACACGCGCGACCGAGGTCTTCCGCTTGCCGGTGCCCATGTACTGGGCGCGTTCTGTCTGCGTCGTGCTCATCCGAGATCGAGTGGCTTTGGAGACTGCGCTGCGTGCGGGTGCTCCGGCCCCGCATAGACCTTCAGCTTGGTGAGCTGCGCCCGCGCCAGCCGGTTCTTGGGCAGCATGCCACGCACGGCCTTCCGAATTACCTCTGTCGGGCGGCGCTGCAGCTCCTCCCGGAGCGGTCGCTCCTTCAGGCCGCCGGGATAGCCGGAGTGGCGGCGGTACATCTTCTCATCGAGCTTCTTGCCCGTAACCTGGATCTTGTCGGCATTGACCACGACGACGAAATCACCTGTGTCGACATGCGGCGTGTACTGCGGCTTCCCACGGCCTCGCAGCGTGTCGGCGATGCGCGTCGCCAGCCGTCCCAGGATCTGCCCCTCGGCATCGACGACGTACCACTCGCGAGCGACCTCGCCCGGCTTTGCATTCCAGGTCTTCTGCATAGAAGCGGCGGACAGCCGCCCGCCGGAGCCGGATTCTAGCAACAAAGCGTGGTTTTCAGCCCGACTCGGAACGCCGCCGCGCCCCCATGCGACGGGTGCCGCACGTACGGCGCGCCGAGCGCCGCCTCCGCGAGCCGCCCGACCGCCAGGACCCTACGGCCCTTCACGAATCGCCGGACGAACGGAACTCCCGCGGCGATCTCAGCGCGCGTCGGCGCCCGATTGGACGTCGCCGTGCCGGGATGCGTCGGAACCACGTTCCACAGCACCACCGTGTCCTCGAGCTCGAGCTCTCGTAAGACGCTGTGGACGATCGTCGCCGTCGCCTCGGCCGGCCCCGACCCGCTCAGCTGCCGCTCCGACGTGAACGGGACGCCGGAGACGCGCGCGCCGCGGTAGCCGGGCGCCTCGCCGACGAGCACTACCGGCGCGTCCGCGCACCTCACGAGATACTCGCGGAGGCGCGACCGGCGAAGATTCGCGCGGGCTCCGTGGCGGTAGAAGTTGAATGTGCCCCCGATCTCCGCAGTGGCGAGCTCTTCGACGATGTCCGCGATCACCGTCCGCACCCTGACAGACGGCGGCCAGCAGCCGCTCCAGATCGCGCACGAGGTCGCGGCGTTCCTGGCCGAGGCGCGAACGACGCTCGACCTCGCCCACTACGACCTGAACCTCGGCGCCGAGACCGCGGCAGTTGTCGGCGAGGCGATACGCGCGGCGGCTGGACGCGGCGTTGCGATTCGGATCGCGTACAACCTCGACCACCGACTGCCGATCCCCGTGCCGCCACCGCCCGAGCCCGACGCGACGCTGATCGCGTCGTTCGGAGTTCCGTCGAAGCCGATCGCCGGCGATCCGGATCTGATGCACCACAAGTACGTCATCCGAGACGGCCAGTCCGTCTGGACCGGCTCGATGAACTGGACGGATGACTCGTGGTCGCGCCAGGAGAACGTGATCGTGACCGTCGATTCGCCGCAGATCGCCGCTGCGTTCACGCAAGACTTCGAGCAACTCTGGGAGTCGGGCACGGTCGAGGACAGCGGTCGCGTCACCCCTCGCCCGAACGATGTCGCAGGACGCGCCGTCCGCGCCTGGTTCACACCCGGCTACGGGGAGGACCTCTCCCACCGGATCGCGAAGTTCATCGGGCGCGCGAAGCAGCGCGTGCGGATCTGCTCGCCGGTGCTCACGGCCGCGCCGGTGCTCGCGACGCTGGCCCAGCGCGTCTCCGAGGGGCGCCTCGACATCGCGGGCTGCGTCGACGCGACGCAAATCGGCGGCGTATTCCACGACTGGCACCAGAACGGCAACGCCGCGTGGAAGATCCCGCTCCTCGAGCGCGTGCTCCAAGCGCCGTTCTCCGGCAAGCCCTCGACGCCCTACTCCTCATCGAGCGTCCACGACTTCATGCACGCGAAGGTCACGGTCGCCGACGATGTCGTCTTCGCCGGCAGCTTCAACCTGTCACGGCGCGGCGAGAAGAACGCCGAGAACGTGCTGGAGATCCACGACGCGGAGCTCGCCGATCGCCTCGCTAAGTACGTCGACGACGTCCGCGCCCGCTACCCACGTTTCGGCACCGCCCAGCCGAGCCTCACGGGCTAGTAACACTGTGTCACTTGGCCGCGGCGGCTAGGACAGCCCGGCTTCTTCCTCGGCTTCTTCGCCGTGCTCGACGATGTCGCCCGGCTGAAACACGATCCCCTGCAGGATCTCGCGCCACACGGGCTCGCGCCTGAGCAGGAACTCCAGGTCCATTCCGAAGTGCTTGAACTCCTCCTCGCGTGCGTTGTCCATGATGGCGCGCGCCTCCGCGTCCTCCTCGACAGCGAGACGCTGCGTGTACCAATTGATCGCCTCTGCTTCTTCGATTAGCGACGTGCAGATTCGCGCGAACGTCCGGACGTCGCCCGGGAGCTCGGTCGGCGG
>Ga0126312_10003849_pt1 | contig 10144 bp, 10 predicted proteins | sample Plot104A_FD_92537 | JGI IMG/M metagenome (GOLD analysis project Ga0126312, IMG submission 92537) | Serpentine soil microbial communities from UC McLaughlin Reserve, CA, USA - Plot104A | ecosystem: Environmental > Terrestrial > Soil > Grasslands | place: USA: UC McLaughlin Reserve, Lake County...
CCGGACCCGCCAGAGCCGGAGCCGCCGAGGTCGAACCCTTCCGAGGGCTCGCTTGGCTCCGAGGAACCCCGGCCGGAGGAACCGGCCGCATCGTCGCCGGTGCGAAGTTCGCCCGACCCCGACCCCGAGCCCTCCCCGGAGTCGTCGCCCGAGCCCGGACCGCGGCCGCCTTGACCGCTGCGATCGCTCGAACCGTCCCCCGGCCCCGAGCGCGAGCCGGAGTCGTCGCCGAGCGCGCGCCAGTCGAGGCCACCCGACGACGAGCGGCCGAACCCGGTGAGCCCCGCGCCGATGTCGCTCCCGCCGCGGACCTCGCCAAGGCTCACCGGTGGAGCACTCGCCCCCCCGTCCCCGCTACCCCGGTGGGCTCCGGGAAGGTACGCCACACCACCGACGACGGTCCCTGTCACCAGGGCGGTCGCACACAGCTTCGCGACCAGGGCCCCGCCGCCGGCTCCTCCGCACAGCTCGGCGACGCGGGCACCGACCCCTTCGGGCGGCGCGGTCCACGGGATGCGCGCGATGAGGCCGGCCGGCGTGATGGACGACGCTCCGGCGCGCAGCGCGCTCCGGGCGCGGTTCAGGAGCTGGCGTACGGCGCCCGCCGTGACGCCCATCTCGCCGGCGATCTCCTCGTAGCTGCGGCCCTCGAGCTCCCGGAGCACGATCGCTTCTCGCTGGCGCTCCGGCAGTCCCTGCACCGCCGCAATCGTCTCGGCCAGCCCGCTGCGCCGCTCGAACGCCTGCTCGGGGCGCTCGACGCCGTCGAGCGATTCGGACAGCTCCTCGAAGCGCAGTCCGCGATCGCGGAGCGCGTTCAGCGCGGTGTTGTGCGCGATCCGGTACAGCCAGGGCCGCAGCCTCAGCTCGGCGTCGCCGGCCAGCATGGCGTCGTAGGCGCGGACGAACGTCTGCTGCACGACGTCCTCCGCTCGCTCGCCGGGCAGCAGCCGGCCTGCGTAGCGGAGCAGCGGGCCCCGGTAGCGCGCCACCACGGCCTCGAAGGCCGCCTCGTTACCCGCGCGCACGAGGTCGACGAGCCGCTCGTCGCGCTGCGTCCGGAGGACCGCCTGGCCCGCGAGCTTGGCCGGCGCCAGGAGCGTCGCGTTTGTGCTGTGCAGGAGGGGCGCCACCTCTGGGAGGGATAGACGCGCCCTGGCGGCGCTTTCTTCCGGAGGGGTGTGCAGAATGGCCTCCGTGTCGGCCAGCCTGCGGACACTCTTCCCGCGCGACGGCGGGCCGGACGGAGCGCCCGGCGGGACCACGCCCGAGGAGCTCATCTCCGGCCTCGCGCTCGCCGAGCGGGCGCCCCCTGATCGGCCCTACGTGGTCCTCGACATGGTCGCCTCGCTGGACGGCAAGGCCGTGCTCGAGGGCCGCACTCGGGGGCTCTCGAGCGACACCGACCGCGCCATCTTCCACCAGCTACGGACCCAGGCCGACGCCGTGATGGTGGGGGCGGGCACGGTCCGGACGGAGCGCTATGGCCGCATGGTCAAGCGCCCGGACCTGCGCGAGAAGCGGGAGCGGGAGGGGCTCGCCCCGGACCCGCTCGCCGTGATCGTCAGCGGAAGCCTCGCGCTGCCGCCCGATTTGCCGCTGCTACAGGACCCGGAATCGAGGGTCCTTATCGCCACCGGCTCCGACGCTGAGCTGGGAGACATCCCGGCGAGCGTCGCGTACGAGCGCACGGGCGACGACCTGCGCCTGCTACTCGCCCGCCTCCGCGCCGAGCACGGCGTGCGCTCGGTGCTTTGCGAGGGCGGCCCCACGCTCAACTTCCACCTCCTCGGGGGCGGCCTCGTGGACGAGCTGTTCCTCGCCATATCGGCACAGATCGTGGGAGGGGTCGCCGCCTTGACCATCGTCGGGGGCGGCGCGTTCATCGAGCCGGCGAGCGCGGAGCTGGTCTGGCTCGCCGAGGCCGAGGGAGACCTCTTCACCCGCTGGCGCCTCTGACAAACCCATTGCATCGATCGCGCCCGCCGGGCCGATCCGCTATGCATCTGGGTCTCGATGCGGACCGAGACGACGCGAACGCGCCCGCGCTTGGGCCGGCGGGCCGAGGTGCCCGTCGTCGAGCTCCGCGACGTGAGCAAGGTCTACGACGGCGGCTCCGTGGGCCTCCAGGGGGCCTCGTTGCGCATCGGCCGCGGCGAGTTCGTCTTCCTCGTGGGTCCGACCGGGTGCGGCAAGTCCACCTGCATCCGGCTGCTGTTGAAGGAGCTCGACCCGAGCCGGGGCGACGTCCTGATCGCCGGCCGCAGCCTCGGGGAGATCCCGCGGGCGCGGGTGCCCTACGTGCGCCGCAACATCGGCACTGTCTTCCAGGACTTCAAGCTCCTGCCAAACCGCACGGTCTACGACAACGTGGCCTACTCGCTCCAGGTGATCGGCGAGCCGCGCCAGCAGATCCGTCGCAAGGTTCCGGACATCCTGCGCCTCGTGGGGCTGTCCACCAAGCTGCACAACTATCCGGATGAGCTCTCGGGCGGTGAGCAGCAGCGCGTCTCGATCGCGCGCGCGTTCGTGAACCATCCGCCTCTGCTGCTGGCCGACGAGCCCACCGGCAACCTCGATCCCGAGACGTCGATCGGGATCATGCAGCTGATCTACCGAATCAACCGCACGGGGACCACCGTGGTCGTGGCCACCCACGACAAGGAGATGGTCGACAAGATGCGCCGCCGCGTCGTCGAGCTGCGCGACGGACGCATCGTTCGCGACGAGCTGTCCGGCCTATACCGCCCGGACGAGTCCACGAGCGAGTTCGCGATCCGCCTGCGCGGTGAGCTGGGCGTCGGCCCGGAGGGACACCCCAACTGACGATCTGTCCTCGCATCCATGCTCGGCCGTCCGGTGCTCACATCCGATCACCCGCCGCGGGCACGTTGGTGACCCCATGAGGTTCGGCTTCTTCATGAAGGAGGCCCTTCGGGGCCTGTCGCGGAGCTCCGCTCCGGCGCTGGCCGCGACGCTCACCGTCCTGCTCACGGCGGTCGTGCTGGGGGTGTTCATCCCGATCGTCCAGGCCACGACCGGCACGGCAAACGAGGTGCGGAGCCGAGTGGTGGTGGACGTCTACCTCGACGAGGGTCTCAGCGCGGCCGAGCGATCCGAGGTGAGGAGCACCATCGAGGACACACCGAACGTGAAGTCGGTCGGGTACGTCTCGAAGGAGCGCGCGCTCGAGACGGCCGAGCAGAAGAACCCCAAGGCGTTCAAGGAGGGCACCGAGCTGCTCGGAGAGAACCCGCTCCCGGCCTCCTACCGGGTGGTGCCCGAGGATCCCGATCGCGTCCGGCAGATCGTCGCGGGGCTGGCGCCGGCCGGCAAGCCGCGGGTCGCGGGCATCGACGAGGTGCGCAACCGTCAGGACGAGACCGACAAGATCCTCTCGGCCACCGGGCTGGTGAAGCTGCTCACGGCAGGGCTGGCCGCCCTGCTCGTATTCGCCTCGATCGCCCTGATCGCGAACACCATCCGGCTCTCGGTCTTCGCCCGGCGGCGCGAGGTCGAGGTGATGAAGCTGGTGGGCGCCACCAACTGGTTCATCCGCTGGCCCTTCGTGATCGAGGGCGTGATCGTCGGCTTCATGGGCGGCGTGCTCGCCTCCCTCTTGCTCGCCATCGCGAAGGTGACCCTCATCGACCCGCTGTCCGACCGCTTCGCCCTCCTGGCGGCGCCGGACACGATCGACTTCCGGCTACTGATCGTAATCCTGATGCTGGCCTGCGTCGCCGTGTCGGCGGTCGGCAGCGGCATCACCCTGCGCCGCTTCCTGCGCGTCTGACGGGGCCTCCACCTCGGGGGCCTCCACCTCGGACGTCGTCGGCTCCTCGCTCGGGGGTACCTCGTCCACGGGCGGCGCGAAGCGCTCGAGCGCGTCGTCGGCCACCCGCAGGGTGACCTCGGCCAGCTGGCGCAGATCCTCGATCAGCCGCTCGCGCTCCTGCCAGATGCGCTCTACGTCCCTGTCGAGCTCACGCGCCCGGCGCTCGGCCTCGGCGATGACGATCTCCGCCTCGCCCTCGGCCTGGCGCACCCGGTCGTCCGCCTTCGAGCGCGAGCGCCGCGTGATCTCGTCGGCGGACTCGTGTGCCTGACGGAGGATGGCCCCGGTCTGCTCGCCGACCTCCTCGAGCGCGCTCTTGATCACGGCGTCAGAGGACTGGGTCGTCTCGAGCTCGGCGACCTTCGTCGCCAGGTCGCGCAGGAAGGCGTCCACGGCCTCCTTCTCGTAGCCGCGGAAGACGATCGGGAACTCCCGCCTCTGCAGCTCCGAGACGATGCTCTCGCGCCGGGGGCCCCTTGGCTCGCGCCGGAGCTTGCGAACCGTTGCGGCGTGGAGGTTCTCCTGCTGGCCGTTGTCCTCTCGGTGTTCCTCGTGCACGCGGCGCAGTATGCCCACTTTCGGCCGCCGACTACCCTTGGTCGCCGCTCATGTCCCGCCGCCGGACAGTCGCGATCGCGCTGGCCTGCGCCCTGGTGGCGCTGGCGGCCGGCCTTTGGCTCGGCGGCCACCCGGGCGACCTGCCGGACCCGATCAGGAACGCCTTCGTGGACGACGATCGCGCCGTGCGCGCGGAGGTCCTCGACACGATCGAGGACAACTACTACCGGAAGGTCCCCGACCTCGAGGAGCGCTCGCTCAAGGCAATCGTGCGCTCGCTGCGCGATCCCTTCTCCCACTACCTGAGCCCAAAGGAGGCGAAGGCCTTCCGGGCCAGCGTCGAGGGGCGCTTCGAGGGCGTGGGCATGAGCGTCAAGCAGCACCGCCGAGGCCTCGAGGTACTGAACGTGTTCGAGGGCTCGCCGGCAAGGCGGGCCGGCATCCGTAAGGGCGACCTGATCACGGCGGTCAACGGGCGCTCGATCGCGGGCCAGAACAGCGAGGTGGCCACCGGCCGGATCAAGGGCCAGGCCGGAACGCGGGTCAGGCTCACGGTCGTCGACCCGCCGGGCGGCCCGCGCACCGTCGAGGTCGAGCGAGAGCGGATCGAGGTCCCCGTGGCACAGGGGCGGGTGGTCGAGCGCCGCGGCACCAAGCTCGGCGTGCTGCGGCTCCTCTCGTTCAGCTCCGGGGCCCACGGTCTGCTGCGCCGGCAGATCGACAAGCTCCTCGACCGCGGCGCCCAGGGCCTCGTGCTCGACCTGCGCGGCAACGGCGGCGGGCTGCTCCGCGAGGCCGTGCTCGTGTCGAGCATCTTCCTCGAGGACGGGAAGATCGTCTCCGTTCGCGGCCGGGCCCGGCCCGAGCGCACCGAGGATGCGGTGGGCGGGGCCATCGATCCGAGGATCCCCGTGGTCGTGCTCGTGGATGGGGGGAGCGCGAGCGCCTCCGAGATCACGACCGGCGCGCTGCGCGACCGCCACCGGGCCACGGTCGTCGGCACGCGCACCTTCGGGAAGGGCCTCGTGCAGGAGGTCGAGCCGCTCTCGAACGGCGGCGTCCTCGACATCACCGTGGCCAACTACTACCTGCCGGACGGAGAGACCATCCCCCGGGGGAAGGGCATCAAGCCCGCGGTGGCCGCGCGGGACGACCCCGACACCCGCCGCGACGAGGCCCTGCCCGTAGCGCTCGACACGCTCTTGAAGAAGACTCGGTGAGGGCCGTCACCCCGCTGGTCGCGGTCCTCGAGAAGCGGGGGCGCTTGCTCGTGGCGGAGCCGCTGTTCGGCCGCGGGCCTCGCCCCGCGGTCGAGCGGCGCGCCGCTCGCGAGGGCGACCTCGTGCTGGTCGGCTCGGGCAAGCGCGGCGCGCGCGTGGTGCGGACGCTGGGCAGGCCCGACGTGGCCGGGGACGTGCTCGAGGGCCTGATGCTCGACCGGGGCCTCCACCGCGCATACCCCCGCTCCGCGAGCGACGAGGCCCAGGCGGCGGCGGAGGAGCCCTACGCCGCCCGCGATCGCGTGGACCTCCGGGGGCTGCCGACGTTCACGATCGACCCCGACGACGCGCGGGACTTCGACGACGCGATCTCGGCCCAAAGCGAGGACGGCTTCGTCCGCCTCTGGGTGCACATCGCCGACGTGAGCGCCTACGTACGGCCGGGCGGGGCCCTCGAGCGCGAGGCGCTGCGGCGCGGCACCAGCGTCTACGTACCCGGGGCCGTCGAGCCGATGCTGCCCGAGGCGCTCTCCAATCGCGCCTGCTCGCTGCGCCCCGGCGAGGACCGCCTGGCCGTGACCGTGGAGATGGAGATGCACGGCACGGACGCCCGGGCCGTCCGCTTCCACCGCTCGCTCGTCCGCAGCGACGCCCGCCTCACCTACGGGGAGGTCGACGCGCTTTTCGCGCGGAAAGGGCGGGCCCCCGAGCCGTGGGGCGCGGCGCTCGCGGCCGCGCGCTCGGTGGCCGCGGCGCTCACCGAGCGACGCAGGCGACGCGGGTCGCTCGAGGTGGCCGGGGGCGAGCCCGTCTTCGAGTTCGACTCGGAGGGCCACGTGACCGGCGTGCGCCAGGAGGCGCAGACCGAGTCCCACGGCCTGATCGAGGAGCTCATGATCCACGCCAACGAAAGGGTGGCCGGCTACCTGGCGGACCGCCGGCTCCCCACCCTCTACCGCGTCCACGAGCGCCCCGACCCACAGTCGGTGGTGCACCTGATCGAGCGGCTCGCCGCGCTCGCGGTCCCCACGCCCCCGGTGCCGGACGGCCTCACGCCGCAGCAGGCGGCCGACCTGGCGGCCGAGGCATCGCGCATGACGGCGGCCTACGTGCGGAGCTCCGGGCGCGGCCGCCGCGCTTTCCGCTCGCTCGTCCTGCGCGCGCTGAAGCAGGCCTTCTACTCGCCACGCAACCTCGGCCACGCGGGGCTCGCCTCGCCCCGCTACTGCCACTTCACCTCGCCGATCCGGCGCTATCCGGACCTCGTGGCCCACCGCTCCCTGCTCCAGGGGCTCGGCATCGACCACGCGGCGGCGCCGGCGCACGAGCTCGACGAGGCCGGAGTGCTCAGCTCGGGAGCGGAGCGCGACGCCATGCAGGTCGAGCGCGACGCGGACGACGTCTGCCTCGCCTTCCTGCTTCAGCGGAAGCTCTCCGAGGCGGATCCCGCGGAGCCTCCCTCCTTCGCCGGCGAGGTGGTCTCGCTGATCGCCAGGGGCGCCTTCGTGGCCTTCGGAGAGGAGGGCTTCGAGGGCTTCCTCCCGGCCCGCAACCTCCAGGGTTGGTGGGCGCTCAACGAGGAGGAGACGGCCCTGGTGGCGGAGGGCTCGGGCCGGGAGCTACGGCTAGGCGACCCGATCGACGTGGTCGTGGAGCGGATCGAGGCCCCGCGCGGCCGGGTCGATCTCGGCCCCGCTCGCTCATACTCGTAGTCGTGGCGAGGAAACGAAAGGCGGCCCCCGGGGACGTTGCGACAAATCGCCAGGCGGCGTTCCGCTTCCACCTCCTCGAGCGGCTCGAGGCCGGGATCGAGCTCCAAGGGTCAGAGGTCAAGTCGCTGCGCGACGGCGCCGTGCAGCTGAAGGACGCCTACGCCGAGGTGCGCGACGGCGAGGTGTGGCTCCAGCGGATGCACATCGCCCCCTACAAGCCCGCCTCGCGCGAGAACCACGATCCGGAGCGGCCCCGCAAGCTGCTGCTCCACCGGCGCGAGATCGAGCGCCTCGTGGGGAAGACCGCCGAGCGCGGGCTGACCCTCGTGCCCACGCGCGTCTACTTCAAGGGGCCCCGAGCCAAGGTCGAGATCGCTCTGGCGCGGGGCAAGGAGCAGCGCGACAAGCGGCGCACGATCAAGGAGCGCGACCAGCGGCGCGAGATCGAACGGGCACTCTCGGAGCGCCGCTAGGCGGCCGGTTCCTTCACGACGATCCGGCGCCGCACGGTGGTCCGGTCCTCACCCCGTCTCGTGACCGCGGTCAGCCGCATGCGCACGCGCTCGCGCCGACGCACGAGCCGCCGGGCCGCCCGGCTCAGCTGCACCCGCACGACTTCCGTGTGTCCGCGCGCGATCGAGAACCTCTTCGATCCGGCACGCGTGCCGCGCGCCCGCACGCCGAGCCTGCCGACGCAGCGGACCGGCGCACCCGAGGGGCAGGTCACCGGAACCCGCAGCACCCCGCGCTTCGTCATGCGGTAGACGCGCTTCTCGAGCCGTACCTTCGGGGCGTTGGCGGTCTCCCCGCCGAACGGGTCCACGTAGCCGGGATCGACGGCGTGGGCGGCGCCCGCGGCGCCCGCGAAGCAGCCAACCAGGATGACGACGAGGAGTCGGCGCACGCGTCGAGGGCCGAGCCTAGCGCAGGATAGGACTCCCGGCCGGGCCCGCGCCCCAGGGTCCCGCGCCCGCCCGGTGTGGGCGCTGCCGCCCGCCGTCCCTAGAATGAACAGGGACATATGGGGGCGTACTAGCTTCGACGTGGAGCTGAGCGTCCCGGTGTGGCGAGTCGAGGACCCCGGTTGGCCTCGTAAAACTCTCCGGGAAACCAATAAGTGCGGACTCCAAGCATGAGTTCGCCCTCGCCGCTTAATTAGGTGAGGGAGTCGCGCCGGACGGCCCGCGGTCCGGATAAGCGGCTTCAGATAGCGGGCTCACCCCGCCGGCAGGACCCTCGGCCGGAGGGGGACAACATCAGGAGGGTATGGCGCCGGGAACGTGTCCCGCGGATCGACCGACCCGGACCGCCGAGATAGGACTCCGACGGGAACGCTCGTAGCAAGCATCGGGATCGGGTTCCGCGGACGCCGGGGCAGAACCGGCCGCCTCCACTCACATGGACGACACGCCGGTCATGGCGCGCATCGAGCGGCTCGTCGAGGAGGAGCACCGTCTCTGGCGCGCGAGCTCGGACGGAGCCGGACTTAGCCGCGACGAGCACGAGCGGCTGCACGCGGTCCGCTCAGAGCTCGACGGCTGCTGGGATGTCCTGCGCCGGCGCCGCGCGGGGTCGAACGAGCAGCTCACCGATCTCGACGTCCCGGCGCCACCGAACGAGCTCGAGGGGCCCGACCCCGAGCCCCCGCACGGGACGAGGGGTCCCGAGGCCGGCTAGGAATCCCGCCGCCCGGCCCGCGACCATCCCCCTTCGGGAGTAGCCTGCCTCCGACGGGTCGCCGACCGGCGGCGACCCCCGAGCCGCGGAGGAGTGGCGCATGGCCAAGCCGGAGCGTCGGTACGGACCCGGAGGCGGGCTAACGCTGGGCGGGATCCTCGTCATCGTCGGGATCGTCGTGCTGATCGTCTGGAGCTTCTGGCTCGGGCTGATCATCATCCTGGTAGGGCTGATCGCCTTCGGGGGTTTCGCGCGCGGCAAGTGGTACTAGCGACGGGTCTCTGGCGACGCTGACCGCATCGACGTTCGCCCACGGGCTCGCCGGCGGGCCGGGCTTCGGCTTCAATGTCCCGCGGTCTCTTCGGGGACACCCGGCCTCCTATCGCCACAGGGGCATGGGAGGCAAATATCCCCCCCCCGCTCGGGCCCCTGAGACCCGGCGCCAGTCGGGGAGACGGCGGAGCCGAGATGGGCCGGCGCTAGGAACTACCCATCGCGAGCGGCGCACGCTCGCTCACGCGGTTGCGCAGGAGCGCCTCGCAGATCGCGAGGGCGCCCTCGGCCGACTCCCAGTGGACGTTGTCCGGGACGTCGGTGGGCCAGTGGTAGTTCGAGGGGAACATCGTGTGGGGGTCGATCCCGCCGAGCGTGGCGGTGGGGTAGCCGGCTCGCAGGGCGATGATTCCGTCCGTGGCGGCGATCGTGCGCAGGCCGCGGCGCACCGCCACGCCCGCGTCGGCGGCCGCACCGCCGAGCGCCTCGCGGCAGGCGATCGGGTAGTCGCGCATGCGCAGCATGCCCTCCCCCTCGACGACGACGAGCTCGCGCGACCCAACGCACTCGAGGCAGACGAACTCGGTGCCCTCGCGCGGTAGGGCGGGGAAGTGGCGCCGCCCGAAGGCCTGCATCCCCTCCGAGAACGACTCCTCGGACCCCGTCGACACAAGCAGGACGCGCACCCCCGGCACGGGTCGCTCGCGGAGCACCTGCGCAAGCGCCACCAGCACTCCCACCGCCGCCAGGTTGTCGTTCGCCCCGGGCACGACCGCCCGCAGCCCGATGTCGGCCATCGCCGCCGTGGCGCCGGCGCACAGAACGGCCCCGAGGCGCAGCAGACGGCGCGACCCGAGCGCCCCGCCGAG
>Ga0126312_10003850_pt1 | contig 10139 bp, 11 predicted proteins | sample Plot104A_FD_92537 | JGI IMG/M metagenome (GOLD analysis project Ga0126312, IMG submission 92537) | Serpentine soil microbial communities from UC McLaughlin Reserve, CA, USA - Plot104A | ecosystem: Environmental > Terrestrial > Soil > Grasslands | place: USA: UC McLaughlin Reserve, Lake County...
AGCCTCCTTACCTCATCCGGGCCGAGCAACTTGCCCTCGAGGACTCCACCCTTAATCACCAGGAGTGGATTGGTTCTGGAAAAGTCACGCAGCCCCTTGGCTACGGCAACCGGATCACCGTCGATAAACGCGATCGCGGTGGGACCGATGAGCTGCTCAGCCAAGCCGTCAATTCCCGCCTCGCGTGCGGCAATCGTGGTCAGGGTGTTCTTCGACACGGCGTACGTCGCGTTCTGACCGAGTGAGACTCGCAGCTCCTTCAGGGCCTTCACTGACAACCCGCGATATTCAGTGAGCACCGCCCCTGATGAGTTGGTGAACCTGTCCTTCAACTCAGCGACGGTCGCTACCTTGTCCGTTTTCGCCATATGGTCCCTCCGTTCGTTGCGCACCATCTAGCGCGGCCGCAGGGCTGGCCTTTCCACAAACGAAAAACCCCGGCACGCAGGCACCGGGGCAAGACCGGAATCCATGTTTCCGGTTGCTACGACACCTGCGCGGGCATCCGATTGCGGAACTTCGGACCTGCTCAACCGAGCACGATCAACCAGCGGTCTTCGGCGCTCGTACCTTACCTGGCAGTCCTCCGCCAGCAAAATGTGCCAAGGTGCGATCTTCGACCGGTCGCGCTTAGCTGCTGTGTCGAGCACGAACGAGCAAAGATCGTCGGAGTGCCGGACGCTTCTAGGCTGAAGCCGTGCAGACGGTACGGCAGGCGCGGGACTCGGATGTGGCAGCAATCCACCGGCTGATCGTTGACTTGGCAACGTACGAACGAGCCGCGGACCAGGTCAGGGCCACGACGGAGCAATTGCGCACCGCCCTGTTCGGCGCGCAGCCGGCGGCCTATGCACTCGTTGCTGAGGTCGACGATCAAGTGGTCGGGTTCGCTCTTTACTTCCGCAGCTTTTCAACCTGGGAGGGTGTGCACGGCATCTATCTGGAGGATCTGTACGTGATGCCGGAGCATCGCGGCGCCGGGCTCGGCAAGGCGTTGCTGAGCTCGCTGGCCGCGCTCGCGGTCGACCGCGGCTACGCTCGCCTGGAATGGGCGGTCCTGGACTGGAACCAGCCGTCCATCGACTTCTATCGCAGTCTCGGCGCCGTCCCGCTGGACGAGTGGACCGTCTATCGGCTTGTTGGCGACCCGTTAGTACGGGTGGCCGCTGGAGCGCTCGAGTAGCCCGCTACTTACTGGTCGGGCCGGGTCTTGTTTGGATCGACCGAAACCCCCGGGCCCATAGTCGTGGAGAACGTGATCTTGCGCAGGTAGCGACCTTTGGATGCGCTGGGCTTGAGCCGCAGCACCTCATCAAGTGCCGCGAAGTAGTTCTCGCTGAGCTGCTTAGTGCTGAAGGACGACTTGCCGATCAGGAGGTGCAGGTTAGCGTGCCGGTCCACTCGGAATTCGATCTTGCCGCCTTTGATGTCAGACACCGCCCTGGCAACGTCGACCGTCACGGTTCCGGTCTTCGGGTTGGGCATCAAGCCACGTGGACCCAAAATGCGGCCCAGCCGACCGACCTTGCCCATCAGATCCGGTGTCGCGACAACCGCATCGAAGTCCAGATAGCCGCCGGAGACCTTCTCGATCAGCTCGTCGGCACCGACTTCATCGGCACCGGCTGCCTTCGCCTGCTCCGCCCGCTCCCCGGTCGCGAAAACCAGCACCCGTGCTGTCTTACCGGTGCCATTGGGCAGGTTCACGGTTCCGCGCACCATTTGATCCGCCTTGCGCGGGTCGACACCAAGCCGCATGGAGACATCGACTGTCTCGTCGAACTTGGTTCGGGCGTTGGCCTTGGCAAAGTCGAGCGCCTCGGTCGGGCTATAGAGCTTGCTCTTGTCGACCTTCTCGGCCACGGACGTGTAGCTCTTGCTGCGCTTCATGTCTGGTCCTTTCTGTTGGCCAGTTCTGGTACGGGCCGCGCCGGCCCTTCCAGGGTGTGTTTCTGCTAGATGGCCGCTAGTCGGCGACGGTCACACCCATGCTGCGGGCAGTGCCCTCGACGATTTTCATCGCAGATTCAACGTCATTGGCGTTCAGGTCGGGCATCTTGGTGTTGGCGATTTCCCGGATCTGGTCGCGGGTGATTTTGCCGATCTTCTCGCGGTGCGGAGAACCGGAGCCCTTCGCTACCCCTGCCGCCTTCTTGATCAACTCCGCCGCCGGCGGCGTCTTGGTTACGAAGGTGAACGACCGGTCCTCGTAGATGGTGATCTCGACCGGAATCACCGTGCCGCGCATAGACTCCGTCGCGGCGTTGTAGGCCTTGACGAACTCCATGATGTTGACGCCGTGCGGGCCGAGCGCCGTACCGACCGGCGGCGCTGGAGTGGCGGACGCAGCGTTGAGCGCAACCTTGACGAGCGCTGCGACTTTCTTTCTGGGTGGCATTCTAGTCTGGTCCTTCTTGTATCGGTGCTGCTGGCGGCTGCCCGCAGCGTGGTCAGGAACGGGTCATCCGACCCGATCGAGGGCTGGTTCGGGTGGTATTCGGTGGTTCAAGCCTTCTGAACTTGGGAAAACGTAAGGTCGACTGGAGTTTCACGCCCGAGGATCTCGACCAGAGCTTTGAGCCGCTGGCTGTTGACATTGATCTCGGTGATGGTGGCATGGACGCCGGCGAAGGGCCCATCCACCACCATGACTGAATCGCCCACCGCAAAGTCGACGACCTCCACCTTCTTGCGCCGCCTGGTGGAGCCCTCGCTCGTCGCCGTCGCTGCAGCGATGACAGCGGGGGCCAGCATCTTCTCCACTTCGTCGTAGCTCAGCGGCACCGGCTGGTTGGAGTGCCCGACGAAGCCGGTTACCGACGGGGTGTGCCGTACGGTCGACCATGACTCGTCGGTCAGATCCATTCGCACCAGCACGTAGCCCGGAAGTACCGTGCGCTTGACCTGCTTGCGCTGGCCATTGCGGATCTCGGTAACCTCCTCGGTGGGCACGATGATCTCGTAGATGTAGTCCTCCATGTTCAGAGAGGACACTCGGTTCTCGAGGTTCTGCTGGACGCGATTTTCCATGCCGGAGTAGGTGTGCACCACGTACCACTCACCTGGCTTGGTACGGAGTTCGGCCCGGAACGCGTCCAGCGCCTCGGCCCCTACGTCGTGCTCCTCGACCTCTGGCGGCTGCTCGGCTTCCGGTTCCGCGACCGGCCCGAAATCGAGGTCGATATCCGCGCCGCCCTCGGTCGTTTCGGTGCTTGTGCCACCGAAGTCCAGGTTGATCGACACATCCTCGTCGGAGCTTGACCGATAACTCTCGGTGCCAAGGTCGATATCGAAGTCGTCCTGGGCAGGCCCGTCGACGGTTGACGCAGCCGAATCGGAGGAGCCGGTGGCGGACGAGGAGGAGAACGAGGAAAAATTCTCTAGCGACTCAGCGTCTCGCGGCTCGTCGGCTGAGATTGGGTCAGGCACGGCGGTATCTCCGTCACTTGTCTCATGGTCGGTCATCTAGGTGAAAATCTTGAACACTGTCGTGCCGAAGACCAGGTCGAGCAGGCTGACGTACGCGATGACAAAGAGCACGAAGATCAGCACCACAATGAAGTACTGGATGACTTGCTGGCCGGTGGGATAGACCACTTTTCGCAATTCGCCGATGGACTCGCGGACGAAGCGAACGGGGCCGGTACGTTCCTTCTTGTCCGGACTCCGGCGATGAGTCGGCGTTGCCCGGCCCTTCGTGCCACGGGTCGGCTTGACTACGCTGCCGGATTCTGCCGTGGCCGACGTGGCTCGCCGACGTGGCGCACCCACGGCAACCAGGTTGTTAGCCTCGCCTGACTGCTCGGTCGGCTTCTCGCTGTCTGCCACCCGTAGACCTTCCAGTGCTTGTTTCCGGTAACCAGCAGGGCAAGAGGGACTTGAACCCCCAACCTTCGGTTTTGGAGACCGATGCTCTGCCAATTGAGCTATTGCCCTCCGGCGGCGCCCGCCACTGTCATCCATCGCTCGTCAGGGCTGGCTGATGGCGCGCGGAAACAATGGTGGCTTGCCACCAAGAGATCGAGTGTACTGGCGATCAGGAGTGGAGTCGAACCGTACGTCGCTGCAGGCCCGGACCCCGCTACTCTGCCAGCCGCTGTTCTACGGCGGCCAACAGGACGCAGGTGGCCAGGCCGTCGATCGCCGTGCCGACATCCTCCAGCGCCGGAAACGTCGGTGCGATGCGAATGTTGCGGTCTCGAGGATCGTTGAAGTAGGGGAATGCCGCGCCCGCGCCCGTCATCGCAATGCCGGCCTGCTTGGCAAGTGTCACCACCCTGGTGGCTGTGTGGTCAGCGACATCCAGGCTGATGAAGTAGCCGCCGTCCGGGTTGGTCCAGGTCGCGGCGGCAAGGTCGCCGAGCCGGGACTGAAGGATCGCTGTCGCCAGCTCGAACTTGGGGGCGATGATCTCCCGGTGCTTGCGCATGACGTCCCGTACGCCCTCCGGGCTGCGGAGGAAGCGCGCATGCCGGAGGTGGTTGATCTTGTCCGGGCCGATGGTTCGTTTACTGAGGTGAGACAGATACCAGGAGACGTTCGCCGGTGAGCTGGCAAAGAAGGACACCCCGGATCCGGCGAAGGTGATCTTCGAGGTGGACGCGAACAAATACACCCGGTTCGGCTTGCCCGCCGCAACGGCCATGCGGAGTACGTCGAGCGGCGGGCTTTCCACATCCGTCAGATGGTGCACGGCGTAGGCGTTGTCCCAGAAGATGCGGAAGTCCGCGGCAGCGGTAGGCATGGACACCAGGGCCCGGGTGACCTGCTCCGAATAGACCGCACCGGTCGGATTGGAGTAGGTCGGGACAACCCAGATTCCCTTGATGGCCGGGTCGTTCGCGACCAGTTCCCGCACCTGATTGATGTCCGGACCCTGATTACCGAGCGGCACTGGCAGCATCTCGATGCCGAACTGCTCACACAACGCGAAGTGCCGGTCGTAGCCCGGCACCGGGCACAGGAAGCGCACCGGCGAGTTGATCCAGGGCGCGCTGGAGTCGACAGTGCCTTTGAGCAGCGCGTACACGAGGGTGTCATGCATGATCGCGAGGCTGGCGTTGTCTCCAGCCACGAGCTGATCCACCGGGGCGTTGAGCAGGGGCGCGAAGATCTCCCGGATCTCTCGCAAACCTGACGTGCCGCCATAATTGCGGCAGTCCGTACCGGAGGAATCGGTGTAGCACTTCTGCCCGGGAAGCTCCAGCAGGGCGTTCGAGAGGTCCAGCTGGGCTGGCGCGGGCTTGCCCCGGGTCAGATCAAGGTTCAGGCCTTTCGCCACGAGTTTGTCGTAGGCATCCGTCAGTTCCGCATGCAGCGACGTCAGTTCTTGGCGACTGAGGTCGGACAGCGGCATGGTGCTCCGTTCGATGTCGTGTGGATTTGGGCCGTCGGCAAGTCTATCGACCGCGCCGCGGCAAGCTGAGCGCGTTTCGATCCCACTACTCGCGCTTGCCGACGAGCGCGCTGTGTGCGCCCAGTTCAGCCTGCTGCTCGTGCAACGCCGCCCTGCCGACCTCGAGCAGGGAATCGACCGGGAAAGGAAGATCAACCTTGGTTGGCTCGGAGCCGAAGTTGGCCGCAATCACCATTTGGCCCCGCTCTACCAGCAGCCAATCGTTGTTCCGATCCGAGGTGGCCGAACCATGATCGAAACGGGGATCGGTCAAGTCCGGATGATCGCGGCGGATCTGGAGGAGTCTGCGCTGGACCTCGTACAGCTCCCGGGCGGGCTGCGCTTCCAGCTCGGTCCAGTCCAGCTTGGATCGCTCGAAGGTAGCCGGCTCTTGAGGATCGGGTACGGCGGAGGTGTCCCAATCCATGGCAGCGAACTCCGCCAAGCGGCCTTCGGCGACCGCCGCCGCCAGATCCGGCTCTGGATGAGAGGTGAAAAACTGCCACGGCGTCAACGCGCCCCACTCCTCGCCCATGAAAATCATCGGCGTGAACGGGCTGAGCAGAGTGATCATCGCCGCCAGGGCCAGCTGTCGACGGTTGATCTTGGCAGAGAGGCGCTCGCCGTTGGCCCGGTTGCCGATCTGATCATGGTTGTCGGAGCAGACCACGAGCCGCCAGGTCGGTGTACGCCGAGTGTCGATGGGCTGGCCGTGGCTGCGTCCGCGAAAGCTTGATCGGGTGCCGGTGTGAAAAAAGCCTTGCTCGAACACCTTGGCCAGTGCGGCCACCGAGTCGAAATCGGCGTAGTAACCAGTCTTGTCGCCGGTCAAGCTGACGTAGAGCGCGTGGTGGAAGTCGTCGCTCCATTGCGCCGTCAACCCGTATCCGCCTGCCTCCCGTGAGGTGATCAACCGGGGATCATTGAGATCCGATTCAGCGATGAGCGGCAGCGGCTTGCCAAGGGCGGCGCTCAGCGCGGCAATCTCGACGGCGAGGTCCTCGAGCAGATGGACGGCTCGGGTGTCGTGCAGCGCGTGCACCGCATCCAGCCGTAGCCCGTCGACGTGGTAGTCCCGAATCCACATTCTGGCGTTGTCCAAGATGTACCGGCGGACCTCATCGGAGAACTCTCCGTCCAGATTCACCGCCGATCCCCAGGGGTTTGCGGCGGACTGGGTCAGGTATGGCCCGTATTGCGGCAGATAGTTGCCGCTAGGCCCGAGGTGGTTGTATACGACGTCCTGGACTACCGCTAGCCCTCGCCGGTGGCAGGCGTCGATGAACTGCTGGTACGCCAGCGGGCCACCGTAAGCCTCGTGTACGGCGAACCAGTGCACCCCGTCGTAGCCCCAATTGTGGGTGCCGTTGAACGCGTTCACCGGCATCAATTCGATGAAGTCGACGCCCAGGTCAACCAGATGATCAAGCCGGTCGATTGCGCTGACCAGCGTGCCGGCCGCAGTGAATGTGCCGACATGAAGCTCATAAATCACCCCACCGGCGAGTTGCCGCCCGTACCACTGCAAGTCGGACCAGTCATAACGGCTCGGATCGAAGGTCTGCGACAGGGCATGGACGCCGTCGGGCTGCCGACGAGAGCGCGGATCGGGCAGCGGCGTTTTCGCATCGCCGAGCAGGTAGCCGTAGCGGACCTCGTCCTCTGTGAAGTCCGGAAGCGGCTCGTCCGGCCGCCACCAGCCCTCCTCGTCACGTTGCATCTGAATGAGCGTCAGCACTCGGGCCGGCTCACCGGCCGGCCGGAGAACCAGAGCCACCCGTTCCGGTAGCGGTGCCCAGACGGCGAAATCCGTTGGCATCACAGCTGGCAACCGACCAGTACCGGCTCCGGGACCAGGATGAGGCCGAATGCCGACTGCACGCCGCTACGGATCTCCCGAGCCAACCGGACCAGGTCGGCTGCTCGCGCGGACCCCCGATTGGTCAGAGCCAAGGTGTGCTTGCTCGAAATCTGCGCAGCGCCATCGCCATAACCCTTGCGGAAGCCGGCCTGCTCGATCAGCCATGCGGCGCTGGTTTTCATTCGGCCGTCAGGCAGGGGAAATTTCGGGGCGTCTGGCGGAAGGGCCGCCATCTGGTTGGCATCGAGAATTGGATTGGTGAAGAACGAACCGGCACTCCACGTGTCGTGATCTTGATCATCGAGCACCATGCCCTTGGCCCGCCGCAGACCAAGAACAGCTTCCCGGACCTCGCCGGCCGGTGCCCGGCGGCCAACCTCGATACCCAATGTCCTGGCCAGCTCTGGATAGCGGATTGGAGCCGACAATGATCCGAGTCGCAGCTGGAAGGTCACCGACAAGATCAGATAGCGTCCGAGTTCGATCTTGAACCGGGAGCTGCGATAGGAGAAGCCGCAGTCGGCCGGGGCAAAGGTTCGCAGCTGCCTGGTGTGCCGGTCGTAGGTCCGTACCGTCCCGATGGAATCGGCGACTTCCGCACCATAGGCACCGACGTTCTGCATCGGAGTAGCCCCGACCAGCCCCGGTATTCCAGACATTGCTTCCAGGCCGCAATACTCCTCCTCGATGGTCCGCACCACCAGCGAGTCCCAGTCCTCGCCGGCGGCGATGGACAAGATCGCGCCCGAGCAGCTGGACGTCTGGACGTCGACGCCAGATGTTTCGATCTTGACCACGGTGCCGTCGAAGCCGACATCAGCAACCAGCAGGTTCGAGCCACCGCCCAAAATCAACACCGGCTCACTCTTGGCGTCGAGGTCGCGCACACAATCGAGCAGCTCTGCTTCGCTGGAAACGACGACAAGCCGTCGGGCGGGACCGCCGACCCGCAATGTGGTGTAGTTCGCCAGCCGCGCCCCGGAGGGAGCATCGGCCAACTCAACCTCAGGCTCCAAGATCGACTTCGGCACGCGCAGCCCCCAGTACTTTCGTCCCGTCGCAGATGGCCTCGATAGCGATCGAGACTGAGTTGGACTTGACCGCTGTCACCGTGGCCGAGAATGAAACCTCGACCCCCTGTGCATCGTCCGGGACGACAACCGGTCTGGCGAATCGAACCGAGTAGGAGATCACCTTCGACGGATCACCTACCCAGTCGGTGACGACTCGAAGGGCGGTCCCCATGGTCAGCATGCCGTGCGCGATGACTCCGGGCAGGCCCAGGTCGGTCGCAAACTGATCGGAGAAGTGGATCGGGTTGAAGTCGCCGGACGCGCCCGCGTATCGCACCAGCGCCGCGCGGGTGAATCGTACGCTCAGCGGCGAAAGTTCCTGGCCGACCTCGACACGCCGGATCTCCCGCGACACCACGCTCATGCCGCGTCCCCCGAATGGATGAATGTCGCAGCCGCCGTACAGGCGAGCTCACCGGCCGTGTCATGCAGATCTACAGCCGAAGAGATGAGCACCGCTGCACCTCGAACCCGGACCTTCTCGATGGTGAGGGTTGCGGTTATTCGGTCACCTGCGCGAAGCGGTCGGCGGTAGCTGAAACGCTGATCACCGTGCACGATCCGGTGAAGTTCCAGGCCGAGCTCGGGGTCGGCGAACATGCTCTCCCAAGCCCGGGCAGCAGGGACAGCGGCAAAGGTCGGCGGCGCGAGCGGCGCGTCTGAGTAGTACGCCGGATTTTGATCGCCCAGCGCCGCCGCGAATTCAGCAATTTTGCCCGCGGTCACCTCGTAGATCGGAGTCGGCGGATAACGCCGGCCCGTATCCGCTTCGGAGATCGGCATGGGTAAAAGCTAACCGAGACCGGCGGTGGTCAGCGCGCGCAGATAGCGATCATGGATCAGCGGCGCCGCCGCGATGCCGAGAGGTTCGGCGATCGGCCAGCCGCGCTGCGCCGCCATGGTGATCATGGGGTCGAGCAGTAAGCCCGGTAAGAGGAACAGTGGCACGATGGCTCGTGGCTCCGGCAGCTGATCTAGTATCGCCTCCGGCCCCGGGTCACAGGTTCCGAATGCCGCGCGAACCGGTGCGGCCCGGTGGGCTTGGAGCCGTGCGGCAAGGTCGTGCACGGCTGCGTTCGCCGCCTCGCGGGAGGATCCCACTGCATACAGCAGGACCGACATGGTCGGCGATATCCCGGCTGCCGCTCCGGTCCCGTGCAGCAGCTCGACCACGTCGTCCCCGGTGCCAAGAATGTCAGCGACCAGAAGTTCGATGCCGGAGGCGTCGGCCGCAGTTCGTACAGTCTGCGGGACATCGATGGTGGCGTGAAACGCTGCGGTAAAAAGCAGAGGCACCACGACGGCTCGCTCGACACCGAGGTTTGCCAGGTCAACCGCAACCTGCAAAAGGTCTGGCTCGGTCAAATCCAGGAACGCTGCTCGTGCCGGCACTCCGGACAGCAAACCGACTGCAGACATCAGCTCATCGAGCGCATCGCCGACCTCGAGACGCCGGCTGCCGTGCGCCAAACCAACGATCGAGATGTCAGACATTGTGGGACTCAGCGCAGACGATCATCCGCGGCTGGAAAGACGCGGCCGACCTGGCCCAAACCGGCCGAAAGCGTGGCCTAGTGCGCAAAGACGCGGCTGTAGCGCGTCAGCGCGTTTCGCGATGCACGGTGTGGGTCCGGCAGCGCGGACAGAACTTCTTGAGCTCGAGACGATCCGGGTCATTCCGCCGGTTCTTCTTGGTGATGTAGTTGCGCTCTTTGCACTGGGTGCAGGCCAGAGTAATTTTCGGCCGGATGTCGGTGGTCTTGGCCATTTCGTCCTCGATCTGTTGGTGCGCGTTGTGCCAGCTGGTAGC
>Ga0126312_10003852_pt1 | contig 10137 bp, 11 predicted proteins | sample Plot104A_FD_92537 | JGI IMG/M metagenome (GOLD analysis project Ga0126312, IMG submission 92537) | Serpentine soil microbial communities from UC McLaughlin Reserve, CA, USA - Plot104A | ecosystem: Environmental > Terrestrial > Soil > Grasslands | place: USA: UC McLaughlin Reserve, Lake County...
GCGCGCCGCGGCAAGAAGACGATCGAGCAGGAGGAGCTCGAGGAGGGGATCATGCGCGTGATCGCGGGCCCCGAGAAGAAGACTCGGCTGCTCTCCGAGGAGGAGCGGAAGGTCACGGCGTACCACGAGATGGGCCACGCCCTCGTCGGCCACTACCTCGACCAGGACACCGACGTCCACAAGATCTCGGTGATCAGCCGCGGCCAGGCACTCGGCTACACGATCTCGCTGCCGCGGGAGGATCGCTACCTGACGCGGAAGTCCACGCTGATGGACCAGCTGGCAGCGACGCTCGGTGGCCGCGCCGCCGAGGAGCTCGTGTTCAACGAAGTCACGACCGGCGCCGCAAACGACCTCGAGAAGGTCACCTCGACTGCCAAGCAGATGATCATGCGCTTCGGGATGAGCGAGAAGCTCGGACCGCGCGTGCTGGGGCGCAACCACGACCTCCCCTTCCTGGGCCGCGAGATGAGCGCCGAGCCGGACTACTCCGAGGAGGTCGCGCGTGAGATCGACGAGGAGATTCGCCGCGTGATCGAAGAAGCCCATGAGCGCGCGCTCGGCGTGCTGCGCGAGCACATGGATGAGCTCCACCGTCTCTCGGCGATCCTGATCGAGCGCGAGACGATCGACAAGGATCAGTTCCTGCGGTTGCTCGAGGGTGCCTCGGAAGACGAGGTCTTCGCCGAGGAGACGCCCACGGCGGAGCCGTCGGCGGAGAAGCCGAAGGAGCGACGCCCGGCGCCGAAGCCGAAGCCGTTCCCGGTGCCCGGCGCAATGATGCAACCGCCGCCGCCCGATCCGGCGAAGCCGTAGCGGCGTTCTGCTAGACCAGCGTAGTGCGCTCGGAAGAGCCGCTGACGCGAGACCAGGTCGAGGAGAAATACGGGACGGCCGGCGGCTTCCGGCTGCCGACTTTCAAGGTCCGCGGCGCGCTGCTGTGGATTGTGCTCGGCCTGCTCCTCGCTGCCGTCGCGCTCGCGGGCGGCTTGCCCGGAGGCGGCGACCGAGTGGACCTGCGAGAGGTCTTGAAGCCGTTCCCGGCCGCGCCTGCGCCGACCGGCCCTCCGCCTCGCGGTGCCTCCGCTGTGGCGCGTGACGTTCAGCAAACGTGGAAGGCGCTGTTTGCGCAGGCGGATGCGTCGTTCCGTCCGGCGAAGGTCGTCGTCTCGGCTCGTGGCGCGAGCTCCGACTGCGCTGTCGCCCCGAGCAACGTCTACTACTGCGAGTACGACGACAAGCTCGTCGTCGCCCCTGCGGCTACCCCGTACGAAGTCGCTCACGGCTACGCGCACCACGTCCAGGACGTCCTCAGCATCACCGGCAAGGTCCGGCGTGCGGAGCGCGCAAGCCCGCAGCAGGCGCGTGGCTTCTGGCTGCGTCATGAGCTGCAGGCGGACTGCCTCGCGGGCGTCTGGGCCCACTCCGCGTACCGCAAGGAAGGTGCGGCCGGCGCGGAGCAGGCGCCGGTCGGGGACACGCCGGACCACTTCGCCGATTCACCCGCGTGGAATGCGCCGTCACGCGAGGAGCGGGAGCGTTGGTTCGCCCGCGGCTACGCCGACCGAAAGGCGTCGGCGTGTGACACGTTCTCCGGCGGACGATGACGAGCGTGAAGCGTTTGAGCCGCCGCCCGCTCGAATCGCGCCTGCCGCGCCCATCCGTCATGGGTGTCGTGAACGTGACGCCGGATTCCTTCTCGGACGGCGGCGTCAACCTACGCGCCGCGGACGCGGTTGCGAGCGTCCGGCGGATGGTTGCGGAGGGCGCAGCGATCGTGGACGTCGGCGGCGAGTCGACCCGCCCCGGCTCCGACTCGGTCTCGGTTGAGGAGGAGCTTCGCCGCGTTGCGCCTGTGCTCGAAGAGGTCGCCGGCGAACTGCCCGTCTCGATCGACACTGCGAAGGCTGCCGTCGCCCGCGAGGCGGTCGCGCTCGGCGCCGAACTCGTCAACGACGTCACTGCGCTGCGTGGCGATCCGCTGATGGCCGACGCCGTCGCGGAGTCCGGCGTCTACCTCTGTCTCATGCACATGCTCGGCGAGCCGCGCACGATGCAGCAAGACCCGCGCTACGACGACGTCGTCGACGACGTCAAGGCTTTCCTGGAGCAACGACTGCGCTTCGCGGTCGACGCCGGCATCGGCGAGGAGCTCATCTGCCTCGATCCCGGGATCGGCTTCGGCAAGACCGTCGAGCACAACTTCGAGCTGATCCGGCGGCTCGGCGAGCTGAGGGCGCTGGGCCGGCCGATCGTCGTCGGCTTCTCGCGCAAGAGCTCGCTGGGCAAGATCGTCGGCGACCCGACGGCCAAGACCGGGCCGCTCTCGGCCAGCATCGCGGCGGCCGTCACAGCGTACGATCGCGGCGCGACGATCCTCCGCGTCCACGACGTGCGAGAGCACGTCGAGGCGCTCGCGGCGGCCCAGGCGGTGGTTGGTTGAGCCTCACGATCGAGCTCGTTGGGCTCGAGGTCTTCGGGCGGCACGGGGTAGAGGAGCAGGAGCGAGTGGCTGGGCGCGTCTTCCTGTACGACGTCGCGCTCGAGATCGATCCGCCGGCGGAGGACAACCTCGGGCAGACGGTCGACTACCGGGCGGTGGCGGCATGCGTTCGCGAGGTTTCGGACGGCGTTCAGTACCGGCTGCTCGAGGTGCTCGCCTCTGCGGTCGCCGACGAGCTGGTGGCGCGCTTTGCCGCGCATCGCGTGCGCGTACGCGTGCGGAAGCCGGCCATCAGCCCGGCCGGCCTCACCGTCGCTTATTCGGCCGCGACGGCAGAGCGCGGGCGCTGACGTCGAGGGCGTAGCTCGCCGACCGGACGCGCTTGCCGAGGAAGAGGTCGAGGTAGCCGTAGTAGCCGCGCGCAGCGGTGTTCTTGACACGCAGCGTCTCCGGGCGCGCGCCGGGTCGCGAGCCCGATCCGAGGAGATCGCGCCGCTGCGACGAGCCGCGCTCGCCGACGTTCCTCGTCCGCGGCCCCCATACGCGGACGTTGACGTTGTCCTTGGGGCGGATCGTCGCGGTCATGGTGCTGCGACGCGGGATCCACACACGGTAGACGTCGTGGGGGTCCTCCTGGGCGTGGAGTCGCGCGCGATATGACGCTCGCGATCGGCCCGGCGCCGTCACCGGACGCGCGGCGATGCGGAAGATGCCGCGGGCCTTCACGTGGTCGACGTCGTCATTCGGCTCGAGCGGATCGCTCGCCGGTGCCGCCCGTGTGAGCGCCGCGGGGATGTTCAGGAGGCCGTGCCCCGTCCGAACGTCCGGCCCGGGCGGCGTCACGTCGCGGGCCGACGCGCGCAGCAGCTCGAAGACCTGCGTCTTGTCGAGCATCGGGCGGACCGTCCACACCCACGCGGCTGCGGCGGTGACGATCGGCGCCGCGAAGCTCGTTCCGGTGGCGGTGCCGGAGAAGGTTGGATCGGCCGGGTACTGCCACGGGATCGACTCACCGGGAGCGGCGAGGTCGACGGCCAGGCTCGTGCTCGAGAAGTCGGAGGGCAGGTCCACCTGATTCGTCGATCCGACCGTCAGCACGTGCGGGAAGTCGGCCGGGTAGACGGCCGGGTCGTCGAACCGGCGCTCGTTCCCGGCCGCCGCGACGACGATCGACCCACGGCCGAATGCGTTGATCGTCGCCTCGTAGATCGAACGCGACGGCTCGTCGCCGCCGAGGCTGAGGTTGATCACGCTCCTGCCGGCGGCGACGGCGCGACTGATCCCCGCCACGATCGACGACTCCGAGAGGAAGTCGAGGTCGTACGCACGCAGGATCGCCTGCGGGTAGATCCCGACGGCGCCTTTCCCGTCCGTGGGGGCCGCGGCCGTCGACGAGACGATCGTGCCGTGGTACTCCTCGGAGTCAAAGGGCGTGTCCTGCTGGTTGAGGAGGAAGGTGTTCGGCCGGCCGGCGAATTCCATGTGCCTGATGTCGAGGCCCGAGTCGACGATCGTGATCGGCACGCCCGGCCCCGGCGGCTCTGCCTTGTCGGAGCCCACGTGGTAGTGGTGCCAGCCGACGCTCGGGGCGGCAAGTGGGTCGCCGCCGTTGAGATGCCCCTGGCGGAAGACAGGACGGTCGGCCTCGGCGAACCGCAGCGCCCCGGAGGCCGACAGGCGCGGGATCAGCCGCTGCACGTGCGCGCTCGGGAGGCGCCAGATGTGGAGATCCGGCGCCACGATCGTGCCGCCTCGGCTCGCGACGGCTCGCTCAGCCGCAGGGTCGGCCTCGAGTCCGAGCAGCGTGAAGCGGTAGTCGGAGAGCGAGGCGAGCTCCTTGCCTGTGGGAATCACTGCAGCAGGCGCTGCCTCCGCCGGCCCCGGCGCAGCTACGAAGAGCAACGCCAAGACAACCCCGAGCCGGCGCATCCGCGCAACATTAGCTACGCATGGCACTCGCTTATGTCGGCCTCGGCTCCAACCTCGGCAAGCGCGAGCAGACGATTCACCGCGCGCTCGAGCTGCTGCAGGATGAAGGCCGCCTCGAGGTGGCCGCCGTCTCGGCGCTGCGCGAGACCGATCCGGTCGGGTACGAGCAGCAGCCGCGGTTCCTCAACGGTGTCGCCGCAATCCGTACCGACCTCGATCCCAGGGCACTGCTCCGTCGCTTGCAGGCCGTGGAGCTCGAGTTGGGGCGTGACCGAAGCGGCCCTCGCTTCGGTCCCAGGACGATCGACCTCGACCTGCTGCTGTACGGCGACGAGGAGATCGACGAGCCTGACCTCGTCGTGCCGCATCCCCGCCTGAGCGAACGCAGGTTCGTTCTCGAGCCCTTGGCCGAGTTGGACAGTGGGCTCGAGGTGCCGGGGGCGGGCCCGGTCCAGGATCTACTCGCAGGGCTAGAATGAGCGCCATGTCGCACCTCGACGAGCTCGACGAGTTCGAGGCCGAGCTCGAGCTCCAGCTGAAGAAGGAGTACACGGCCGTCTTCGGCCTCTTCCGCTACTGCGTTCTCACCCAGGACGCGACGTACCTCTGCAACGTGCTCGACCTGCGCTACGTCCCGCAGCCCAGCTACCCGTTCTTTCACCTGCGGATGGAGGACGTCTGGGTCTGGGACAAGAACCGGCCGACGCGGATGATCCCGCGGGCCGAGGTCTACACATCGAGCGATGTGACGGTCGAGGAGCTCCGCGCAGAGGGCGAGGAGCCGAAGCTGACCGCCGAGGCGTTGGCGGACAAGATCGGCGAGCCGCTCCGCGACGACGAATAGTCTCGACCGCCGCTTGCTCCTAGCGGTAGACGTCGGCAATACGCAAACCGTGTTCGGGCTCTTTCGGGACGGCGAGCTCGGCGATACGCGGCGTGCGGGCACGGAGGCTGACCGCACCGGTGACGAGCTCGGGGTGCTTCTGTCCGGACTGATCGACCTCGACAGGGTCGACGGTATCTGCCTCTCGTCGACCGTGCCCGCGCTCGTGCGGTCCTACGAGGAGTTTGCGGAGCGCTGGGCCGGCGCGCCGATCCTCGTGGTCGGTCCGGGCGCGAAGACGGGGATCCCGATCCGGTACGACGATCCGCGCGAGGTCGGTCCGGATCGCATCGCCAACGCGCTGGCGGCACGTGAGCGTTACGGGGCGCCGTGCGTGGTCGTCGACTTCGGCACCTCGACGAACTTCGACGTCGTCTCGGCCGACGGTGAGTACGTCGGCGGCGTGCTCGCGCCCGGGATCGAGATCTCCATGGACGCGCTCTTCGCACGCGCGGCCCGCCTGTTCCGGGTCGACTTCTCCGCCCCGGTTACGGTGATCGGCAAGACGACGGGTGCGTCCCTGCAGTCGGGCCTCGTCTTCGGCTTCACGGGCCAGGTCGACGAGATCGTGAGGCGGATCCGCGCTGAGCTCGGCGTCGACGCGCGGGCGGTGGCGACCGGCGGCCTGGCCGAACTAATCGCCCCTCACTCGCAGACGATCGAGCGTGTCGACGCATTCCTCACGCTCGAGGGCCTCCGCCTGATCTGGGCGCTGAACCAGTAGGCGCGCGTCCGCGTTTCAGCGTCGTCGCGACCGGGCAGACAGACGGTTCTGTCTGAAACCGGAAGGAGTGGAGAGTGGTTTACGCCGCAGTCAACATCGGCGACAGCGTCGAGCGGGGGTTCGACACCTTCTTTGCGTGGCTCCCCGGCCTGATCGGCGCCATCGTCATCCTGATCCTCGGCTACTTCGTGGCCAAGATCGTCGGAAACCTGGTCGCACGTGTCCTCGGGAGGAGCGGGCTGGACCGCCACGTGCTCACCGGGACGACGGGTGAGTGGATCGGCAGGGTGACGAGCAGCCCGTCCCGGCTCGTCGGGACGCTCGCGTTCTGGGCGATCTTCCTCGGAGCCGTCTCGCTCGCTGCGACGGCGCTCGGGATCAACGCGCTCACGGACTTCGTCGGCTCGGTCTACGCGTACCTCCCGAACGTGATCGCGGCGGTGCTGATCTTCCTGGTCGCAGGGGCCGTCGCGGCAGGGGTCGCCACGCTCGCATCCAGGTTCATGGGAGACACGCCCACGGGTCGGATCGTCGCCACCGCCGGGCCGATCCTCGTCATGGCGATCGCGACGTTCATGATCCTCGACCAGCTCAAGATCGCCGAGGACATCGTGATCATCACGTACGCGGCGCTGCTCGGCTCGATCGCGCTGGGCGCGGCCCTCGCGTTCGGGCTCGGCGGCCGCGAGGTTGCCGCCGACATGCTGCGGGGCGCCTACCAGCGGGGCCAGGCGGCCACGGATCAAGCGAAGCGGGACATCGAGACCGGCAGGCGCCGTGCGGAGGCCGAGGTGCAGACGCAGACGCAGACGGCAGACGCACCGACGTCGTCGACGCAGGTCATCGCAGAACAGCCGCCGACGACGGTTCGCTAGACAAGATCAGAGTGGGAGCGAAAGGGGCGGCCAAAGCCGCCCCTTCGTCTTGCCTAGGGCTGTTTCGGCGTGCTGATGATCGTACGGTCGGCGCGCCTGTGGTAGCGCTCGCCCCAGAGCCCGCCGACGACGCCGCCGATGAACATCGCCGCGATCGCCGCGACGCCGCTGATGATCGCCCTGGTCGTGAACGCGTCGGTCGAGAACCATTGCGGCAGCTCGACGTTGCGGAAGACGTCGTAGTCGCTGCCGATCCAGGCGCCCAGACCGGCGAGGATCGCACCGAAGACGAGCGTCCAGACGCCCGTGGCGAACCCGTTCCGTACTCCGTCGTAGCGAGCCATCCGGCCCGCCGCCCAGCCGCCGACCAAGTACGCGACGAAGAGCACGGCGACACCGCCGATCATGCTCCAGAGGGCGATGTCCTCGGCGTCGCCTTCGAGGCCGCTCTGGTAGTCGACCGCCCCCAGCGCGGCGCCGATCAGACCGGCGAGGATGATCGTGGTCGCGAGGGCGGTGAGCATCCCGACGAGGCTGGCGGGGACATCGATGCCGCCGAAGCGATCGTGCGCGGCCGAGATGCCCGCGTAGGGATCCGTCCTCGTACGCGTCTCGGCCGTCTGGACTTCGACCGGATGCGCACGGTCGACCTTCTCGTCGACGTGGGTCCGCTCGTCAGTCCGTGTTTCTTCCGTTGTAGCCATCACGTACCTCCTTCTGCGTGATGGCTGTACCCGTTATCCGCCCCCGTAAATCGAGATCGGCAGCTCGAGCTCGATCTCCGCTGCTGGAGCGTGCTCCCACTCCAGGCGCGCGAGCAGGAACGACGCGCCCGGGGCGGCGGCGAACAACCGCTCCTCGACCTCGCCGACTGTCGCGAGCTGCGTCAGCTCCTGCTTGAACGCCCGCGGGAACGGCCCGCGGCCCAGGTACCAGCCGTAGAACTTCTTCAGGAAGCTCGCCGCTCGCCGCTCGCCGAGCTCGCGGACCGTCTCGCGCATGAACAGGATGAGCTCGGCGACGATCTCTTTTCGCGAAGGATCTGCGGCGAATTCACCCGCGATTTCGCGGATCGCCCACGGGTTCCCCTGCGCCGCGCGGCCGACCATCACGGCTTGCGCACCGGTCGTCCCGAGCACGGCCTGCGCGCGGGCTCGCGAGGTGATGTCGCCCGAGGCCACCACCGGGACGTCCACCAGCCCGGCGAGCTTCCGTGTAAGCGAGTGGTCGGCTTCCCCTGTGTACATCTGCTTGGCCGAACGCGGGTGGAGCGTCAGCGACGCCGCACCCGCTTCGACCAGCCGCGGGCCGAGCTCGAGGCAGGTGCGCGAACCGTTCTCGAGGCCGCGCCGCATCTTCACCGTGACGGGAACGGAGACGGCGTCGGCGACGGCGGTCACGATCGCGGTGGCGCGTGCCGGGTCCTCCAGGAGCGTCGCGCCCGCCCCGGTCTTCGTCACCTTCTTGACGGGGCAGCCGAAGTTGATGTCGACGAGGTCGGCGCCCGCGTCCTCGACCATCCGGGCCGCCTCGGCCATGGTCGCGGGGTTCGAACCGAAGATCTGCACGGCAAGGGGATGCTCGTCCGAGGCGATGCGCAGGTACCCCAGCGTGCGTTCGTTCCGGTGCTCGAGCCCGGAGCAGCTGACCATCTCCGAGCACACAAGCCCGGCTCCGAACCGCCGCCCCTGTCGGCGAAATGCCTGCACGCTCACGCCCGCCATCGGCGCGAGGACGATGCGCGAGGGAATCTCCACCGGCCCGATCCGCCAGCTGGACGAAAGATCTACCTGCATAGAGCGCGAAATCGTAGCCAACCGAGTTTGACGTTATCCGGCACCGTAGGTACCATGCCGCCCCCGCGAGGGCCGATCTTGGGCCCGCGCGTTTTTCTTTAGGCACTCGAGGAGGCCTGTCGTGAAGGAAGTGATCCTCACTCCGGAGGGTTACAAGAAGCTGAAGGAAGAGATCCAGTACCTCTCGACCGAGAAGCGGCGCGAGGTCGCGGATCGCATCCGCATCGCGCGGGAGTTCGGCGACATCACCGAGAACGCCGAGTACGACCACGCGAAGAACGAGCAGGCGATGCTCGAGCACCGCATCGCGCAACTCGAGGAGCGCCTGATCGCGGCCCGTGTGATCGACAAGAAGGAGATCTCGAAGGACGTCGTCAGCGTCGGCTCGAAGGTTCGCCTCCGCGATGTCGCCGCGAAGGAGACCGTCGAGTACCACATCGTGGGCTCGGCGGAGGCCAATCCGTCCGAGCAGAAGCTCTCGAACGAGTCGCCGGTGGGCAGGGCGATCCTCGGCAAGAAGAAGGGCGAGACCGTCGAGGTCGCTACTCCGCGCGGGGCGAAGCTGAAGTACAAGATCCTGGAGATCAAAGCGGCCTGACGCCGCCGCCGCGGCTTCGGCGAAAGTCTCACGACTTTCGCCGACGTATGAAGCACGCGCGATCGCTGCGCGATCGCGCGGCCCAGACGCGTTCTGCCGCTTCCTTCTCCAGACAGCCGGTGGCGGCGGAACGGGCAAAGTCCGTTCCGCGTCGAATTAGGGTCTGGCCATGAGCTCGCTCCCGAAGCGGTTTCCGGACCGTGTCGACATTGCGTCCGTTCGCGCCGAGGCTGAGCCGCTCGAGGCCGGCGGCGAGTCCGGAGAGACACGGCGCGTCGCCGGGCGTGTGATGGCTCGGCGGGACCTGGGGAAGCTCGTCTTCCTAGACCTCGTCGACCGATCGGGACGCATCCAGCTGCTCTGCGCGGTCGAGCGGACCGGAGAGATCCACGTCGATCTCGGCGACATCGTCGGCGCCATTGGTCGGCCGGCACGCGCCAAGCGCGGCGAACCGTCGCTGGCCGTCTACGAGCTCGCGTTGCTCGCGAAGATCAAGCGGCCGCTGCCTGACACCTTCCACGGCGTCCAGCACGCCGAGACGCGCTACCGCCAGCGCTATCTCGACCTGCTGATGAACGACCAGACGCGGGCGGACTTCCAGCTCCGCACGCGGATGGTCACGGCGATCAGGCGGCAGCTGGACGCATGGGGATTCGTCGAGGTCGAGACGCCCGTGCTCCAGCCGCGCTACGGCGGCGCCTTAGCAGAGCCGTTCGTGACGCACTCGAACGAGCTGGACGCCGACCTCTACTTGCGCATCGCCACTGAGCTCTACCTCAAGCGCCTGATCGTGGGCGGGCTCGACCGGGTCTACGAGCTCGGCAAGGACTTCCGCAACGAGAGCGTCTCGTACAAGCACCAGCCTGAGTTCACGATGGTCGAGTGGTAC
>Ga0126312_10003853_pt1 | contig 10134 bp, 8 predicted proteins | sample Plot104A_FD_92537 | JGI IMG/M metagenome (GOLD analysis project Ga0126312, IMG submission 92537) | Serpentine soil microbial communities from UC McLaughlin Reserve, CA, USA - Plot104A | ecosystem: Environmental > Terrestrial > Soil > Grasslands | place: USA: UC McLaughlin Reserve, Lake County...
GGATCCCGAACTTCGCCATCTCCTTCTCGGCCTCGAGCATGTACGCGAGCACGCGCTCGGGGATCGAGCCGAAGTAGTGGTCGTCGAGCTCGTGGCCCTTGGGCGGCTTGGCGCCGAACAGGGTGCGCCCGGTCGTCACGAGGTCGGGCCGCTCGAAGTAGAAGTTCTCGTCGATCAGGAAGTACTCCTGCTCGGGCCCGATCGTCGTGAACACGCGCGCGGCATCCTCGTCGCCGAGCAGCCGCAGCGCGCGCAGGGCGGAGCGCGAGAGGGCGTCCATCGAGCGCAGGAGCGGGATCTTGTGGTCGAGCGCCTCGCCCGTCCAGGACGCGAACGCGGTCGGGATGCAGAGCAGCGCCCCGTTCGGGTTCTCGAGGATGAACGCCGGCGACGACGGGTCCCACGCCGTATAGCCGCGCGCCTCGAACGTCGCCCGGATGCCGCCGGTCGGGAACGAGGACGCGTCCGGCTCGCCCTGGATCAGCTCCTTACCGCCGAACTCCGCCAGCGCGTTGCCGTCGCCGGTCGGCGTGTAGAACGAGTCGTGCTTCTCGGCCGTGGAGCCCGTCAGGGGCTGGAACCAGTGCGTGAAGTGCGTCGCGCCGCGCTCCATCGCCCAGTCCTTCATCGCGGACGCGACCTCGTCCGCGAGCGCGGGATCGAGCGACAGCCCGCTCTCCAGCGTCTCCTGCAGGTGCTTGAAGGCGCCGGGCGAGAGCCGCTGGCGCTGAACCGCGGGCGAGAAGACGTTCTCGCCGAAGGGGTAGGCGCCGGCCTGTGTGAGGTCGGCCTGCCCGAGGGCGCCGCCGTTCGGGCTCCACTGCGCGGCTGAGACGTTGGCCATTCGGGTGCGGGGCATTGCGTCGAGCATCCTCCTCGAGATCGGGGCGAGCGCCGCGCAGCCTAGTAGCGCCGAGCCCGGTCCGTGTTGTCCAGTTGTCGAATATGCGGCACGGCGATGTTTGGCCAACTGGACAAAGAGCGCGCGCCGGCCATAGTTCAACCTCGATCGCGCCATCCTCGACGGAGGTCCCGAGACAATGAAGAAGGTCGAAGCGTTCGTACGGCACGAGGCGTTCGAGCCGATCCGCATGGAGCTGCTCGCGCTCGGTTTCCCCTCGCTGTCGATCATCGAGGTCAAGGGCTCCGGCCGGCAGAAGGGGATCACGGAGCGCTACCGCGGCGCGGAGCTGACCAACTACCTGCGCCCGAAGGTGAAGATCGAGTGCGTGGTGGCGAGCGCCGACGTCCAGACGGTCGTCGACACGATCCTCAAGCACGCCCGCACCGGCTCGATCGGCGACGGCAAGGTGTTCGTGCTCCCTGTCGACGAGGCGTACCGGATCCGGACCGGCGAGTCGGGCGAGGAGACGCTGCAGGCGCACACCGGCGCCGGCGGCGAGGCCGAGCAGGCCGCGTAGCGGTGGCCCGCCCCGCAACGGTGGACCACTGGTGACCGGCGCCCAGCCGATCGAGCCCGCCGGCGCGGCGCTGGTCCAGCGCCTGCGGGTGGTCCACCTCGAGATGGTGGACGCGGTGCTCGGCGGCGAAGGGCTCGGGCGCATCGCGCAGCTCGCCGCCGACGCCGCGGGCGCCGGAGTCGCGATCGTCGTGCCGCGGCTCGGCGTCGCCACGTGCTCGCGCGGCGCGCCGGCCGATCTCGCGGCGCTGCGCCGCTACGTTGGCGAGCGCACCCGCGACCGCCCCGCCGAGGTTCCCGCGGGCGTGCTCGCGGAGGTGCCGATCGCATCCGGAGACGAGACGATCGGCAGCGTGGTCGCGCTCGGCGCGCCGGGCGTGCCGATCTCCACGGAGGCGACCGAGTTCCTCCACCTCGCCGCCGTGGCCTCGCTCACCGAGGTGGCCCTGGAGGAGGCCAAGGACGAGGTCGAGCAGAACCTGCGCGGCTCGTTCCTGGAGGAGCTGCGCGCCAAGGCGGGCGAGCTGGAGGGGAGCGAGGTGGTGCGCCGCGCCGCGCGGCTCGGCTGCGACGTCTCGCGCGGCGCCGTCGCGCTCTGCGCGCAGCTCACCAGCGACCGCCCGCGCCACGTCGTCGCGACGATCGCGGGCGAGCACGCCGGCGCGCTGGCGCAGCACATGGAGCTGCCGGGCGACGTGCCGCGCGTGTACGCGCTGCTCCCCGCGGGGGAGCAGGCGCCGCCCGAGGCCGCGCTCGAGTCCGCCCGCCGGCTGGCGACGCGGCTCCAGCGCCACGGCACGGTCGGCGTCTCGAGCTTCTACTCGGACCCGGCCGAGCTCGGTCGAGCGATCCAGGAGGCGGAGCTGGTGCTCGACGTGCTGCGGCGCTCCGAGGTGCCAATCGCCGAGGACATCGGCACCGGCACCTACCGGCTGCTGTTCCGCGTGCTCGCCTCGCACCCCGAGGAGGTGCGCTCGTTCTTCGAGGACACCGTCGCGCCGATCGTGGCCTACGACGACCAGTACGCGACCGACCTCGTCGGAACGCTCGAGGCCTACCTGGAGCAGAACTGCAACATGAACGCGACAGCCGCGGCGATCTACGCCCACCGCCACACGGTCGCGTACCGATTGGATCGCGTGAAGGAGCTGAGCGGCCTGGACCCGATGCAGTCGGAGGACCGCGAGCGGCTCGGGCTCGGGCTCAAGGCATACCGCATAATCGCCCCCCGGCTGCCGCGCTGAGCGACCGGCGCGTCCGCTAGGGTGGCGCGCCGCCCGCCGACCGGGACGCCTCAAGGACGGGCGCCCGGGTGTCGATGACGCCGGAGACATGCGCTCGACTCTCGCCACCGCCTTCCTCGCACTGCTCGCCGCGCTCGCTTTCGCGGCCGTCCCCGCCTCGGCCGTCGAAACCGGCGTCAACGAGACCATGAGCCAGACGCTCCCGGTCGGCGAGACCGCCGGCAGACTCGGCTCCGACTGGGTGCGGATGTGGGCCACCTGGCACGACCTCGAGCCGAACGAGGGCGCCTATAACGAACCCCTGATCCGCGACCTCAACGGCAAGGTTGCCGATGCGCGGGCGCGTGGCGTCAACGTGCTGATGGTCGTCGTCCGCGCGCCGGCGTGGGCGAGCGGTGGGCCGCTCAACGGGGCGCCGAAGGACCCGGCGAAGTTCGGGCGCTTCATGGGTGAGATCGCGAGGCGCATGCCGGCCGTCCAGGCCTGGGAACTGTGGAATGAGGAGGACGAGGCGACCTTCTGGGCCGGTGGTGGCGACGCCGCGGAGTACGCGGCGATGGTCAAGTCCGCCTACCCCGCGATCAAGGCGACGCAGCCGCACGACATCGTCGTCACCGGGGCCACGACGGGCAACAACTTCGACTTCATCGAGGCGCTCTACCGCCACGGCGTCAAGGGCTCGTTCGACGCCGTCGGCGTACACACGGACACCGCGTGCCTGGTCAACGGGCCCGACGTCCATTACCGCGACGAGCAGGGCAAGATCGGCCGCTATACGTTCACCGGCTACCGCGAGGTGCACGCCGTGATGGCGCGTCACGGGGACGGCGACAAGCCGATCTGGATGACGGAACTTGGCTGGAACACCCAGAGCGACGCGCCGAACTCGTGCAACAGCGGCATGTGGGCGGGCCAGAAGCCGCTCGGGGTCTCCGAGGAGCAGCAGGCTCAGCTCCTCACCGAGGCCTACCGCTGCCTCGCCGCCGACTCGATCGTGCAAGTGGCGTTCTGGTTCGGGCTCCAGGACATCCCCGGCACGAAGAGCGCGGGTGGCTATGGCCTCTACCGCCTCAACGGCTCCGCGAAGCCCTCAGCGGCGGCCTTCCGCGCGCTCGACGGCGGCATCGCGCCCAAGCCGTGCGGCGGCGTGACCGACACGAGCGGACCGGAGATCGTCGTCAACAAGCCGACCGACGGCGCGCGCTTCGTCGACGTCCTGCCGATCGACGTCCGCGCCGTCGAGGCCCCGGGCGGCGTCGGCGTGCGCAGGATCGAGATCTGGGCCGACGGCAAGTTCTCGCGCACGGACGGCGACGACCACGCGGTGATGCGGAGCTTCTGGCCGGCGGCGGAATGGAAGCGCGGCAAGCACACGCTCACCTTCAAGGCCCAGGACGAGGCCTTCAACGTGACGACGAAGAGCATCACCGTCTACAAGGTCAAGCGGCTGCCGAAGGCGAAGACCGCGGCGTCCGTCGCCGTGAAGCAGCTCGATCCGCTGACCGTCGAGGTGACCGGCCAGGTGACGGTCGCCAGGGCGCACGCCGCGCCGAAGCTGCGCGGGCGGGCGTTCCTCGTCTTCCAGAAGCAGGCCGGCGCGAGCTGGAAGACCGTGCATCGCCTGCGCGGCCGTGCGCGCAAGGCGTTCGCGGTGACGAAGTCGCTCGACCCGGGCAGCTGGCGCGTCTTCGTGCACTACCCCGGCCGCAAGGGCTTCAAGAAGGCGCGCTCGAAGCCGGTCGCCTTCCAGATCGCGGCGCCGCCCCCAGGCTAGGGCAACCGGCGCGCCGCGATCGTCCAGCTGACGCGGCCGTCCGCCGGCACCGTGACGTAGCGGCGGTAGCCGAGCAGCTCGAGCGAGTTGGCCGACGTGAACTCCGTGCCGTACTCGAGCGTCGCGGGCGGCACGGACAGGCGCGAGACCGCCGTGGGCGTGCGCAGCTCGGCCGCCCCGGGCACTACCTCGGTCCATGACTGCGGCAGGAAGTCCTGGAAGCGCAGCACGCTTCCGGGGGGCGCGGTCGCGGTCACCGTGACCCCGCGCGCGCGGGGCTTGACGCGGAACTCCTGCCCGCGCAGCGCCCAGACGCCGGACTCGGTGCGATAGCCGCCGTGGATGACCACCTCGCCGCTGCCGGGCTCGACGGTGAAGTCGCGCCCGCGCGGGAACGCGAGGCCGCTCGCGCTGCTCAGCGCGGGACCGCCGCCGTCGAGCGGCCCGCCGGAGTCGTCGAACGGGCGCGGCGGGAGCACGTCGACCCAGCGCCTGTCCCGACGGTACTTGAGCGAGACGACGCCGAAGTCGTAGCGCAGGTCCTTGACGCCGATCGGGCCGATCGCGTGCACGGCGAACCAGACGTCGTCGCGGCGCACGACCGCCAGGCGCGCGCGGTCGGGGTCGACGAACGACCCGCCCTCGTCGAGCGGCAGCGGCGCGGGCTCGACGCCCGATGCGCCGCGCGCCTCGTCGCCCGCCCACTGGAGGAACATCGCCGTCAGGCCGTTGAAGGTCATCACGCGCGCGTAATGCTCCAGCCCCTGGTCGGTCAGCGGCGCGTTGGCGAAGCGCGGCACGATCGCGAGCAGCCCGTCGCGGAATCGGTGCAGGCGCGCGAGGCGCTCGACGGCGCGGATCGCGAGCGTCGCGCACATGCCGGCGGTGCGCGGGTGCGAGCGCTCGAACATGCGCGCGCACGACTCGCCGGCGTACGCCGTCGCGCCGAGCGCCCAGGACTCGCCCTGGGCGCGGCCCATGAACGCGACGTCCCCATCCGGGCCCATGTAGGACGCCTGCGCGAGCATCGCGCGCCCGAAGCTCTCGCGCGCCGCCGCCGGCGCGTCGTCGCCGAGCACCTGGAGCGCCCGCGCGAGCGCCGCGACCGACATCGCGTGGTAGGCGAGCGGGTAGGTCGGCTGGTCGGCCAGGAGCCCCAGCCCCGTCAGCGTGCCGGCGCGGCCGCGCGCCTCGCCCTCGCGGCCGATCGCCCGCGGGACGTCGCGCTCGAGGATCGACAGCGCGCCCGCCCGCGCGCGCTCGCGGTCCGCCAGCCGCGCGGCCGGCGACGCCGGCTCCAGCCCCGTCTCGAGCAGCATCAGGACCGACGCTGCGTTGACGATCTTGTAGTTGTTCCAGCACTTCGTCGACGCGAAGCAGCGCCGCGCGGCGTCGCCGACGGCGGCCGACTCCCAGGAGCGCAGGTAGCGGCGCGGCGCGGGCGCGAAGCGCCTCCAGTCCGCGTCGCCGGCGAGGTTGCGATCGGCCCAGCGGTAGGCCGACGCGGTCGCGAACAGCTCCAGCGGGTTGCCGGGATCGCCGTCGCCGGCCGCGCCCGCCGAGTTGGCGGCGAGCGCGCGCAGGCCGGTGCGCAGCATCTTGCGGTCGTCCCGCCGCGCGCCCTCCCGGATCAGGGCCTCGGCCAGCATCGCGGGGCCGTAGCCGTGGCCCGCCCCGCCGGTTATCGGGTCGACGAAGAGCCCCGTCTCGGCGCGCGTGCGCTTGACCCACGGTGCCGCGACGCGGCCGGCGAGCGCGGACATGCGCTCGGCCGCCCGCGCCTGCGCGCCGTCCTGCGCGGGTCCGCCGAGCGCGGCTGTCGTCAGGTCGGCCGGCCCCTTCGAGAGGCCGATCGCGACGACTGCGGCGGTGGCCGCCAGGACGATGACGACCGTTGCGCGCCGCGGCCGGTTGGACGGACCGAGCAGCCGCGCGCGCGAGAACTCGCCCAGCCCGGCGATCAGGCTCATGAAGTCGCCTGCGACGCGCGCGAGACGCGAGCGCCGGCGGAAGTCGGTCGCGCCTCTCACTCGAGCCCCCAGGATAGGCGGCGGCACGGCGGGCCGGAGCGCGAGTCCAGCGACCTGCGAGCATCACGCGCGTGTCCGAGCGGGCGGCGATCACGGCTGGCGGCGCGCCGGTGACCCGCGCGCGGATCGCGTCCGACCTGCGCCGCCTCGGGGTGCGGCGGGGGAGCGTGCTGCTCGTGCACTCGTCGCTGTCGCGGCTGGGCTGGGTCTGCGGCCGCGCCCAAGCCGTGGTCGAGGCGCTGCTCGACGCGCTCGGCGCCGAGGGCACGCTGGTCGTCCCGACCCACACGAGCGGCAACTCCGATCCGGCCGGCTGGGGCAACCCGCCGGTGCCGGAGTCCTGGTGGGACGTGATCCGCGGCGAGATGCCGGCGTTCGACCCGCGCATCACGCCGTCGGACCACATGGGCGCGATCGCCGAGGCGGTGCGGACCTGGCCCGGCGCGCGCCGCAGCGCGCACCCGCAGGTCTCGTTCGCCGCGATCGGCCGGCACGCCGAGCTCGTCACGGACGGGCACGAGCTCGAGAGCGGATTCGGGGAGCGCTCGCCGGTCGCGCGCGTGCACGACCTCGACGGCGATGTGCTGCTGCTCGGAGTCGGCCAGGGCTCCAACAGCTCACTGCACCTCGCCGAGCACCGCGTCGCGGACCCGCCGCGCGAGCGCTCGTCGGCGGCCGTGGCGACGCCGGCGGGCCGGCGCTGGGTGACCTGGGAGGACGTCGTCGCCGACGAGCGGGACTTCGAGCAGCTCGGCGCCGCCTTCGACGCCACGGGCCGCACCCGGACGGGCCGCGTCGGCGACGGTCAGGCCCGCGTGATGCGCCAGCGTGAGGTCGTCGAGTTCGCCGTCGGCTGGCTGGTCGCGAACCGCGAACGTCCGTGAGCACCCCGTATAGGGTGGGAAGACGGACGTTCGCGGGCTAGCGGCCGGCCTCCTCGCCGCGGACGACGTCGCCGTCGTCGTCGACGCGCGCCGGCACCGGCTCGTCGGAGATCGTCACGGCGAACTGGCCCTTGGTGCGCCCGCCCGCGAGCTCGGCGTCGCCCTCGAGCGCCGGCGCCAGGCGCCATCTGACGGTGTAGCTGCCGGGTTCGACCGCGGTGACCTTCCACTCGACCGTGCGCGCCTGCCCCTTCGCGAGCGGCCCGACGGCCCACGTGTTGACGTAGGCGGAGCCGCCGCCCGCCGGGCCCTCGTCGAGGATCCAAACGGGCCGGCTCGCGTCCGCCAGCGTGGCGTCCTCGCGCGCCTCGGCGAAGGCGGCGGGCGCCTCTCCCTCGCTGCTCGGCTCCGTCTCGACCGTCACCGCCAGGTTCGGAACGGCGCGGTCGCCGCGGTTGGCGACCTCGAGCTTGAGCGTCGTCGGCTCGGCGATCCGCTGCCGCGCCGGGAATGACGCGTCGGTGACCTCGACGGCGAACTGGCCCGACGGGGCCTCCGCGTCCTGGCGCTCGTCGCCGCAGCCCGCGAGTGCGAGGAGGGAGACGGCGAGCACGGCGAGGCGTCCGCGCGAGTTCCCCATTCCGGCGGCGACCATACCAACGCAAACGCGGCCGCGAGCGCGATCTGGCGCGCGCGATCGCGCAAGTTTCGGGGCGAGTTCTCGTTTGCCCCTTGAGAACGCCGTCCGTAGTCTGTCGGCCGAGGATCGCGCCGACAAACGGCGCAACGCAGAGGGGAAGCGAATTGGTACGAGGCGTCGCCGATAGGGCGTTCCTACCGGCAAAGGGCCTGCTCGAAGAAGTGGGCGACATGATGATCCTGACCGGGAAGACCATCGTGTCGGCCATCCGCCCGCCGTACCCGTACGGCGGCGAGTTCGTCTCGCAGTTCCTGTTCGCGCTGAAGCTCTGCTGGTTCCCGCTCGTCGTCTCGACGGTCGCGTTCGGCTACGCCGCTCCCGGCCTCCAGGCGGCGAACTTCCTCGTGCTGTTCGGCGCGCTCGACCGCCTCGGCGGCTTCTTCGTGCTTGCGTCGATCCGCGAGTTCGCGCCGTTCGTCACCGCGATCGTGCTCGCCGGCGTGGCCGGCACCGCGATCACCGCCGACCTCGGCGCTCGCAAGATCCGCGAGGAGCTCGACGCGCTGCAGGTGCTCGGCGTCGATCCGGTGAAGAACCTCGTCGTGCCGCGCTTCCTCGCGCTGATGCTCGTGACGGGGCTGTTCGACATCTACGCGATCCTGTTCGGCGTCTTCGGCGGCGTCGTGACGACGGTCGTCTACGACCAGCCGCTCGGCCCGTTCCGCGCGACGTTCCTGACCAACGCATCGGTGGTGGACCTCTGGGGGTCGGTCCTGAAGTGCACCTTGTTCGGGGCGATCATCGCGATCGTCTGCTGCTACAAGGGCATGACGGCGACCGGCGGAGCGGCCGGCGTCGGGCGCGCCGTCAACCAGGCGGTGGTGATAGCGACGCTCGGCGTCTTCGCGTTCAACTACGTGTTCACGCAGACGCTGCTGGCGACCCACCCGGAGATCCTCAACATCAAGTGATGGGCACCGACCGGTGAGCGGCTGGCTGGCAATCCCGCGCGAGTGGGTCGCTTCGTTCGGCGAGATCGTCAGGTTCTGCTCGCGCGTCGTCGGCGAGGTCTTCGGCCTGAAGGTGTTCCGCTTCTTCGGCGAGGCACTGCGCCAGGCCGGGCTGCTGATCCTCTCCTCGACGCTCGTCATCTGGGGCCTGATCTTCATCATCGGCCTCCAGTGCGGAATCGAGGGCGCGTACTTCAACCGCGCCGTCGGCGCGCCCGCATACGCCGGCGTGTTCGCCGCCTGGTGCGACCTGCGCGAGCTGGTGCCGTACGCGTTCGGCTACATGATGGCCGCGAAGGTCGGCACCGGGATCGTCGCCGAGATCGGCTCGATGCGGATCTCCGACGAGGTCGACGCGCTCGAGGTGATGGGCATCTCCTCGATGACGTTCCTGTGCGCGACCCGGCTGCTCGCCGCCTGGCTCGTGCTGCCGTTCATGTACCTCGCGGGGATCGGAGCCGGCTTCTTCGCCTCCTACCTGGCGGTGGTGCAGCAGATAGGCGAGGTGTCGTCGGGCGGCTTCTTCCTGATCTTCTGGATGTTCCAGAACCCACCCGACCTGCTCTACAGCGTGATCAAGGCGATGGCGATGGCGACGGTGATCGTGCTGGTCGGCTGCTACTACGGCTACAACGCGTCCGGCGGCCCGGTCGGCGTCGGCACCGCCACGGCCAAGTCGATGGTGCTGAACATCGTGATGGTGCACCTGATCGGCATGCTGGGCACCCAGCTCTTCTGGGGTGCGAACCCGAGGGCCCCGATCGGAGGCTGAACCGCCGTGGCGGACGACCCCAACCCCCCGCTGATCCGCCGCGAGGGCGGCCCCGAGCCGCAGCCCACCGAGGCGGAGGTCACGAGCGAGCCGCAGCCCGACCACGCCGGCGGCACGGAGCCGACCGCGCATCCGGACGACGAGTACCGCTGGCACACGGGCAAGCACCGCCCGACCGGCGTGCAGGACGCCGTCGAGTTCGTCGAGGTGCACAAGGCGTTCGGCCGCAACAAGATCCTGCGCGGGCTCAACCTCGGCATCCCCGAGAACAAGATCTCGATGATCCTCGGGCCGTCCGGCACCGGCAAGTCGGTCTGCATCAAGCACATGGTCGGCCTGCTCTATCCCGACGAGGGCGAC
>Ga0126312_10003854_pt1 | contig 10131 bp, 9 predicted proteins | sample Plot104A_FD_92537 | JGI IMG/M metagenome (GOLD analysis project Ga0126312, IMG submission 92537) | Serpentine soil microbial communities from UC McLaughlin Reserve, CA, USA - Plot104A | ecosystem: Environmental > Terrestrial > Soil > Grasslands | place: USA: UC McLaughlin Reserve, Lake County...
CTTGCCGCGGTTCAGCGCGAGGTACAGGGCGGACCTGGCCGAGTCCTCCGCGCCGTCGACATAGGGAGGGGACCAGCGGATGTAGTCGCCCATGCCGGTGTCCTCGACCTTCAGCACCTCAGCGCCGAAGTCCGCCAGCAGCAGCGTGCAAAAGCCTCCCGGGAGCAGCCGGGTGAGGTCGAGCACCCTGATGTCGGAGAGCGCGGTCACGCGGCTGCCCGGCGGCGCACTCCGAGAAGCTGCCGGGCCTCCTCGACGGTGGCGGGCCGGCGGCCGACGTCCTCGACCATCCGGCGGGCCCTCGCGATCAGGTCGCCGTTCGAACGGGCCATCTCGCCGTCCGGCAGGTAGAAGTTGTCCTCGAGGCCAACGCGCACGTTGCCGCCGAGAGCCGCCGCCGTGGCCACGAGCCGCCACTGGTCGCGGCTGACCCCGATCACGCCCCAGTTGTTCGGCCCCTCGGCGCCGCCCGGCACCTGGTCCGCCATGTGGGCGAGGTTGCGCGGCGTGGCCCGGATGCCGCCGTTCACGCCCATCACGCACGAGATCTGGAGCGGCTCCTCGAGCAGGCCCATGTCGATCAGCGGGTCGAGGTTCGCAACGTGCCCCGAATCGAAGCACTCGTGCTCTGGCCGTATGCCGAGCTCGTTCATGGCCGTGAGAAACTCGATGATCGTGTCGAACGAGTTCTCGAACACGGTCTTGAACACGAAGTCTTTGCGCTTGCTCGAGTACTTCGCGTAGTTCATCGAGCTCATGTTCAGCGCCGCCACGTCCGGCCGCAGCTCGCGCAGGTAGGCGATCCGCTTCTCGTTCGGCACCCCGATCGCCCCGGTCGAGTAGTTGATGACCACGTCGTCCACGGCGCCCTGGATCCCCTCGGTGATCGCGCGAAAGTCCTCGATCTCGTAGGAAGGCACGCCCTCCGGCGTGCGGGCATGGATGTGCACCATCGTCGCCCCCTCGTCGACGGCCCGCCTCGCCTCCGCCGCGTACTCCTCGGGCGTATAGGGGATCGCCGGGCACTGGTCCCGGTTTGCCACCGCTCCGCTTATTGAGCAGGTGATGACTGCCGGGTCTGTGAAGCGGCTCATTTCTTAGTCCTCAGTCCTCAGTCCTCAGGAAGGGGGCGAGGTCGCCCCGTTGCCGTCTTTTCCTGATGTGCCTCGACGAGGATTCAGGGATCTCACCGCTTACCGGAGGTCCGTCGAGCTCGCCGACGAGGTCGCGGGCAGCGTGGAGAAGTGGGGGACCTTTGACCGGTGGACTGTCGGGATCCAGCTCGTTCGCGCGGCCGACTCCGTCGGCGCAAATCTCGCGGAGGCCTATGGGCGGTGGGGCAAGGCGTGTCGTCGTCGCCTGCTCTTCATCGCCCGGGGCTCGCTCTGCGAGCTGGAGCATTGGCTCCTTATCGCCTCCGAACGTCGACTCCCCTCCCCGCCAACAGCTATCGACCGCGCCCACGAGGTAGGACGGATGCTGAACGGGCTCGCAAAGTCTTGGAGCGGCCCCCTCCTGAGGACTGAGGACTGAGGACTGAGCACTCAAACCGGCATCACCCCATGCCGCTTCCAGGGCCTTTGCACCCGCTTGGACTGGGCCAGCTCCAAGGCTCGAATCACCGTAGGTCTGGTTTCTCGCGGATCGATCACGTCGTCGATGACGGCGTTGCCGGCGGCGATGTAGGGGTCGATCGAGTCGCGGATTCCGCCGATCATCTGGGCGCGGGTCGCGTCCGGGTCGTCGGAGGCCTCGATCTGCTTGCGGAAGATGATGTTCACGGCCCCCTCGGGGCCCATCACCGAGATCTCCGCGGATGGCCAGGCGACGATGAGGTCGGGCTCGTAGGCCTTGCCGCACATCACGTAGTAGCCCGCGCCGTAGGCCTTGCGGATGACGACCGTCACCTTCGGCACCGTGGCCCGCGAGACCGCGTAGAGCATCTTCGCGCCGTGCCGGATGATCCCGGCCTGTTCAACCTTGGTGCCCACCATGAAGCCCGGCACGTCCTGGATAAACAGCAGGGGGATGTTGAAGGCGTCGCAGAGGTTGATGAAGCGCGCCGCCTTGTCGGCGGAGTCGTTCTCGAGGATCCCGCCGAGCTGCTTGGGCTGGTTGGCCACGATGCCCACCGGCCGTCCCCCCATGCGGGCCAGACAGGTGATGATCGTGCGGGCCCAGCGCGGCTTGACGTCGAACCAGTTGCCCTCGTCGACGATCCGGCCGATCACGTCGTACATGTCGTAGGGCTGGCGCGGCGAGTCGGGGAGGATGTCGAGCAGCTGGTCGTCCGTTCGGTCGACGGGATCGTCCGGGTCGCGCGTGGGCGGGACTTCCTCGCAGTTCTGCGGGAAGAAGGAGAGGTAGTCCTTGATCGCCTGGATGCACTCCTCGTCCGAGCCGACCTCGAGGTCGCCGACGCCGGAGATGCGGGTGTGGACCCTGGAGCCGCCAAGCTCCTCCTGGGTCACGTCCTCGCCGGTGACGGCCTTGGTCAGGTGGGGGCCCGCCAGCGCCATGGAGCCGCGGCCCTTCACCATCGGGACGAAGTCCGCCAGCCCGGGGATGTAGGCGGTGCCGGCGGCGCAGGGGCCCATCAGCGCGGCGACCTGCGGCACGACCCCGCTCATCACGACCTCCTCCCGGAACAGGTGGCCGGAGCCGGCGAAGAGCGAGCCGGCCGCCTCCTGGATCCGGGCGCCGGCCGAGTCGAGCAGCCAGATCATCGGGATCCGCTTCTGCAGGGCCAGTTCCCGTAGGCGAGCCATCTTCAGCTCGCCGGTCATCCCCATCGAGCCGGCCATGACCGTGAAGTCGTAGGCCGCCACCGCCACGAGCCGGCCGGCGACCTTCCCGTAGCCGGTGACCACGCCGTCCGCCGGTGCCTCCTTGCCCTCCATGGCCCGCTGGGAGAAGTGCGGCCGGCCGTGGATCCCGAGCTCGCAGAACGTCCCCTCGTCGATCAGCAGCGCCAGGCGCTCGCGCGCGGTGAGCTTGTCCTGCTCGTGCTGCCGGGCGATCTTCTCCTCGCCTCCCCCGAGCTTGGCGCGCTCGCGGCGCTCGTGCAGGTCCTCGACCAGCGAGCGGAGCGGCGGGCGGGCGACCAGCTCGTCGGCGGAGGCTCGCTCAGCCGTCGACATGGGCTCCCTCCGGGATCACCTCGAGCAGGGGTTCGATGGCCCCAAGCAGCACCTGGGCGGCCTCCTCGCCTTTCCGCGGATCGTCGGGAACATCGAAGGCGGTCACCTCGAGCCCAACGAGCTCGCTCTCCTCGGCGACCGACTCCAGCAGGTCGTAGAGCTTCTCGGGCGACAGCCCGCCCGGCACCGGGTCCTGCACCGGCAGCGCCTCCGGATCGAGCACGTCGACGTCGAGGTGCACGTACACCGGGGCCCCGTCCAGCGCGTTCTTCGCCGCGACCAGCGTCTCCACAGTGCTCGCGCCGATCACGGTGGCCTCCGAGCGCTCCAACAGCTCGCGCTCGCCGGCGTCGAGGTCGCGAATTCCGGCGAGCACGACGCGCTCGGCCGAGATCGCGTCCCCGACGCCCGGGTCCCACTGACCGCAGGAACCCGCGAGCGACATGCCCCCGAGGAACTCGCTCGGGGTGGTGGACGGCGTGTTGAAGTCGCCGTGCGCGTCGAGCCACAGCACCTTTGCCTCGGGCCGGTGGCCGAGCGCTGCCGGCAGCGTGGTAAGGCAGATGGAGCAGTCGCCGGCCAGGAGGATCGGCAGGTTGCCGCCCGACAGCGCGTCGTCCACCTGCCCGCCGGCCTCGAGAAGGCAGCCGCGGGAGTCGCGCAGGTCGTCCTCGAAGCGGGCCGCGCGGGGCTCGCCGGGCGAGCCGATCATCCGCGGCTCCACGCCCAGCCGCCGTCCCAGGAGCGGCGCGAGCGCCTGCACCCCGCGAGCACCGCCCCCGGTCCGATCGGAGGTGCGGCAGAGCAGGCCGACCAGGCTCACCGACCCTTCCACTCGGGCTCCCTCTTCTCGAAGAAGGCGCGCACGCCCTCCTGGACGTCCTCGGTGGTGGAGGCGAGCGACAACTGCGAGCGTAGGAAGTCGAGCGCCTCGTCGAAGGGCATGTCCATCTGTCTGTAGACGGCGTCCTTGCCGAGCTTGGTCAGGACCGGCGACTTCGAGGCAAGCTTGTGTGCCCAGTCGCTGACGGCCTGGTCGAACTCGTCTGCCGCGGCGACCTTGTTCACGATCCCGGCCTCTCTGGCCTCCTCCGCCGAGAGCCGCTCTCCGAGCAGCATCATCTCGTTGGCCTTCTTGCGCGGGACGTTTCGGTAGATCAGGGCCATGATCATGAACGGGAACAGGCCGACGTTGATCTCCGGAGTGCCGAAGGTGGCGGAGTCCTTGGCCACGACCAAGTCACAGGCGAGCGCGATGCCCAGCGACCCCGCCAGCACGTGGCCGTTGGCGGCGCAGAGCGTGGGCTTGCCGAGCCGGGCGATCAGGTTGAAGAGGAGTGGAAAGCGCTCGCTGGCGAAGTGCTTCTCGACGACCGAGACGTCCGATGCGAACTGGTCGAGATTGGCCCCGGCGGAGAACACCTTCTCGTGAGACGAGGTGAGCACCACACAGCGCACCGCCTCGTCGTCGCGCGCCGACTCCAGGGCGTCGAGCAGCTCCGTGAGCAGCTCGCCCGTGATGGCATTGCGGTTCTCGGGCGAGTCGAGCGTGATCGTGGCGATCCCGTGGTCGACCTCGTAGCGGATAGTCTCGTACGCCATCAGCCGAAAGTGGGAAGTCCTACTTCCTACTTTGACGTATCGCCTTCTCGCTCGTCAAGCGCGGGAACCCAGGCGGCGCGCATGTCCACGCGCGGGCCGCGGAAAGGAACGCCCTCCGCCTCGAGCAGCCGGCGCTGGCGCTCGCTTTTCGCCAGGGAGCCGTCGGCGCGGACGATTCGCTGCCACGGGACGCTCGGGTCGTGACAGTCCGCGAGGACCGCTCCCGCGAAGCGGGGCGCGCCGGGCGCGAGATCGCCGTAGGTGGTCACCCGCCCATGCGGGATCGAGCGCACCCGATGGAGAACGTCTTCCCGACTAGGCGCCACGCGGCAGGGTGAACCTGACCCGGGCCCTCAAGGGCGAGCCCGCGCACCAGATGTCGTTGTCCATCGATCCGATTCTGGCAGTGTCGGCGCCCGAGAAGCCGGCTCAGGTCCCTCGGCTGAGCCCCACCACCCGCACGCTGTTCGCTCCGCGGCGGAACGCGGAGGACGGTACGAGCGCTGTGAAGTACTCCACGCTGGAGCCGACGAGCGTCCACGCCGTGGCGACGATCCTGCCGTTCACGGCGATCGCTATCGGTCGCGGCCGGCGCGCCCTGCCGGGCAGACGGCCGCTCACGTCGACCGGCACACGGGGGGCCCGCGGGTTCATCGCGGCGTAGCGGCCGGGCGAGTCCAGGGTCGCGGGAAGCGGCCGCCCGGCGTGCCAATCGCGGGGCGCGAGGGCGAAGGGGCTCAGGCCCGGCAGCAGCGAGCGGTTGCGGCGCAGCGCCGCCCTGCGCATGCGCGCCAGCCTGCCCCTGCCCACCACGACCTCGCCTCCTTCGCCGCGTTCCCGCTGGACGGTCAGCGGCCGCCGCCGCGAACCCAGCTCTCCGACCGGACGGCCCTCGACCTTCCAAGGCATCCGCACGTGGAGCGCGCGGGCGATGGTCGGCAGCAGGTCGATCGACTCGACCGGAGAGTCGTCCACTCGGCCGTGGTGCTGCCGCGGCGCCTTGACGAACAGGGGCACGGAGGCGACCTCGCCGACGTTCGTGCGCGTGACGACCCGGGGCAGGTCGCCCGGCCTGAAGCTCGCGCCGTGGTCGGCTGTCACCACGAGCAAGGCGCGGTCGTAGAGCCGGATGCGCTTCAGCCTGCGGATCAGGCGGTCGATCATCCGGTCGACGAACTGGAGCTGGAGCATGTGCCGCTGGTAGGCGATCGCGACGGCTCGCGGGTCCCTGGGCAGCGGGGCGAACAGCGAGGCGGCGTATGGCCGCCCGCCCTTGTACCGCTGCCCCGAGGGGAAGTAGACCCAGGGACGGTGGGGCAGGATCAGGTGGAGGAAGTCGAGGGTGCGTCCGCGGCTGGGTCGGAGCGAGGCGAGGAAGCGGGAGAAGCGAAGGTTCTGCGTGGCCCGCAGGTGTCGGCGGACGCTGGCGCGCGGCGGCGCGGTCAGGTCGGTCGGCCCCTCGCCCGGGGCGAGCCCGTCGGCGATCCGCGACCGCAGGCCGGCGGGCAGGGCGGGCACCGAGGCGACGGCATCCGAGCTGATCCTGCGCATCCGCCGGACGAACGGCGCCGCCCGCTGCTCGCGGCAGACGGGCTCGGCGCAGAGGTCGGTGTTGAACTCCCAGACGTTCAGGCGGTAGCTGCCGCCCAGGAGTGTGAACAGGTTGTGCGGGTGCTCCGAGGCCACCTGGAGCTGGTCGTGCCGGGCACGTGTCCCCGTGAGAAGCGAGGGCACCGCGAGCTGCGTGAAGTCGGCGACCGTCACGTCGTGCCGGTACCAGGTCGCCGCCCGCGCGAGCCGGGCGAAGCCCGGAAAGGGCCGCGCGTCGATCCGCTCCCTCGAGTCCATCAACGACGTCACCGGGAGCTCGTCGAACACGACCATCACCAGCGGCGCCCCGGAGGAGGCCCGCGGCTCGGGGGCCGGCGGTCCTTTTCCGAAGACGATCGATCGGACGGGCGAGAAGACCAGGAACAGCGCCAGGACCACGAACGGGGCCAGCGAGAGCACCGTGAGCCAGGAGCACACCGCGCCCACGCGACGGTAGGCCAGCGCGGCAAGCCCACCGACGGCGAGCGCGAGCAGGTCTGCGAGCAGCGGCGAGACCGGGCTTCCGGGGTCCGTGAGGAACTGCCAGGCGATCAGGCCGGCGAGGCCACCCACGAACGCGAGGTGGAGCGCCTCCCGCAGTCCCCGGCTCACCAGGCCGACGAGTTCTTCGGCCAAGAGCAGCGCGAGCGGGGGTATGAGAACCAGGCCGAACGCGAACAGCAGCACGTCCAGCCGGGTGGCTCCACGCTCGACGAAGAAATCAGCCCCGTCGGCGAGCGGCTGGAGATACTGCTGCGCGATCGCGAGCGACGTGAGCGCCGCCAAATGCAGAAAGTAGGAAGTTCTACTGTTTACTTTCAACCCGAGCTCCGCTAGCGTGCGCCCAAATGGCCACGACCGACACCGTCCTCAGGCCCGACCACGCCTCGCGGCGCAGGCACTTCATCTTCACCGAGGAGCACGACCAGCTCCGCGAGTCGATCGGCTCCTTCGTCGAGAAGGAGCTCCAGCCTCACGCGCAGGAGTGGGAGGAGAGCACTTTCCCAAATTGGGTCTTCCAACGGATGGGCGAGCTGGGCTTCCTCGGACTGTCGTATCCCGAGGAGTACGGAGGCCAGGGCGGCGACTATTACTGCAACCTCGTGCTGGCCGAGGAGATGACCAAGTCGAACTCGGGCGGGCTGGCCATGGGCGTCGCCGTGCACACCGACATGGCCACGCCGCCGATCTTCCTGTTCGGCACCGAGGAGCAGAGGCAGCGCTACCTCGTGCCGGCGATCAAGGGCGAGAAGATCTCCTGCCTCGGCATCACGGAGCCGGATGCCGGCTCAGACGTGGCCGGGACGAAGACCCGGGCCGTCCGCGATGGCGACGAGTACGTGATCAACGGCTCCAAGACCTACATCACGAACGGCCACCGGGCCGACTTCATCGTGCTCGTCACCAAGACCGATCCGGACGCCGGCTACGACGGCTTCTCGCTCTTCCTCGTCGACATGGACCTCCCGGGCGTGATCCGCGAGAAGAAGCTCGAGAAGCTCGGCATGCACGCCTCCGACACCGCCCTCCTCGCCTTCCAAGACGTGCGCGTTCCGGCTGAGGCAATCCTGGGGCAGGAGGGGAAGGGCTTCTACCACATCATGTGGGAGCTCCAGGGGGAGCGGCTGATCGGCGCGGCGGGCTGCGTCGCCGGCGCCCAGCGCTGCTTCGACCGCACGCTCGAGTTCGCCAAGGAGCGGACCGCCTTCGGCCGGCCGATCGGCCGCTTCCAGGTGATCCGCCACAAGTTCGCCGAGATGGCGACGAAGATCGAGTCGGCCCGCCAGCTGGTCTACACGACGGCGTGGCGCCACCAGAACGGCGAGTACCCGGTGCGCGAGATATCGATGGCCAAGCTGTACGCCGCGCGGATCGCCGTCGAGGTGGCCGACGAGTGCATCCAGGTCCACGGCGGCGCGGGCTACATGAAGGAGTACGGCGTCGAGCGCGTGTGGCGCGACATGCGCCTGAACCGGATCGGCGCGGGTACCGACGAGATCATGCTGGACGTGATCGGCCGCTCATACGGCCTCTAGTGGGCGACCGGCTCGACCACGTCCGTTCGTACTACCAGGCGCTGAACACCGGGGACGCCGAGCACGTCGCCGCGCACTTCAGCGACGACGCGACGCACTATTACACCCGCCTCGGCCCGCACGAGAGCGCCCGGACGATCGGGGAGCACACCCGCTGGGCGGTCGAGAACATCGAAGGCCAGTGGCATATCGAGGACGCGATCGAGGACGATGAGCGCGTGGTTATCGAGTGGACGATGACCTGGCGCGACCCGCGAAGCGGCGAGCGGCGCCTGGACCGTGGGACGGAGTGGTTCGAGTTCGAGGACGGCCTCATCCGCGAGGTGCGCGCCTACCATCACGGCGGTCGCAAGAACCCGAGTGGCGACCTGCTCGGCTTCGACCACGCCGGACGCGGGCACACCACGCTGTGAGCGCGCACGCCGCGGTGCCGCAGGCCCGCAGGCCGCTCCCGCCCTTCACCCCCGAACACGAGGAGCTGCGGGAGTCGGTGCGCCGCTTCGTGGCCAACGAGCTGCGCCCCCACGCCATGCAGTGGGAGGACGCCGAGTGGTTTCCCGACGAGGTCTTCGCCAAGCTCGCCGCGGTCGGGTTCCTCGGCCTGAAGTACCCCGAGGAGCTGGGCGGGGAGGGGGGCGACTACCTGCACGATGCCGTGCTCTCCGAGGAGCTGTCGCGCTGCGGCTCGGGCGGCGTGGCCGCCGGAGTAGGCGCCCACGTCGGGATCGCCACGCCGCCGGTCTGGAAGTTCGGCACCGAGGACCAGAAGCGGCGCTTCCTGGCGCCGGCCATCCGCGGCGAGCGGATCGCCGCCCTGGGGATAACCGAGCCCGGAGCGGGCTCCGACGTGGCGGGCATCCTCACGAAGGCCGAGCCGGTGGACGGCGGCTGGATCGTCAACGGGTCCAAGACCTTCATCACCAACGGCGTGCGGGCCGACTTCGTGGTGACTGCGGTCAAGACCACCGGCGAGGGCGGGCACCACGGGATCTCGTTCCTCGTCATCGAGCGCGAGTTCGAGGGCTTCGAGGTCTCGAAGAAGCTCGAGAAGATGGGCTGGCGCGCGTCCGACACGGCCGAGCTCTCGTTCGCCGACGTCTTCGTGCCGCGGGAGAACTTGCTCGGCGAGGAGAACGGCGGCTTCTACCTGATCATGGCCAACTTCCAGTGGGAGCGGCTGCTGATGGCGCTTGGGGCGGTCGGCTCGATGGAGGCGGTTATCGACCTCACCATCGACTACGCGCGCGAGCACAACGCCTTCGGCCGGCCCATCTCGAAGTTCCAGGCCATCCGCCACAAGGTGGCCGAGATGGCCCTGAAGCTCGAGACGGCCCGCGCGATCACCTACCACGCCCTCCGACTGTTCGTGGAGACCGGCGACGCGGTCAAGGAGGTCACCATGGCGAAGCTCCAGTCACAACGCGCCGCCTTCGAGGTCGCCGACGAGGCGCTGCAGATCCACGGCGGCGCCGGCTACATGAAGGAGTACGAGATCGAGCGTGTGGCCCGCGACACCCGCCTCGGCCCCATCGGCGGCGGGACCGACGAGATCATGAAGGAGATCCTGGGCAAGCAGCTGGGGCTCTAGCGCGTTCGTACCAAGCGCCCGCGCGCCGCTCGAGCCTAGATAGCCTGCCGCCCCTCTAGATCACGAAGGAGGCGGTGTGGGAGTACTGGACGGCAAGGCGGCGATCGTTACCGGATCGGCGCGCGGCATCGGCCGCGCGACGGCGGAGCTGCTCTCCGAGCAGGGCGCGAAGGTC
>Ga0126312_10003855_pt1 | contig 10128 bp, 12 predicted proteins | sample Plot104A_FD_92537 | JGI IMG/M metagenome (GOLD analysis project Ga0126312, IMG submission 92537) | Serpentine soil microbial communities from UC McLaughlin Reserve, CA, USA - Plot104A | ecosystem: Environmental > Terrestrial > Soil > Grasslands | place: USA: UC McLaughlin Reserve, Lake County...
CGCCACAGCTTTGTCGCGATCATGGTGGCCGCGGGCTGTAACCTACGCGAGGTCTCCAAGTGGGCTGGGCACAACAGCGTCGCGTTCACGCTGACGAGATACGGCGGATTGTTCGAGGACAGCGCCGATGCCGCGGTCGACCGCCTTGATGCACTTCTTGACGTCAAGGTCGCTGGAGCCAGATCGGGCAGCCTTCCCGCCTTCTAACCACGCAGGGTGAAGGGATACCTCCCATGCAGGCCCGGCCTAGTGCTGGTCGTTACACCGTAAACATTCAGTTGATCACTCGGCCGTATCGTCCCGAACTCCGCGCAGTAGCCGTTTGTAGCCCTATTCACGCTGGCCCATGTGCATCCGCATGAAGCCGAACGTGGTAGATCGCGGTGGTTGCTGTACTTCGCTGTGTAGTGGCCTTCGGATCCGTAGGTCCATCCGAAGGGTCCGCGATGGTCCACGGTGGTCCCTGTCGGGCGGGTGATGGTGCGTGATGGTCTTGGTGGACGGACTGATCGTCCATCGGGTTGCTGTCAGCAAGTCGGTCATGTGGATTCTGTATCGGTGACAATGGAGTTACTTGCGCTTAGGCAATCCGGATCCCACAACAGAGCACCCGCTTTGATCACCACTCGAACGCTGTCAGCGTTCACCGCTCATCATCTCGTGATGTCGTGCCCACTGATAGCCGATCCGCGGGTTGAGGCCGCTAGCCACCGCCCACACGTAAGTGATGGTTCGTGGAAACACGTACTAAGAGTCCTCGGCACTACGCAAATCGAGATAGCCCGCCGCCGCGCGGCTGAGCTGTAGCACCCGGACACAGCAAACGACCCTCAAAGAGGGAAGGTGGGGGTGCTTAATGGGGCGAGGTGATCATGATGGATGGGCAGCTCCTCAGCCCGAGGCGGCTGGCCGAGCAACATGCTCATGCCTCACCCGCTAGAGGCTTACACCGTGCGTGTCATAGGGCTTTGTCGAGCAAGCCGCCCCGCGCGCGCTTTGAGGATCAGCAAGGTGAGCGTTCCAGCGACAGCAATGGCGGAGAGGTTGATCACCAGCTGGATAGCCGACCCGACAGCCCCACTGGGCACCCAATAGGCAAGCGCCACCGCCGCATTGGCGGCGGCTGGAATGGTTGTGACCGAGATCAGGACGCCTACTAGAGCGCCGGACTTAGCGGAGGTAAGCGCCAGCATGCCTGCGATCCCGGCAAGGAAACCAACGATCCATGAGAGCGCATCAGGCTTCCAAATGAAGCTCGTCAAGGGCCGCTCGGCTATCAGCATGGATTGGTCCAGAAGTCCCCAAGCCGTCAGAATCCAGGTCAAGATCACTGCTGCTGCCATTCCGACGACGAAGCCTAGGACAAGGGTGCCGAGCGCCCGGGTGGCGTGGTCTCGATGGCGGGTGACAATCCCTATGCAAAATGCGACGAGTGGACCAAACTCCGGCCCGACCACCATCGCCCCGACTATAAGAATCGGTTGATCAAGCATCACCCCGATGCCGGCAATCATGGTCGCCACCATCATGAAACAGAGATAGGTGATAGACAGGCGGGTTTCCTCACCCGCGCTCTGCTCTAGTCCTTCCCAGACCACCGCATCCGCCGGTTCGCCGGGCGTTTCCTCTTCTGCCTTGATCGCCGATTCGGAGATGCTGATATCCAGATTTTCGACCACAATTGCGCCCTTGCGGTCTAAGCCAAAACCGCGCAAGGCCTCAAGAACACTGGTCGCCCCTTCTCGGGCGACATCAAAACTGACCACATCTCCTGACGGTTTGCGAGCCGACTGCTCGTTCAGACATAGGTGGGTAACGGCCGGGCTCGCATCGAGCAGCCGCAGTATTTCCGCCGTGGACTCAGGCGGGGCAATCAGACGTACGTGGAGCATCAGCCGGCTCCGCTGACCATCAGGTCGCTCATGCCTGAAAGCTATCTACCCGGTTTGGAGACCCAAGCCCGGCCTATCAAGAGCGAGTGGCTCCTATTGCCGGCCAGGGCAGAGCGTGCTCTGAACGGTGCGCCGATGTGGTCCTCGCCTGATCGCCATGTCCTACGGCCGGACCAAGATCATCAGCTGCAGTGGATGACCTCGACCAAGATCGGCTCGAGGTGTCACATCTCGAGGACCCGGGCCATGCCGTGGTTGCGTAGGCGGTCAAGATGATCGGACTCGCAGGATTTGAGCAGGAGGCAGTCGCAGATCTGGAACAGACTGGGCACCGAGGCCAAACCTCGACCCACCGACATTGCTGAGCAACAGGACAGCTGGCTTCAATGCAGTCGCATGTTGACGCCAACTACGGTGCCTTCATTGCCGACGACATGCACCTCCACCAGACGATCGCCGGCGTGGCCGACAACGCCCTGCTTGAGGATCTCCGACAGAGTGTCCGCTCCCTGATCCACGTATGGGTCGAACGAGCGCGCCGAACGACAGGCGGGTGCTGAGCGGTGGAGGTTGAACCTGGCCGAGGCCTCGGCGCTGGTGGATGCCCCAAAGCCGATTCTCTGTTCGCGCCGGTGATCCGTGCGGACGAACGGAGCCCCGAAGCACGGAAGGTGGTGGCTGTGGTCCGGCGCTTGGTCGGCACCGTTTTGAATGAAGAGCTAGCCGAGCTCTGGCAAGTTAAGCTGTCCTATCTTCGCAGCGGTGGGCTGCTCCTGATGCCGCTGGTCCGGTCAGCGGTCAAGGATCGGCCAGAAAATGTCATCGGAGGTCTGCAGCAGTCCACTCTGGTGCTTACCGGTGAGCGGGACCGTTTCTCCACGCCTGCGTTGGGCGCAGCACCTTGCGCGGCTAGCTCATGGCAGTTGCCTTATCCTCTCGGGCGCCCACAACACCTGCTTTGCCTGCCCCGCTGGGGCGGATAAAGCACTTCACAGGCTGCACTCGGATGGGCCGGTGACCGTCCCCCGGGTGTCGCTATCGCGGCCATTGGCCGAGCCGCCCCAAGGAGGTGGCCTGATGGGAGTCCAGGTCGCCGGGTTGAGTCATCCTGGGACGGTGCCAGTCGGGAGCCGCTGGCCGTGTTCGCGGAGCTGAGCAAGATCATGCTCGGCGACGGATCCTTGAATGAAACCCTGGGACGGATACCTGCACTTGTCCGCGAGACGGTCCCCGATACCGATGAGGTGTCAGTGACCTTGGTGGGCGTGTCAGATGGCTTGTGTAAGCGCGTGACCTCCACGCTGAACCGTGGATGCGGTTCGGAGGAGAGGACGCGTAATGGAGCAAGTGCTGGACAGTGGCGGGGTGGGACGGTCTCGCCGGGATGCTGATGAGCCGCGGTTGATCAGTGAGGAGCAGGCTGAGGCGTTGATCGCGCAGGCTCGCGAGCAGGGTGTTGAGCTGCTCGGTGAGCAGGGTTTGTTGCGGCAGATGACCAAGGCAGTGCTGGAGCGGGCGCTGGCCGAGGAGCTGACCGAGCATCTGGGCTATGAGCCGGGTGATCCGGCTGGGGTGGGGTCGGGGAACAGCCGCAACGGCTACACCCCTAAGAGGCTGGCGACCGAGGCCGGAACGGTCGATTTGGAGGTTCCTCGGGACCGCAATGGCACCCATCAGCCACGGATCGTCCGCAAGGGTCAGCGGCGGCTGGACGGCATCGACAAGATCGTGATCGGCCTCTACGCGCACGGCATGACCGTCCGCGACATCCAAGGCCACCTGGCCGACATCTATGACATCGAGGTGTCTGCGGACCTGATCTCCAAGATCACCGATGCGGTATTGGAGGAGGTCAAGGATTGCAGTCTCGGCCGTTGGAGCCGGTCTGGCCGGTGATCTTCCTCGACGCCATTGTCTGTAAGGTCCGCGACGGCGGCACCGTCAAAAACAAGGCCGCCCACCTGGCCGTCGGAGTCGACCTGGACGGCAAGAAGGAAGTACTCGGGATCTGGGTCGAACACACCGAAGGCGCCAGATTCTGGCTGCGGGTGATGAACGATTTGAAGGCCCGCGGCATCGAGGACGTGCTGATCGTTGTCTGTGATGGCCTCACCGGCCTGCCGGCCGCAGTCGAGACGGTGTGGCCTGAGGCCATCGTGCAAACCTCATCTGTTCACTATGGGGTGGCGGGAGGGTCCCGCTGGTCACTCGCGCCGTCTCGGTCAGGACCTGTGCAAACCGGTTGCCTTCGAGGTCCAGACGCAGACCTGTCCGGCCGGGATGGTGGCGGGCCTTGCATCAGCCAGCGGGAGCAGCGCCAGTTGAGCGCCGAGATGAGGTTCCGACGAGGCCGGCCTAACGCGGTGTGGCGTGGGCCAAAGGAGGCTTCACGGTGCCAGATCAAGATCAATCCAATCATCGTCAGCAGGAAGGCGATCGGCTGTTCGCCGACGTGGATTGGGGAGGGTCGTTCCACCAGCTCTGCGTGCTGAACACCACCGGCCAGGTGCTGATGCAGCAGCGGATCAACCACACCGTGGCTGGTCTGCAGGTGCTGGCTGCCCAGCTCGGGAAGCTCGGATCGGTGTTGATCGCGATCGAACGGGCCGAGGGGCTGCTGGTGGAGTTCTTGCAGACCCTGCCCAAGGTGACCGTCTACTGCGTGTCGCCGAAGATCTCTGCCCGAGCGCGGGAGCGGTATCGATTGTCGGCGTCGAAGTCGGACAGTTTCGATGCGTTCGTGCTGGCCGACACGTTGCGGCAGGAGCATTGGCGATGGCGGCCGCTGAGCCGCCCCTCACCGTTGGCTGCGGAACTGCAGGCGGTGTCGCGGGATCGGCAGCGGGTGCTGCACGCCAAGGTGGCGTGTGAATCGCGGCTGCGGGCGGTGTTGGAGACCTACCATCCGGCGCCGTTGCACCTGTTTTCTGAGCTGGATCGTGACATCAGTGTTGCGTTCATCAGAGGTGTCAGATCTTTTGTGTAAGGCAGTGGCGACCTATTGAGAGGAGACACCGCTGTGACTATGGCTATGAGCGAGGGCGAGCGGGCCGAACGGCGAGCCCGGCAGCGGGAGCTGGCTGATCGATTGAAGGCCTCCGGCCCGCTGGACCAGATCTTTGAGCAGATCGATGCCGGGGAGGTGCCGCTGGGCGGCGATGAGGGCTTGTTGAAGGGCATGTTGAAAGCGGCTCTGGAGCGTGGTTTGGAAGTCGAGCTGACCGATCATGTGGGCTATGAGCGCGGCGAGCCGGATGCGTCGCTGTTTCCGAACTCACACAACGGCACCACCGCAAAGACCGTTTCCAGCGAGATCGGCGACGTCGAGCTGGCGGTGCCGCGAGACCGCAACGGCACCTTCACCCCACAGCTGATACCGAAGGGAGCCCGGCGGCTCGGCGGCCTCGATGAGATGATCATCAGCCTGTATGCGGGCGGGATGACGCTGCGCGACATTCAGCACCATCTGGTCTCCACGATCGGCACCGAACTGTCTCATGAGACCATCTCCAAGATCACCGACCAGGTCGCCGAGGAGGTGCTGGTTTGGCAGCGGCGGCCCTTGGAGGCGTTGTATCCGGTGATCTATCTGGACGCTTTAGTGGTCAAGGTCAAAGACGCCGCTCACGTGCGCAACAAGGCCGCCCACATCGCCGTCGGGGTGGACATGGACGGCATCAAACACGTGCTCGGGATCTGGGTGCAAACATCGGAGGGCGCAAAGTTTTGGGCGGGGGTGCGCGCCCGAGCTGGCCAACCGCGGCGTCAAGGATGTGCTGATCGTCTGCTGCGACGGGCTCACCGGCTTCCCGGAGGCGATCGAGGCGACCTGGCCGCATTCGACAGTCCAAACCTGTGTGGTGCATCTGATCCGGGCGGCGATGCGGTTCGTCAACTGGCACGACCGCAAGACTGTCGCCGCGGCGCTGAAACGGATCTACCAAGCCGCCGACGCCGACGCGGCGCGGATCGAATTGGAGGCGTTCCAGGCCTCCGAGTTGGGCCGCAAGAACCCTCACACCGTCGCCACCTTCGCCAACGCCTGGGAATGCTTCACCCCGTTTTTGGCGTTCCCGCCGGCAGCGCCGAGTCGTCTACACCACGGATGAAATTGTCAACATCGTGCTCGGGTGTCGGGGTGCAGATGATCCGGTGATCGTTCGGTTGCTCGCATCGCGGGTTCCTCCACTGCTGGCCATCTCCGCCGGAGCGCAGGCGCGGTCAAGATGCAGCGCCCCACTGGACGAACGATCTTGACCGCGCCGAGCACCGGCACATCCTCACAGCCGGAGGAACCCCGCCCCACCGCGGATCACAGCATCAAACCGGTGCGCGCGTGCCGGGCGGCTTGGTCGGTTGCCACTGCGCGACGAACAGCTGATAGGCCCGCTCGGCCTGCTCGGCGATCTGTTTCTCTTCGTTGCGTTCTTTGCCTGTCGTTGTAGGCCGCACCCGGGATGCGATAGTTGCCGCGACGCAATGGTGCGCCGGCTGCCAGCTCGAGTTTGCGCCGCTTGTGGGTGACCAGGCTGGGTCGGGCGAAAGCGTAGTCCTGATCTTTGGTCACCAGATGCCACGCCAGAACGGTCATCTTGCGGGCGGTCGCGACCACGGCGGTCTGGAAGCCGCGGCGGGCCTTGATGCGCTGAAAGAACGCCCGCAACGGTCCCGGCGCCCGGCTCGCCGACCAGGCCGCCTCGACCAACACGTCGCGCACCTGCGCCCGGCCAGCCTTGCTGATCCGGCCGTGCACCGGCGCCGAGTTACCCGACTGACGCACCTTCGGGTTCAGCCCCACATAGGCCACGAGCCGGTCGGCTTCTGGGAAGCGATGGAAGTCGCCGACTGCGGCCACGATCGCCATGCCAGCGATCGCGTCCACCCCGGGGATAGTCATCAATCGAGCCACCACGGGATCGGACAAGGCCTCTACCGCCAGCTCTTTGTCCACCACCGCCAGCTCGGCGCCGTGAAAGTCCAGCTGCCGCAGCAGCGCGTGCACGCTGGACTGCTCATCGGCTGGCAGTGGCTGCATTGACAACCAGTGCCGGTCCGTCCTGCCGAACAGATGCGACACCGGTGGAGTCGGCGCGAGGTTGCGGGCCAAGATCGCATGGACCTGGTTCTTGATCCTGGTTCGTTGCCGGACCAGATGCGCGCGGCGGGTGACCTGCCGGCGTAACGCCCGGGTCCGATCGTCCGGCAGCCAGACCGGCGGCAGAAAGTCCGCGGCGAGCAGCTGCGCGAGGATTCGGGCATCGACCTTGTCGGTTTTGACCTTCGCCTCGGCAATCGCGCGAGTCTTCGACGGATTCGACACCACCACCCGACTCACAATCGGCGTCAACAGGTTCGCGATCGCATCACTGTTACCGGTGCCCTCCAACGCCACCTGATCATCGACGCGCAGACCGGCCGCCCACCGTCGCAACGCTTCCGGTGTGACACCTATCCGGCCCTCATCTCGCACCAAGCCGTCCTCCACCACCGCGAGCTGAGCGAACTCGCGATGCACATCCATTCCGATATAGCGCACCACTCCCACGACTCCCTTCTCCTTGATCAGCAAAGGGGAACCGCTGGAACGGAACGACACCTACGGATACGCGCTCCCAGCGCAGCCGGACCAGTCGCAGGGGCGGCCAACTACTAACACGGGCTCGCAGCCCACCGAATAAGAACGGCCTGCCCATACGTGTTCCCCGAAGGCCCCTGTTCCGGACGGTCACACCGTATGCCCGGCTCGAGACGCCGAGCCAGCAGAACAACACGCGGACCCTCACGGTATTTCATACCGGGTACCAACATGATCGAATCGATCAACTACCAGCTACGTAAGGTCAGCAAGACGCGCGGGCACTTCCCCACCGACGATGCGCTGATCAAGGTGCTCTACCTCGCCTGCCGCGAGATGGGTCGCACCACCCGAGCCGGCCAAGGCGGCCGCTCCAGCTACAACTAGAAAGCCGCTCTTAACCAGTTCGACCTCATGTTCCCCGGCCGCCTCGACCGGGCCTAACATCACACACAGGTCATGCGCTTACACAAAAACGCTGAGCCCCCCTGACGTGGCTACGCCGAACGTCGATGACGCGGCTGTCTCAGCCCTCTATGCGCGGGTGGCCGACGCCTTGGACGATCTCGTAATCAGATACCGCGACTGCATTCGTGTTCACCCATGACGCAGTGGTGCGCGCAGCGGTGGCGTGGACACTTCGAGTCGGCACGGCGACGTACCGGCACATCGATGTGGCGCACTGCTCGATCACCACAATTCATGCGTCCATTTCTGGCCTCAGGCTGGTTGCATTCAACGACACCAGCCACCTGCCGCCCGACCGCCAATGAGCCTCCAGGGTGGGGCAGCTGCGGGTTCAATCGGCGCGCGCAACCGACGGAACCGTTGCCTCAGCCTGATTCCCGGTTCTGGCAGAGAGCCGATCGTGATCGCGTAACTCGACCGCAGCACGAGCTGACGCGGCGGTGTGCGGCTCGTGGACGCGCAGGTGCTGCACTGCAGCACTCTGCGGAAGTGTGACGACACCCAATCGGCGGCGCGTGGCGACCGCCTTGCTGATGGACCGCAGGTCAGTTGCGTACGCAAACCCCGAACCCTCAAGGTTCGATGTTCCAGGCCGTAGTACACCTCGGAATCGCATCCCTTTCGAGGCCGCCAGCTGACCGTCGCGGCGCGAGTCACCGACGAGGAGGCAGCGGTCGGGCGGACGTCCGGACCAGTCGAGCACGGAATCCACCTGCGCGGCCTTGCCGCGCCCCGGTGACCACCCGTCGACAACTCTGAAGTGCTCTCCGAGGCGGTGACGGTCAGTCCACTCGCGGACCAGCTCCACTCGGGTCGAGCTGCAGATGCTGACCTCGATACCGGCGGAGTGCAGCTCGTCGAGGAACGCCCGCAGGTCCGGAAACGGTGCCGCGCCACCCATCAGCTCCGGCTTGGACAGTTCGAACCGGTGCGCGGCACGAGTGTGCGCTGGTCCGTCGGATGGGTCGATCTCTTGTAGCTGTGTCGCGAAGTCCGATCCCGTCGACGCCAGATACCGCGACCGGGCGTCGTCGATGCCGAGACCGAGCTCTTCATGAATCACCTCCACCGCAAGCTGGGTCAGCGCGCCCATCGAGTCGGCGATCGTGCCGTCAAAGTCCACGATCACCACGTCGACGTCGGCCCACTCGAGGTGGCTCGCACGCCACGAGCGGACAAGCCGCACAGCGATGATCCCCCAGCTCGACGCCGCAACCACCCCGAGTGCGACCGCCAACGCCGACGTAGCCACTGCGGCGCCGACCAGGCCCGCGGTGAGCAGGAGCAGCCGAAGGTCACGGCCACGTCCCGACGCCACCAGTCGCCCTTCATAGCGGTGCCGCAGATCGAGCGCAGCACGGCTCGTCGAATAACTGACGAGCAGGTGCCCGACGGTTGCGAGCACGCCGAGCACCCCGGCGGCGACCCCACCGCCGACCTCCGCCGCCAGGTACAGCCCGGCTGCGGAGAACAGCAACCCGTCCACGACCCGGTCGAGCATCGGGTCCAGAAACGCTCCGAACCGGCTCCCGCGGTGCGCGACCCGGGCGATCTCGCCATCGGCGCCGTCCAAGATGCTCGCCAACTGCACCGCCAGCGCAGCGACAAGCACCCAACCGGCCAAGATCGCTGCTGCCGCGCTCAACGCAACAACGGCGGCGAGCATAGTGACCGTGTCCGGACGCAAGCCTGGCGCGATCGACAACAGCAGCGGTGTGATCACCCGACACGACAGGACCCGGTTGACCTTGGCCACCGCCCCGTCACGTTCCTTGCCGCCAGCTGCGAGCAGCCACCGCGACGCCGTTCGCAGATCCTTGCGGGTGTCCACGTCCACCCAACGGACGCCGCTCACGTCACAGCGCTCCAGCCGACCCTGATCTGCGAGGCGATGCATCCCGGCCGACAACGACGTCTTACCCGCAGCAACCGCGTCACGCAAAACATTGAATATCCCCCCGGTGCACAAGAACGCGCCCATGTCGAATGCGTCGAACGAGGAGATTCCCTTGCCGATGTCTCGGACCAGCCGACCTTCGGTACGCACTCGTGTCACGTCGTCGAGATCGACACCACCGGCGGCGCCAACAGAGTAATCGACCGCAAGCACCGCACCATTCGACGGCAATTCAGAACCTAGCAGCGACCACAGGATCGACTGATCGAGCACGTGATCGGCCATGACCAGCAAGA
>Ga0126312_10003856_pt1 | contig 10125 bp, 7 predicted proteins | sample Plot104A_FD_92537 | JGI IMG/M metagenome (GOLD analysis project Ga0126312, IMG submission 92537) | Serpentine soil microbial communities from UC McLaughlin Reserve, CA, USA - Plot104A | ecosystem: Environmental > Terrestrial > Soil > Grasslands | place: USA: UC McLaughlin Reserve, Lake County...
CGGTGCTGGGCACAACCGTGGTCAAGGCGGCCACGGATGTTGCCGTCGGCGGGATGACGCTGCATCGGGAGACGGGCGATGGCCTCGCGGGCGACAGCGGCAACGCCTCAAAGACGTGGGCGAACGCGAAGATCACGATCGCGTCCAGCGCGACGAACGAGGTCGGAGCTCCGCACACGTTCACAGTGACGGTGTCGAGGAACACCGGCAGCGGGTACGTCCCCGCCCCCGGTGAGCACGTCGACTTCACGCTGGCGAATGCCAACGGCGCCGACTTCGCGCTGGACGCGGCGGCAAGCACGTGTGACAACGCCGGGCCGAACACGAACGCGTCAGGGCAGTGCACGATCGTCTTCACGTCGACCCCCCCGGGGAAGGTCACGGGCCATGCTTCCGTGACGCTCGCCGTCGATGGTCACTCGGTGACGATCAAGACGGACGGGACAGGCGACAACTCCGGCGACGCCCTGAAGACCTTCGTCGACTCGTACATCACGCTCTCGCCGCTCGAGGCGACGAACCCGACGGGAACGACTCACGTGTACACGGCGCATGTGTTCATCAACGCCGGCGGCGGTGCGGGGTACGTGGCAGCGCCGGACGGGACGCAGGTCGCGTTCACGCTGCTGCCCGGCTCCGTCGGGTCGTTCGTCGGGGCAACCACGTGCGTGACGGCAGCCGGTGCCTGCACGGTGACGACGACCTCCGGCGTCGCCGGCAACGACACGATGGGCGCAAGGACGACGGTGACGGTCGGCGGCGTCACGATGACCCGCACGACCGGGCAGCCGGCGCCGGGGCACGCGAACAGCCCGAATGCGATCAAGCATTGGGAGCTGCCGCCGCCTCCTCCGCCGCCTCCGCCGCCCCCGCCCCCGCCGCCGCCGGTGGCTCCGGTGACGCACCCCGCGATCACGATCGCCAAGGGCCCGGACCTGCAGACGATCCCGTCGGGTGGGACTGCGACCTGGACGATCACCGTCACGAACAGCGGTGACGTTGCGCTGACGAACGTCCGGGTGACGGATGCGGAGGCGCCGGGTTGCGCACGGACGCAGGCGGACCTCCCCGCGCTCGCCTCGATGGCGCCCGGCGCGTCGGTGAGCTACAGCTGCTCGCGGGCGAACGTGGGCGCCAACTTCACGAACGTGGCGGTTGCGACCGGGACGCCTTCTGGTGCCGCGGACGTCACGGATGACGACGACGCCCGCGTGCAGATCCTGCTGCCGGCGATCCAGGTGATGAAGACGCCGGACTCGCAGCAGATCATGCAGGGCGGCACGGCGACGTTCACGATCGCGGTGACGAACACGGGCCAGGTGACGCTGACGAACGTCCGCGTCACGGATGCGCAGGCTCCGGGCTGTGCCCGGACGCAGGCGGACCTGCCGGGGCTGGCGTCGCTGGCTTCGGGCGCCTTGGTCACGTATTCCTGCACACGCGCGAACGTGCAGGAGAGCTTCACCAACGTGGCTGTCGCGACGGGCACGCCTCCGTTCGGCAGCGACGTGACGGACGACGACGACGCCAACGTGGTGGTGCGGGTTCCGCATCCCGCGATCACGATCTTCAAGAGCCCGAAGCGGCAGGTGCTGAAGGTCGGCGGTACGGCGACGTTCAAGATCACGGTCACCAACAACGGTGACGTGACGCTTACGAACGTCACGGTCACGGACGCGTTGACGCCGGACTGCAACCGCTCGCTCGGCGCGCTCGAGCCCGGCCAGTCCATCACCTACACCTGCACGAGAAAGAACGTGAGGTCGGCGTTCGACAACGTCGCTGTCGCGACGGGGACGCCTCCGTCCGGTCCGAACGTGACCGCGACCGACACCGCTCCGGTTACGGTCAGGGCGCCGGCGACACCGCCGCCGCCGAAGAAGCACCCGCACAAGGTCGTCACCAAGAAGAAGCCGAAGGTGACCGGCTAGACGACGACGCAACGGTGGGGCGGCTCCGCGCCGCCCCACCATTCGCTCCTTTCCGGGGCTACGCTCAAACCTCCCCATGTCCGAACGCCGCGCAACAACTCTCGTGTCCAGGTCGTTCCTTGCGACCGTCGTCGCGGCGGCGCTGGCATTCCTGCTCCTCGTGCCGGCCGCGCGCAGCGACGACGCGCCGCTCGCATGGACGGCGCCGACCCCGGCCGATCTCACGAAGTTCTCTGTCGCGGTCGGAAAGCAGGTCACGATCAACCTCGCGGCAGAGACCGGCGTTGCGTTCGCCGCGGTTCACATCGAGCCGGTGCAGCAGCTTCCGCGCGGTGCGCACTTCAACTCTTCAGACGGCGGCGTCGCCAAGGCGAGCTTTCGGTGGACGCCCGCAAAGACGGGGACGTACACGATCGAATTCGCTGCCTCCAGCCTCGACCTGTTCGCTCCGAACCTGCGGTACGTGATCCAGGTCAAGGAGCGCTCTTACACCCTCTCGACGCCCGCGAAGGCGCACTGGGGGTTCGTGCTGGGGAAGACCGTCGTGCGAGCACAGCCGAGGCAGTCGGCGCGCGCGGTGACGACGCTCGCGACGAAGACGGGGGAGGGAACGCAGAACCTCGTGCTCGCTCTCGAGGGCCGCGACGTCAGCTCGACGGAGACGTGGTACCGCGTCCGGCTGGCGATCCTCCCGAACAACTCGACCGGCTGGGTTCCGAGCACCGCCCTGAGCAAGCTCACCCTCGTCACGACGCACCTCTACATCAATCGCAGCCTCAAGCGCGCGACCCTGAAGCGCCTCGGTCGCACGATCTTCCAGGCCCGGATCGGCGTCGGGCTTCCGTACTGGCCGACGCCGCGCGGCGAGTTCTACATCCGCAGCAAGTTCAAAGGCTTCGGCGATCCGTTCTACGGCCCCGTCGCCTTCGGGACGAGCGCTCGGTCGGCGGTGCTGACGGATTGGCCCGGCGGAGGCTTCATCGGCGTGCACGGCACGAGCTTGCCCCAGCTGATCCCCGGCGCCGTCTCGCACGGCTGCATTCGCATGGTGAACTCGACGATCCTCACGCTCGAGCGCTTGATGACGGTCGGCACGCCACTCACCGTTACTTAGCTCGCTTCGCTCGCTTTCGCCGGAAATGCTCCGCATTTCCGGCAACCGAAGACCGCAGGCGCGCCTTCGGCGCGCGTGCTTTGGGTGCCGCTCGCCCGGTGTGTGTATCCAAGGCAGGTTCGTGTGCAGCGGGGCAAGCCCCGCTGCCGTCGAGAGGTGTGCTCCGCGCCGTTCGGGTGCGGCTGCTCGCTGACCCGCGACGCTGCAGCACGCGGTGCTCAGGGCAGTTTGTGGCTCTGAGCCACTAGCGACGGTCGGCTGCTTCTTGTGCGTCGAATCGCTGAAGTGACCGTCCCCTAAATGGGGGACTGCCGCGTTCTGGACGAGGTGCGGCAAGGCGGCGATTGACCTTTCGAGGGATTACAACCGATAATGTGAAGCCGATCTCTCCCGTAGCGCGTCGCCCACTGTCCTCCGGGAGGTCACCCTGTTCCGCCGCCGCACGTCGCTTGTGCTTTTGCTTTTCCTTTCCTTGGTCGTGGTCGTGGCCGCGCCTGCACAAGGGCGCCGCGCCACGAGCTCGGCGTGCGGCACGAAGACGTATTCCTACGCGGGCCTCGAGAGCGGCCGCCGCGCCTACGGCGTCGCCACGACGCTGTCGCCGCTCTCGACGCCCGGCGTTGTCGACGGGCACGTCGGCGGCTGGGTCGGCGTCGGCGGGACGGCCGCGGGGCCGGGCGGCGTGGCGGAGTGGCTTCAGGTCGGGCTCCTCGCGTTCGCGAAGGACACGGCGAGCCGCGTGTACTACGAGTTCACCCTGCCCGGCAAGGAGCCGCGCTACGTGGAGCTCGATTCGAACGTCGAGCCGGGCGAGCGGCATCAGCTTGCAGTACTGGAAATGTCGAGCCGGAAGTCCTGGTGGCGCGCGTGGGTCGACGGTCGGCCGGTAAGCCCGCCGATCCATCTTCCGCGGAGCCACGGGACCTGGCGCCCGCAGGCTGTCGCCGAGAGCTGGAACGGGAACACGGGCGCCTGCAACCGCTTCGCGTACAGCTTCTCCAACGTCAGGCTCGCACACAGAAGCGGCGGCGCGTGGCAGCCGCTGCAGAGCCGCTCGCTCTACCAGGACAGCGGCTACCGCGTCGTCCAGACCTCACGCGTCCCAAGCACGTTCGTCGCCGCAAGCCGCTAAGGCACGCGGGCCGAAGGCGCGCCTGCGGTCTACCGTCGCCGAAAAGGCGAAGCACTTTCAGCGAAAGCGAGCCGCGCGTCAGCGCGGCGATGCGCTGCGCCGCGCGTGGAACCTGCCGATCGCCGCGGCCAGCACGAGCGCGAGAGCGAGTCCCGCGGCGACGATCGCTCGCAGCGGCGGCGTCGTCGCCGCCGTCGGCGCCGCGGAGACCGAGATCCCGCCGCTCGCGCCGCGGCCCTGGAGGGACCGGGTGGGGGAACTCGGCGCAGCCGTCGGCGACTCGGCGGCGGAGCCCGTCTCGGCGCTCGCGCCCGCCGCCGGGCCGCCGGGCCCATTGCCGCCGCCGCGCCGAAGGCTCCGGATCTCCTCGAGAAGAGCGCGCCGGATGTCCTCCTCCGCTGTCGTGTACGTCCGGATGTCCTCCGGCAGGTTGCGCAGCGACGAGCGGTAGCAGCCCACCTTGTGCCGGCGATCGATTCCGCCGTTTGCCCAATCGGCAACGACGGCGCGCCAGCACGGGTTCTGCCCGGCCGCCTGCGCCTCAGTAGGCGACGCGGCCACGGCGGCCGCGAGCGCCAAACCGGCCATCAGCGAGCTGACGGCCGCACCCCCCAAACGTCTCTCCATCCGGAGACCCTTCCCAGCTTTTGAACGATGCAACTACGACTTGAGACGAACTTTGCCAGCCGCCGGCTGTTTCGCCGCGTGCGCGGCGGTTGATTTACGTCCTCTTGACGTTGAACGGACGCGACGCGCGACCGACGTTCCCTGCGGCGTCTCGAACGGTCACTGCCGCCACGTAGTGGCCGGGCGCCAGCGCCGGAAGGCGGACGGCGACGGCCCCGGCGCGGAGCGAGCGGTTGATCCTGCGCACATTTCGGCCGCGTTTGACCGTCACAGTCGCCCTGCCCGACTCGGACAACGTGAATCGGAGCATGCCGCCCGAGACGCGCAGCCGCGAGAGCTTCGGCGGCTTCCGGTCGCGGGCGGCATCGTCGTTGACGATCGTCGCGGTCGCCTCTGCGCGACCGAGCGTTGCGTTCGCCGGCGACGACAGGCGGAGGAGGAACGTCTCGTCGGCCTCGACGACCTTGTCTCCGAGCACCTGGACCGTGGCCGTCTTCGAGCGCTCGCCGGATGCGAAGGTGACGGTGCCGCTCGCCGCGACGTAGTCGGAGCCCGCGGTCGCGGTGCCGTTGACTGTCGTATACGACACGGTTGACTGCGCGGTGCTCGTTCCGGTCAATGTGATCGTGAAGGTGACGGGAGTGCGGCCACCCGCTCCCTCACGCACCGAGGCGTCCTCGACTGCCACCGCGGGCGCCGCGGGAGCCGGGCCCGCTGCCGCGCGGTACGCCGCCAGGGCGTCGATCCTGCCGTAGCCGTAGACGTTGTTCGGTACCGCGTTCGCCGCTTCGCCGCCGCACGACTGCGCGCTCGTCTGCGGGACGGCCGTCTGCTCCAGCAGGCGCTCGGTCTCGTCGACGTTACGGCGGAGGTTCGGCAGCGCTGACCAGAGCAGCGCGACGGCACCGCCGACGTGCGGCGACGCCATCGACGTGCCGTTGAGGACGGCGTAGCCGGTTCGCGTGCTCGAACGGATGCCGACCCCCGGTGCGACGAGGTCAGGTTTGAGCCGGCCGCTTCCATCGGCAGTGACCGGACCGCGACTGCTGAACGAGGCGATCGCGTCGCTGATGTTGGTTGCGCCAACGCTCACGGACGAGTCGTAGTGCGCCGGCGGCCACATCACTGACGAGCACCCCGGTCCCTCGTTGCCTGCGGACACGGCCATGAAGATTCCCGCGGCCCGCATGTTGTCGACGGCGACGCGCAGCGAATCCTGCGAGCACTGCTCGACAGGCGGGCACGCGTAGGAGTTGCCGACGACGTCCGGCCGGCGTGCGGGATCCGGATTGCGTCCTTGCAGATCCGTCGGCGCGAGGAAGAACTGCAGACACTCGATGTAGGTGCTCGGGCGGCCGATCCCGCTGTCCATGTTGCGGCACGAGATCCACTTCGCTCCCGGTGCGACGCCGATCTGGTTGCCGGCCCCGTCGTCGCCGATCACAGTTCCCATCGTGTGCGATCCATGGGAGTTGCCGGTGTCGTCGTCGCACGGCGCCTGCGTGCTGAAGCCGCACGGGTTCGTCCCATTTCCGTCGATGTCGGCGTGGATCGCGTCCCACCAGTTGTAGTCGTGCGTGGCCGACGTGCCATTCGTCCCCCGGTAGTGCGGTCGGAGTGCCGCGTGCTGCCACATCACGCCGCTGTCGGCGTTCGCGTAGACGATCCCCTGGCCGGTGATGCCCATGTTCCAGAGTGCCGGTGCCCCGATGCGGTCGATGTTCCATTCAACGGCCGTCGCGCGAGCGTGCTGCGCGCGCCCACGAGTGCCGAGCGCTCCTGGGAAGGCACGGTCGCTCTCGATCCTTGCGACTCCGGCGACGCGCGCCAGAGCGTCGACGACGGGTCGCGTACCCGACACTGCGAGCGCGTTCACGACCCAGTACGCGCGGTAGGGGACTCCGAGCCGGTTCAGCGTCTCCTGGACCGGCGTTTGGGTCGAGCTTGCGGTGTTCCGAAGCTCCCGAACGATCGCTTCGCCGTCTGTCGGATCGAGCGCACGCGTATCGGCCTGCCGTTCGAGCACGACGACGAAGCGCCCGGTCGACCCATGCGCCGTGTCAGCGAGGACGGCAGGATCGATCGTCACCGCGGCACGCCCCGGAGCCCCGCTCCCTGCCGCGAGGAGCGTGGCTGCGGCCACCGCAACGAGGGCGAGCTTGCTCAGGCCGTGACTTGTAGCGGACCGGGAAGCGCTCTCAGGCAAATTCCGGACGAACAGCACGGAACAGCGGGCGAGGGGCCGCGCTGCGGCGGCCCCTCGCTGCCAGAGCCGCTCCGCTACGTCGAGGCGATCCCTTCCATTCCGGGCGGGAGGCCGGTGACGGTTCCGAGCGGCGTGAGCGTGCCGTTTGCGTTGACCTGGTACTCGCCGATCGTTCCGCTGCCGGTCTGGCCGTACAGGAATGCCGTCCCCGACGGCGACGTGAGGTCGATCGGTCCCGGCGCCGTCGCGGCGACGACCCCGGTGGCGCCGACCAGCGCGGGCTGTCCATCGGCCGCGATCGTGTAGGCGCTGATCGTGTTGCTGGCCGTGTTCGAGACGTAGTAGTACTCGCCGACCCGGAGGATCCAGCAGAGTGCCATCTGGCCGTCCGGTTGCGACTTCGGATCGGACACCGTGCCGTCCGGATTGACGACGTACGTCGTCAGCGCGCTTGCGCCCGCCTCGCCCATCGCCAGACGTCCGGTCGGCGTGAAGGTGAACGCGAACGGGACCGGCGTCGCCGACACGTTCTGCGTCGGAGCGGCCGACAGCCGCCCGTTTGGCCCGATGTCGAAGACGTCGATCATGCTGCCGCTCGCCTTGGTCGTGACGATGAGCTGGCGCCCGTCGGGCGTGAAGCCGACCTGGCCGGGCGACATCAGGAAATTGGGCGGATCCGTGTTCGCGAGCCCGAGTGAACGTGCCGAGTCCGGAATTGGCTTGAGCTGATGCCCCGCGATCCGGAAGCCCTGGACGATGCCGGTCCCACCCGCGTTGAGGACGTAGACGATCCGATCGTGGATGGCGATGCTCGCCGGGAACTCGCCGCCCGAGGCGACGACGTCCTCGAGCTCGAGCCGGTCGCCGTGCACGCTGAACGTCGAGACGGAATCGCTGCCGGCGTTGACCGCCAACAGGAGCTCGTTCTCCGCCTCGTAAACGAGCGAGCCCTGCGACGCGAGCGTGTCCGACTCGGTTCCCGGCAGGGCGTGCGCGCCGTTCCCGCCGGTGGCGTAGGTGCCGGCGGGGGTCAATTGGCCAGTGCCGCCGACGGTGTAGACGAGGATGCGGTTGCCGGCGGGCTCGTTCGTCTGCACGAACACGAGGCGGTCTGCGCTCTGCCGGCCGCCGGCGGCGGCGGCGGCACCGTGCGCGGCCAACAGCGCTGTCACGAGGGCCATGAGGACCATGGCGAACCACGGTCGTTGCGTCATCGTTCCTCCTTGGTGTCGAAAGACAGATCTGTCCGACCGGTCGAACACGAGAAGGATTCCCGCGTGGACGCGTGCGAAGCCGCGCCGCAGCCGAATTACGAATTCCGTAAGGAGTCGCCGACGCCGAAGCGTTGGATCTGCCGAGAGCGATCGTTGCCGCGGCCGCCCCGGGCTGTCACGCTGGCGATGTGATCGTCTCGCTCCACGTCGCGACGGGCGCCGCCGTCGGCGCGGTCGCCGGCTCGCGCGGACGCGCCCTCCTGCTCGGCGTGCCAGCCCATCTCCTGGGCGACCGCGTCCCGCATCAGGATATCGCGAGCAGGCGCTTCGAGATTGCGAGCGGGATCGTTTGCCTAGGCTTGCTCGCGGCGCGCCGCGGGCCGTTGGACCCCACCACGCTCGGTGCAGCTGCCGCCGCGGCGCCCGACCTGGAGCACGTGTTCCCGCCGCTTCGTCTACGTGGGAGAAAGGTCTTTCACGGCAGGCGCGGCTGGCACCGTTCGGGCGCGTTCCCAGCGAACGTCCAGCTCCTGGTGGCCGGGGCGATCGTCGGTGCACTCCTCGGCAAGCGCGCCGCCTGACCGAAGCTTTCGGCCGAACGGCCGAACTGCGTTACGGAAGGCGTCCGACGCTGCCGGCAGCAGCCCGCAGCAGCGCCACGACCGCCCGGCCCCGGTGCGTCGCGAGCTTCGGAGGCGCAGGCGACTTTCCGTCCGCGAGCGCGGCGAGATACGCGAGTGCCTTCCGGCGCTCGTCGGGGTTCGAGCGGTACCAGGCGTCCCATGAAGCCTGCGCGAGCCGCATTTCCTTGAGCGCCTCGTCGCGGATCGCGGGGAGCCGCTTGTCGAGCTCCAGCCGCCGGTCGCCGGGAGGCGGCGGAGGCGGCGGAGGCGGTGCGCTGCCGCCGACCTTGAGCGGACCTGTCGTCGCGACCACGGTCCTGGAGGCGTCGCGCGGGTCCCTTGAGCCCCATTCCATCCAGTCCTGGCCGGCGGTGTCGCCCCAGCCGACGTATCGCGAGCCGCCGGTCAGGATCATCTCGCAGACGTCACCGGGCCGCAGCTGCGGTCCCCGCCATGCGAGCAGGCCCTCGCGCGTGAAGACTCCCTTGCGCTGCACCGCCTGCTCGAACGGCTCGCGCTGGGCCGACGGCCGGTAGCCGAACACGAGCCCGGCGTCGCTGACGCCGCCGACGTAGACCGCGAGCGCACGGTACCCCGGCCCTTCGCTTGTCCCCTGAAGCGACCAGTTGCCGTCGTCGGTGATGCGTGGACGGCGCTGGTCGTCGAGCGCGCCGACGAGCCCGCCGTTGTAGAGCGAGACGCTCACGATGCCGCCGGATCCGCGTCGGCGGTCCACGTCATCGCGGCGCTCGCCCGGTCCTCTCGGCCAGGGCCGGGCCATTCGGCAAGCGGACGCGCGAGCTCGCCTCCCTCGAGAAGAAGCTCGCGCACCAGCGCGGCGACGAGGTCGGGTTGCGTGTAATGCACCGCGTGCGGCTCGCCGGGGACGACGACGAGCTGGGCGTGGGAGAGCAGGGTGACGACCCGCTCGGCCCATTCCGCGCTCACAAATGGGTCGTGCTCGCCGCACACGACGGCTGTGCGCTGCTCGATCATGGGCAACCGGTCCTCGATCCTATCCGCGAGCGCCGACCTTGTCGTCGCCAGCAGCGCGCGCGCCCCCATAACCGCTCCGTCGTGCGCCGTGGACGCGAGCAGCGTAAGCGGCTCGCGCCTCGAGTCCCGCAGGCCGCGGAGCAGCTGGCGGCGCGCCGAGCGCTGCGACGGATCCACCGTCGGCCCGATCAGCGCCAGCGGCCCGACGCGCTCCGGGACGCGTACCGCGAGCTCGGTGACGACCTGGCAGCCCATCGAGTTCGCGACGAACGCCGGGCGCTC
>Ga0126312_10003857_pt1 | contig 10124 bp, 11 predicted proteins | sample Plot104A_FD_92537 | JGI IMG/M metagenome (GOLD analysis project Ga0126312, IMG submission 92537) | Serpentine soil microbial communities from UC McLaughlin Reserve, CA, USA - Plot104A | ecosystem: Environmental > Terrestrial > Soil > Grasslands | place: USA: UC McLaughlin Reserve, Lake County...
CGGTGACGCTCGGCAAGCTCGTGGAGGTATTCCGTGCGAACGGGATCACCCTCGACATCAACCGCGCCGAATGCCCGAAATCCACGTCGGACGCGACACGCGAGGACGCGACGAACTTCGGCCCGTCCGGCCTCCACAAACGCGCTGACGTCGCACGGAGAGAGGGCGACGTGCTGTGCACCCTCGAGAGCAAGAGCGTCGGCCCGAACGTCAGCGTCGTGAGGTACCCCGGCGACCAGGAGACGTATCTGCGAGCACTCAACGTCGACTGCTCGCTGTACCCCTCGGACGCTGCGAGCGAGCATCGCCAGGTCGCGCGAGTGAAGGGTGCGCTTGCGGCGGTCGTCCGGGCAACGCCGGGAGCAAGGTGATCCGCGGGGCGGCGTCGGGGCGGGCTGGTGATCGGGCCGTAGGCGTCGGCCGCGTCGCTACCGCGCCGTCCAGCCGAGGTCGAGGATTACGGGCGCGCCGGTGAACGCGCGGCCGGTGGGGCCGAGCAGGAACGCGACCACGTCGGCGACCTCCGACGGCTCGAGCAGCCGCTTCACGGCCTGGCGCTCGAGGATGACGTCCTCGAGCACGCGCTCCTCGGGCAGGCCGTGCGCCCGCGCCTGGTCGGCGATCTGCGCCTCGACGAGCGGCGTGCGCACGTACGCCGGGCAGACGGCGCTGGCGGAGATGCCGACCTCGGCCCCCTCCAGCGCGACCGTCTTCACGAGGCCGAGGACGCCGTGCTTCGCCGAGACGTAGCCCGCCTTGAACGGCGACGCGGTGAGCCCGTGCGCCGAGGCGAGGACGCAGAAGCGGCCGTCGCCGGAGGCGGCGAGGGCGCCCCACGCGTACTTGGCGAGCAGGAACGGCGAGGTGAGCATCAGCGCGAGCAGCGCGTCCCAGCGGTCCTCGGAGAACGCGGCGATCGGCGCCACGTGCTGGAACCCGGCGACGGGCACGACCGCGTCCAGCCGCCCGAACCGCTCGAGCGCCGCCTCGACGACCGCCCGGTTCCCGTCGCGCGTCGTGAGGTCGGCGTCCTCCACGTCCACGCCGTGCACCGCCCACCCGTCGCGCTCGAGCCGCTCGACGATCGCGGCGCCGATCCCGCCGCGCGCGCCGGTCACGAGCGCCGCCTTCATTCCTCGAACAGGGTCGAGATCGACTCGCGCCGGTCGATCCGCCGGATCGCCTCCGCGAAGAGCGGCGCCACCGTGACCGTCCGCACCTTCGCGGGCGGTGGATCCGGCCTCGCCTCGATCGTGTCCGCGCAGTAGATCGTCTCGATCGCGCATGCGTCGAGCCGGTCGCGCCCGCCCGAGAAGACGCCGTGCGTCACAGCCGCGACAATGCGTCCGGCGCCGCGCTCCCTGAGGATGCGCGCGGCGTCGATCAGGGTGCCGCCGGTGAAGACGATGTCGTCGACGATCAACGCGTCGCGTCCCTCGACGTCGCCGACCAGCTCGAGCAGCTCCGCGCGCTCGTCGTGCTCGGCCCGCTCCTTGTCGGCGATCGCGATCGGCGCGTCGAGGCGGCGCGCGAACCGGCGCGCGCGCTTGGCCGATCCCGCATCGGGCGCGACCACGACGGGCGACTCGAGCCCCTCGCGCCGCACAGCCTCCACGAGGTACGGCATCGCGTACAGGTCATCGACCGGCACGCGGAAGAAGCCCTGGATCTGCGGCGCGTGGAGGTCCATCGTGACGACCCGGTCGACCCCCGCGGCCTCGATCGCGTCAGCGCACACGCGCGCGCGGATCGACACCCGAGGCTCGTCCTTGCGGTCACCCTTGCCGTAGCCGAAGTACGGCACGACGGCGGTCACGGACGCCGCGCTCGCGCGCTTGAGCGCGTCGATCCAGAACAGCAGCTCGACGAGGTTGTCGTTCGTGGGGTAGGACGTCGACTGCACGACGTAGGCGTTGCGGCCGCGCACGTTCTCGAGCGCGCGCACGAACAGCGTCCCCTCGGAGAAGTGCATCGTCTCGCCGCGCGCGGGCTCGATCCCGAGGTCGCCGCAGATCGCGGCGGTCAGCGCAGGGCTCGCCGAACCGGCGAAGACGAGCGGCCGTTCCTCGTCCGGCTCGTTGCGGCGGCGGCCGAGCCTCACGTCACCTGTAGTACCGGAAGAGCACCTCGGCCACGCACGCCGGCTTGTCGCCGCCCTCGCGCTCGACCGTCGCGGTCAGCGTCGCCTGCGTCCCCCACTCCGCCTCGTCGACCGCCGCCGCCTCGAAGGTGGCGCGCACGCGGGAGCCGACCGGCACCGGCGCCGGGAAGCGGACGCGGTTCAGGCCGTAGTTGATCGCCATCGCGTCGCCCTGCGGCGGGATCGCCTCGTACGACGCCGCCGGGAGGAGCGAGAGCGTGAGGTACCCGTGCGCGATCGTCGTCCCGAACGGACCGGCAGCCGCACGCGCGGGATCGACGTGGATCCACTGGTGGTCGCCCGTCGCCCCGGCGAACGCGTCGATCGTCTCCTGAGAGATCTCGACCCAGCTCGACGGCCCGAAGCGGTCGCCGGGCTTCACGCGAGCTGCCCCCAGCGCACGACCGACGCGGCCCACGTGTAGCCGGTGCCGGCCGAGAGGAGCAGGACGAGGTCGCCGTCGGCAAGGCGCCCGCCGCGCGCCGCGCGATCGAGGCCGAGGAGCGGGTCGACGCCGCTCATATGACCGGTGTCGTCGAGGTACACCGCCTGATCCTCTCGCAACCCGAGCTCGTGAAGCAGGGAGAGGAACATCGAGCGCTTCGTGTGCAACGGGCAGACGAACGCGACGTCGGCGAGCGTCGCGCCGGATCGCTCGACCGCTCCGCGCGCCGCGGCGACGAAGTTCGGCAGCGAGACCTCGTCGAGCCCGCCCTTCATCGAGGCGGGGTCGGCGACGTCGAGGTAGCGGTAGCCGCCGTTCGGCGAGACGGAGCCGCCCGACGGCACCTTCACCTGCAGCGCGTACGAGCCGTCGGTGATCGCGTGCGCGCCCAGGATCTCGTTGCGGTCGGCGTCGCCGACGACGAGGCCTGCGGCGGCGCCGTCGCCGAAGTTGAACATGAAGCGCGAGCGCTCGTTCGCGTAGTCGAGGAGATACGACTCGCGGCACGCGGCGACCATCAGCACGTTGCGCAGGTCGGGCTCGGCGCGGAGCATGTTGCGCGCGACGCGCAGCGCGATCGAGGTGCCGTGCGAGACGTTGTCGTACTCGATCGCGAACGCATTCGTCGCCCCGAGCCGGTGGGCGATCCACGGCGCCGCCTGCCACACCGAGTAGTCCTTCCACATCGAGCCGAAGTACATGACGACGTCGATCTCCTCCGGGGCGACCTCGGCCTCCGCGAGCAGCCGCTCGGCCGCCTTCACGGCGAGGTCGCTCGCGTGCTCGTCGACCGCGGCGATGTGCTTTCCGCGCAGCCCGAACTTCTCGACGACGACCGCCGCGGGAATTCCCGAGCGCTCCGCGACGTCGGCCGCGGTCATCCACCGCTCCGGGAGGTACGAAGCGGTCGCCGCCAATCCAACGCGTCTCAACCTTTGGCCTCGAGGACGCAGCGGATGATGCGCTGCAGCTCGGCCCACACCGGCTCGGGTAGCGCGTCGCGGCCACGCCACAGGATCCAGCGCATGCCGAGCATCTCGCCGAGGCCCATCAGCGCCCACGCTGTCACCTCGGGGTCGATGTCGCCGACCTCGCCGTCCTTTACCGCCTGTGCGAGCGCCTCCACGTAGCCGTGCGACAGGCGCTCGTAGTGGTACTCGAGCATTTCGGGCGACACGAACTCGGCCTGCCGGATGATCCGGTACAGCGCGGGGTGCTCGGCGGTGAAGCGGAAGTACGCGTCGAAGCCGAGGAGCTCGGACTCGAGCCGCGTCTTCCCCACCTGCGAGCCCTCCTTCATCGCGTGGCGGACGCGCCGGTTGAGATCGCGCACCAGCTCGTCGAACACCGCCTTCTTCGAGTCGAAGTAGAGGTAGAACGTCCCCTGCGCGACGCCCGCCGCCTCGGTCACCTTCACGATCGACGCCTCGTGGTACCCGAGCTCGCCGAAGACGCGCTCGGCGGCGTCGAGCACGCGCCGGCGCGTGTCGAGCCCGCGGCGCGAGAGTGGCCGGCCCTCGACGTTCGTCAGCACCGTGTCGCTCACGCCGGCACCTGCGCCCTCAGCTCCGACTTCTGGATCTTGCCCATCGAGTTCCGCGGCAGCTCGTTGACGACGTGGAACGACTTCGGAACCTTGAACCGGGCAAGTCTGTCGGCGCAGAACGCGCGCAGCGCGTCCTCGGTCGCCTCGTCCGTCAGCACGACGAATGCCGCGCAGACCTCGCCCCACCGCTCGTCGGGAACACCGACGACCGCGGCGTCGGCGACGGCGGGGTGCTCGTGCAGCACCGCCTCGACCTCCGCCGGGTACACGTTCTCGCCGCCCGAGATGACGAGCTCCTTCAGCCGGCCCCTGACGCGGTAGTAGCCCTCCGGGTCGCGCTCGACGAGGTCGCCGGTGTGCAGCCAGCCGTCGCGGATCGTCTCGGCGGTGGCGTCGGGGTTGCGCCAGTACCCGGGGAAGACGTTCGGGCCGCGCACGAGCAGCTCCCCCGCGCCCGAGACGTCGCACTCGACGTACGGATACGGCTTGCCCGCGAAGCCGGCCTTGCGCCGCGCGTCCTCGGGCGGGAGGCAGAGAACGTTCGGCGCCGCCTCGGTGAGGCCGTAACCCTGGACGATGTCGACGCCGCGCTCCGCCCAGACGTCGAGCAGCGCCTCGGGCATCGGCGCTCCGCCGACGACGGCGAGCCGCAGCGACGCGAGGTCGGCATGGGCGAAGCTCGGCTCCTGCGCCATGAACAGGTAGTTCGCCGGCACGCCCATGGTCGTCGTGACCCGCTTCTCCTCGATCAGGTCGAGCGCGCGCCGCGCGTCGAAGCCGCGCTCGAGCACGACCGTCGCGCCCTTCCACCACGCGAGCAGCGCCTGCACGTTCCAGCCGCCGCAGTGGAACTGCGGCAGCACCTGGAGCACGACGTCGTCGCCGCGGATCCCGGTCGCGAGGTCGAACGACAGATTCGTCCAGAAGCAGTTCGCGTGCGTGAGCAGCGCCCCCTTCGGCGTCCCGGTCGTGCCCGAGGTGTAGATCAGCAGCAGCCCGTCCTCGTCGCGGGGGCCGAGCTGCGCTTGTGACACGGTGTCACAAGAGAGGCTCGGAGCGGGATCGATCCTCGCCTGCGCGAGCGCCGCCTCGCCCAGCTCCCGGTGCTCCTCCTCGACGAGGAAGAACGACGGCTCCGCGTCGTCGAGCTGGTAGGCGATCTCGGTAGGCGAGAGCCGCCACGAGATCGGATGCAGGATCGCGCCGGCCTTCGCGCAGGCGAAGAAGAGGGCGACGTGCTCGCCGCTCGAGCCCGTCAGCGTCGACACGCGCCCGCCGCGCGGGAGCCCCGCCGCGAGCGCGTCGGAACGCTCGTCGAGCTCGCGGTACGTCCAGCGGCGCCCGCGCTCGTCGATCGCCACGCGGTCCGGCGTCGTGCGCGCGCGGTCGCGCAGCATCCGGTCGATCGTGTGCAGGTTCACGCGAGGAACTCCCGCAACTGGCTCGCGAACCACTCCGGCTCCTGCCACATCGCCAGGTGGCCGCGGTCGGGGAACGTCTCGAGGCGCGCGTTCGGGATCCGCTGCGCGAGCAGCTCGCCGTTCCGCGGGTCGACGATCGCGTCGGCGCCGCCGTGCAGGACGAGCGTCGGCGCGCCGATCTCCTCGATCGGCCGTGAGGTGTGCTGGAAGCCCGCGCCCGCCGCGGCCTGCGCGGCCCACGCCTCGAGCGGCGGGGCGTGGTCGAGCCGGTAGCGATAGACCTCGTCCACGAGCTCCGGCCGCTCGCGCACGGCGTGGTCGCCGAGCGAGTTCTCGACCAGCAGCCGCAGGCCCTCCTCGCGCGGCAGCTGCGGGAAGCGGGTCAACCCGTCCAGCCCGCGCTCGGGCATCGGCAACGCGCCCTCGCCTGCGGCAACCGCGGTCGACAGGAGCACGAGCTTGTCCACGCGCTCCGGCCGCGTGACCGCGAGCTCCTGCGCGACGTAGCCGCCGAGGCTCACGCCGACGACGTGCGCGCGCTCCGCCCCGACCGCGTCGAGTACGGCAACCGCGTCCTCGGCCATCTGCGGCACGCTGTACGGCCCCGGCGGCGCGTCGCTCTCCCCGACGCCGCGGTTGTCGAAGAGGACGATCCGGAACTCGTCGGCGAGGAGGAGCGGCCCCGGTCCCCAGCCGGCTCGATCGTAGGCGAGCCCGTGGATGAAGAGTACGACGTCTCCCGCCTCGCCGGCGGCCTCGTACGCGAGCCGCACGTCGCCGCTCCGCGCGCGCGAGGGCGGAAGTAGCGTGCTCATGCGCCCTCCTCCGTGGTCTGCACCGGCGCGGTCACCTCGGCGCGCTCGGCCCGAAGCGAGCTCTCGAGCTGGCGCATGCTGGTCGGCCGCCGACCGCGCGTCGCGAGGCCGGTGATCCCGCCGGGCGCGAAGAACACGATCAGGATGAACAGCGTCCCGAGCAGGAACAACGGTTCCGAGAGCGGGACTCGGAGAACCTCCGGCAGGCCCTGCACGGTCGAGGAGTCGCCGACCGCGCCCAGGCGGTTGTTGAGATACGTGTAGAGCACGCCGCCGAGCATCGCGCCCCATTTCGTCCCCGCGCCGCCGAGCACGACCATGATCAGCAGCGTGAGGGTGAAGTCGGCGCTCGTGACGTGCGGCGTCGGCCCGGTCTGCAGCAGCAGGTAAACGACGCCGCCGGCGGTCGCGAGAAACGACGAGAGGACGAACGCCATCAGCTTGTACCGGTGCGGGTGCAGCCCCAGCACCTCGACGCGCTGCTCGTTCTCGCGGATCGCCTGCCAGATTCGCCCGGGCGACGACTCGACCGCCCAGCGGACGATCAGGAAGACGGCGACGGCGTAGACGAGCGCGAGCCAGTACAGGTTCTTCGTGTTCAGGACGCCTACGAACGCGTCCGGCAGCGCCGCGTAGTCGGTCCCGAACGCTTCCTCGCCGCCCGTCCACCCACGCGGGTTCTTGATCACGAGCACGGCGCCCACCTGCGCGACCGCGAGCGTCACCATCGCGAATGCGATCCCGCCGACGCGCAGCGAGACGGCGCCGATCAGCGTCGGCAGCACGAGCCCCAGCGCCGCCACGAAGAGCAGCGACGGTCCGAATCCCCAGTGCCACTTCGTGAGCGCGATCGCGGTGAAGTAGACGCCGACCGCGAAGTAGAACGCGTGTCCGAACGAGAGCAGGCCCGTGTACCCGAAGAGGAGGTCGTAGGTCAGCGCGACGCCCCCGAACAAAAGGCACAGCGCGAGCAACTGCAGCGTCCCGGGGCTGTTGAGCGGGCCGTTGAAGAGCCTCGGGATGTCGGCCGAGATCTTCGGCACGAAGGCCAGCAGCACGACGAGCGACGCCGGCAGCACGATCTCCCACGTCCGGCGGCTCACGTCGCGACCGCTCCCGCGAGCCCGCGCGGCCGTACGAGCAGGACGACCCCGAGCAGCAGGATCACGACGATCTCGCCCATGCCGGTCGACCCGTAGTAGTTCGCGTACTGCTGCGAGAGCCCCACGACGACGGACGCGACGGCGGAGCCGCCGAGCGAGCCGAGGCCGCCGATGACGACGACGATGAACGCGAAGATGAGGAGGCTCGTCCCGCGCTCCGGGGTGACCGAGCCGAAGTACACGTTGGAGAGCGCGCCCGCGAGCGCCGCGGCGACGCCGCCGATCGCGAACACGAGCGTGAACGCTTTCCGGACGTCGATCCCGAGCGCCTGCACCATCGAGCGGTTCTCGACGCCGGCACGGATGATCAGCCCATAGCGCGTGCGGCGCAGGAACAGCTGGAGCAGGACGAAGACGACGGCGGCGGTCGCGATCTCGAGCCAGCGGTCGTTGGGCACCTTCGCGCCGAGGACGTCCGTCGTCTCGTTCAGCCACGGCGGCGTCACGAATGCCCGCTGGTCGGCGCCCCAGATCGCCTGCACGAGCGCCGTGCCGGCGATCGCGAGGCCCACCGTCACGAGCACCTGCTCGATGTGCCGCTGGTAGAGCGGCCGGATGAGGACGAGCTCGACCACCCCGGCGACGAGCGCGCCGAGAGCGATCCCGAACGCGGCGCCGATCATATAACGGAGCCAGATCGAGCCGATCCCCGTCAGGTGCAGCTCCATCCACCAGGTGCCGTACGCGCCGACGGTGAGGAAGAACCCGTGCGCGAAGTTGAGCACGCCCATCAGGCCGTAGATCAGCGACAGGCCGGACGCGATCAGGAAGTACATCGCGCCGAGCCCGAGGCCCGTGATCGTGAGCAGGACGAAGGTGCTCATGCGAGCCGCCGTCGGAGCTTGTGACACAGTGTCACAAGCGTCGAGGCGCCGCGACACTCGCGGGACGAGGAGGCAGCAACGCTCACGGGTGGCCTCCGCCGGAGACGCCGAGCAGGCGGTGAACGCGGTCGCGGTCGGCGAGCAGCGCGGCCGCGTCCCCGACGTGGACGACGCGCCCCTGGTCGAGCACGACGGCGTCCCGCGCGATCCGCCTCACGACGGCGAGGTTCTGCTCGACGAGGAGGACCGTCGTCAGCTCGGCGATCCGCTCGAGCGCGCGCGCGACCTCGGTCACGAGGAGCGGCGCGAGCCCCTTGGTCGGCTCGTCGACGAGCAGCAGCCGGTTCTCGTTCAGCAGCGCGCGGCCCAGCGCGAGCATCTGCTGCTCGCCGCCGGAGAGCGTGCCGGCGCGTTGGCGCGCGCGCTCGCGGAGGCGCGGGAAGAGGTCGTAGACGAGCTCGTAGCGCGGCTGCGCGTCGCGCTCCGCGAGCCGGAGGTTCTCGGCCACGGTGAGACCCGCGAAGACGTCGCGGTCCTCGGGGACATAGCCGATCGCGCGCCGCACGATCCGGTGCGTCGGCGCGTGCGAGATGTCGGCGCCGTCGAAGCTGACCGTTCCACGGCGGTGTGTGAGCCCGAGGAGCGCGCGGATCGTCGTCGTCTTGCCGACGCCGTTTCGGCCGAGGAGCGCTGTCACGCCGCCCTCGGGCACGTCGAACGAGACGCCCTGGAGGACGTGCGACTCGCCGATGTAGACGTGCAGGTCGGAGACGGCGAGCAGCGGCCGAGCAGCCGCCGGCGCGACCGCCGCGCTCACAGCTCTTCCCCGAGATAGGCCTGCTGGACCGTCGGGTTCGCCATCACCGCGGCGGGGGTGTCGCACGCGAGCAGCGAGCCATGGTGCATGACGGCGATCCGCTCGGCGAGACCGGTGACGACCTCCATGTGGTGCTCCACGAGCAGCACCGTCTTCCGGTCGTCGCGGTGCACGGTCCGGATCAGCTCCACGAGCTCGGGCACGTCCTCCACCGAGACGCCTGCCATCGGCTCGTCGAGCAGGATCACGCGCGGGTCGGCACCGAGCAGCATCGCGAGCTCGAGCTTGCGCTTGTCGCCGTGCGACAGCGACCCCGCCGTCCGCCACTTGCGGTCGCCGAGGCCAACACGCCCGAGGGCCCAGTGCGCGCGCTCGACGGCTTCGCGCGCGGCGGACGCACGAGTCCAGATGCGCATCGTCCCGCCGTGCGCCGCGTGCGCGGCGAGACGGACGTTCTCGAAGGCGGACAGCAACGGGAAAACACTCGAGATCTGGAAGGTCCGACCGAGACCCGCGGCGCTCCGTCGGTGCGGAGCGTCGTGCGTCACGTCACGGCCGTCGAGCTCCACCGCGCCCGAAGTCGGCCGGTAGAGGCCCGACAGGAGGTTGAAGAGCGACGTCTTGCCGGCCCCGTTCGGGCCGATGATGCCGACGAGCTCGCCCGGCGGAACCTCGAGGCTGACATCGGCGACGATCGTCGCGCCGCCGATGTCGAGCCCGAGGTTCCGCGTCGCCAGGATCGGAGGGGGGTTGCCGTCCACAGCGAGGCCGAGGTCGAGGTCGTCGTCGCTCTAGAACCGCTTCGTGATCGGGGGCTGGACGTTTCCGGGCGACACCGTCTTCAGCGGGACTGACGCGTAGTGCCCGTTCTTGCCCTTGACGAGCTTGACGATGAACATCGGCTGGATCATCGCGTGGTCCTCGGACCGGATCCGCTGCGGGCCCTTCGGCGC
>Ga0126312_10003858_pt1 | contig 10124 bp, 4 predicted proteins | sample Plot104A_FD_92537 | JGI IMG/M metagenome (GOLD analysis project Ga0126312, IMG submission 92537) | Serpentine soil microbial communities from UC McLaughlin Reserve, CA, USA - Plot104A | ecosystem: Environmental > Terrestrial > Soil > Grasslands | place: USA: UC McLaughlin Reserve, Lake County...
TATAATTTCGCCCGATTTCATTCAGTCTTTGATTTTGGTTACTTTCATATTCCCGAAGTGCGAGACGAACCTTGGTACGAACACGGGCTGTTTTCCCTCTACTCGATTCCCTGGAACGTCCACAAAATGTTGTTTCAGGGTTTCCGCGACGAACCCAACTTTCCCTTCCTGAGTTTTGATCCGTTCGGATGTTCCATCCTTCTGAGCAGTCCCTTACTATTCCTCCTTTTTAGAAACGGCGGAAAATACAGAGTGATATGCTGGATTGCGATTGGGCTTTTGACGTTCATTCTTTGGTGTCACGGAAATCCCGGTGGATGGCAATTCTCGTATCGCTACGCCATGATTCTTCTCCCGTGGATGTTTCTCTTGCTCGCAGGAAACGGGCCGCCCACGATAACTGTCACCGAGATTTCACTTTTCGCTGTTTCGGTCGCGATCAACGCAACCGCTACCTGGCTATTTTTGTGGACCGACAAAATCCAACCGTAGCAAGAATGTCACGTTGAAAGTCGCAGCATCTACGAGTTCATCTCTGCGGGAAATGCGGACGTGTTTGACGAAAAAAATCGAGCGCTTACGATTTGCGCTTATGCCTGCCGGGCCGAAGCCTCATGCGAAGGCCGATGCGGTTGGTAAATCGAGGACTTGGGAATGCTGGCTTTGATTTATTTTGCGCTGGCCGCTTGTGTCGGTGATTTTTTTTGCCGGCGTTTTTACCAGTTCGAGTCGGTTGCACACCGGTGTGCGGCAGCAATCCTCGTGGGCCTACTGGTAAGCTCATGGTACACATACCTGGCGGGGCTGGCTTTCTTCCGGACGTCACGACCTCTTTTGTGGGCCAATTTATTATTCTTTGTAGCAGCGGTCGCACTTCTGTCCTGGCCTAGATGGAAAGGCAGAATTCTTAAAAGCGCTCCGGAAGAAGCCTATCTAAAGCGATCGAAGTTGTATCTCCCACGGCCTCGGGGTTCGAGCATAGCCGATTGGCTACTCATAGCAGGATACGTGGTCCTAGTATCGTGGATGATGTTTGCCTCGTTCAATACCAAGGCGGGTAAACTTCAGATAGCCAACCCTGAGTACAGCGATTTCGGTCCAAACACAGCGCTGATACAAAGCTTTGCCGTAGGACACAATTTTCCCACGGAATATCCGCATTTCTCCGGCGACCGGATCCGTTACCACTTCTTGTTTTATTTTCAGGCGGGCAATCTGGAATTCCTCGGACTCGATCCAGCGTGGAGCTTGAATCTACTTAGCATAACCACACTCGTGGCGATGCTCGTGATCGTCATGACGCTTGGGGAGGTGCTTTTCAATTCGCGCGCAGTCGGCCGCCTTGGCTCGCTGCTCTTTTTCTTTTTCGGGTATCTCTCTTACGTCCCGTTTCTTCAAAAACAAGCTTCAGTGCGCGCGGCTATTGAAGCGATCACTCATCAACGGGAATATCTTCAGACGATCTTTCCGTATCGCGGTGAAGCTTGGGGTACGTGGTCTCAGGTGACTTATCTCAATCAGCGACACTTCGCCAGCGCGATCGGGATACTACTCCTCGTCCTGGTTTTTCTCGTGATCCGCTACCGCGCAGCGCCAGCAAAGCAAAGAAGAAAAGCGCGCCGTTTGATAAATGATGTAGCCGCCTCGCTGTGTCGAGGCGCCCGAGCGTTGTTGCCAAGTAGATCACGGCGACACAGCGCCGTGGCTACAACATCGCCTGGTTATCAGTTGGCTTCTGGCGACAACCTGTCTCCCGAGCCCAACGCGTTACCCGAAACCGCACCGCAAACATTCTCCGGGGCCGCGACGCAAACGGAAACTCCTGCCGAATCGCACGGCGAACTCGCTACGGTATCGGTGGTAACGGAAGCAAAGCCCGAACCAGACGCGCAGGCAGAGCCTTTTATCGCTACTTTACGACCGTTCATTTTCTCGGGTGTCCTTCTAAGTTTACTGCCGATGTGGAACAGCGCGGTGTTTATCGCCGCTGCCGCAATTCTCGGATTGTTATTCATCCTGTGTTCTCTGCGACTTCAAATGCTGGCGCTAGCCGTTACAGCAGGATTGATCGCATTGCCTCAGATGCTCTTTCTGAGCAGCGGGAGCGGTAGAGCGCACATGCCAAAGCTCCTTCATTGGGGCTACACGATCGATCATCCTACCGTCGCGAATGTAACTAAGTACCTTGGGTTCACCTTTGGCTTCAAGTGGTTGTTGATTGCGCTGGCGCTGGTTTTCGCGACTAGCCTGCAACGACGCTTCTTTTTGGCAGCGTTGAGCCTCATTGCAGTCGCGTTTTCGTTTCAATTCACGATCGAGGTTCTGGCTAATCAAAAATTCATTCATATCTGGGTGATTATCGCCAACCTCTTCGTCGCGTTTGCACTCTGGCGCTTATGGCATGTTCGCGTGGTGGGAACCACCTTGCCTGGAAAATTCACCGCCATTGTTGCCACCCTGCTCATCATTCCAGGCGGCATCATTGATTTTTGCCCGATCCATAACACCTATTGGAGTGAGGTGGCCTACCAAAAAGATCCGTTGATCGACTGGCTAAACAAGAACACTACCCCACGGGAAATCCTGCTCACAGATCGCTTCGTGAATCACCCGATCCTAATGGCCGGCCGTCGCGTTTTTTACGGCTGGCCTTACTATGCATGGTCGGCCGGCTATGACGCGGGTAAGCGCGATAGACTTTATTTGGAGCTATTTGAAACAAGGGATCCCAAGAAAGTATTTCGGCTTTTGAAAGAGAATGGGATCAGCTACGTGGCGTTTGATAACGCGCTCCGCCAAGCTCAATTCATCAAGCGGCCGAACGAACAGGTTTATGCATCATATTTTCCAAAAGTCTTCCAAGGCACTACGTACAATGGTTTAGTGATCTACAAAGTCCCGGACATACCCCCTTCGCAATTCAACACGCTGCCTCAAGTGGCTGTGACCATGTTCGAAGGCGGCAGGGGCAATGGCAACGGGGAATTCGACTCGCCTCGTGGAATTGCTACGGACGCCAAGGGAAACATTTTCGTCGCGGATACAGACAACGGTCGAATCCAAAAATTCTCGCCAACCGGAGCCTTTCTCGGCACCATGGGAATCAAGGGAAACGGCTATGGACAGTTAGGCGCACCGAACGGGATCGCCATCGATCGCGTTGGCAACATTTACGTGGCCGACGCTTCCAAACACGTTGTGGAGAAACTGGCGTCCGACGGGAATGTAATCGCTGAGTGGAAAGGTCCTGCTCCCGGATTCTACGGCCCACGCCGGATCGCTATCGGCCCGGATGAATCGGTCTATGTCGTGGATCAAGGGCGCACTCGAATTGTGAAGTTTAGTCCAGATGGACAGGTGCTAGCGACTTGGGGCGGCAGCGGGAGTGGAGACGGACAGTTTAATGATCACACGTCCGTGGCAGTTGATCCGAATACGAACAGCGTTTATGTGGCCGATCCAATTAATAAACGGATCCAAGTATTCGACTCAGATGGAAAATTTCTTGCCAAATGGTCAGTTGCAGAGTGGGGACGGCCACATGGCTTCGAAGACTTGGCGATAGATTCAAAAACCGGTCGGTTGTATGCATCAAGCGCTAATATGGACTCTGTTCTAGTTTTTGACATGAACGGAACCAGGATCGGCGCTTTAAGGCCTAGCCCTTCCGACAAACTAGAGGGTGCATCGGCCTTGGCGATCGGAAACAGAAAGCTTTATGTGCTCTGCACTTCTGCCAACCGTGTAGTTCAGATCCCGCTTTGAGGCGACTACCCGCTTTTACAGAGCACCCCAGATCTCATATTAATCTAGACAGGGCAACCACTCCGAGCACGCCTTCGCCGCGCGTACGGATTCCTGTTCGTGCAGGGCAGTAGAACGTTAACGAGATTGAAAAATCTACAAGTGGTGGCCTGAATGAAGGTCACCTGAGGCCAACGACCGCAACAAGCTCAACGTAAGCCGCAGTTTGTTCTTGACTTTGTACACGGAATTTTGCTTAACGGTTCTGCACCGCCAACAAGGAGGAAGAATTCTATGCTCAAACACAATCGCCGAAACGCGTGGGTCGGCGCGTCCGCCGCCCCAATATTAGTGAGCGCAATGTTGATCGTATCCATGCCGCGCAACGCATGGCCTCAGTGTATCCCACAACCCGACGGAGTAGCATGCCCAGGATCTGTGTGTGAAAGCGACGATCCAAACCATACGACGCCAGATGCCGCTATATTGGGGTGGGATGGCGACCGCGACGCTGTTTATGCACATATGGACGGTAGCTATCGCGTCCGCGATGGTAAATCCACGACGATCAGATGGGGAATTTATAACGATCCCACTATCCCCTGAAATGGTATAACGAATCCGGCTATCTTCCTTGTCTGACTACGGAGTTCGAGCGGGCCGATAAACAGTGCAAAGTCAAGATCTCTAGTTTCGGCGACAAGATTACCGTCGGGAATCCCCCGCGCGACTACGTCGCGATTTACACCAGAGTTTCGATATATAACCACGGTGCTAGCGACCAAACTTTATGTCCTAGTCCTAGTGCTAATGCTGGTCCAACACCGCCGGTTTGTCCGACTCCAAGTCCATCACCAGTTACAACTCCGGTGCCGTTGGCCACGCCCCCTACTTGCACCATCCCACATGGTGTAACTGTCAATTTTGACTATGTAATAGCAGCGGACCGGTTTGGTAACGCGTATGCTTGGCCCAGCGATACTGCGTTACGTGATGCTGGGGACTGGAACACTCGCTACGCTCACATGGCCAGCTACTGGAATACCAAGCTTAGCGGGATTGTTAACATCACCAGATTACCCGATTCGACATTAATAAATGCCTACAAAGCGGGGCACATTTACACGCACATTGTGAAGGATGGAACCTGTCTAAAAGTCGGCGAAGGTCCATCTTATGATGGTGACGTATTTGACCATGATGCGATAGGTATTGCCGCAAACCTGCTGACGCTCGGTGATTTTGGTTTTAACTTTGCCGACGCACAGGCGTTCCTCACAGGCCTGCTTTCTTACCCGGGAGCGCCAGGACATAGCTATCACGCCGACGATGCAAGGTACAAATACACGTGGCCCTGGGCGCTTTACCTGGAGAAAACTGGTGATACAGCTTTTGTGAATTCCTACTTCAATACTAGGATACTGCCTGCGGCACATTCAATCGCTTCCGAGAGGACCGGTCCGGGCGCTACCATGAAGCTCACATATGCTGTGGACAACTGCGGATTTTGGACAGTAGATAACTGGTCGGCCCTAATGGGCCTCACGGCGTACAAATACATATGTAATCGGCTCGCAAACACAGCAGAGGAAATATGGGCAAGCAATACGTACGACAGCCTGTTGACAGCAGTAAACAATGTACTCAGCTCGACGATGACCTCTTCTAACATTAATTATATACCGCCTTTCATGCTTGAATCAAACCAACTTAGGGATCCGAAGGATGCTGTTTGGGCTTCAATGTTCAACTTCGGTCGTTGGGCATGGGATGGATACCTATTTGGCGCAAGCCAGACCGGAGTTAGCGTTACGAATATCGATAACACTTACGACGCCGGATTTCTTGCAGGGAGGGCGGCCGGTCTCGCTCCTCACAATTTTGGAGCGGTTCCCCAATTTTACCCAGCTGGATATTCCACTGCATATAATGCCGGGTCTGCTAGCGCCGCATTACGCGGAGAAAAATACCGTTCCGAAGGGATCTACGCTTATCAGTTTATGATCGCCAACGGTCAGAGTGGCCCTTTCTGTTGGCATGAGACCTTCACTCAACCTACACCCGGACCTTGGGGGATGCATCCGCAATTCGGATATAACGATTCTCCACATATGTGGGGACAAGCCAATGCAACCAAGGTTCTTATTGACTCACTCATCGCTGAAAGGACGAATGGAAGCGTTATAATTGGCCGTGGTGTACCGAACGCCTGGGTCACGAACGGTCAAGTTATAGAACTATCAAACTTTCCGATCGCCAGCAACAGTAGAATGGGTTTTAATCTGCAGGGTATTGCTAGCAATCAAATCCGGTTAAACTTGACAGGCGCAATACCTAGTGGTGGCACCGTCCTCGACCTCCGGGCTCTCGTAGGTAACATTCTGTCCGTTACTGCAGGAACGCCGAATGAGGAACTAGGAACGGTGACGCTCGCTCCCGGACAGACAACCACCACTGTTACTCTGCGCACTGCCAATCCCACTCCTATACCGACCCCGACACCTCTCCCGACGCCGGCGTACACACCACCTGTAGGCGGTACTCTCATAGAAGCAGAGTCCGGAACTCGGGCGGGCTGCTATGTGCAAGCTGATCCTAATGCTTCAGGTGGGTTTAGAGTGGACGGACTTGACGCAAATGGCGATAACGTAGCGTTCAGTAACTTTCCCTGGACAAGCGTCATACGCATTCGATACGCGACACCAAACACGGGCACCTTCGGCCTCTACGTAGGTGGCACACGGGTTGCCAGTATACCCATTACATCCACCCTAGGCTGGAACATCTATGGCGAAAAGGCCATTAACGTGACGATCCCCGCAACTGCTGCCGTCAAATTCCAGCGTGACCCGGGCGACGTTGCCATAAATCTCGATTGCATAGTACTACGGGTAATCGAGATGGAGAAGGGGGACCTATCAGGAGGTGCCACAGATTGGCTGGATTATTACGCGTCCGCGGGTCATAGCGTTCTTATGGATTCGGCTAACGAAAGCGTGACTTTGATGAACTTTCCGGCAGCGAACCAATTTGCGCTGAGATATTCGTCGTACGATTTCATAGAAAACACCACGATCAGCCTTTCCATAAACGACGGCCCGTTTCAGACATTGACCCTGCCTGATAATAGTCCAGCAGGTGGCGGGAGCACGTATGCATATACCGGTAAAGTTGTGGATATAAACATACCCTTAGGGGCGCAAGTAAAGTTCCACCGGCGCGCGGTAGATGCCGGTGCAGCGCTGTATGATTCCATCAATCTAGCTCAGAAATTGGAGGCAGAAAACGCAATATTGACGGGGGGCTGCTACCCTTATCCTGATCCGGCCGCATCAAACGGATATAGGGTGGACGGACTAGATCACTGGAATAGTAGTGTTTCGTTCACGAATGCGCCGGGCGGGAGCCGCTTGGCTTTCAGGTATGCAACGGATGCGGGTCCTCCGACTTGGCCCAGTTACGGCCTGATGAGTTTGTATGTAAGTGGAGAGTTCCGGACGCATGTATTTTTTCCAACTACGGATTCATGGGGTGGGACGTTCGCCGACAAAGTTGTGGCTACAGACATCCCCCCGGGTGTGACGGTAAAGCTCCAGTTTGATAACGGCGACTCGCCTGTAAACCTCGACTACATCAGGATATATTGACAGTACGTCCGCGTGATCCATAGATTTGCCATATGCAGAGGCAAAACATTGGAGTCTCGTGGAGTTAATCGCGTTCTGTGAATGATGACAGTTTGCCCATTGCTGATCGCACAGCTATAGCATAGATGTTACCTCGTAACGTATTCTCGTCCACTCCGTGCGTCGAAAATCTCTGAGTACAAGCCACTCGTAGCGATACACGCATCATAACGTTGCGATCTTTTGTAGTTCGCTATGCTAATTGAGAAGAAACAAACTCTCCGAATTGGATTGTCGTTGCTAGTCTTCCTAGTGCTTTTCCGTGTGTACACTTGGGATATTTCCAATAATCCGCGTGGCTTTTATCTCGACGAATCAGCGACCGCCTACAACGCTTATTTGGTCTCCCGTAATGGAGCTGGCGAATTTGGGCCGCGATTTCCTCTGGTGTTCCAATTCTATACCGGCGGATTAGCGAATTACGTTAACCCGGTTACAATCTACCTGTTGGCAATTGTTTTTCGTTTTTTGCCACCCAGTATTTTAGTCGCGCGGAATTTCGCAGCCTTTTGGATGTTCGCCGCGTGCTTGCTTCTTGGGCTGCTCGCAAAGCGAATTTCGGGTCAGCTCAAGATTGGCATTATCGTTGCCGTAACTGCGCTTTTGACCCCATGGTTTTTTGAAATTGGCCGCCTAGTGTGGGACGCACATTTTCTTGCACTCACAGTTGTGCTATTTCTCCTCGCCGCTTACCACGCCTGTAGAAAGGCAATATGGACCTGGCAGGAGATCATGATGCTCGCTGGGAGCCTAACGTTAATGACGTATGGTTACTTCAGCGGGCGAGTCCTTGGACCTCTCTTTGGGATGGGCTTGCTTTTCTTCGCAACAACTTGGCGTCGCCTAGTTGACGTCATAACAACGGGGCTAGTGTACGGCGTCACGTTAATCCCGATTGTAATATTTAATCGCTCGCACCCGGGAATGGTAACAAAGCGGCTCTATGAGATATCGTATATAAAGCCTGGCATGCCTTGGAGCGAAATGGCGTCTGAGTTCGTCAGGCGATATCTCGAAGACCAGAGTCTCTATCCATTGCTCATGATAGGTGACTATCATCCACGCCATCACGTGCAGGGTTCTGGCGGTGCGATATTCTTTGCGACATTCATTTTGGCGATGATTGGTCTGCTGCTTGTGTTTAGTCGCGGCGGATGGCGTGATGCATGGTGGCGCTTTGTAGTGTACGGACTTGCAGCTTCGATCGTCCCAGGAGCGATTACGAACGAGCCGTTTCATGAACTACGGCTCATGGCCTACGCTGTCTTCCTGCTGGTACTTACTATTCCGGCTCTCGAGTGTCTACTCGGCGGGGGTGCGCAGAAGGAGAGTACTGATGATGCGCGAGAACGTGCCCCGGAGTTCGCGGCGGGTTGCAGCCGGATTCCTTGCGCAGCTCGCGTTTCGATTTTTACACTGTTATTGGCCGGCACTCTCGTACAAGCGATCAATTTCCAAGTTGTCTACAGTCGGGAAGGCCCGAAGCGCGAGTTTGAATTCGATGTTCCGTACAAGGCAGCTTACGATGCAGCGGTCGCACAACCACAGCGGCCAATCTATCTGCAAGACGGCAAGTGGGGGCCAGCCTACATGGACGCTTTTTGGTATGCAATCGTGGAAGGCAGACCCACATCCGAGTTTGTTCACCTCCCCGAAGGATCGAGACCTCCATCTGGTGCGATTGTCCTCAGCTCAAACTCAGAGTGCCAGAATTGCCAAGCCATCCAGAAGAGCGGGTGTTATCTGCTTTACAGAGCAAAGTAGAAAGACAGCAACGAGAGAAGGCATTGGCTCCTCCTAGTTCTTCAAACATCAATTTCGTGAGCTTCGCGGCGACCGCGACAATCACTGCTCAGGGTCAATCGATTCACTCACTACATAACGCGGACGCCCCTTAACCTCCTCGTAAATCCGGGCGAGGTATTCGCCAATGATACCCAAGCTGATCATCAATAGACTGCCGATAATTAGTTCCAGCAGAATTACCGTGGCGAAACCAGTGAACGCGCGTCCTGCTAGTTTTAGGTAAAGCGTTTGAACTCCCAAACCAACAGCGAAGAGAAAAAAGATCATCCCTGCAAACGTCACGAGGCGTAATGGGAAGGAAGAGAATGTCGTTATTCCAATCAAGGCGAGCTTCGCGCGCCTCAGGTAAGACCACCCCGACTTTCCCGCACGACGCGGACCTACTTCAAAGGGAACTCGGATGGTTCTAAAGCCCATCCAGGCAGTCATTCCCCGGAAGAACACGTTGCGTTCTCGCATGGCCAGCCACGTATCCACTACCCTGCGGTCTATGAGCTTAAAGTCTGAAGCGCCTTTCAATTCAAAGCCGGAAAGTTTGTTCAGGATAACGTAGAACGTCAGCGCACCAAATTTACTCGCCAAGGATTCGCGCCCGCGGCTGCGCTTAACCGCTTCGACGACGTCTGCCCCGGAAGTCCTCCACTTCTCAATCAGGAGCGGCAACAGTGAGGGAGGATGTTGTCCATCTCCGTCCATTACTACAACGGCATCTCCCCGGGCACGTTCCAAGCCCGCGCAGAGCGCCAACTCTTTACCGAAATTTCTACTCAACCGCACCGCGCGCACGTTGCCCAATAACTGCGCCGCATCCTTAATCTTTGCCCATGTATCATCCGGCGAGCCGTCATCGACGAGGACCACTTCAAAGCGGCATCCGATCTGTTGCAA
>Ga0126312_10003859_pt1 | contig 10122 bp, 9 predicted proteins | sample Plot104A_FD_92537 | JGI IMG/M metagenome (GOLD analysis project Ga0126312, IMG submission 92537) | Serpentine soil microbial communities from UC McLaughlin Reserve, CA, USA - Plot104A | ecosystem: Environmental > Terrestrial > Soil > Grasslands | place: USA: UC McLaughlin Reserve, Lake County...
CCTGCGATCTGTGCGAGCTCTCCGATTTTCAGCACCTGATTATCCTTGCACTCTATGAGAGTTAATAACGTAAAGCTTCCACCAAGGGGAAAGTCAAGGTCTCTCGTTTTAAGTTTCCGAGAAAACGTTTTGTTGGCGATAAGATTCTTAGGCTTTGCAGAGCTTTGAGGCGAGCGGTAGCTTTCTCCCCCCACTTGCTACCCGAAGGGTGGATCAAGCGGGCTAGCAAGCGTGTGCCTAATCACCGCACAGCACCGGTTCTAACGGGCAGGGTCGCGACCACAATCGGATAGTTCGCCAAGTATTATCGGGAGGTTAGCGGCGGGCGGTCCCTGAGGGAAATGTCCCATAGGACCGGGGCTGCCCCACTCTCCGGCCCGGTTCAATCACAATGCTGACACTCTCCAGGGGGGCGGGGCTGACGTTCACTAGTACGTCCTTATCTCAGGCGCCTTTTCCTTTTCAGCTCGGTCCCACTTACTACGTTTGTGTGCTTCCTGGTCCGGGTAACGGTCTAGTGAGAGGCGGTAAGATCCTAACCGCTAGGAGGAGGAGAAGGGATGTATCCAGACCCGGGCAGATATACAAGCCGAGGCGGGATGGATCCGGGAGAGCAGACCACGGGCACCCGCGACGAGCACTACAACCTAGTAAGCGTCCTCTACCACGCCCTGCACGCTGCAGAGAACTGCGAAACATACGCCCTGGACGCCGAGGCCGCCGGCAGGGACGATATTGCCGCCTTCTTCAGAGAGGCGCAGGGAACACAGGTGGGGCTGGCTGAGCGGGCTAAAGAGCTGCTGGGCATCGGGGGCGTCGTGCCGGAGCCGGGCGGTGTTGCTGCGCCGGGTCCTAGTGCCGAGGCGGGGACCGAGGTTCCGCCGGAGGGCATAACGGGAGGAGAAGAAGTCCCTCCGGAGATAGTAGAGGTGGTGCAGCTGGTCGCAGAAGTGATGACTGCCGAGGTGGTAACGGTTGAGCCTTCTGCGAGCATAGCTGAGGCGGCCAAGCGGATGATCCAAGAAGAGAAGGGGCCGCTTCCTGTCGTCGAAGGGGACCGGCCGGTCGGCATGGTCACCGACCGCGACATAATAGCTAGGGTGGTGGCCGAGGAACGTGATCCAGGGTCATTGACAGTCGGCGACATCGCCACGCGCGAGCTCGTCACGATCGGCTCAGATCAGGACGTTGGTGAGGCAGCCCGGCTTATGGACGAGCACGAGCTGGATCGCATTGTGGTTGTGGAGGGCGAACGGCTGGTGGGCATCATCTCCGAGGCGGACATCCGCCTCGACGAGGGGCCTTTAGTACAGTAGAGCGCCCGGCGAGGTCACTCCTCCCTTCTATTAGGGCATCCGGACAGAGCTCCCTCACCCTCCCTTTGACAGGTGAGGGGGATAGTGGCACGCTGCTTACCTTGCGGTCCGTGTCCTCTCTCTCATGCTCATATAACGACCCGGACCGCCTTTGCTTGTGATTAAGGGCTTGAGCGAGCACTATTTGCGGGGGAGCTCGCCGAACACATCCCCCCGAGGCCGATACGCTGGACCGCGACACGGTTCGCCGCGTGAGCCACGTGCTACTCCAGCCCGAGCGCAAGATACTACGCTGTACACCTCCCTGGCGCTAAGCAATTACCCTTCGCACCCGTCCTGGCCCATCCTCGCACCACTGTGGGCACGAAAAAGGCCGGAGAGGAGGGTAGTTGACTGTCTCCGGCCTCAAGCGGAGCAGGAAGGAGGGCACTCAACCCATGAGGAAGTCGGCCCCGCAGGTCATTTAGCATAACCACCATACCCGTCAGCTGTAAACAAAAGGCCGGAGCACCTACCCCGAGCGGAGTGGGGCCGAGCGCAAAACGAAGGCCCTCTGGGGAACTAGGAGGGCCTCAAGGATCAATGTAGGGCATTGGTAGGGCCGGAGCCCCGCTAGAGGAGCCCGGTCCTTCCTTATTCACCGGGCTGCTGAGAAGGTAGCTACTCGGAAGTCCGGTCGTATTAGGTAGAGCCCACCGCCACCCGCTCGAAGCGCACCGTCCGCGCTCCGTCGGCCAGCAGGGCGCGGAACCTTAACTCAGGCTGTTTTGTGCTCTTGGACCATCGTGTCGACGATGTAGAAGGTCGGGTTGCCCATGGTCTCTCATAGTTTGTGTGATCTAGATCAAACGATTAGTGTACAATTCGGCTATGGCTATGTTCCGTTACGGACGGTTTTCTTACGAGGAGGGCGCATACGTCCGCCGCAGAGACGCGATGCCCGGGGACGGTCTAGACACCCGATGGTCCAGATCATGGAAGATTTAGGGACGATCGAGGTGCCGTGCGGGAAGGTGGACTGCCGGGCTAACTGCCTGGAGTACCTGGTGCGTTCGTCGCGGGCGCAGGAGAGCTACGCGCTGGCGGAGTGAAAGATCTCGCCGCTCGTCAGTATTATTTAGGTACAAGCGTCGGCTTTTTGCTAGGTGGCGCCCTCCGCCGCTAAGAGGCTTCCGCCAATAGGCTAGCAACTTTTCGCACTTGGCTGCTCTCAAAGTGATTGAACAGCCGTCTCATCTCACCTTGATGCATACGCTACTCGCCTTACGCTACCCCCCTATTGGTGGAAGCTCTAAGCCGACACCCGGTTGCACCCGACCCTTTCCTGACAGCTGATCGCGATGCCTACGGCTTCTAAAAATCCTCGAAGGGTCTCTTCCCTGCGTCCTTTGGGGGACGCCGAGAGGCGTAGGTGCGGTACAAAAAGCCGCCGACGAAGGGTGCCAGGAAGAGGCCGGCGAGCATGGCGGGGAGTAGGTCGCGGGCTAAAGTCCAGGCGACGAGGAGCAGGGGGCCAGCCGGGTGGTTCGCGTTACGTATGGGCCTGAGGGGGTCGAGGACGCCGCCGGGGGGCAAGACGCCGAACTGGTAGGCTCCCATCGTGAGGAGGCCAGAGATCAGGCCTATCAGCAGCGCGAACAGGAAGCTCAAGACGAGCGAGCGCCAGAGATCTGCGCCGGCTGTCTGCACCGCGCTGAACCTTCCCACGTTCGTCCCGGAACCCCTGCGCCGGAGCAGGAGGGCCCCGAAGAGCGGCCCGCCGATGACGCCGGCGAGGAGCCCCGAGCCCATGTACACGCTCGCCAGCATCGTGAGGTCGCCTTCGCTGCTCTGCCCGCCCGCGAAGAGGAGTATCACGGGGGTCGGGAAGAGGGATTTTATGATCGTGAAGCCGAGACCGTAGACGGCCCCTATCCCCAAGAGTTTAGCGTACAACGAGATCCTCCTTCTTGCCGGCGTCCTTGCCGGCACGGACGGCGCGGTTTACGAGCGTTCCGAAAACGGGGTCGAGCAAGAGGCCGCCCGCGAGCGCGTACAAAAAGGCCGAGAGGGCGACGAAGAAACTGCCCAGGAAGACCCTTGGGCTCGTGAGGACCGAGAGCTCGACCGGGTTCTGGAGCGTGAAGCCGGAGGCGGCAAGCGCCATCAGCGCCCAGAACAGGAGTGCCGCGAATCCTCCGCCCACGAGCCCCTGCACAGCCCCGGTCCCGATCCCCTCCAACACCCTCGTACGCCCGGCGCCCTCTTGCCGGGAGCCTCTCCGCGCTACCCGCCGTCCAGCAATGAGCGTGCCCACGCAGCCGCTCAAAGCGGCGCACACTAGGGCCGTGCCGAGGAGCCTCGAGAGGCGATAAGGGTCCGTCATGATGAGGGCCGGAACGACCGCGAGCGAGAGCCCCCAGATAGCGCCTATAGTCAGAAGTCGGTTACGAACGCTCTTAGTCATCGGGGATTGGGGGCGGTTCGGTGAGCGGCGTCTTCTTCGCGGAGCAGGCGGTAAACGACCGCTCCGACGACGGGGAGAGCAACATACCCGCGGCCACGGTATACACGAAGATCGCGACCGCGGCGATGGCACGCTCGACGAAAATTTCCGGGCGCCACAAGAGGTTGAGGATCTTGAGCGGGCTCCCCGCCGAGAACCCGGAGATGGTGGTCGCCAAGGCAAGCCAGATGGAGAACGCCGCAAACGTCCCGTAGACCAACCCCTGCAACGCTCCGATCCCGGAGATGGCGAGCAAGCACCGCCTAGCGAAGGGAACGGCCACTGCCCGGTGCCCGGCGACGAGAGCGCCTATGGCGCCGCTCAGGCTGGCGCACGACAGCGCCGCGGGCAAGGCCGCAAGCACGAGCCCCCAGAGGGCACCTAAAGCCAGCAGACGGTTGCGAACGATCGTGATCATCGCCCCTTATGGTAGCTGGCGGAGGGGCTCCCGGCAGCGACGCCGTTCACTCGGCGCGGTCCGTAGCAGCAGTTACCGCTATGCCGGCGTCTTCCCTAGAACGGTGCCTCGGCGGGGAGGTCGATCGCGACGTACTTCGTCTCGAGGTACTCTTCGAGGCCCTCGTAACCGCCCTCGCGACCGAAACCCGACTGCTTGATCCCGCCGAAGGGCGCGGCGGCGTTCGAGACCATGCCCTGGTTCAGGCCGACCATGCCTGTCTGGAGACCCTCGACCACGCGGAGCGCGCGCCGCAGGTTGCTCGTATAGACGTAGGAGACGAGGCCGTACTCCGTGTCATTGGCCGCGGCAATCGCCTCCTCTTCGGAGTCGAACGAGAAGACCGGGGCCACGGGGCCGAAGATCTCCTCGTAGCGAAGTTCGGCTTCTTTCGGCACGTCGTTCAAGACGGTGGGCTGGTAGAAGTAGCCGTGGCCGTCGATCTTCTGCCCGCCGACGAGCGCTTTTGCGCCCTTATCCAAAGCGTCGTTGACGAGCCCCTCGACCTTGCCGAGCTGATCCTCGTCGATAAGCGGCCCGACCTCGGCACCTTCCTCCGTGCCGCGGGCTACCTTCATCTGGCCCATCTTCTCCGCGAGCTTCTCCGCGAACTCGTCCGCTATGGAGCCTGCGACGTGGAAGCGGTTGGCCGCCGTGCAGGCCTCGCCGATGTTGCGCATCTTGGCGACCGTGGCACCTGCGACGGCATCGTCTACATTCGCGTCCTCGAAGATCAGGAAAGGCGCGTTGCCGCCGAGCTCCATCGAGACCCGCAAGAGCTTCTCCGAGGCCTGCTCCATGAGCTGGCGCCCGACCGGCGTCGAGCCCGTGAAGGTCAGCTTGCGCAGGCGCGGATCGGTAATGATGGGGGAGACGACGTCGCTCGACGAGGAGCTCGTAACGACGTTCAGCACGCCTCCCGGGAGCCCAGCCTCCTCCAGGATCTCCGCCAAAGCCAGCATCGACAGCGGTGTCGTCTTTGCCGGCTTCATGACCATCGTGCAGCCCGCGGCTACCGCCGGCCCGATCTTGCGCGTGCCCATCGCCATCGGGAAGTTCCAGGGCGTGATCATGAGGCACGGACCTACCGGCTGCTTCATGGTCAGGATCCTCTGGTTGCCGTCCGGCGAGATGGAGTAGCTGCCGCCGATGCGCACGGCCTGCTCAGAGTACCAGCGGAAGAACTCCGAAGCGTAGGTGATCTCCGCCCTCGAATCGGCGACCGGCTTGCCCATCTCCAAGGTCATCAAGAGGGCGAGGTCGTCGATGCGCTCCATAATCATCTCGAAGGCGCTCCTGAGGATCTCGCCGCGCTGGCGTGGCGCTGTCCTCGCCCAGTCGGCTTGGGCCTTATCGGCCGCCTCAAGCGCCGCCAGAGCGTCGTCGGGTTGCCCATCGGCGATCTCGCAGAGGACCTCGCCGGTCGCGGGGTCTTCCACGGCGAGCGTTCCGCCCCCTGCGGCGTCGCGCCACTCACCGCCGATAAAGAGCTGCTTTTTGATACCCTCGATAAGGGCCTGTTCGGACGTTTGTGTGCTCATACCGCTACTTTCTCCTTTCCGAGCCGCTCGGTACCGTGGCCCGATCATCCGTCAACGTCGTCGAAGCTTCTCGCCTCTTCGTCCATCGCCGGACTAGATCGTAGCCGCAGCCGAGCCCCTTTGATCGTTCCTCTTCCCACGGATGCATCACATTATACCCACGCCCTTCTACCCTAGAGTGTTCGGCGGACGAGGATCCTGGTGGGTCTTACCGATTCTGTTGGGCTGCTTTCAGAAGCACGCGGAGCGCCTCGTGGACCGTGACCAAGTCACTTTGGTCGAGGGTTTCGAGGAGGGGGGACGAGAGCGCCCGCCAGGAGGTGACGAGCTGTTCGACGAGGCGCCGTCCTTCTTTGGTGGCCCGGACCAGCACCACCCTCCGGTCCTGAGGCTCGGCTAGGCGCTCCGCGAAGCCCCGTTCCACCAGTCGGTCGACCAGCACCGTCGTATTCGAGAACGAGCCGCCGAGGCGACGCGCCAGATAGCGCATCCGGATCCCCTCCTCCTCGGAGACCAGAAGCAGCGCCTTGAGCTGCGGCGTGGACATCTCCAACTCCAGCCAGGGTCCAACGTCCCAGGCTATCCGGTGCCGGACAAGCTCGTCCTGCAACTTCAAGATGTCACGTATCTCTTCCGCACGATCCACCTCCTGAATGTTAACGGAATGTTACACGTTTTTTCAAAAACTCAGGCACAATCTGTATTTTGGGCATCGCCCGTGCTTTCGAAACGGCTAGAGGGCTGTCCCAGTCATCGCGACGAACCCGGCCACGGCCGGGTACAATCGACGGACCTATGGGCGAGAAGCGACTGGAGCAGGGAAGGGCGAGAGGTCCACGCGAGGCCCGGCGCGTCTTGGAAGAGAAGGCGCGGGCTGCGGGCTTTGATCTCGTCGGCGTGACGGCCGCCGAACCGCTGGTGAGAGGCGGCGAGCGCCTGAGACGTTGGCAGGAGGCCGGGATGGCCGCCGACATGGGCTACATGCGCCGCCCCGTGGGGCTCTTATCGGACCCGCGCCGTTTGCAGAAGAACGCCCGGAGCGTGGTCTCTTTGGGCGTCTCGTACTATCCGGGGGATCACCCCGAGAACCTGGAAGGCGGGGGTCGGGTTGCCCGTTACGCCTGGGGCAAGGACTACCACCTCGTCATAAAAGAGCGTCTCTACGAGCTGCGGGCGGAGCTCGAGGAGGCTTTGGGGTGCAGGATCAAGGCCCGCGCGTTCACGGACGCGGTGCCCCTTCTGGAGCGGTCGGCGGCCCAGCACGCGGGCCTAGGCTTCTTCGGACGCAACTCTTGCCTCATCAACGGCGAGATAGGCTCCTACTTCTTCATAGCGGATCTGATCTTGGACCAGGAGATAGAGCCGGACGGGGAGGGCACGGGGACCTGCGGCAAATGCACCCGCTGCATGAGCAAGTGCCCGACCGGGGCGATAAAGGCTCCCGGCGTGGTGGATGCGAGACTCTGCATCTCTTACCTGACTATCGAGAACAAGGGCGAGATCCCACGAGAGTTGCGAAAAGCCGTTGGCGACTGGGCCTTCGGCTGCGACGTCTGCCAGGAGGTCTGCCCGTACAACAAGCGCAAGGCGACCTTAAGCCGCTGGGCAGAGTTCTCGGCGAATTCGGGCGCCGGTCCGTACCTCGAGATAACAGAGGTCCTAGACATCCGGACCGATGAGGAGTTTGAGGAACGCTTCGGCGAGACACCCCTCACCCGTCCCGGTCGCGCGGGGCTCTTGCGCAACTGCTGCGTGGCCGCGGGGAACCTGAAGCTCGAAGAGGCTGTCCCTGCGCTCGTCCGGGCCTTGCACGAGGATGTGTCGCCGCTCGTGCGGGGGCACGCGGCGTGGGCTTTGGGAGAGATCGGGGGCGAGGCAGCCGAGGTGGCCCTCAAGCATCTCCTTGAGGAGGAAGCTGACGGGAAGTGCCGGGAGGAAATCGAGCACGCCCTTGTGGGTCTCTTCGGGGCGGCAAAAGGGACCTTCAACGGCCCGTCCGTGGGTTAGAATAGGAGGACGATGGCGGACCGGATCAACTACTACGATGTCTTGGGCGTCTCCCGCAACGCCTCCCAATCCGAGATCAAGAACGCCTACCGCAGGCTCGCCAAGGAGCGGCACCCGGACCACGCCGGGGGCAGCGAGAAAGAATTCAGCCTCCTGCAGGAGGCGCACGCCGTGCTCTCGGACCCGAACCGCCGTCGCCAGCACGACGAGTCCCTGGACCTCGCCCATGCCGCCGACCAGCTTGCGAGCCTCGACCTGAATTTCGGCTCGCTCGACGATGAGGTCTCCCAAAAGCGCCGCGAGCGCGAGTCCCGCGGCGGTGCGGGAGGCCCGTCATTGGGCGAGCGCCTCCGCAACAGGTTCCGCCGCAGGAGAGAACCGGAGTACGACGTCCGTGAAGGGAGCCGGGAGCGTAGCCGCTCTCGGGAGCCGCAGCGTCGGGCACGCTGGTATGAGCCGCACGAGTTAGATCCGGAGCCCGTCACCTGGAAGACGGGCGCTCTGAGCTTCCTGGGCGCGTTTGTGGCGTTCATAGTGGTCGGGCAGATCGGGCGTTGGGCGGTCGGGATAGACCTGCCGCCGGGCCCAGCCACCTGGGCGGTTGCGTTCGCGCCGTTCATGCCGATCCTGTACTCTCTCGTCGGTCTCGTCGCGGCGTACCTAGCGTACCGGTCCGCCGGGTGGGCGGGCATCGCGCTCGTCTTCGTGGCGGTGCTCGTCGTCGGGGGCTCGGGCGGCCCGACGGGCCTCGTGCAGTTTGCCACCGTCGGCATGATCGTGCTGCTCGCCGTGATCTACCTCGGCACCCGCCGCAACCGCGCCGCCTGGCGCGACCGCCGCTGACCCTCCCGGCACCCGAAGGCACACTATGCCATCTCTCCTGCCGAGATAGGCTCTATCTACGGCGCCGTCGAGCAGCAGACCTTCCTGATCTCCCTGACAACGCTGCTCACCGGCATCTTGAGGATGGGCCTTCTGCGCCGGGAGAAGCGCGGCATCGCCAACATGGCTTCGAGAGCTTCCTGATCAACCTCTACGTGGCCTGTTTTGCCCTGATAGCTCTCACTGGCTAGATGCCTGTCGTACAGTCCGACAGCGTAGCAAGGGAACCATCGGGCCACACTACCCGACCAGAGGAGCACCGGAAAGCCTCCGGCGCCCGCGAAATCCGGAACGGCCTGAGATGCCCACGCAATGATGTAGAGAAATGTGTAGGGGATGTAGCATACTCTGTCGAGAAGCGGGTAAATTCGATCACACCGAACGAAAGCGAGCGGAAGGAACGGTTTCGTGGAACGCAGAATCGGGGAACGGGCTCCGAGGCGAGTCGTAGGTTCCTACGGCTCGTACGCGGAGGCCCAGCGAACCGTGGACCACCTCTCCGACGAGGGGTTCGCGGTGGAGCGGGTCTCCATCGTGGCCGAGGGCTTGCGGTTCGTCGAGCAGGTAACCGGGCGTGTCGGGTACGGGCGGGCCGCTCTACAGGGGGCCAGTTCGGGGGCCTTTATCGGCCTCTTCTTCGGCTTCATCTTGGGCCTCTTCAGCCTCATAGACCCGCTCGTCTCGGCGCTGGCGCTGGCCTTCTGGGGGCTTATCTTCGGGGCCATCCTGGGTGCGATCATCGGCCTGATCTCCCACGCGGCCTCCGGGGGGAGGCGGGACTTCTCCTCTGTGGGCGGCATGGAGGCCGACCACTACACCGTCATGGCCGACGAGGAGGTCGCCGAGGAGGCCCAGCGGCTCCTCTCCGGGCTCCGCTAGAGTCAGGACCGCACGGCGAGGGTTAAATGGCGCGTTGCTTCCCCGCCGCGGTCTCCGGCCTCGCGAGGTCCGGGAGAACGGGTGCCTCTCCGCCAGAGAGGGCTTCGCGAGAGAAGGAGGTACGAGAGTAGGTGAGGGAGCAAGGAGGTAGTCTGGGCCGCACGGGAAGCGTGTAGGTTCGAGGACGGTTCGAGCAGGACGCTCGGGGAGCGTCTTCCACTTTGAGATCTTCGAGAGCCGAGAGGAAGGGTGATGGGCGCTGGGGAGCGAACATTCGCGAACATTCAGCCCTCTTTAGCTCTTGATCTACTCCAAAGCTTGTCTGGCTACTTCCAGAGCTCTCTCCGCTATCCCCCGTACTGAGTACAATGCCCTATCCCACAGGGAAGCCTCTTCGTAACCCTCTTCCGCAACCAGCGCGCTACGTCCAATGCTCTGCCCGTCAACGAAGACCTCGACCTCGCCGAGCCTCTGACCAGGCTCTGCTTCAGGCGGCAGCTCTTCAGTCATTACTCGGCGCTCGACTTCGGAGCTGGAGGCTACGGGTGCGGCTAC
>Ga0126312_10003860_pt1 | contig 10122 bp, 8 predicted proteins | sample Plot104A_FD_92537 | JGI IMG/M metagenome (GOLD analysis project Ga0126312, IMG submission 92537) | Serpentine soil microbial communities from UC McLaughlin Reserve, CA, USA - Plot104A | ecosystem: Environmental > Terrestrial > Soil > Grasslands | place: USA: UC McLaughlin Reserve, Lake County...
CGAGTGCCATATCCCGCTGCCAACGGGGCGCTGGCCTATGCGGCCGCTCGACCTCAACGGGCTCGAGGCAGCCGAAGGTCAGCCCGACGCCGAAGCGCGCTGCGATCGAGCGGACGTCCGACGCCGGCCCTGCGAGGGACACCTAGCCGCTCCTAGTACGGCACGCGGGAAGCCGTTCATGCGTGTGCTGTGACCGCCGTCGCGACCTCTCGACTGGCCGCCGGAGAAGGCACTAGAGCAGGCGCGGTTTGACGCCATCACACACCTTGACGCCGACTAAGTTTAACGAGTTCCGGTGCTGCCGCGGGAGCTTAGGCATCGGCTGATGGACGAGCCCGCCGAGATCGACCGTGAGGTCGCGGTTGAGCTCGGGATCCGCCGCCGCCCAGGCTTGCGGGCATCCCGTCGAACGATCCCGCGGCCGCCGGCCCCTCGTCAGTCCGCACCCCGCCGAACGATCCCGCGGTCGCGGGTACCTCCTCAGTCCCGTCCGCGGAAGATGCATCACGCCTTATCGATCGTCTTCAACGGGCGGCATGCGAGCAGGCCGCGCCGTCTTAATCGAGAGCCTCGGTCCTCGCGGCAAGCCGATCCGCAAGGACGGCGAGAATGCCGCTGGCGACATTCGGGTCGTCGCGCAGCTGTGTCTCGAAGGCGTCACGTTCGACAACCATGAGGTCGGCGGCGGTGAGCGCGACGGCGTCGGCAGTGACCGGCCGCTGCGTGAGCAAACCGAGTTCGCCGAAAAGCTCGCCCCGTCCAAGGTCGATTACGCGGATGACGCCGCGACTGCGTTGCCGCTCAACTGCGACGTGGCCGTCGAGGATGACGTAGATGGCGTGCCCTCTCTCGCCCTGGCGGATGATCGTCTCGCCTGGCTCGACGAACTCTCGCTCAAAGCTATCGAGGAAATGGACGATCGCCTGGTGCTTCAGGAATGCCGGGTAACCACCGGGAAGTCTGTCGAACTCAATCATCATCGGAACTGCGTCAAGCCCCAGTTCGTTTTGACGCACCGGCGGTGCGAGTCGGGTTGCCCCTGCCTTCGCAAAGAAGGCCTCGACGTCGGGATTGATCGCTGCAACTAAGTGCGTCATGCCTCGCGAAAGGCCCCAAAAGTACGCCATCCCGACGAGCGCGAACACGAGCCGCGGCGTGCTTCGGTACGCGCGCTCGACACAGAGCATGCCGCCAGTACACACTTTGGTCACTTGCGGCGGCAGGTATTGCCGAAAATCGAAAAAATCATCGGTCGAGTTCCCAACCTGCGACTGCTCCGCGACTCGAACCGTCCCGACCATTCGCCCATCCACAACGGCGGTAATGTGCGCGGTCGTCGGGTACGCATCAAATCGATCGACGATTCGGCCGTCCCGCTGCTGCTGGAAGTACCCTTCTTCGTCGACGTACACCCGATGGCGCAGCCGGAGCAGCGCGTCGAGTTCGGCACTCGTCGTCGCGATCCGGACGCGCACGCTCATTCGGGTCCGACAACCGCACGCTTGCTCACGACATCGACATCGTCGCGGGGGGGCGACCAAATGTAAGGACCTGCTCTAGCGGGCGGCGCCACGTCCGGCTGCTCGGCGGTTGCACGCCTTTCGCCAAGCGGAAAAGCAGCGCGTGCGGGTATCCCGATTGTTGCGCGAAAAGCTGGTCCAGACGCGTGCCGAGGGCGCGCACAACGTCACGCTCCACAGCCGAGAACGACGCACCGTGCGGCTGGTCGAGCATCTCGAGCATGTACACGAGCACTGTCATCGGCTGAAATCCGAAACCGAGCTCGGTCGCCGCCAGCCATATGCGCTCGAGCGCCCTCCCGCACTCGAGCCAAGCGCGCGGCGTGTTCCCGTCCACGCGTAGAAGTCCGACGGCCCCCGCACCCGCGATTGCTTGGCGCGCCATGCGCGCCAGCGCCGACCCGCCGCCGCTCGAACGAAGAAAAGACACCACATCGGGTCGAGCGATCAGCTGCAGCGCTGAAATGTCTGCCGCAGCGAGCTCGAGCGTCGCCACGTCGATACCGTCGCAAGTCTGGCGCGCGTCGTCGGCCGTCCACCTGATCTCGGCCATCGCCTCCGCATGCAGAGTTGGACAGAGGAACCGGATTCGGTCCGCCTCGCCGATCACCGCGGCGGCCTCCGCGAGCGCGGCTCGGTCGATGTGCAACTCGAGATGTGCGCCTTGAGCGGCGGCGGCGAGCTCGGCGAGCTCAGACGCAGTCGGCGGCGTCGCTTCGCCGAGCCGGCGGTTCGTGGCCCGCTGTTGAACAGCGGTAAGACTCGGCACAAGAGCGTGTTGCCGATCGTCGCGTTGCTCGAGATGCAGGCTCGCGACGATCGTCGGATCAGCCGGGTGCGGGAACGGTTCTACATCGAGCGACAGGCCTAGATGAGTTGCAGCAACGGAGGCGTTCTCGATCGCGGCGCCGAGCGCAAGGTACGACGCGTGCGATGACACGTCCAGCAGCGTTCGCGAGCGGTCGCGATCGAGCATGGACCATAGTGTCTCGCCGTCGAATGAGAAGCTCCATGGCTGGGAATTTCCGCCGGAGGGAGCGCGGATTGCGTGCTCAACGAGAAAACGAACCGGTTCCGGCATCGCCTCCTCGTCGTGCGCGTCTTGAGACCTGATCGTTGGGCCGCGGTGGCCTTCGTCTGACGCCTCCGGGTCGTGGCTGGGGGTCGGATGATCAGCGGCCGCGGCCAGCACCTGCTCGACGTCGACGTACATTCGACCTGACGGCAGCTGCTGACCAAGACCGAGCCGGCGCACGGCAGCGGTCATCGTCGCGCCGCCGAGCGCGACCTCAGACGCGAGCTGCGGCCATGTCGAGATAGTCGTTCCGATCTCAAGCATAGAGGCCGCCATCCGAGTCGAGATCGTCCTGGATCCGAACACACCAAGGATCAGCGCCACCTGATCTGCGCGGTCGAGTACGCGAATATCAGACGCAGTCGTGCCACCCGCGAGACCGTGGAACACCGGTCGGTTGGGATCGAGGTCGAACCGCTCGATGTCGACCACGCCGCGGTCGCTTGTCTCCATCAACACGGGCACGCCGTGGAGCCGCGCCCGCTCGCGCAAGAGGAACTTCATCTCGATGGAATCACATTCGTCCACGACCACGTTGGGTTTGGGCTCGTCGGTGAGAAGTCGCTCGAGACTTTCGTGCGTCGCGCCGTCCGTGTACAGCGATAGCGATGCATACGGATCCAGCTCGAATATCTGCCGCGCCGCGAGCACCACCTTCGGCACGCCGATTTGATGAACGCCGGCGCGTAGTCTGTTGAGATTCGAGAGCCCGAGCCGGTCGAAATCGGCAAGCTTGAGGTGGCCGCACACACCCTCCAGGGCGACCGTGACCGCAACCGCGTTGCCAACCGAGAGCCCGACGATCGCCGCCGTCAACTCGCGCAGGCGCTGCTGTTCCGCCACCGTTATCTTGTTGCGATTGCGGTCGAGCCGGAGTTCGCGGAACTCGGGCTCCGGCAGCACGCGAACAAGTCGGCCCGACCAGGGATAGTAGATCCAGCGGCCATACGTCTCAGCGCGCGCAGTTCCAACGATCGCGTCGATCCGCGTGCCAAGCTCGACGTCGCTGAGCGGCTCGCCCGGGTTCCGAGCACGAACGAGGTCCTGCAGCTGAAGATGCAACGTGTCATCAACTGCCCAAACACAGTCGCTCGATTCGAGCTCGCGAAGGTTGTCAGCACCCCGCGATGTAGAAGGATCAAAAATCAGCGGCTGCCAGACGGAAGCATCGACCGCGCCGCGAGAGCGCTCGCCGCTCAACTCGGACCCGTCGGCACGGCTCGCGGAGTCTCGAGCACAGCGCGTAAATCTCCTGGGGCATCGCCGTTCGACAACAGCCTCGACCCACTTTCTCACAGGCGCTGCCCGGCGCCAACACACAGACGATGTCGCGTTTCCGCGAGCCGACGCGTGCGACCGCCGCCGACGTTCTGGAAAGCACTCGACGCCGCTCGTAGCATTGAGTGATCGCACCCCCAGACGCAGGCGAGTTCCTCGGATCGACCGCGCTCCTTGGGCGACTTCCCGTCGTGGCGCTCGAAGAGCTCGCGAAGACGGTCAGATGGCTCACGCTGCCGGGCGGGGAGACGCTGTTTCGCCGCGGCGACCCCGGCGAAAGCATCTACCTCGTCGCCAGTGGGCGCTTGCGCGTGTCGGACGGCGCCCTCGAGAGGGAGGCGGCGCGCGGCGACTGCGTCGGCGAGCTCGCCCTACTCACCGGCGAGAGGCGGTCCGCGACGGTGGTTGCCGTCCGCGACACGGAGCTCGCCGAGCTGACGCGCGCTGACTTCGACCGAGTCGCCGAGCGCTACCCGGCTGCAATCCTCGACCTCGCGCGCCTCGTCGCGGCCAGGCTTCTCGGCGCGGGCGACAATCGCGACGTCCCTCCTGTCTCAACGATCGCGCTCGTACCGATGCCCGGCGTCAATCTGAACGAGATCGCGATCGTCATCCGGGACGCCTTGAGCACGATCGGATCGACCCTGCACGTCAGCGCGGCTCGCGAACTCGTTGCGGACGAGCAGGCGCGTACGCGCTGGCTGAACGCGCAGGAGTTCGAGCACACGTTCGTGCTCTACGAGGCCGACGAGGGATTGACTTCGTGGACGCGCTGCTGCATCCGGCAGGCCGATCGCGTGCTCATGTTCGCTCGACCAGATAGTCCGCGCGCGATCCCAGGCATTCCCGCGAGCAGCGAACTCGTGCTGATTCACCGTGCTGCGCCTGTCGGCACGGATAGGTGGCCCGCGGATGCCTTCGCGTGTCGCCACCACGTGCTCGAGGACTCGCGGGAGGACCTAGAGCGCGTTGTCCGCCACGTGACCGGACACGCGGTGGGACTCGTTCTCTCCGGCGGCGGCGCACGCGCCTTCGCACAAATCGGCGTCGTGCGCGCGCTTGGCGAGGCGGGTGTACCGATCGATCGTGTCGGCGGAACAAGCATCGGCGCCGTTCTCGGTGCGCAAATTGCGGCGCGCAACGACTGGCGGAGGCTGGTCGAGCTACACCGCGGGCGCTGGCGAAACGATTACACGCTGCCGCACTTGGCGCTCCTTGCCGGGAAGCGCACGCGCAAAGGCGTAGAAGCGTGGTTCGGTGATACGCGCATTGAGGATCTGTGGCTACCCTTCTTCTGCGTCTCGACGAATCTCTCGTCGGCCGAGATGGTCGTGCACCGGCAGGGCGTCGTCCGCGACGCAGTTCGGGCGAGCATGTCCGTGCCGGGGGTGCTTCCACCATTCGTTCGCGAGGATGGGGAACTCCTCGTGGATGGCGGCCTCCTCAACAATCTCCCAACGAACTTCATGCGCGCGCTCGGGCCCGGAACCATCATCGCGGTCGACGTGTCACCACGGCTCGACTCGAAGCTGACCGTCGAGCGCGCGCTTCCCCGAGTACGCGACGCCGCCTTGAGTTTGCTGCGTCCGTCAGGGAGAAAATCGGTGAACATCTTGCGGATCCTCCAACGCGCGACGCTTGTCCCGAGCATCGAGCTCGGCACGCACGCCCGAGGAGAGTCCGATTTCTATCTAGCCCCGCCCGTCCAGGACGTCGATCTTCTCGATTGGAGCTCGCTCGAGCGCGTCGCCGAGATCGGCTATCACTACGCATCCGAGCAGATAGCTGAGTGGAGGCACGCTCTCCCCGCAGTCGAGGCCCCAATCGCACCAGGCGTTAATCGAGGGGCTGCTCCTAGAGCCGCGATCTACGCGCGCGCGTAGACGCCCCGCGTGCTCGGACACCCCGCCGGGAGTCCTACGCGTCGCAACCTCCGGCGAGGGGTACCTGCCCGGTCCTCGCGCGCCGCGCCCGTCCGGAGAGGCAGGCCACGATGACCAGGCAGCCGCTTACGCGCGCGTGCCCGCGCGCGTAGAGCGCGCTCCGAAGCGCAGTGGCCCTGGAGGGCCACGCTCGGCCGCGCCGATGGTTTGAGCCTGCTCCCAAGCGACCGCTTGCGTCGCATGCGTTCCGCTGCCGCGGCTCTGCCCCTCGACTTCGACACCCACCCCGCGACGGCGGCTCGTGGCGCCTGCGCGGAGGGCAGTAGGATCCGTTGACGCCCGTGGACGACCGGCTGAGCACGCACTTCGTCGCGCTGGTTCAAGGGATCGTGTCTGGCGGGGTCGCCTGGTTCCTGGGGGCGGGCGCCAGCGCGTACGCGCGGCCCCGGAGCGCGCCGTGGACACCCGAAAGTTCCTTTCCGCCCCTGGCCGGGGAGCTCGCCGCGCACCTGGCGCGCCGGTTCGAGTATCCGGTGGAGGAAGGCGACGCGCAGCCTGATGTCTTTCGCGTGGCCGCGTACACAAGCATCGTGGCCGGCAGGGGAGTCCTCTACCACCATCTTCGCCGGCTTCTAGATCGCGACCTTGAGCTGACCGGTGTGCACCGGCTGATCGCGGAGCTGCCTGCGCGACTGCGCGATCGGGACCACCCGATGCCGCATCAGCTCGTCATCACGACGAATTGGGACGACTGCATGGAACGAGCGTTCCGCGAGGCGGGCGAGCCGGTGGACGTCGTTTGGTATGTGGCCGACGGGCCTAACCGGGGGAAGTTCATCCACAGGATCTACCAGGGCGAGGTCCGGACGATCGACGACAACTTCCGGTACCGCGATCTCGATCTCGACCGTCGCTCGCTTGTCATCAAGCCCCACGGGAGCGTCGACCGCTTCGACGCCCGCCGGGACAGCTACGTCGTCACGCTGGACGATTACATCGAGTACCTCACCCGCGCGGACGTCTCGGTTCTGCTGCCGTTGAACCTCGTAGAAAAGCTCTACGAGAGCGCGTTCCTGTTTCTCGGGTACGGCATGCGCGACGCAAACCTCCTCGTGATGCTGCACCGCATCGCGCGCGAGCGGCGGCTCGGCACGCGGTCATGGGCGGTCCAGTGGCCCGTGAACACGGTCGATCGGCTCCTATGGCGCGAGCGCGACGTCGACGTGATCCAGGCGGAGCTTGGCGACTACATCCAGGAGCTCGAGGCACGCCTTAACGCCCAAGGCGCCTCCGCCTAGGCAACCACCGCTGCCGGCGCCCCCGCCCCGGAGTCCCAACGCTCCCACTCTCGGCTGTGGGGGGTACCAGCCACACAGGACTTACGCGCGCGTGCGCGCGAGGATCAGGTCTTCGCTGCGCGATCGAGCATGTACTCACCGGCAAGCGCAAGCCGATGCGGGTGCCCGCCATCATCGAGCAGGCGGTGCCGCTGCCTCGGCTCGCCGGGAAGACCCCGCGGCAGGCGATCTACTCGACGCTCTACTCGGAGTCGAAGAAGGCGGACGGGTTGGTCGTCCCGACCGGCAGGTGAGTTCAAGCTCGCCCCCGACGCGCAAGCCCGGGACGATGCGGGCGGCGGCGTGACGAGCGCCTGGCACCGCGGCCGGAATCTGGTTCCTCACGATTGAACACAGCGGCGTTCTGCGGCCAACCCGCGGTCGGTTGGCGCTTTCTAGAGGCACCGGCTTGCAATTCGGGGGGTATCGTCGAGCAGCGGCAGGGCACTGGACAACCAGCACAACGTGTCTACTCTCGGCCCACTTCAAGCCGTTCCCATTACGCGGCGCAAGTCCCACAAGCGCGCAGGAAGCGTCCGTCACCTTCAGGAAATGTATCGGTTCCTTAACCTAGACGCGCGCTGTTCCCGTTCGTCGCCTCCCGCGTCCGCCGTCTCTCCCGCGTTGCTCGCGCTGGTGCTGTGTGTTCTTTACCATCGCGTGCGGTTCGCGGCTTCGCTCGCTGCGATTACCGCAGCCTTGGGGGATGATTAGATACGTGTCTCCCCCGGGACATATCTGCTGAACTTTGGCTCAAGCGCGGACCGCTCGCGCGCCCGCTTACCGAAGCCGACCACTAATACGGCTCCTTCATCGATACCGTCGAGGCCGAGATACTCATCAATTTCCCGCGAATTAATCGCAGCTGTCACGAAGGCTCCGAGACCGAGATCGCCACTGACAAGATAGAGTGTTTGGCTAAGATGCGCAGCGTCCACCAGAATTGACGCATACGCCTTCTGATGGCGACGGTACTTCCAGTGATTGCGGGAGAACCGTGCAGTAATGATAATTGATACGTGCGCAGAGCCGAAATAGGTCTGGCCACACATGAACTTCGTCGCAAGCGCCCCGGACTGACCGTCTGGGAGTTCAACTAGGAGCTCCAACGAGTGGTCGCGGGCGTTGTAGTGGTAAACGCCGGCCGCCACGCCAGCCACATTTGCGATTATTGGGTACGGGCGCGGCACAACCACGGAACGCGGCTACGGCTCGCAGCACCAACGCCGAGCACAAGGCGCGATCGCAGCACAACCGTGGTGCTCGAACTGCGGAGCGACGACGGACCTCACCGCCGACGACCTCACCGCGCTCGCCCACGGCGGACACCCACTCGGGCCGCTGCGCGTGCTCTGCCGACGCTGCAACTCCTCGCGCGGCGCGGGTGCCAACGCCTACGCTATCCCGAAGTCGTAATGGTTCCGCGATAGAGGGCTGTGTCGCTGATGCCCGGGATGCCAGTGGCTGTAGCCCATACTTCGCCCGATCCCTCTGCGCCCGCGAAAACGCCTGTGCCGCCGATGATCGTCCAGGTTCCGTTCTGCCGTGTTCCCGTGATGCCGGTCGGCTCCAGGAGCAGGGTCAACGTGCTTCCGTCGCTATCGAGGGTGAACACGCGCTCTAGCGTCGCAAACGTCAGCGTTGTTGTAGCTCTCCCATAGCCTTGGATGACGCCGGTTCCGCAAAGGTCTACACCGGGACAGGCGCCTAAGTCATGTACCTCGGCTCGAAACGCGGTCGTCGCCGCAGACGCAGGAGCAGCCACGATGAAGAGAGCGATTAGGGCGAGGAGCGGGAGATTACGACGGAATCGCATTGTCTCTTCCTTTCGTTGAGATCCTCTCGTTCGAGTATGTGCCTGCCGATCGATGGGGTCAGTGGCCGAGCGGAAGTCACCAACGGGACCTCTCGATTCTTAGTTCGGGGCACTCGTGACCCCTGCGTAGCGCGCGGCGCAAAAACGGTGGCACGACTGCGTCTCGGGGCACTCACGCAGTCGGCATGGGCATGTCGCCCGCGCTTTCAGTCTTCGCAATGCGCCAATACCTGTTCAGCGCACCTTGCACCTTCACGAACCACACGATCGGTCCGACGAGTATGAGGATGCCAAGCGTCGCCCACAGCCCGGTCCATCCGCTGACGGGACTCGCCCGGCCGCTTTGCTCGTACATCTTTCGAATCTCTGATGGGAGTATGAACGGTGTAATGAAACCGACGACGAGCGCGATCACGAGACCAAGGACACCCCCTACGCCCTGGCCGCTGTGTTCCTTGATCTCCTCTTGGCTCTTGTAGACCCAGACGAGGTAGTAGATCCCGAGGGTGATGATCGAAATCACGATGACGAACAGGACGCCTCGTTCTTTTCCGAGCGGGCCGCTGTTCGCTGCACTGGCCACGGGCGCTACTTAAACACAGTGCAGCGCGCTGCGCAAAAACAGCGCCTACGGAGTCCCCCACGGCTCGCCGACGTACCAGGCCATCACCGGCAGCGAGTTGGCGAACAGGACGCTCGAGCGTCCCCGTGCTTCCTTCTTCTTTGGGATCGCCGACACGCGAAAGTGCAGCCCGGCACGGTCCCACGTCCACCTCGGCGGCTCAAGTGCATCGTCTGGGTCGAGCTCGTTTAGCCATCGAGTCAGGCCACGGTCGAGGTCGTCGAGCCAGCGGCCTCCGTCGTCAAGTTCGCGCGCCGCGGCCTCACTGTCGAGATTACGTACGTCAACGTGAAGGAAGAGGAAGAAGTTCCGATCCCCCGATGGGTGCCGACGGCGACGATCGCGATGTACTGCAAGCCTTCGGACGAGAACACGCGGCGCGCTAGCTTCGCGATTCGGAGCAAGCGGATCAAACGGAGCAGACGGAGTACGCGCGCTGCCTGGAGGGCCGAAGGCAGGAACGGCGGCGTGACGATGACGATCGCGACTTCGAGCGGGTGCGTACGGATCCAGCGCCACCGGTCTCGAACGACTGAGAGCATCACGACCAGCTCAATTGCGAACGCGACCCAGATCATCCAGTTGAGGACG
>Ga0126312_10003861_pt1 | contig 10122 bp, 6 predicted proteins | sample Plot104A_FD_92537 | JGI IMG/M metagenome (GOLD analysis project Ga0126312, IMG submission 92537) | Serpentine soil microbial communities from UC McLaughlin Reserve, CA, USA - Plot104A | ecosystem: Environmental > Terrestrial > Soil > Grasslands | place: USA: UC McLaughlin Reserve, Lake County...
GGCATCAGCACGAGCACGATCGTGTCCGCGATCCCGAGCACCTCGACCTCGCTCTGGCCGGCGCCGACGGTCTCGACGAACAGCACGTCCTTTCCCGCCGCGTCGAGAACGAGCATCGCCTGGAGCGTCGTCTCGGCAAGCCCGCCGAGGTGGCCTCGCGTACCCATCGAGCGGATGAACACGTCCGGGTCGAGGAAGTGGTCTGCCAACCGTATCCGGTCGCCGAGCAGCGCCCCTTTCGTGAAGGGGCTCGACGGGTCGACGGAGATGACGCCGACCGTTCGATCAAGGCTGCGCACGTGCCGGATCAGCGCCGCAATCAGCGTCGACTTCCCAACACCCGGTGGGCCCGTGACGCCGACGGAGTAAGCACGGCCCGTCTCCGGGTAGAGGTCGTGGACGACGTCGTAGGCGAGCATGTCCGAGTTCTCGACGAGCGTGATCGCACGGGCGAGTGCGCGCGTCTCGCCGGCGCGGACGCCGGCCGCGAGCGTCTCGCGCGTCCAATCCCGACGCCCGGCCACGGCTACGTCGACGCGCGTGCGACGACGGCGCCGAGCGCAGTCCCGCAAAGCTCGTTCTCGTCCGGCGTGCCGACCGTGACGCGAATCGCGCCGGGTGCGCCGAACGGCCCGGTCGGCCGCACGATCACGCCCTCGCGCAGCAGCGCCTGGAACAGCGGCCGGGAGTCGTCGCCGACCTCGGCGAACAGGAAGTTCGCAACGGCAGGACCGGCCGGCTCGAGCCCGTTCGCGCGCAACAGCCGCTCGAGCTGCATGCGACCCTCGGCGTTCGCGCGCCGCCGGCGCTCCAGCTCGTCAGGGGCATTCAGGCTCGCAAGCGCGGCCACCTGCGCCTGCTGGTTGATGTCGAAGGCCCGACGCACCTTCCCGATCCCGGTCACGAGCTCAGCCGGTGCGAGGCCGTAGCCGACGCGCAGCCCGGCGAGGCCGTAGATCTTCGAGAACGTCCGTAGCACGGCGACGTTGCAGCCCTGCTTCGCGTACTCCTCGATCCCGTCCGGGTACTCGGGGTGGTCGACGTATTCGAAGTACGCCTGGTCGAGCACCGTCAGCACATGGCCCGGGACGCGGTCGAAGTACGCGTCGAGCTCCGCGCGCGTGCTCATCGTCCCGGTGGGGTTGTTCGGGTTGCAGAGGTAGACGAGCTTCGTCCGCGACCCGATCGCGTCCAGGATCCCGTCGATGTCGTAGCGGTGATCGTGCAACGGCACGAGCCGCGGCGTTGCCCCGAGCTTCAGCGCGTTGATCACGTAGCTTGCGAAGGAAGGCCAGCCGCAGACGATCTCGTCTCCCGGGTCGAGCGTCGCCTGCGAGATGCAGTCGATCAGGCCGTCCGCGCCGGCGCCGAGGGCGAGCTCCTCGTACCGCACGCCGTGCCGCTCCGCGAGTGCCGTCCGCAGGAGGTACGCACCGCCGTCCGGATAGCGGTTGAGCTCGCGCGCCGACCGTTCGAGCGCCTCTAGCGCCGCCGGGAACGGCCCGAACGGCCCTTCGTTCGACGCGAGCTTGACAACGCGATCGAGGCCGAGCTCGCGCTGGACCTCCTCGACCGGCTTGCCCGGCTCGTAGGCCGAGACCTCGTCGAGAGTGGCGCGGAGGACGCCGGCCGGGACCTCCCCCACGCCGGCCACTACTCGCTCAGCTCGGTGCCGCCCTTGCGGCGGCGGCGAAGCAGGACGACGCCTCCGGCTGCAGCGGCCGACCCCGCGAGGACCGCCGAGGTCACCTTCCCTTTGCCGCCGCCCTCCGACTTTGCTGCGCTCTTCGTCTTCCTCTTGGCGGCTACCTTGGCGAGCTGCCATGCAGCCCAGCCGAGCACCGCGTTCCGCCTGTTGATGATGCTCATCGCGCTCCTCTCCTCCGACTATTCAATCAGGCTCGTGCGGCGGCTCTCCGCCTGGCCGGGATGTGAATGGGGCGGCCGAGCGCGACGAGACCCGCCTCCTTAATTGCTTCGGACAGCGTCGGGTGTGGCGCCATCCCGTCCGCGATCGTCTCCACGGTCGCCTCGGCGTCGAGTGCAACGACGCCGGCCTCGACCATGTCGGTGACGTGCGGCCCGACCATGACGAGCCCGAGGAACTCGCCGTAGCGCGTCTCGTGGATCGACTTCACCCAGCCGACCGTCTCGTCCTGCATGACCGCGCGCGCGTTCGCAACCCAAGGGAACGTTCCGACGGCGACGTCGTCGCCGTACTGCTCGCGGGCCTCGCGCTCCGTCAGCCCCACGCTCGCGATCTCGGGATCGGTGTAGATCGGCCGCGGGACGCCGCGGTTGTCGACGACGGCGTCGTGGCCGAGCGCGTTTTCGGCTGCGACCTCTCCCTCGCGGAACGCCGTGTGCGCGAGCTGCCAGTACCCGGCGCAGTCACCGACGGCATAGATGTGCGGGACGGTGGTCCGCCGGTGCTCATCCGCCGCGATCCCCTTGCGGCGGTCGAGGTCGACGCCGATGTCCTCCAGGCCGAGATCCTCGACGAGCGGAGCGCGGCCGACCGACACGAGCATCAGGTCGGCCTCGGCGGTCTCGCCGTCCCCGAACTGGACGGTCAGCGCGCCGGCGCGCTCCTCGACCTTCGTGCACTGCTTCTCCAGGTGAAGGGTGATCCCGCGGCGGCCGAACTGCTTCGCGAGCTCCTTCGAGGCGTCCTCGTCCTCCTGCGGGATCAGCATCGGGAGCATCTCGATGACCGTGACCTCGGACCCGAAGCGCTGGAAGATCGAGGCGAACTCGCACCCGATGATCCCGCCGCCGAGCACGACGAGCCGGCTCGGAACCTGCTCCTGTGCCAGCAGTCCCGTCGAATCGACGCACAGCGAGGAGTCGAGGCCCTCGATCGGCGGCCTGATCGGGAACGAGCCGGTGGCGACGATCGCGGTCTTGAACGTCACGTCCTCCCCGCCCTCGACGGCGATCGTGTTGCCGTCCTTGAAGCGGCCCTCGCCCTTGACCCACTCGACGCCGCTCGCTTTGAACAGGCTGGCGACGCCCTGGGTCATCTGCTTGACGACGCCGCGCTTCCACTCATTCGCGCTGCCGAAGTCGAGCGACGGCTCCGTGACATGGACGCCGAGCTTGGCGAAGCTCTCCTCCGCGGCCTTGAGATAGAAGGCGGTCTGGACCCAAGCCTTCGTCGGTATGCACCCGACGCGCAAGCACGTGCCCCCGAGCTCCGGCTCCTTCTCGACGCAAACCGCCTTCGCCCCCAGCTGGGCGGCTCGGATCGCAGCCGTGTAGCCGCCCGGGCCGCCGCCGAGGACCGCAACGTCACAGTCCATGGTCCTCCCTCGCTTGCTTTGGGTGCGATCCTATCGACGGGGTATGGCTAGAACTCCGCGCGTAAAGCTCCAGCCGCCGCGGCGACCCGCGTCCCACGTCCGCCGCCCGGCGCTCGAGCACGTGCTCGAGCAGGCGGAACGCCGCCGGCTGACGTCGATCGTTGCCGGGCCGGGTTTCGGAAAGTCAACGCTGGCGGCGTCGATCGCGACCGTGCGCGGCTGGTCGTGGTATCTCCTAGACGGCTCCGATCGGTCAGCGGACGTCTTCGCGCACGGACTACTGGATGCACTCGCCCTCGACGCGCCGGACGCCGCAGGCCTCATCAGCGCGCTCGACGAATCGATCGCTGAAGATCGCGTTCTCGTCGTCGACGACGTCCAAGAGCTCGGGAGCTCCGGACCTGGCGTGCACTTGCTCGAGGCGCTCGTCCGTCAGGCGCCGCCGGAGCTCCACTTCGTCCTGTGCTCGCGCGACGAGCCTCCGTTCGCGGTCGAGCGGCTCCGCGGCCAGGGGCAGGTCGTCGACATCGACGCCTCGATGCTCACGTTCTCCGGCGACGAAGTGAAGGATGTCGTCGGCGGCGATCTCGGCCTCGAGCTCGGCGATCCGATCCGCGACGTGACGGGGGGCTGGCCGGCGGCCGTCCAGTTGACCGCGGAGATGCTGCAATCGACGCCGGAGCACGAGCGGACAGACGCACTCGCTGAGCTCGGCCGCAGCCGCGGCCGCCTCGTTTCGTACCTCGCGCGAGAGGTCCTCGACCGCGAAGGGGACGACGTCCGCCGACTGCTCCGACTCGCGGCGGAGTTCGACCAGTTCAACGCCGAGCTGTGCGACGCGCTCGGGGCCGCGCCGCCGGCCGATCTGCTGGTCGGCCTCCAGCGGCGCGGGTTGATCGCATCTCGCAGCGGTCCCGGTGGCTGGCTGACCCTGCACGCCGTCCTGCGCGACTTCCTCCGCGACCACGTCGACTTGCCGGAGGCAGAGCTCGCCGACCTGCACGTGACTGCTGCTGAATGGTTCTTCTCAGAGGGTCTGCTGCGCGAGGGGCTGGCGTCGCTCAAGATTGCGAGGAGGCCCGATCTGATCGCCGCCGCGTTCCGCGACCACTGGCGCGAGTACTACGAGCGGGGCCTGCTTCAGGCGGTTGTGGACAGCGCCGACGTGGTCCCGGAGAGCCTGATCGACGAGGGGCTCCGCCACCTCATCGGACGATCCCACGCGCTCCTCGGCAGGACCGGCGAGGCGCTGGAGTGGTTCGCCGAGCTGCCGCCCGGGCCCGACCGCGCGTTCGAGTTCGCCGAGGTCTATACGGCGCGCGGCGAGCAGCGCAAAGCGTTCGACGTACTCGTAGACGCGCTGGAGCGGTATCCGGACCCGCCCCATCCGTATTGCTGCATCTTCATCGCCTTCCTCGCGCCTGCGGTCGGAGAGCTGGACGCGGGCGCCAAAGCAGCGAAGCTCTTAACAGAGCTGAAGCACGACAGTAGCGATCTGGGGTACGTCGCAGATACGCATTCCGCCCTCGCCGATATCGCGCAGGCGCGCGGTGACGTCCAAGAGGCCGACCGCCATTACCGGGCGGCGCGCCAAATCGCCGAACGAGGGGGAAACCTGCTCGCGCTCTGTGCCGCCCAGGTGAAGACGGCACGCTTCTGGACCGTTCAGGGCCGCTATCGCGAGGCCATTGCTTTGAACGATGCCGCGACTGCGGTCGCGGACCGGATTGGCTTTGCGCAGATGCGAAGCGAGTGTAGACATGTCCGATCCTCGCTGTTCGCCAAGCTCGGCCAGTTCGACGAAGCCGCGGCCGAACTCGCAGAGGCGGTCGCGCTCGACAAGGAAAGCGACAGATCGACAGCGTGGAATTCCGTCGCTCACGGGGATCTCTATGTCAGGCGTGGCGACGTTGCCCGTGCCCGTTTCTCGTACGAGGAAGCACTGACGACCGCGGATCCGCGGCACGTGAGGCTTCGGTCGATCGCGCTCGGCGGGGTCGCGCGCGTCGTTGCCGTCGACGACCCCGACCGGGCTGCGGAACTTGCAGCCGAGGCTCTCGAGCTGAGCGTGAACGAGCGACCAGACCTGCTCGTGGTCGCGGGGTGGGTCGCCCTTCGACGAGGCGAACTCGAGCGCGCAGCGGAGCTCGCCGCCACGGCAGCAGAGGACGCAGGCCGTCGTTCCGCGCGCCCGGTTCTCGCCGAGTCGCTCGAGCTGCGAGCATTTTGCTCGGCCGACGCCGATACTGCGTTGCTCGAGGAAGCAATGGGGCTCTGGCGGGAGCTCGGCGAGCCGGTTGCGGCCGCGCGGGTCGCGCTGGCGCTCGCACGTCGCTGCGGCGCCAGGCTCGAGGCGGAGCGCCGCGAGCGCGAGCTGCGCCAGCTCGGGTTCCGCGACACCGCTGGTCGGGCGGCCGGAGTCTTGATGGCCGCCCCCGCGGACGGGGCGGCGCCGCTTGCACTGCAGACGCTGGGCGGGTTTCGCGTCCTCCGGCACGGCGCGCCGGTTTCGCCTGAGGAATGGAAGTCGAAGAAGGCGCGCGACCTGCTGAAGATCCTGGCCGCGCGGCGCGGGAAGCCCGTCGCACGCGAGGAGCTGATCGAGGCGCTGTGGCGCGAGGAGGATCCTAGGCGCACCGGCAACCGCCTCTCGGTCGCGCTCAGCACGCTGCGCTCGGTGCTCGATCCCGAGCGCGCCCACGCGCAGGACCACTTCGTGGCCGCTGCGGACGGCGCGGTGCGGCTGTCGCTCGACTCCGTCGAGGTCGACGTGGAGTCGTTCCTCGAGGTCGCGGAACAGGGCCAGCGCCTGTGGCGATCGGGAGCGCGGGAGCAAGCCTTGCCGCTCCTCGAGCTCGCCGAGGCCGCCTACACTGGCGACTTCCTCGAAGAGGACCGCTACGAGGATTGGGCGGAGCCCCTGCGGAACGAGGCTCGCGCGGCTTACGTCGAGGTTCTGCAGGCGCTCGCGGCGGCGACGCAGGCGAGCAAGTACTTCCTCCGCATCATCGAGCGCGACCCGTACGACGAGCCGGCGCACCTCGCGCTGGTCGCCGCGCTCGAGGACGCTGGGGCACACGGCGAGGCGAGGCGGGCCTACCGCACGTACGTCGCGCGTATGCAGGAAATCAACGCCGAGCCCGCGCCGTTTCCGACGCACGCCTTAAGCCGAGTTTAAGGCAGCTCGAAGGCCGCTCCGGAACATCCCTCGTGTCAAGCGAGCGAGGAGGACGAGATGTTCCGACTTTCGATCTGGATTGCAACGGCGGCGGCCGCTCTGGCCGTCGCCGGGACGGCCGCGGCGGACCGTGGCGTCCGCCCCGCCGAGCCGGCCGGCACGTACATGGTCTCCGTCGTCAAGGAGAAGCTGTCCGCCGACTACGCGTCGGCATGGAAGACGCTCTACCCGCGGCACCAGCGCGTTGCGACGCACGACGCCTACGTCGCCTGCGAGAGCCTCACCCCGGATGCGGGCACGATGCTGAGCGTCAGCGCGCTGCGCGCGTACAACGAGCGGATCCCCGTCGCGGGAAGGGGCGGCATGACGCGCACGAAGGCCGTCGACGTCCGCGTCACCGTCGACTCGCCGCTCGTGACGTTCCCCGTCGTGATCGAGCAGACGTTCCACGCGATCTCGGTGAACGGCCGGTGGCGCTGGATCCTCAGCCACGACCAGTACCGCTACTACCGCGACGGCGACTGCCCCTATGCGTAACCGACGAAGTTAGAACGCTACTCGGACGCCCTGGCGGCGAGCGTCCAGGTGAAACGCGTCAGCGTCTCCCGCGGCGCGACGCCGCTCGGCCGCAGACCTCGACGGACGAACAGAGTCGGAACGCCGCTACGGACCGCAACCGACCGGCGCGCCGCACCGATGCCTTCACTCGCCCAGCGGTCAGACAGGCCGACGACGAGCAGACGAGCGTCGTGCACCGCGGAAGTCATGCCGTCTTCGCCCGCGGGCACGAGCTGAGGTTCGGCGACGATCCCGATCACCTGCTGTACGAGCAGCGAAGCCCGTGCGAGGAGGCGGCTCGCGTCACGACGGCCGCGCGATGCGTCGGCCTCCGTGCCGACGAGACGCAGGGTGGCGTTGAAGGAGCCCGCGAGCCAGGCGGCGATCTCGATCGCGGACCAGTCGTGCTCGGCACCGCCGAACGGCGTGACGATCGGTCCGGAGCCGGGGTCACGGCCACCGACGAGGAGTGCGATGTCGCAGGGGGCTTCCGTCAGCACGACGTCGAGCTCGGGGTCCAACCGACCGCTGTCGAGAACTTGCGAAGAGCCGTCGGCGAGAATGAGATCGACATCTTGCTCGCTCGCGAGAGCCGCGGCCTCGCCCCCCGGCTCGGCCGCGGTGTACACGGCGACACGCGACTCGACGCCCCGCTCGGCGAGACGGCGGCGGCGCTCCGCGAGCGCCGACGTCGCGGCACCTACGTCTTCCCCCTGAGACAGTAGGCGCGCGAGGATCAGCTCGCGATCAGCATGTTTGGCGAGGGCCTCGCCAATCGTGATGAGCTCGTCCAGGCGATCTTCATCGACCGAGAGCACCAGGATCGCGCGGCCAGGCGAAGACCCGCGTGTGGACCTGACGTCCTCACGAGGCGCGAGGCTCGGGTCGTGCCGCAACACCGCCTGCTCGAGCTCCTGCAGGGCCGCGCTCGGCTCGATCCCGAGCTCGTCCACCAGCAGGCTGCGCGTCTCACGGTAGACCTCGAGCGCCTCCGCCTGCCGTCCCGAGCCGTACAAAGCGCGCATCAGCTGGGCGCGGAGGCGCTCGCGCAGAGGATGGCGACGCGTTAGCCCTTCCAGCTCGGCGACTACGTCGCCGTGACGTCCGAGCACCAGGTCTGCCTCGATGCGCCGCTCGAGAGCGCCGAGACGCAGCTCCTCGAGCCGCTGGATCTCGGGCTGCGCGAACGGCTCGTCGGCGAGGTCTCCGAGCGCGGCGCCTCGCCAGAGCGCCAGCGCCTGGTGAAGCAACGATGCGGCGCGCTCTGGCGACGCGCCTTCCGATTCCGCGACGAGCCGCTCGAAACGCGACAGATCGAGCTCGTCGCGGCCGACACGGACGAGGTATCCCGGCTCTTGCGTGAGGACGACTTCCGCGGGAGCGAGTGCCTTCCGCAGCTGCGAGACGTGGTACTGGAGAGCGTTCCCAGCCGTCGCCGGCGGCCGCTCGGGCCAAAGCTCGTCGATGAGCCGGTCGGCCGAGACGACCTCGTTCGCGCGCGTCAGCAGCAGCGCGAGCAGCGCCCGCTGTCTCGGCCCGCCAAGGGGCAGGGGCCGGCCCTGCTCGACAACCTCGAGCGGCCCGAGGATCCGAAACTCCACGTCTTCCCTCCGCCACCGACGTTACCAGGGCCTGCGCCACCTCAACGAGCGCCCAGCCGCGCCTAGGCGAGGGCTTGGCCGGTCGTACGAACCGGCGTATGGTGGTGAAATGGGCGGCTGAGATCCTGAGCGTCGAGACCAACATCCACACCGGCACCGAGTTCGTCGGCTATCGGCTGGAACAGCTGATCGGGCAGGGCGGCATGGGAGTCGTCTACCGCGCATACGACCGCAGGCTGAAGCGCACCGTCGCGGTGAAGTTCATCGCCCCCAAGCTGTCTCTCGACGACCGGTTCCGCGAGCGGTTCCTGCGCGAGACGGAGCTCGCAGCGTCGTTCGAGCACCCGAACGCCGTCCCCATCCATGATGCGGGCGAGGTCGATGGCCGGCTTTACCTCACGATGCGCTACGTCGAGGGAAGCAATCTGGCAACGCTTCTTCGCACCGAAGGATCTCTTGAACCGGGACGCGCGATCCGGATCTGCGCGCAGGTCGCCCGCGCGCTCGACGCGGCACACGCGACCGGCCTCGTGCACCGCGACGTGAAACCCTCCAACGTCCTGCTCGACGACGGCGAGCACGTCTACCTCGCGGACTTCGGCCTCACGCGCCGCCTCGTCGACGACGGGACTCCACTGCTGGACGGCTCGTCGCTCGGCACGCCCGCCTACGTAGCCCCCGAGCAGCTCGAAGGCGAGGCGATCGACGGCCGCGCGGATCTGTATTCACTGGCGTGCCTGCTCTACGAATGCCTCACGGGAGAGCCTCCGTTCCGGCACGACTCGCGCCTCGCCGTGGCCTGGGCGCACCTCGAGGAAGACCCGCCGGCTGCGAGCACGGTCAATCCGCTGCTCCCTGGCGACCTCGACGCAGTCATCCGGAAGGCGATGGCGAAGCAACCCGAGGATCGGTACGAGAGCTGCGCTGAGCTCGCCGCTGCCGCCGAGACGGCCTTGGGTCTGCGCGAGCGGCCGAGGTTACGCAGGACGTGGCTCGTTGCCGCGGTTGTCGTCGTCGCACTCGCAGCGGGCACCGCCGTACTCGCCGTTCTCAGTGTCGGGGGCGAGCGCCCTTCTGCGTCGCCGCCGCTGTTCGGCCGAGCAAACACCCTTGTCCGCGTCGACCCCGAAACGAATGCCGTCAGCGCCGTAATACCCGTCGGCGGCCAGCCGAAGGCGGTCGCGGCCAGCGGCTCACGCATGTGGGTCTACAACTTCCCCCAAGATTCGATCGCGGCGGTCGACGCGCGCACGAACCGCGTGAAGCACAACACGGACGTGCAAGGAAGCCCGCTCGGCCTCGGGCCCTACGCCGGTCCGGTCTTGGCCGCCGACACTCACGGCGCGTGGCTGGTCGTCCGCGACGCGGCCAACCGGCCCACGCTCATCCACGTCAAGCCGGGCGGCGCGAGCGCACAGGCGCACCGTCTAGACCGCGATCCCTTTGGAGTCGCGGTGGGCTACGGCGCCGTCTGGGTCGTCAC
>Ga0126312_10003862_pt1 | contig 10121 bp, 11 predicted proteins | sample Plot104A_FD_92537 | JGI IMG/M metagenome (GOLD analysis project Ga0126312, IMG submission 92537) | Serpentine soil microbial communities from UC McLaughlin Reserve, CA, USA - Plot104A | ecosystem: Environmental > Terrestrial > Soil > Grasslands | place: USA: UC McLaughlin Reserve, Lake County...
CTGGTGCAGCTGCTGCGGCACCGCGCGGGTCGGGGGCCGACCCAGGCGAAGGGCTTCTGGGCCGGCGACGATGTCGTGCTCGTCTTGTTCGGCGGGGGCTTTACGAAAGCCGAAAAGACGCTGTGGGACCATGGCCGCGCCCAGACAGCCCTCGCCTATCGGCACTGCGTTCAGGAGACGCTCGAGGATGCCATGAGCCACGAGGTCGAGGCAGTTACCGGCCGGCATGTTACGGCTGTGTTGAGCTGCGCGCGCCAGGAGCCAGACGTCATGGCCGAGATCTTCCTGCTCGAGCCGCACGGGGACCGCGGCTCAGCAGGTGCAGGAGACTGGGACGCCGGCGGATTGCCGGCGTCCCAGCCCTTCCGGGGAAACGGGGCAGACGGCGCCGCCGGGTAGCGCTACGCTGCGAGGGTGACGCAGGTCTCCCTCGACGGCAGCGCCGCCTGCATCCAGCGCCACCACGAGGAGGAGGAGCACCGCGCGCGCCGATGACCCGAGCCCGGTCGGAATCGACGCGGAGGATCCTCTCGCCGCCCGCTTCCGCGGCGCCGAGCCTGCCGATGCCGGCGTCAGGGAGGAAGCCGCCACCTACCGCAACATCGTCGTGGTCGGCGCCTCCGCCGGCGGAGTCGAGGCACTCGACCAACTCGTGAGCGGCTTTCCAGCGGAGCTGCCGGCGGCCGTGTTCGTAGTGCTCCACATGCCGGCCAGCGGGCGGAGCCTCCTGCCCGCGATCCTCCAGCGCGCCGGCGAGCTCCCGGCCAGCGTGCCCGAGGACGGCGAACGCGTCGAGCGCGGCCACATCTACGTGGCTCCGCCCGATCGCCACCTCCTGCTGGTCGGGCAACAGGTGCGCCTCGCCAGCGGTCCACGTGAGAACGGGCACCGTCCAGCCATCGATCCGCTCTTCCGCAGCGCCGCGCGGACCTACGGGTCGCGGACAGTCGCTGTCGTGCTCTCCGGCAACCTGGACGACGGCGCCGCCGGCGCGCGTCTGGTGAAGGAGCGGGGAGGCGTGGTCCTGGTGCAGGATTCGGAGGATGCGCTCTATCCGGACATGCCCGACAGCGCCGCGGCGGTGACGGACGTCGACGCACGTCTTCCGGTGGCTGAGATGGCAGGCGCCATCTGCAGCCTCCTGGAGGAGGCGGTTCCCAGGGGCGGTGAGGTCGACCTCGAGGAGCTGGAGGAGCGTGCGTCCGAGGAGCTCGCGGCGGCGGAGATGGCCGTCGAAGGCGAGCCGACGGAGCTCGCCTGCCCGGAGTGCGGCGGCCCGCTCTGGGAGCGCAACGAGGGCCCGCTCGTGCGCTTCGCGTGTCGAGTCGGACACGTGTTCTCGCCCGAGAGCATGGTGGCCGAGCACGGCAAGGAGCTGGAGCGGGCGCTGTGGTCCGCCCGCCGGAGCCTCGAGGAGCGAGCGGACCTCTACCGGCGCCTATCGAGGCGGGCGACGGGCAGGGCGACGATCCAGAGGCGCTTCGATGATCGGTCGCAGGCGGCGGAGCGCCACGCTTTGGCGCTGCGCGACGCCATCGCCAAGCTCACCGCCTCGGGTGAGCTCGAAGAGGTGTCGTGATGGCCGCGCGCAGCCAGCCGGCCCAGAGGAGCGAGAAGGACGGCGGTCTGGCCGCCTTGCTCGAGCATCTCAAGCAGAACCGCGGCTTCGACTTCTCGGGCTACAAGCGCTCCAGCCTCGAGCGGCGCATCCGCAAGCGCATGCAGGCCGTCGACATCGACAGCTACGACCAGTACCAGGACCACCTCGAGGTCACGCCCGACGAGTTCACCGAGCTGTTCGACACCATCCTCATAAATGTCACCGGGTTCTTCCGCGACAAGCCGGCGTGGGACTACCTCAGCGAAGAGGTCGTGCCGTCCATCATCGAAGCCGTGCCCGAGCCGGAGCCGATACGCGTCTGGTCCGCTGCCTGCGCCTCGGGCGAGGAGGCGTACACGCTGGCGATGATTCTCTGCGAGGCGCTCGGCGACGACGCATTCCGGCGCCGCGTGAAGATCTACGCCACCGACGTGGACGAGGACGCGCTCGCTCGTGCGCGGCAGGCCGCGTACCCGCGCGACTCGCTGAGGCAACTGCCGAACGACTTTGACTCGAAGTACTTCGAGCGCGGCCCGCTCGGCTACGCCTTTCGCGGCGATCTCCGCCGATCGATGATCTTCGGCCGCAACGACCTCGTCCAGGACGCGCCCATCTCCCGTATCGATCTCCTGGTCTCCCGCAACGCCCTCATGTACTTCACCCCCGAGACGCAGGCGCGCATCCTCGGCCACTTCAACTTCGCCTTGAAGGACACCGGCTTCCTGTTCCTCGGCAGGTCGGAGATGCTGCTCACGCACGCGGACCTGTTCACGCCCCACAACCTCAAGTGGCGTGTGTTCAGGAAGGTCCCGCGACACGGGCTGCGCGAACGGCTGACATTCGTGGCGGAGGCCGCGGCGATCGACACGGAGTCCGGCGAGCGCTACGGCGAGCTCCGCGTCGGCGCCTTCGACGCCGCCCCAGTGGCGATAGTGGTCGTCGACCGAAGCGGCTTCGTGACCGCGGCCAACCACCTCGCGCGCGGCCTCTTCAGGCTCAGCGCCGCGGACATCGGGCGGCCCTTTCAGGACTTGGAGCTCTCCTATCGGCCGCTCGACCTGCGCTCGGCGCTCGAGCAAGCGTACGCCGAGAACGACGAGGTCATGGCGGGACGCGCCGACTGGACGGTTCCATCGGGGGAGAGCAAGACGCTCGACATCAGCGTGCGTCCGCTCAGGGGACCGGCCGGCAGTCCGGTCGGCGCCAGCATCTCCGTCGAGGACGTGACGAAGACCGCGCGGCTCGACGAAGAGAACGAGCGCTCCAGGCGGCAGGTCGAGACGGCGTACGAGGAGCTGCAGTCGACGGTGGAGGAGCTTGAGACCACAAACGAGGAGCTCCACTCCACGAACGAGGAGCTCGAGACCACGAACGAGGAGCTCCAATCGAGCAACGAGGAGCTCGAGACGATGAACGAGGAGCTCCAGTCGACCAACGACGAGCTCGAGGCCATGAACGAGCAGCAGACCACGCGCTCCGGCGAGCTCGACAAGGTCAACCTCTTCCTCGAGGGGATCCTCGGCAGCCTGGGCGTCGGAGTTGTCGTGCTCGATCACGAGCAGCGCGTGCAGGTCTGGAACGGCAACGCCACCGATCTCTGGGGCCTGCGTCCGGAGGAGGTCGAGGGCCAGCACTTCCTCGGACTCGACATCGGCTTCCCTGTCGAACGCCTCAAGGAGCCGATCCGCCACGCGATGAGCGACGGTGCCGAGGGCTCGGAGGCGCTGGTCGAGTCGATCACCCGGCGCGGCAAGAAGATCGAGTGCGTGGTGCGGACGCTGCCGTTGCGCGAGCGGGACGGCGGGGTCTACGGCGCCCTGATCCTGATGTCGCCCAGAGGCGATTCGCTGGCGGGCGGCTGACCGGTCCGCGAGCGGGCGGCCCGGCCCTAGAGCTCACTTCAGTGAGGTCCGCGCGGCGTGAGCACCCGCACGTCTGCGCCCTGTTGCGCGTGCGTCTCGGAGACGATGCCGAGCTCCTCGCACAGGACGAAGAAGGCCGCCGTGTACGGCGAGTGTCTCGTGCGTCCGCGTAGGTAGCGCCAGTCGATCTGCTCGCGGACCGCGCGGGCGATCCGGACGACGCCCGTGTAGTCGAGCTCGTGCTCGTGGATGGCGAGCAGCTTCGTCGCCAGCACGTCCTCGATCGACATCACGGGAATGGTGATCCCCATGACATGCAGAAGCTCGCCGCGCTCGATGACCTCGTCGGTCACCTCGAGGCCGCGCGGGTGGAAGATGAGGTCGATCAGGACCTCGCCGTCCCAGGCCTTGTAGAGCCACTCCTCGGGCGGGGTCTCTGGCCGCATCCCGGCCTCCACCAGCACTTCGAGGGCCTGCTCGGCGTCGTCGGCCTTCACCACGAAGTCCAGGTCGTGGCGGGTCTCGGGACCTCCGCGCGCCCAGACCGCCAGGCTGCCCGCGAGCAGAAACGGGACGTCCGCCTCGCGCATGGCCGCCACCGCCTTCTTCATCGACGCCTCGATCGACGGGAACGGATGCTCGATCTCGGAGGAGGACACTTCCGATCGTGTACCCCCGCACCGGCCGGGGTAAGCAAGGCCGCATGAGGGCGCCGACCAGCGTTCTGGCCGCCAACCTGACGGGCGATGCACGCATACGCGTCGCGGCCGCCGGCGACGTGCACTGCTCCGAGGAGAGCCGCGACGCCGTCTTGATCGCGTTCGACGCCATCGAGGACGCGGCGGACGTGGTCCTGCTCGCCGGCGACCTCACGACGCACGGCGAGCCCGAGCAGGCGGCCGTGCTCGCCGAGGCCTGCCGCGGGATGGAGACGCCCATCGTCGCCGTGCTCGGCAACCACGATCTGCACGCGAACCGGGCGGAGGAGCTGGTGCGGGTGCTGACGGATGCGGGCATCGAGGTCCTCGACGGGTCGCACACGACGGTCGACGCCGATGGCTGCCCACTCGGCGTTGCGGGCGCGAAGGGCTTCGTGGGCGGTTTTCGCGGCCTCGGACTGCCGGACTTCGGCGAGCCGTCGCTGCGCGCCATCTACGCCGAGACCACGGCGGAGGTAGACGCCCTCTCGCACGGGCTGCACGAGATCGCGCTCTGCCCGTTCCGCGTAGCCCTGCTCCACTACGCGCCCCTCTGCGAGACGCTCCAGGGCGAGCCCGCGGAGGTCTGGACCTTCCTCGGCAGTGAGCGCCTGGCCGCGCCGATTCTCGAGCACCGTCCCGACCTGGTTCTGCACGGCCACGCGCACGCCGGACGGCTGCACGCCGACATCGAAGGGGTGCCGGTGTACAACGTCTCGGTGCCCGTGATGGGCCAGGACTTCTGGCTGTTCGAGCTCACCGGCGCGACCCGCGCCGCCACGGCGATCCACTGACGGCGGATGCCCGAGCTGCCGGACGTCGAGGGCTTCCGCCGGGTGTTCGCGAACGGCGCCGCGGGTAGGCGCATCGAGCGGGTCGAGCTGCTCGATCGGAGCCTGTTGCGCGGCGGCCGCGCGAAGGCGGTGGAGGGCGAGCGCTTCGAGGATCCGCTGCGCCACGGCAAGTGGCTGGTCGCGCCCGCCGGCGAGTCCGAGGTCCTCATGCACTTCGGCATGACGGGATCGCTCGACTGGGCGAGCCGGCGCTCGGAGCGCCACGTCCACGACCGGATCGTGTTCGTCTGCCGGGGCGGTGAGCTCCGCTACCGCAACATGCGGAAGTTCGGCGGCGTCTGGATCGTCGCGGCCGGCCGGCGGGAGCGGGTAACGGGGCCGCTCGGCCCGGACGCAACGGAGGTGGACCGAGAGCGCTTCTACGAGCTGCTGGCCGCTCGCCGCGGCGGGCTGAAGGCGGCGCTGATGGACCAGCGGCTGATCGCCGGGCTCGGCAACCTGATGGTCGACGAGATCGCCTGGCGAGCCCGGATCGATCCCCGCACCCCGCTGGCGCGGGTGTCGAAGCGACGCCGGGAGCGGCTGTTCGACGCGATGGACGAGGTGGTGAGGGAGTCGACCCCCACGGGGCGAGTCCCACCGTTCGAGGGGTGGCTCACCGGCGCCCGAAACGCCCGGGAGCCGACCTGCCCACGCTGCGGCGCGCGCCTCCGCAAGGACACGGTGGCGGGGCGGACCACTGCGTGGTGCCCGCGCTGCCAGCGACGCTAGCGGCGGGTCGCGCCCAGACGCTTGCGGGCGCGGGAGATCCCGCGCGCGTACGACTGGATGTCGGCCCACGGGTCGCCCGTCGCCGCCAGACGCCGCAGCACCGTCTTGACGGTCCAGCGGTCGGGGCGCAGCTTCGAGTCCGAGAGCTCGTCCCAGTCGATAGGTGTCGCCACCGGCGCGCCCGGGCGCGGACGCACCGCGTAGGGCGGCACGGCGGTCTGCGCGTAGTTGTTGCGCATCACGTCCACGAGGATGCGGCCGTCGCGTTTGGCTTTGCGGAACTCGACGGTCAGCTCGCTCGCGTACCGCTCGGCGAGCACCCCGGCGATTTCCCCCGCGAGGGACCGGACGTCCTCGAAGCCCGCCCGCCGCCGCAGCGGTACCCACACGTGTACGCCCTTCGACCCCGTCACCTGAGCGAACGGAGAGAGGCCGAGCTCACGTAGCAGCTCGCCCGTGGCCACGGCGGCGCGGCGGACCGCGCCGAAGTCCGTTCCCGAGGGATCCAAATCGAAGACCATCCGGTCCGGCTGCCAGACCCGGTCCGCCCGCGAGAGCCAGACGTGAGGGGTGATCGTGTTCTGGCCGGCCAGGTACACGAGCGTGTCGACGTCCCGGGCGATCGCGTGCGTGACCGTGCCCTTGGCCTTCGGCACCTCCACCCGACGGACCCAATCAGGGAAGTAGTCCGGGATGTCCTTGTGGAAGAAGCCCTTTCCCCCGATCCCGTCCGGGAAGCGCTGCATGCTCACGGGCCGCCCCTTCACGTGCGGCAGCATCCACTCGGCGACGCGCTCGTAGTAGTCGGCGAGGTCGCCCTTCGTGATCCCGTCGTCCGGGAACAGGACCTTGTCCGGATGCGTGATCTCGACGCTCATCTGGGTCGCTCCCTGACAACTTCCCGCGCCGGCTTGTCGTCACGCAGGCCGAGGTAGCGCGGGTGGCGCAGACGACCGTCCCGCGTCCACTCTCCGAACGCGATCTGCGCCACGAGCTCGGGGCGCACCCAGCGCGTGCCGCGCGGGATCGGATGGACGTCGACGAACGGGCAGGGCTCCTCCTCGATCTCCCGCAGCCGTTGGCCGAGGCTTTCGAGCGTGCGGCGGTCGAACCCGGTGCCGACCTTACCGGCGTAGCGCAGGTCGCCGTCCTCGTAATGGCCGACGAGCAGCGCGCCGAAGTCGGTCCGCGAGCCCTTCGGCGCAGTGAACCCCCCGATCACGAGCTCCTGCTCGGCGTGGCACTTGAGCTTCAGCCAGTCGCGGGAGCGACCGGTGCGGTAGCGGCTGTCAGCCCGCTTCGCGATCACGCCCTCGAGCCCCTTCCGGCAGGCGTCGCGAAACAGCTCCTCACCGCGCTCGTTGCGATGAGGCGTGAAGCGCACGGGGCCGTGGAAGTCGAGCGCCTTTCGCAGACGCGCCTTGCGCTCGCGGAGCGGCAGGCTGCGCAGGTCCTCGCCCCGCAGGCGCAGCAGGTCGAACACGTAGAGGTAGACGGCGACGCCGGTGCGGGTGGCCGCCTGGGGGTCGCTCAGCTGCATTCGGCGCTGGAGCCGAGCGAAGCTCGTCACCGCCCCGTCGAAGGCCACGATCTCACCATCCGCCACGAAGTCGTCGCACGGCTCCCGCTCGAGCGCGGTCACGAGCTCGGGGTAAGAACGGCTCATGTCGCGGCCGGTCCGCGAGACGAGCCGCGCCCGCGCGCCGTCCCGGAAGCCGAGGCAGCGCACCCCGTCCAGCTTCCGTTCGAAGATCCAGCCCGGATCCGAGAACGGCTCCTTCGCGAGCGTCGCCTTCATGGGCTCGAGCGTCACATGAGCTCCTCGATCGTGAAGCGGGGCACGTCAGGAATCCCTACCCGGTCGCAGCGGCTCGATGCTGAGCGGGCCCTCGTGGCGCTCCTCGACCTGAAGCGTCGTGTGCTCGATGCCGAAGCGCTCGCGCACGAGGTCGGCGAGCTGGCGGCGGTGCGACTGCGTGTCGCAGCCCGAGCGCACGGTCACGTGCGCGGACAGTGCGGGGAAGCCCGAAGTCACCTCCCAGACGTGGAGGTCATGAACCTCGACCACGTGTGGCTGCGCGGCGAGCGTGTTGCCGATCTCGTCGGGGTCGAGCTCGCGCGGCGCGGCCTCGAGCAGCACCCGCCCGGAGTCGCGGAGCAGGCCGTAGCCGGAGCGCAGCATCAGCGCGGCGACGAGGAGCGCCGCGATCCCGTCGGCTCGCGAGAAGCCCGTCACGAGGATCACCACTCCGGCGATCGCCGTCGCGATGAACGCGAACAGGTCGGTGAGTACGTGCTGGAAGGCGCCCTCCACGTTTAGGCTGCGGCGCTCGGCGCCAGCCAGGATCGCCGTAGCGGCGAGGTTGACCGCGATGCCGGCCACCGCGACCGCCACCACAGCGCCGGCCTCCACGTCCGGCGGGTTGACGAGCCGGCGGATGCCCTCGTAGATCACCACGGTCCCGATCGCAAGGAGGGTGGCGCCGTTGACCTGCGCCGAGAGGATCTCGGCCCGCCTGAGGCCGAACGTGAAGCCGCCGCCAGCGGGGCGCCGGGCGAGCCGCGCCGCGACCAGCGCCAGGGCGATAGCGCCCGCGTCGGTGAGCATGTGGCCAGCGTCCGAGAGCAGCGCGAGCGACGAGGCGATCAGGCCGACCGCCACCTCGACCCCCATGAAGCCGAGGATCAGGACCAGCGCCGCGCCGAGGCGGCGGGCGTCGGTCGTGGTGTGCTCGTGATGGTGGTGGCGGTGGGCCATGCGCGGGTGATGGTCGCATGCCGCGTTTTCGCGGTCGTACCGGGGGGTACAACGGTTGCATGAGCGCTTCGGGGGAAGCGGCCAGGCGCGGCCTGGTCGCTGGGCTGGCCGGGGTCGAGGCCGCGCTCGCGATTACGGCGTCGGCGCTGCGGCACACGCGCTGGTGGTTCGAGTGGCACACGCGCTCGCGACCCGGCGACGGAAGCCGCGATCTCGGCGACGAGGCGCTGCTCGGCCGGTCGCTCGGGATGGACGAATCCGCAGCCTGATGCCACATGCGGGTCGTCGTCCTCGGAGCGAGCGGCAACGTAGGCACTAGCCTGCTGCGCTCGCTGGCTGACGAGCCGGCGGTGGAGTCGGTTCTCGGCCTCTGCCGTCGGCTGCCCGGGGCGAGCTTCCCGAAGGTCGAGTGGCGTGTGGCGGACGTCGCACATGATCCGCTTCGCCCCCACTTCCACGACGCCGACGCCGTCGTCCACCTAGCCTGGCTGATCCAGCCGGCGCGCGACCAGCAGGCGGTCCGGGCTACGAACGTGGACGGCAGCGCGCGCGTCTTCCGGGCGGCGGGAGACGCCGGCGTGAAGGCGCTCGTCTACGCCTCCTCGGTGGGCGCCTACGCGCGCGGGCCCAAGGACCGTCGGGTGGACGAGACCTGGCCGACCACGGGCATCTCGACCTCCTTCTACTCACGCCACAAGGCCGAGGTGGAGCGCCTGCTCGACCGCTTCGAGGAGGAGCGACCCGAAGTCCGAGTGGTCCGGCTGCGACCCGGGCTGATCTTCAAGCGCGAGGCGGGATCCGGGATCCGGCGGCTGTTCGCGGGTCCGCTGCTGCCGAGCTTCCTGATCCGTCGGGAGCTGATCCCGATCGTTCCGGCCGCCGAGCGGCTCGTCTTCCAGGCCGTGCACTCCTACGACGTGGGCGACGCATATCGGCTCGCGCTGGTCGGCGACGCGCGCGGCGCGTTCAACATCGCGGCCGACCCGGTGCTCGACCCGCCCGAGCTCGGGCGGATCCTGGGCGCACGGCCCGTCCCCGTTCCCCCCCGAGTGCTGCGTCGCGGCGCTGCGCTCACCTACCGGCTGCGGCTCCAGCCGTCCGAGCCGGGTTGGGTCGACATGGGCCTCGGGCTGCCGCTGATGGACACCCGTCACGCCCGTGAGGAGCTCGGTTGGCGGCCGGAGCACACCGCGTCCGACGCGCTGCGGGACCTGCTCGACGGGATGCGCGAGGGAGCCGGCATCGACACGCCGCCGCTCGCGCCCGGCAGCGCCGGCCCGGCCCGCGCTCGCGAGTTCGCGAGCGGAGTAGGCGGCAGGACGGGCTAGGCGGGCTAGATCTCGACGCGGTCGCGGGCGCCCGCCACGCCGGACTTCTCGGCGCAGTGGGCGCAGCAGAACATCGATCCGTTCGACTCGATCCCGTGTCCCGCGATCTTGATGCCGCAGTGATCGCAGGTCGGGGCGAGAGCATGGATCGCGCACTCGAAGCTGTCGAAGGTGTGCGTCTCGCCGCCTTTCGCGATCTCCATGGTCTTGTCGTACTCGTTGCCGCAGACCTCGCACTGGGCCATTCCGGTCTCCTCCTCTGGTCGGGTGCTACGCGTTCAATACCCGGGAGGCGACCCGGTAGCCCCTA
>Ga0126312_10003864_pt1 | contig 10118 bp, 8 predicted proteins | sample Plot104A_FD_92537 | JGI IMG/M metagenome (GOLD analysis project Ga0126312, IMG submission 92537) | Serpentine soil microbial communities from UC McLaughlin Reserve, CA, USA - Plot104A | ecosystem: Environmental > Terrestrial > Soil > Grasslands | place: USA: UC McLaughlin Reserve, Lake County...
CCTCGAGGCGCACCCGCTCGGCGACCTTGCGAGCCACATCCGAGTAGGTCACGTCCGTATAGGACTCGGTCACCCGTCCGCGGAACAGGCGGTGGGCGTGGTCCAGGCCACGCACGACGGTGGTCGTTCCCGCCGAGTCCGCCTCGATCTCGAGCGCGGTCACCTCCCCGTGGATCAGCTCCTCCCCGGTCGGCCCGGCCTCCGAGACGACCGCGACCTTGACCGTCGCCCCGATCCTGAAGCCGCCCTGCTCCAGCACCGCGCGCTCCGGATCGCGGAAGCTGAGCACGAACAGGTCGGGCAGGTTCAGGCTGTCGTCCACGACGGCGCCCACGAGCCGGGTCTCCAGCTGCTCGGGCAGGGCCTGGCCGTCGACCTCGATCCGGATCTTGTTGCTGTGCTGCTGTTGTTGCTCGGGCATGCTGGGCTCGCTTCAGAGGAGGTAATCGAGCTCGTCACGGGCGGGGACGCGCAGCTCCAGCCCGGTGGGGAGGCGCAGCGGATCGTCGATGTCGTTGGCCAGGGCGATGGCGCGCCACAGGGTGGAGTCGCCGTACTCCTGGTAGGCGATGGACATGAGGCTGTCGCCCATCACCACCTGATGGCTGCGCATCGCGTGGCGGCTGCCCGACGTCGGGTTCTGTCGGCCCGGCTCGGCCGGGACCTCCTCCAGCGAAACCGTGCAGGTGGCCCGGATCGGGGTGCCGTCGGGGCGGAACAGCGTGTAGCGGGCGCTCACCGACTTGAGGAAGGCGGTGAACAGGACCTTTCTGCCCCAGCCGAACTGCACGAACGGGGGCACGGGCTTCTGGTCGGTGAGGGTACGCGGGAGGGGCGTGAGGCAGGCGAACAGCGTCTCGACCTCTCTGGACACGTCCCCGCCGCTCGGCCCCGACTCGTCGAGGAACATCTCCAGGCTCAGCTGGCGCGGCTGGGAGCCGGTAAATTCCGGCGGCGAGGTCTGCTTGGCGCCGGTGGCCGGTTTGCGGGTCCATTCGGCGCTCTTCTGGATCGAGTACTCCTTGGGGTTGAACTTGAACTCGATCCGGGGTTGGCCGTTGACCGTGGTGCTCGGGCCCGTGCCCGACGCCGTGGGTTCCACGAAGCTGAAGTAGGCCTTCTCGAGGCCGGACGGGGCGGTGACGGTGGCCACGGGAGCGCTCCCTCAGCGGCTGTTCAGGAATCCGTGATGGGCGAGCTCGAGGGTCTCGACCGCGACCTTGGGGGAGTCGACGCTCAGCGACGGCCCCTGCCAGCGCACCGGGATCACGTCGATGAGGTTCCATTCCGCGACCAGGTCCCCGTGGGGGTCCAAGGCGGCGATGCGGGCGGTGGTCCGCTCCACCCCGCCGGTCATGCTCGCGAACCACGCCGAGACCTTCTTGGTGTCGGCGTTGACGAAGCGGCTCAGCTTCACGTTCGAGTAGCGGATGCGGCCAGGCAGCTGGTGGACGAACCCGTTGTTGCCGCCCTCCTCACGCTGCTCGACGGTCACCTCGCAGCCGAGCCCGTCGCAGCCGGTGAACGCGCCCAGGTCGTGGCGGTCGACCTGGACCGAGAAGCAGACGGTGACCGCCGGGTCGGCCAGGCTGGCGCTCATGAGGTCCTCCTATCGCGGCAGGTCGGTTAGCAGGCCGGCGCGCTCGCGGTCCAGTCGCAGCTCCGCCTTGAGGCGTGTGCGGATGCGGTCGTAGAGCTTGCGTGCCAGCTCGTCGAGATCGGCCGGGGGTGCCGTTGGCCGCCTGTCGGCGGCTGGTGCCGCCGGCTCGGCCGCCGTCTCCGGTGGCATGGTCACCGGTGCGACCGCCGGGGCGTTGGCGGGCGAATCGACGCTGGCGAGTGCGAGGTCGGTACCGGCACCCCCGTCCGCACCGGCACCGGCGTCGATGACGGCGGCCCGGCTGACGGTCGGCACGGGCTGCGGGTCGACCGGGTGCGGAGGTGGCTGGACGCCCCGCTCCGTCGCCGGCACCAGGGCGGGCACGAGCGGCAGGAACGGCATTCGACGGGGGGCCGCCACCGGCGACCCCGCCACAGAGCGGACGCCGCCGGCCGGCGGGGCGGCGGCCGGGAAAGCGGCGGCCGGCGGGGCGGCGGCCGGCAGGGCGGCGGCCGGCAGGGCGGCGGCCGACGAGGCGGCGGCCCGGAGATCGGCGGCCGGCAGGCCGGACGTGGGGAGGTCCGCCCCCTGGCGTTGCGCCGTCCACCGGTCCAGCGTAGGTGGCCGCCGCTCGGCGGCCTGGCCGACCGGCCGATGCCTGCGGTCATCAGCGGCCGGCGCAGGTGGGACCGCCTGCCGGGCCACGACCGGCACGCCGCGGCCCGCCGCTCTTGCCGGATCTGGCCCCGGGGGAGGGCCGGCCGGGGACGCACCACGCTCCACGGTCGGCACCACCGCCCGCGAGACGGCCACTGGCCGGCTGGCACCCGGCATCCCGAGCGTCGAGGCCGTCAGCTCGCTCGCCAGGCCCGGGCCGCGCCGAGCTGGCTGCACAACCGGCGGCGCAACCGGTGCCACCGCCGGCTTCGGCGCCGGGAGCGTGTCCAGGCGCCGGGATTGGCGGTTCCGCCCCACCATCGGCGCGCGGCTGCCCAGCAGCGGCAGGATGCGAGGCGCCGGCTGGCTGACCAGGCTGGCGCGCTGCACCGGCGGCTCGGGAAGGTGCGGGTCGTTCTCGGGGCCACGCACGTCCGGCTGGACCGGCTCCGGGACAGCCGTGTCCGGCTGTGCCGCGTTCGGCTCCCCTGGCTCCGGCTGCCGCGCGTCCGGCTCCCCTGGCTCCGGCTGTGCCGCGTCCGGCTCGGGGACCTCCGGCGTCGGCTGTCCGGTCTGGTCGCTGGGAATCGGGCTCACGCCGCCGGCGCGGACCTTGAGCACGGGCGGCAGCGGCGAGGTCTTGGGCGGGAGTGGGGAGGGCTCGGGGGGAAGTGGGGTGGCCTCGGGGTCGGGATCGGCCCGCTCCGGCGACGATCCGGAGGGCGGCTCTCCGGCGGCCGCCATCCGCTGGATGCCGCGCGGCCCCAGCCGGCCCGGAGGCACGGTGGCCGCCTGCCCAGGCCGCGGCATCCCGGGACCGGGCCGCTCGCGCGAGATCGGCGGGGAGGTGGGTCCCGAGCGGCCCTGCGGCGCCGGGCGCGACCGCTGGCGCTGGGCGGTGACGCCTTCGGGCAGCGGTGGCCCGAGCCCGAGCCGGCGCGGGCGGTCGGGCGCCGGCACGCTCGCTCGGTCCTGGCGCTGGCTAAGGCCCTGGCGCTGGGCCAGGTCCGGGCGCTGGGCCAGGTCCGGGCGCTGGCCAGGGCGCGGGGCGGCCGGCGCGGCGGGAGCCGGCTCGGTGATGCGCTGGACCGTCGCCGCGGGGTCATGCCCGGGGGAGGAGTCGTCCGCGGGACTCTGTGCGGGTGGCAGGGCGTCGCCGAGCAGCGGAGCCTCTTCCTCCGGCGGGGCCTCCGCCTCCGGCGGCTGCTCCGGTCCACCTCTGGACGGGCCGACCGCCGCGGGTTCGACGGCGATCGGGGCCTCGGGACCGGGCCCGTCCCCCGACGACGGTCCATCGGCCTTTGACGTGCCAGGTGGCACAGCGACCGGGCCGGTCGGCTGCACGACGATGGCCGGGACCTGCCGTACCGGAGTTGGCGACGGGCCTGGTGCGGTCGTCAACGGCGGCTGGCTCTCACCGTCCCGCAGGGCGACCGGCAGCGCTCGTAGTGCGTCGACCACGCCTACCGGGTCGACATCCTGGGAGTTGGGCGTCGCCTCCTGTGATCGCGCAGGCGGCGAAGGGATCCGATGGGCGGGCGGCCGCATCGCCGTGACCGCACGCTGCACCACGCCCCGCACCGGTCGTTGCCGCGGGACGGGAAGGGGCATTGCGAGGCCGCCCCCAGCCACCTGCGGGGAGGGTGCCGGCCAGGTGGTGATGCCCGAGACCGTCCCGCTGGGCCCCTCGCCGGTGACGGCGTGGCTGAGCGGACGCAGGAACCGCTTGGCGTTCCAGGACGCCAGGCTCAGCTCGAACGAGCTGGTCTCGACCGTGAGCTCCATGCTCGGAAGCGACCGCTGCATCGGAGGCATCCAGGCCCATCCCCCCGGCTGGCCCTCGGCAGAGCTGGCCGCGGCGATCGGCGGCGCCTTGCGGCGGCGGAGCGGCCAGGCCACGCCTCAGCCGCCTTCGGTCAGACGGGTGTTGATGCGCCCGATCTCGTCCACGAACCGGTGCCGCACCCGGTGCTCCAGGTCGAGGATCTCCTCGAGCGCCCAGTGGAAGTGGTAGGCGACGTACGAGACCTCCTCGTACAGCCGGTTGGTCTCGTACGTCACGATTCCCCCAGGCGCCCGCCGGCGATGTCGATCGCGAAGTCGTGGCCGCAGGCCGGGCAGGTGACGGCGGCGCGGGTGTGCCCCTCCTGGTTGACACGGCGGTAGAGGTCCTGGAGGAAGGCCACGTCGGAGGCGAACATGTTCTCGATGATCCCGGAGTGGATGTCGGTCAGCGTGCCCAACCGGGTGACCACCCGGGCGAGCAGGACCACGGTCATGAAGGCCGAGTTCTCCTGCACGCGGGCGTCGTACAGCGGCAGCAGCTCGTCGCGTGCGGTCGCCAGCCGCATCGTCCCCCGGCGGTGCACGGTCCCGTCGCCGTCCACGAAGCCCCGCGGCAGCTCGAAGTCGAACTCCGTGGTCAGCGCCTGGTCGCCCCGCTCGGCCACAGCCTGCGAGCGGCGCATCACTCCACCTTGCTGGTGTCGAAGGCGATGACGAACTTCTCGGTCAGGACCTTGGTGTCGCCGGCGACAAGGTTGCCGGTCTCGACGCTCTTGACCCAGCAGTTCTCGAAGGTGTACCGGAGGATCGTCTCGCCCTTGTAGTCGGTGATCCCGACCTCCGCGTTCTTGCGCGCTCCCTTGATGTCGCCGTCCATCACGGTCTTGAGCCAGTTCGTGACGGTCTTGCTCTGGGTCAGGCCCCGGGTGATGGTCAGCTCACCGGCCTGGTTGCGTCCTGGCAGGTTGCGGATGATGTACTTGCCGTCGGCGGTCTGCTGCTTGGACTGGATCTTGTCGACCTCCGCCTTGAGGCCGTTGACCTCCATGACCAGTGGGACCTCAATGCCGTCGAGCTTGAGATTGAATCCGTAGGCGGCAGCGGAGTCGAATTGCTCCAAAGGCATCGGATGTACCTCCTGTGGATGCGCCAGCTACTCGGCGACGAGGCTTGTCCCGCCGGCCATCTGGGAGAGCCGGAAGATCACGAACTCGGCCGGCTTCACGGGGGCCACGCCGATCTCGCACACGACCTCGCCGATCTCGATGCCCTCCTGCGGATTAGTCTCGTCGTCGCACTTGACGTAGAAAGCTTCACCTGGCGTGGCCCCGAACAGGGCCCCCCGGCGCCATTCGTTGACGAGAAAGGCGCTGATGGTCCGCCGGATCCGGGCCCACAGCGCCGGGTCGTTGGGCTCGAACACGCACCACTGGGTCCCGTTCAGGATCGATTCCTCGAGGTAGTTGAAGAACCGACGGACGTTCAGGTATTTCCACGACGACTCGCCTGACAGCGTCCTGGCCCCCCAGACGAGAGTTCCCTGCCCTGGGAAGGTGCGCAGGCAGTTGATCCCGACCGGGTTGAGCGTGGTCTGCTCATCCTTGGTGATCTTGACCGCCGGTTCGAGCACCCCCCGGATCACCTCGTTGGCCGGCGCCTTGTGCACGCCCCGGGTGTCGTCGTTGCGGCTCCAGATGCCGGCCATGTGCCCCGATGGCGGCACGTCGACCTTGATGCTCGTCACCGGGTCCTGCACGGTCAGGTAGGGCCAGTACAAGGTCGCGTACTTGGAGTTGAAATTGGCCTTGTTCATCCGCCAGTCGAAGACTTCCTGGGCGTTCAGCCCGGGCGGCGGGTCCAGGATGGCCATGCGGTCGCCCATGTTCTCGCAGTGGTCGATCACTCGCTGCTGGACGTTCTGGAACTCGTCGTAGTTCAGCGACCCGTTCTGGAATGCGGCCACCAGGTCGGGCACGCAGACCATCGTGACCAGGTCCTCGGCCTCCAGGCCAGCGAGGCCGCTGCGGCTCACCGGATCGCCGACGTAGTCGGCCGAGCTCAGGTGCGCCGGGAACGGGTCGGCGCCACCCCGCAGCGCCAGCGTGCCCGCCGCAGGGCGACGCTCCAGGGCGCCGGTCCTCGCCCTCTCGAGCCGGATCAGCTTGGACTTCTCGTTGACGACGGTCACGAAATTGGTCTTCTCGCCACCCCTCGCGGTGACGGTTCCCAGGTCCTCCGTCACGTCGCCCTGCTTGACGACGATCTTGAACATGCCTTCGGGAGAGGTGCCCCCATCCGAGGACGTCACCTCGATCGTGGTGTCGTTGGCCTTGGACCCACCGGTACGGGCGATGGCGCGGTAGTCGCCCAGGGCCGCCACGGCCTTCGGCGAACGCCGCTCCTCCTCCTTGGTGAGCGCCTTCTCGCCGATGCGCACGATGTAGCAGCTGCTACCCCCGTTGGCGAAGAACCCATAGACCGCATGGGCGAGATAGGAGACCGACGTCTTGGGGCTGGTCGCCTGCGTAGGCCTAAGCTCCTTCCTGGCCTCAGGTTTCTTCTCCTCCGGCTTCTCCTCTGCCTTGGCCTCCGCCTGGGACGTCGAGGCTGGGGAGCTGGGCTTGCTCTCCTCCTGCTCCAGCTCGCCCTCTTTGAGCGGTGGCTCGGGGAACCCCCCGAAGTAGGTGATGAACTGGCTCCAGTTGTGGATCAGCGTCGGCTTGTTGAACTCGCCCTGCGCGGTCCACCCGACGAAGGCCGCCACCGCGGTACCCACACCGGCAATCGGGCTGGGCCCAGAGACAATCTCCTCGACGTAGACCCCCGGCGACTGGTAGTTCGGCATGCAGGCCTCCTCCTGGGACCCAGAACACAAGTAGCCTCAGGGTCGATCCGGAGGAGGCCCCGCACAACGGCCGTTCGCACCTACCTAGAGGGACAAGGAGAGTGCCCGTTCGGGCAGGACCTTCACCCGGTAGGTTTAGAGGTCGTTTCACAACGGTTGGAGCTTGCGGGTGCAGATCAACGCGCAGGCCAGATGCAGGAACGCGGTCAGGATGTCGGCGCGGCGTTCGTAGCGGACCGTGAGGCGCCGATTCGCCAGCAGCCAAGCCAGCGACCGCTCCACCTTCCAGCGGTGGCGGCCCAGCCTGGTATTGGACTCGATCCCACGCCGGGCGATGCGCGGGGTGATGCCGCGACGCCGCAGCAGCTGCCGGCAGCCCGGATAGTCGTAGCCCTTATCGCCATGGAGCTTGACCGGTTGCTTGCGCGGCCGCCCCGGCCGACCACGCGGCCCGATGACCGCCGGCACGGCGTCGACCATGGACTCCAGCAGCTGCGAGTCGTGGGTGTTGGCCGCCGACAGCCCGACCGCCAGCGGCAGGCCGCCAGCGTCGATGAGCAGGTGGTACTTGGAGCCAGCCTTGCCCCGGTCGACCGGATTCGCGCCGGTCAACTCCCCCCACGCCGCGCTCGGATGCTGACGCTGTCGATGGCGGCCCGGGACCAGTCGACCTGGCCGTCGTCGCCCAGCCAGTCCAGTAGCCGGTGGTGCAACTGCTCCCACACACCCGCGTGGTGCCAGTCGCGCAGCCGCCGCCAGCAGGTCACGCCGCTGCCACAGCCCAGCTCCTTGGCCGGGAGCAGCCGCCAGGGCACCCGGCCCGGAGCACATAGATGATCCCGCCGAGCACGGCTCGGTCCTCGATCCAGGGCCGGCCGCCTTTGGGATGGGGCGGCTTGGGTGGCAGCAGCGGCTGGATGGCCGACCAAAGCTCGTCAGGGACCAGCTGCTCGGCCATGGTCAGGGTCGTCGATGAGGTCGCCATAGCGTGGGATCATCGCGCACCACTCTCGACGTTGTGAAACCGACTCTAAATTGGCGCAAGCATCAGCCAGGCTCTCTTGTCATGGGATAGAGGCCTTCACGCCCTCTGGACGTACTACGCCGAGACTGACGACTTGCGCCGGAAGCTCGTGCGTCGAAGGAAACTCTCGCACTGCGCTTTCTCGCTCATGTGAGCCTCGGCTCGCCTCGGGGATTCCTAGATTCAAGTTTCCCAACATATTTGAGATCTCACATACTGAGACAGAACCAAGGAACGTCTAGTTCAACTACCTACAGGACCAGGCTCTCGTTGTTCGAAAGGACATTCCCTGTACAGGCTCGACAGCAACTACGAGAAGCATTCGAACAGTGGCAAGCGTCGAGCATGGCCGAAATTGGGGAGCCCCCTGCCGGTCCTCCTCGTCGTCGTCTGCAACAGCACCGACGTCTTCAAGCTTGGCTTTGACCTCATCGCCGGCTGGCAGAAGGCAACCACGCCGGACGGGGTACCGGTCCTCGTACCCGGCCGGCTGCCGCTGTTTTCCAACGTCGAGGGAGACCGCTGGGTCGACGGCCGCGTACCATCATCCTGGTCGACTCCCAGCTGGACGGCGCTTATCGCGGCGATGGCACGTGTCGCAAGACGGGCAGCAACCGGATTATGGCGTCCTCACCGATCAGTGGTAGGACCTGACCCGAGCGAAGCTCGTGGGTGGCAACGCGCCGGCAGTCCGCGTACGCGCGCTCGATTGTGGGGGCGATGTCCGCGTTTTGCATAATCCAGGTCCTGATGTCCGGGCTGGAACGATTACGCCACGGCAACCACCGCTCTCGGATTTCGGCGATCTCATGCACGTAGCGGTTGAGACGGTCCGGATTCGCCTGAACGGTAGCATATAGGAACTCGATGACCTGGTCCATCGTCACGGGGAACCAGGTCAGGTCCTCGAAGGCACCCTCCGCCTGCCCTGTGAGGGCGAGCAACGCATCATTGGTTTCCAGATTCTCGACGACCAGAACGACGGCCGAACGCGCCGGATCCCTGTCTGCTGGCCCCGCGAGATATTCGCCGACGGTCAGGTTGGCCTTGAACGGCCGTGTGAGATGCGCCTTAAGCTTCTCGACGATCTGTCGGGCCGGGGTGCTGCCTTTGCCTTCGATGGTCGCGACGTCCATCCAGTCGCGACGGCCCTTGACCTCGATGATCCAAAGCCGGTCCTCATCGAAGGCGATCAAGTCGGCGCCGCGACCGCCGGCCCCCGCGATCTGGATGTTGTCGCGGGGGAACCCGTGATCCTCCACCAGCATGTGGCGGATTTGCTGGACATGCTGCTCCTCATCCGCAAGCCTGCCTTCCTTGCGCTTTCGCGGGTTGAGCGCCGCATCGACGACTACGGTCCTCGGCCCGGTGCGCTGGCCCTCGACGCGGAGCTCGACGGATGTCAGGCGGTGACGTTCGCGGATCGCCGGAAGTCGCCGGTGGACCTCCTCGAGCGCGATCGGCGGACCGTCCAGGAGTGCGCCGATCTCCTCTCCCGCTGCTTCGACGGCTCGAAGCTTCTGCTCCGGCGTCCGATCATCGTGCGCCGGAGCGCCGGCGTCCGCGGGTGGTTGTTGGTGGCGGCCGCGGATCGCGCTGGCGATGCGGCGGGCCACCCCCGCGATCCAGCTCACGACCTTGTCCAGGGCCTGGTCGAGGAGGGTGCGGGCGCGGTTGATGACGTTGCGGACCGGGGTGGCGAGGTCGCCGAGGCCGAGGAGGCGAGCGAGGAAGCCGAGGACGACGGGGAGGGTGCGGGCCATGGCCTGCTCGACGGCGGTGATGGCGTTGCCGAGGCTGCCGGCGGCGATGGCGCCGATGGAGTCGAACACCGAGGCGGCGAGGGCGCCGAGCTGCTGGGCGCGTTCGATGAAGAACTGGACGGTGTTGTAGACGGCCAGGATGGCCTGGATGATCGCGCCGGCCGGGTTGAACATGGTGAGCAGGCGGGTGATGGCGGCGCCGACCACGGAGTTGGCGACCCAGTCGCGGATGCCGCCGATGATGGTGTCGAGCAGGCCGCTGGCGAAGCCGAGGATGCGGTCGGCGATGGCGCCAAGGCCGCCGGTGACGATCGAGCGGACCCAGTCGACGGCCGTCTCCAGGGTCCGGACCACCGGCTCGCCGATCAGGCGGACCAGGCGGCTCCGCACCCAGGCCCAGGTGAGGCCGAGAACCTCGAGGGCGAAGCCGAGGATGCCGCGCCA
>Ga0126312_10003866_pt1 | contig 10115 bp, 10 predicted proteins | sample Plot104A_FD_92537 | JGI IMG/M metagenome (GOLD analysis project Ga0126312, IMG submission 92537) | Serpentine soil microbial communities from UC McLaughlin Reserve, CA, USA - Plot104A | ecosystem: Environmental > Terrestrial > Soil > Grasslands | place: USA: UC McLaughlin Reserve, Lake County...
AGCTTGCGCTGGGCGCCGTCGAGCTTCTTGAGGATGTTGTCGATGTGGATCGGGATCCGGATCGTCCGGCCCTTGTCCGCGATCGCCCGCGAGATCGCCTGGCGGATCCACCACGTTGCGTAGGTCGAGAACTTGTAGCCCTTGCGGTAGTCGAACTTCTCGACGGCGCGGACGAGCCCGATCGTTCCCTCCTGGATGAGATCGAGGAACGGGAGGCCCTGGTTGCGGTAGCGCTTCGCGATCGAGACCACGAGGCGCAGGTTCGCGCGCGTCATGTGGTCCTTCGCGACCAGGTCGCCGCGCTCGATGCGCTTGGCGAGCGAGATCTCTTCGTCGGCGGTGAGAAGCGGCGTCTTCGCGATCCCGTCCAGGAACTGCTGGAGGGAGTCCAGCGTCGGGTCCGGCGCCGGCTGCGGGAGGGTGTCGGTGCTCATCGCGCGGAGAAGTTACGACCGTCCCTTAAGGGCGACCTAAAGGTTGTGTTTTCGCTCCAGAAAGCCGCCGACGAGCTGCCCCGTCGCCTCGGGACGCTCCATCGAGGGCAGATGGCCGGCGCCCGGGATCACCGCCAGCTCCGCGTCCGGCAGCTCGCGCGCGATCCGCTCGGCGTCCACGCGGCTGAGGGAGTCCGCGACCATCGGGCGGACCAGGTCGGCGATCGTCGGCGCCCAGAAGTCCAGGTTCAGTTCCACCGCCCCGTCGAACTCGCCCGTCGCGAGCAGCCGCTCCTCCTCGCGGGCGTAGTCCATCACCTCGTCCGAGAACTCGTGGTCGGGGAGCGGGGCGTCGAGGAGCACCAAGCGCGGTCACGAGCTCGGGCCGGCGCGCCGCGAAGTCGAGGGAGACGAGCCCGCCGTAGGAGGCGCCCACGAGCGCGGCCGACCGATCGCCCACGGTGTCCTCCAGCCCGGCCGGGAGCTGGTGGCGGACCACCTCGCCCGGCAGCTCGAACCCGTCCCACATGCGGACGTCGCAGATGCCCGCATGGACCAGTACGACCCTCAGAGCTTGCCGTCCCCTGAGAGCTCGAGCACCGCGAGGAACGCCTCCTGCGGAACCTCCACGCGACCGACCTGCTTCATCCGCTTCTTCCCCTCCTTCTGCCTCTCGAGCAGCTTGCGCTTGCGCGTGACGTCGCCGCCGTAGCACTTGGCGATCACGTCCTTGCGCATCGGCTTGACGGACTCGCGGGCGATGATCTTGGCACCGATCGCCGCCTGGATCGCCACCTCGAACTGCTGGCGCGGGATCTGCTTGCGCAGCCGCTCGGTGAGGACGCGCCCGGCGGGATACGCCTTGTCGCGGTGCACCACCATCGAGAGCGCATCCACCTTGTCGCCCGCGAGCAGGATGTCGAGCTTCACCAGGTCGCCCTCCCGCATGCCGATCAGCTCATAGTCGAGCGACGCGTAGCCGCGCGTGCGCGACTTCAGCTGATCGAAGAAGTCGAGCACGATCTCCGCCAGCGGCAGGTCGTAGTGGAGCTGCACGCGCTCCTGCGAGAGGAAGGTCATGTCCACGTGCGTGCCGCGGCGCTCCTGGCAGAGCTCCATGACGGCGCCGACGTGCTCCTTCGGGGTCAGGATCGTCGCGCGGATGTAGGGCTCCTCGATCGCCGCGATCTCGGCGCGGTCCGGCATGTCGGACGGGGAGTGGACCGCCACTTCGTTGCCGTCGGTCAGGCGCACGTCGTACTCGACCGTCGGGGCCGTCGCGAGCAGCTCGAGGTCGTACTCGCGCTCGAGGCGCTCGCGCACGATGTCCATGTGGAGCAGGCCGAGGAAGCCGCAGCGGAAGCCGAACCCGAGCGCCTCGCTCGTCTCGGGCTCCCAGGTGAGCGCGGCGTCGTTCAGCGAGAGCTTCTCGAGCGCGTCGCGCAGCTCGGGGAACTGGTTCGTCTCCACGGGAAACAGCCCGCAGAAGACCATCGGCTTGATCTCGCGGTAGCCGGGCAGCGGCGCGGCGGCGGCGCCCGCTCTCGTCGTGAGCGTGTCGCCCACCCGCAGCAGCGACACGTCCTTGATTCCCGTGATGACGTAGCCGACCTCGCCCGCGTTCAGCGCCTGGACCGGCGCCATCTGCGGGCCGAAGAAGCCGATCTCGTCGATCTCTGCCTGAGTCCCGTTCTGCATCGCGACGATCGCGTCGCCCTTCGTGAGCGTGCCGTCCACGACGCGCACGTAGGCGATCACGCCGCGGTACTGGTCGAACTCGGAGTCGAAGATGAGCGCGCGGGCGGGCGCGTCCGAGTCGCCGTCCGGCGGCGGCACGCGGGCCACGAGCTCGTCGAGCAGCTGCCGCACTCCGTCGCCCGTCTTCGCGGAGATGCGGAGCACACTCTGCGGGTCCTCGCCGATCAGCTCCGAGATCTCGCCCGCCACGCGCTCCGCCTCGGCGCCGGGCAGGTCGATCTTGTTCATCGCGGGAACGAGCTCGAGACCGGAGTCGACGGCCAGGTAGGTGTTGGCGACCGTCTGCGCCTCGACGCCCTGCGACGCGTCCACGAGCAGCAGCGCGCCGTCGCAGGCGGCCAGCGAGCGCGACACCTCGTAGGTGAAGTCCACGTGGCCGGGGGTGTCGATCAGGTGCAGCCGGTACAGCTCGCCGTCGGACGCGCGGTACTCGACCCGTACGGCCTGCGCCTTGATCGTGATCCCGCGCTCGCGCTCGAGCTCCATCGAGTCGAGCAGCTGGGGCCGGTGATCGCGCGCGTCGACGGCGCCGGTGATCTCGAGGATCCGGTCGGCCAGCGTGGACTTCCCGTGGTCGATGTGGGCGATGATCGAGAAGTTGCGGATGTTCCTGGCGGGTGGCGCCACTGCGGCGTACGAGTATGGCGATGCGGGATAATCCCGACCGGACTCGTGATCGCAACCGACATCGAAGTCGTAAAGGCGGCGTTTGCCGCCTTCGCGGCCCGTGACCTCCAGGCGGTGCTGGCCCTGACCGACCCCGACATCGAGCTCACGGCCGTGACCGGCGAGCACGCCGGCCGCACCGACCCCTACAGGGGCCACGAGGGCATGCGCCAGTACTTCCGCGACGTGGGCTCAGTGTGGGAGGAGCTCCACCTCACCCCGCGCGAGTTCCGCGCGGCGGGCGACCTCGTGCTCGTCACGGGCAAGGTGTCGGCCCGTTCGCGGACCCGGACGGTGACGGGCTCGACCGGCTGGGTCTGGCGCGTCCGCGACGGGAAGGTGGTCTACGTGCGGGTGTACGGCTCGGCCGCGGATGCGATCGCGGCACTGGAGAGCGACGAGCTCTAGGGCCTGCGCCGCGCCCGCAGCAGGTAGTCCACCTGCTCCTGCTTTCTCATGATCATGTGCTCGAGGCGGTGCTCCACGGCCTCGGACGCGGCCTCGCGCCCGGTCGGCTCGATCGCGGCCTGAAGCTGTTCGAGCGTCTCCGCCTCGCACTCGATCAGCTCGTCGATTGCCTTGTCGGGATCGGCCGTGAAGCTGATCGACGCCACGTCGGTGGTCGGCTCTCCGCCGAGTGCGGTGATCTTCTCGACGAGCCGCGTGGCGTCCTCGAGCTCGGACAGCGAGTGCTCGCGCATCTTCTCGGCGTGCGCCTGGTACTCGAGCCCGATCACGCTTCCCGCCACGAGCGAGTAGTGCAGCACCGAGCGGTGCTGGAGCCGGAGCGCGCGGTTGAGGCACTCGACCTGCTTTTGGACATCCATCGTCTCTTCGGCCATGCCGCGCTCCTACCCCTCGGACTGGTCCCGGCTAACGAGGAGGCGCGGTATCTGGCGGGCCTCCGGCACGCCGAGCGCCCACACGGCGGCCGCGTAGGCCGCAATGCCCGCCGCGATCCCGGCAAGCACGGCGATCGCCTGAGCGGCCAGTGAGCGTCCGAGCGCGTCGTCCAGCAGCTTCCAGGTGAAGTACGCGACGGCCGCGAGCAGCGCGGCGGCCGCGAGCATGCGCAGCGCGCTCGAGACGAGGCGCGCTCCCTCGATCCCGGTGAGCTCGCGCCGGAGGATCACTCCCTGCGCCACGCACATCACGACGGTCCCGACCACGGTGCCGAGCACGATGCCGGCGATCTCGAAGGGGCCGTAGAGCGCGGCCGCGAGCGCCGCGTTCACCACGAGGTTCAGTCCCGCCAGCGCCGTGGTCGCCCAGGGGCGCTGGAGGCTGAAGAACGTGCGCGAGAAGAGCAGGCTCACGCCCTGGAACGGGAGCGAGATCGACCACCACACCATCGCGGTCGCGGTCAGGTCGGTCGCCCTGGGGCCGAACGCGCCGCGCTCGTAGACGAGCCGGGTGATCGGCTCGGCGAGCACGGCCATCAGCACGGCGCTCGGGATCAGGAGCAGGCAGATCTGGCGCACGCCGGCGCCCATCGTCCGGCGCAGGTCGTCGCGAGCGCCGCGGGCCGCGAAGCGCGACATGGTCGGAAACAGGATCGTGGCGACGGCGATGCTGAAGAGGCCCTGAGGAAGCTGGTAGATCCTGAAGGCCTTGTCGATCGCGGCGGGCGCCTGGGGCGAGACGAGCGTGCCGAAGAGCGAGTTGATCAGGAGGCTCAGGTTGATCAGGCCGAGCGCGATCGTCACCGGGAGCATCAGCTTCAGCACGCGGCGGACGTGCTCGTTGCGCCAGTCGAGCCTGACGCTGAAGCGCCCGCCGCGGCCGCGCAGCCACGGCAGCGGCAGGAGGAATTGCACGACGGTGCCGGCCAGGATGCCGATCGCGTACGCGTAGATCTTGTCGCCCACAGGGAACGCGGGCACGAGGCCCACGAGCGCGGCGATGATCACGGCGTTCCACGCCACCGGCGCCAGCGCGGGGACGCTGAAGTGCTCGAACGAGTTGAGCATCCCGACCACCAACCCCGACAGCGCGAGCAGCACGACGATCGGGAACATCAGCCGGGCGAGGTTGACGGTGAGGTCGGCGAGCGCGGGGTTGTCGTCGAAGCCCGGCGCGAAGACGCTCATGAGCGGCTCGGCAAGCAGGACGAACAGCGCCGTCACGGCACCGAGCACGAGGCAGATCAGGAAGAACAGACTCGAGGCAACCCGGAAGGCCTCCTTGCGCTCCCCCTTCTCGAGCAGCTCGCTGAAGACCGGGACGAAGGCGCCCTGGAGCGCCGAGTCGGCGAACAGGGCCCGCACGAGGTTCGGCACCTGGAAGGCGATCGTGAAGGCCGACATGGCGGCCGTGACGCCGAAGTACTTGGCCGCGACGACCTCGCGGGCAAGCCCGAGCAGGCGCGACAGCCCGGTCGCGAAGCTGAAGAAAGCGGTATTGCGCGCCAGGCGGCGCGCGTCGCCGGCCCGCCCGGGCGCCTCGGTCGACACCGGGGTGTGCCCGCTACACTCGCGTCGGTTCAATGGCCAACATCGCCTCACAAGAAAAGCGGATCCATCGGGCGGAGCGCGAGCGCCTCGAGAACCGGCGCCGCACCTCGCAGGTCAGGACCTGGTTCCGCCGGCTCGAGAACGCCGTCGCCGAAGGCGACGCCTCGCGGGCCGACGAGGAGCTTCGCGCGCTCGTGTCGCGCATCGACAAGGCCGTGAAGTCGGGCGCCCTCCACGGCAACAACGGCGCGCGCAAGAAGGCCCGCGCGGCCCGCCTGCGCAGCCGCCTCTCCTAGCCCGCCGCTCGGGCCAGCGCCACCGAGAACGCGGCGTCGTCGTCCACGCGGAGCTCGCCTCCGCCGCGGAGCTCGACCTCGAGGTCGGCGAACAGGCAGATCGCCCGCTCGAGCCTGGCCACATCCGCCTTCTTCGCCTTCGCGATCACCTTCTTGGTCGCCCAGGGCGGCCCCTTGAGAATCTCGCCCACCTTGGAGTCCGGCATCCCGGCGGCCATGAGCGACGCCGCCTGGTGCACCTCTCGCAACCGCCTCACGAGCGGGAAGATGAGCCGCCCCGGCCGCTCGCCGTGCTCGTCGAGCTGCTCCGCGAGCGCCAGCGTGTTCTTCAGGTCGCCGGCCACGAGCGCGTCGGCGACGTCGTAGGCGCCGGGCGCGGTATCGGCGGCGGCGAGCCGCTCGACGTCGGCCGGCGTGACGTTCACGGACGGGTGAACAGCCAGCCCGATCTTCTCTAGCTCCCGCGACAGCCGCTGCTGGCTCGTCCCGGCGCGCGACACCAGCTCCCTCGCGGCGTCCTGGTCCAGCTGGAGGCCGAGCTCGCGGGCGTGTCCGACGCACCACTTCGGAAGCTCCCAGGCCTTGGGCGCGGCGTACTCGCGTGTTTCCCCGCCGGCCTTCTCGACGGCGTTCGAAAGCTGCTTCGTCGCCTTGCCTCTTGCAATGAGGACCAGGACGGTCTCTGGCGGCAGGTCCTTCAGCGCATCTTCCAGCGGACCCAGCTCCCCGGTCTTCCAGGCGCCGACGTCGTCGACCAGGATGTAGCGCGTTCCGGGGTCGAAGCTGAGCATGGCGAGCGAGCCCGCGACCTCCGTGGGATCGCTCTGCCGGGCGTCGAACCCCTCGAGTCCTCCGGGCCCGCGCTCCTCGTCCGCGCGCCGGCGCACACGCAGGCGCCAGGCGTCGATCTTCGCGTCGTCGTCGCCACAGACGAGGTAAGCGGGCTTCAGCTCGGCCACGGCTTGAGTGTACGAGCCAGTTCGGCCTCGGCGGGGATCCGTAGCGGAAGACGCAACGATTCCCAACCACCTGCGCTTGGCCCGGTCCCTCAGTGCTCTGTCGTAACGCTCATCTCGCCGTGCGTAACACTCAGCGTCACGGTCCCGTCGCGGTCCGTTCGGTAGGTCGTGACGCCCGCGTGCTCAAGGGCCGAGAGGGTCGGAGGCGCCGGGTGGCCGTAGGTGTTCGGGCCGACCTCGATCGCCGCGATCTCCGGCCGCAGGCGGTCGAGGACCGCGGGCAGCCCGGGGTCGGAGCTGCCGTGATGGGGCACCTTCATGGCCTCGACGTCCGGGAGCTCGAGCGGGAGCAGGGCCTCGCTCTCGGCGTCGGCGGACAGCAGGAGGTCGAACGCGCCCGAGCTGACGATGGCCACCACCGCCCTGAGATTCGGATCCTCGGGCGCCGGGCCGGGCGGGCGCGGAGGCGGGGAGAGCACGTGGATCGTGAGGCCGCCGGCGCGGAGCGTCATCGGCGCGATTGCGGGCACGATCCGCACGCCGCGCCGGGTCGCCTCGTCGCGCACGTCCTGGAGGGCCGGGTCCGGATTGCCGTCACCGCCGTCGAGGAGCAGCCCGACCGGGTAGCGGGCGAGCACGTCCACGAGGCCGCCGTGGTGGTCGCGCGAGGCGTGAGTGGCCACGACGAGAGCGAGCCGCTTGACACCCGCGCGCCGCAGCAGCCGAGTTGCTCCGCCCTCCGGCGGGCCGCCGTCGAACAGCACGGCCGTGCCGTCCGGGTGCTGGATGAGCGTGGCATCTCCCTGCCCGATGTCGAGGAAGCGGACCGTGAGGTCGCCCGGCGGCGACGGCGAGCCGAGCCCCGCCGCCGCCACGAGCAGGACGAGCGAGGCCACGGCGGCCACCACCGCCAGCCGGCGTGCCCGCGGAGCGCGCCTCCAGGCGGCGGCCCGCTCGGCGAGTCCGGGCGAGGGAGGCCGCAGGCTGCCGGGGGACTCGCCGTGAGAGCGCCAGAGCCTCGCGAGCCCGGCGAGCGCGAGCACCATCGCCCCGTACGCCGCGAACACGCCGGCGGGCGAGTGGAGCGGCAGCTCGAGGCGGCCGCCCGGCAGGTCGGCGCAGCGCTCGGCAAGCTGCTCGAGGTACGCGAGCGGAGGGCGCGTGACAGGGCCGAGCAGGCGAGCCGGCTCGCCGGCCGGCGGGAATGGCGCCGAGGCAAGGCCCAGCGCGGCCTTGACCATCCCGAGCCACATAGCCGGCGCGACGGCGGGAAGCGCAAGCAGGTTCGCCACGAGGCCCGCGAGCGGCACGGAGCCGAAGTGGTAGGCCACGAGCGGCGCGGTCGCGAGCGTCGCCGCGATCGTGATCGCCACCCCGTCGGCGAGCCCGCGCACGAGCGCTCGGCCGGGCTGCCGCTCGGGGTGGCGCATCAGCTCTCCACCCGCGCGCGCGAGCGCGGCCGCGAGCGGCCGGCCGATCGCGAGGATCCCGGCGACCGCCACGAACGAGAGCTGCCAGCCGGGGTCGTCGCTCGCGCGCGGGTTCAGCATCAGCGTCAGCGCGGCCGCCAAGAGCAGCGCGTACCAGCGCGACGCCGGGCGCGACAGCATCATGGCGGCGATCCCGGCGACGCCCATGATGCCCGCGCGCTGGAGCGACGGACCCGCCCCCGCGAGCGGCACGTACACCGCCACGAGCAGGAGCAGCGCCGCGCCCCGGGCGCCCCGACCGAGTCGCGCGAGCGCGAGCAGCGGCAGCGCGAGCGCCACCAGGAGCATCACGTTCTGACCGCTCACCGCGAGCAGGTGCGCGAGCCCGGAGTCGCGCCAGTCCTGGCGCGTCGACTCGTCGATCTCCCCGTCCTGCCCGAGGACCATCCCCCGAGCAAGCGCCGCCTCGGGCGCCGGCAGGCCTGCGGCCACCGCCCGCTCCGCCCGGCGTCGCATCCGGTCCAGCACCCCGGCGACCCCGCCCCGCCGCCGCCCGGTGCGGTCGGCGCGATCGAGCAGGAGCTCACCCGCGATCCCGCGGCGGCGCAGCTGCGCCGCGAAGTCGGATGACGCGCCTGGCGCTGCGCGAAGCCGCTGCACTCGACCGCTCACGAGCAGCTCTTCACCGATCTCGAATACGCCGGGCAGGTGCGTCCAGCGTGGGATTCGGAGGAGCAGGCGCGTGCCGCGAAGCGGCCCGGCGCCCACGACGACCTCGGCCGACGATCCGAAGGCCGACGCGCGCGGCTCGCCCGCCAGATCGACCGGAAGTCGCTCCACCGGGCCGTCGCTGAGGCGGGCCGCGGGCCCGTCGAGCGCCGCGAGGCGCGCATCGCCGATCGCCGCCCCCGCCAGGACGAGCGCGCCGGCGACCGCGGCCAGCGCTGCCGCGCGACACGCGCAGACGAGCGCGACGGCAGCCCCCGCGGCCACGAGCGTGACAAGCGCCGACGCGCGCGACAGGGCGAGCCCGCCCGCCAGGCACCCGACCGCGACGTGAAAGGGGCGCGCCGCCACCAGGGTCGGCGGCGCGGGAGTCACGGCTGCAGCGCGTCGCGCAGCGTGGCCAGGCGCTTCTCGCCGATGCCCTCGACCTGGGCCAGGTCCTCGAGCGAGCGGAAGCCGCCGTGGGCGTCGCGGTACTCGACGATCCGCGCCGCGAGCGTCGGCCCGATCCCGTCGACCTCGTCGAGCTGCTCCGCCGTCGCCGTCGAGAGGTGGATCTTCGCGGCCGGCCCTGCGCCGCCCGTGGCGTCGGCCGCCCCCGCGCTCCCTGCCCCCGCGGCCGTGCCCCTGACAGGAACGACGATCTGCTGGCCGTCCTGAAGCCGTGCGGCGAGGTTCACCAGCGTCAGGTCGGCGCGCCGGATGGGCCCGCCGGCCCGCTCGAGCGCAGTCGCCACGCGCGTGCCCGCCGGCAGGCGGAGCAGGCCGGGCCGCTGAACGGCGCCGGCGACGTGGACGTAGAGGTCTCCGCCCGTCGTGGACCGGGCGGTCTTCGGACCGGCAGCGCCATCGATTCTGACCGGTGGCGCCGCCGCACCGCCACCGCTCAGCAGGCGGACCGCCGCGAAGACCGCGACGGCCGCCGCCACCGCCCAGATCGCGATTGTGGAACGCGGCTGCTCGGACACCGCCCAAAAGTACGAACCGCCCCGTGACCGATGCGCGACGGGTGTGACAGCGGTGAGATTTCTGGCGCGCCGCGCGGGTCAGCGCACGTCGAACCCGGTCAGCCCCTCGGGGTCCTCGGAGCTCTCCTCGACCGACTCCACGTCGGCGCTCCCCGGTCCCTCGCGGCACCAGCTCACGAGTGCGCGCACCGCGTCGGCGTCGCCTTCGAACACGGCCTCGACCGCGCCGTCCGGGCGGTTGGCGATCCAGCCCGCCACGCCCCGAGCGCCGGCCTCGCGGCGGGCGCTGTCTCGGAAGAAGACGCCCTGCACGCGGCCGTGCACCACAACCCTGCTGCGTACCGGGTCACTCATAGAATCGTGCGCGCATTGACGGAGACGAAGCCGACAGAGACGCCCTGGGGCGCCGACTCGGAGTATGGACG
>Ga0126312_10003867_pt1 | contig 10114 bp, 12 predicted proteins | sample Plot104A_FD_92537 | JGI IMG/M metagenome (GOLD analysis project Ga0126312, IMG submission 92537) | Serpentine soil microbial communities from UC McLaughlin Reserve, CA, USA - Plot104A | ecosystem: Environmental > Terrestrial > Soil > Grasslands | place: USA: UC McLaughlin Reserve, Lake County...
GACCATGCCCGCCTCGCGCGGGCCGGCCTCGGTGTAGCGGGCGGTGTGGACGATGCGCGAGTTGGCGAAGATCGACGTGTAGAACTCGGCGGCCTCCTCGGCCTCGGTGTCGAACCACAGGTTGGTGGTGATGCGCTGGTGCATGAGGGCTCCTCCTCGAGGCGGCGGGTATGAATGCTCGCTGTCGGTTCAGACCGTTGCAGGGACCGGAACTCATCGCCGCGGGTCCGGCCATGACCCGCCGAGCTCAGGCCTACCGCAAGCTCAGGACCAGGTCGAGCGCCTCGTCAACCGCAGACTGCTCGCGCGCCGAGAGCCGGCCGACTCGCGCGTCGAGTCGCTCGCTGCCGCTCCGCGCGAGAAGCGCCGCCGCCGAGACGAGATGGGCTGTGTTGGAACTGCACTAGCTGCCGCGCCGAGGAAGCCAGATGACCGAGTCGTCGTGACCGCACGTCACGGGAAGCGCTCCGGCTCTCTCTCGCTGGAGCGCGGCCACCGCATTCAGCGCCGCATCGACGGAGTCATGCGACGAGAGCTCGAGATGGGGGCGCAAACCCCGTCACACGAAGTGCGTCGATTCGCTGGCGGACCTCGGGCACTGAGGTCTTCGTCGCGAGTCGTGCCGGACTCGTGAGAATGCGAAACCCGGAGGCGTTGGCCGCCCATTGGCTCAGCCGGTCCAGCTCGACCGCTGCATAGACGCGGCCGCCGGCGAACGTGCCGCTGGTCTCGAGCGCGACGCAGTTGAGCCGATCGGCTGCGACGTCCAGGCCGGTGACCACCGGCGTAGTCTCGCGCTACAGGCGACTTCCGCTTCGCGCGAGAACCGGTAGCCGGAGATCCTGCCGTAACCGGTTCCTAAGCGAGAAGAGCAGTTACTCGCTCCGTCGCCGTCTCCACGGTCCCTTCCCCGGACAGCTCAAGCGCCGACCGCTCCGGCGCCTCGTACGGCGCATCAACCCCCGTCAAGCCGCTCAGCTCCCCGCTCGCCGCCTTCGCCCACAACCCCTTCGGGTCCCGCCGGGCGCACTCCTCCGGTGAGGTCGACACCCATACCTCGACGAACGGCAGTCCGTCCTCCTCGTGCAGCGCCCGCACGGCGTCGCGGGCCGCGCGATAGGGACTCACCAGGCTGACCAGCGCAACAAGCCCGGCATCCGCGAACAGGCGCGCCACCTCGCCCGCGCGGCGCACGTTCTCGTCGCGCGCCGCCGGATCGAAGCCGAGGTCGCCGTTCAACCCGTGGCGAAGGTTGTCACCGTCCAGCAGGTACGCCGGCCGGCCCGACTCCACGAGCCGCTTCTCCACCGCCGCGGCGATCGTCGACTTGCCTGAGCCCGAGAGGCCGGTGAACCACACCGTCGCGCCCCGCAGGCCGCCGAGCGCCTCCCACCGCCGCTCGCGCGTCAGCTCCCCGGCATGCCAGACCACGTTCGGGCTGCGCGCGTGCACCGCAGCGCCGGCGGGCTCGGACCCGGCCGCGCCGCCGGACGCAGCGCCCGAGCTCAACCCTCCATCCCCAGCACCATCCCCGCCCCCACCGTGTCGGTCGTCGCCTCGTCAATCAAGATGAACGCCCCGGTGGCCCGGTTCCGCCGGTACTCGTCCACGTGCAGCGGCGCGCTCGTCCGCAGCCGCAGCCGCCCGATCTCGTTCAGGTCGAGGCCGTTGGCCTCCTCGTCCCGGTGCAGCGTGTTCACGTCGAGCCGATAGCGGACCTCGTCCACCACCGCCCGCGCGCTCCGCGTCGTGTGCTTGAGCGCGTACCGCCCGCCCTCCGACAGCGGGTGGTCGGCCATCCAGCACACCATCGCCTCGAACTTGCGCGCCTCGGTCGGCTGGTTGTGCAGGCGGCAGATGAAGTCGCCGCGCGAGATATCGAGCTCGTCCTCGAGCAGCATCGTCACGGACAGCGGTGGGAACGCGGCTTCCAGCGGCCCGTCGTAGGTGTCGATCCGCTTCACGCGCGTCTCGCGGCCTGAGGGGAGCACGACGACCTCGTCGCCCGGGCGAAACACGCCGCTCGCCACCTGACCCGCGTAGCCGCGGTAGTCGTGGTGCTCGTCGCGGATCGGGCGCACTACCCACTGGACCGGGAAGCGGTTGTCGATCAGGTTGCGGTCGCTCGCGATGTGGACGTGCTCGAGGTGGTAGAGGAGCGACGGCCCCTGGTACCACGGCGTCCGCTCCGAGCGCTCGACCACGTTGTCGCCGTGCAAGGCGGAGATCGGGATGAACGTGATGTCGGGCGCCTCGAGCCGCGAGGCCCACGACGAAAACTCCTCGGAGATCTGCTCGTACACCGCCTCGTCGTAGTCGACCAGGTCCATCTTGTTGATCGCCACGACGAGGTGCGGGATGCGCAGGAGCGTCGAGATGAACGCGTGGCGGCGCGACTGCTCGACGACCCCCTTGCGCGCGTCGATCAGCACCACCGCGAGGTCGGCGGTCGAGGCGCCGGTGACCGTGTTGCGCGTGTACTGGATGTGCCCCGGCGTGTCGGCGATGATGAACTTGCGCCGCGGCGTCGCGAAGTACCGGTAGGCGACGTCGATCGTGATCCCCTGCTCGCGCTCGGCGCGCAGCCCGTCCGTTAACAGGGCGAGGTCCACGTAGCCGTCGCCGCGCTGCTCGCTCGTGCGCTCGACGGCCTCGAGCTGGTCGTCGAACAGGGTCTTCGTGTCGTACAGGAGGCGGCCGATCAGCGTCGACTTGCCGTCGTCGACCGAGCCCGCGGTGGCGAAGCGGAGCATCTCCGTCGTCCGCTCCGGCGCCAGCACGCCGTTCGTTCCCGCCCCCGGCGCCATCAGAAGTATCCCTCGCGCTTGCGGTCTTCCATCGCGGCCTCGGTCACGCGGTCGTCGGCGCGCGTCGCGCCGCGCTCGGTGCTCCGCGTCGAGGCGATCTCGGCCACCACCTCCTCGAGCGTGGCCGCGGTCGACTGGACCGCGCCCGTGCAGCTCATGTCGCCCACCGTGCGGTAGCGGACCGACGCCGAGAACACCTCCTCGCCGTCCATGAGCTCGACGAACTCCGAGTGCGCGTACATCATCCCGTCGCGCGCGAACACCTCGCGCTCGTGGGCGAAGTAGATCGGCGGGATCTCGAGCCGCTCCTCGGCGATGTACTGCCAAACGTCGAGCTCGGTCCAGTTCGAGAGCGGGAACACCCGCACGTGCTCGCCCTTGCGGATGCGCCCGTTGTAGAGGCTCCACAGCTCGGGGCGCTGGCGCTTGGGGTCCCACTGGCCGAAGTCGTCGCGGAACGAGAACATGCGCTCCTTGGCCCGGGCGCGCTCCTCGTCCCGGCGCGCGCCGCCGAACGCCGCGTCGAAGCCGTGCTCGCCGATCGCGTCGAGCAGCGTCGTGGTCTGGAGTCGGTTGCGCGAGGCGCGCGGGCCGGTCTCCTCGCGCACGCGCCCCCGGTCGATCGACTCCTTCACCGAGGCGACGATCAGCCGCGCGCCGAGCTCCTCGACGCGGCGGTCGCGGAAGCCGAGCACCTCGGGGAAGTTGTGCCCCGTGTCGACGTGCATGACCGGGAACGGGAAGCGCCCCGGCCAGAACGCCTTCTCGGCCAGGCGCAGGAGGACGATCGAGTCCTTGCCGCCCGAGAAGAGCAGGACCGCCCGCTCGAGCTCGGCCGCGACCTCGCGGAAGATGTGGATCGACTCCGACTCGAGCGTGCGCAGGTGGCTCAGCTCGTAGGCCATGCGGTGGAGGATAGGTGGTGGCCCCCGACCCCGTTACGCCGATTTGCGCCGAAGTCGCCTACTGCCCCACGCGACGGCGAGCGCAGTCACGACGAACCCGAACGTCGCCGGGGGCACGAGCGTCCGCGCCGAGTTGTCGCCGATCGAGAAGCTCCAGGCGACCTTGAAGAGGGCGCCCACGCCGAGCACCAGCACCCCAATCCACCAGGCGCGGTGCCAGAAGGCGGCGCCGAGGGCCAGGAAGAAGAGCGGGATCGACGCCAGCATAGGACCTTGGCGAGCGTCCAATGACCCACTACTGCCTCGCGTTCGGCGGCGAGGAATGCGGCCACCTGGGGATCGACGCGGGCAGGTTTCGGGAACCAGAACATGCTCGTCGCCAGCGCAACGAGCGTCACGGCGACCCGACCCAGCTGCGCCTGTACGCGAAGAACGCGAACGGAATCAGAAAGAGCGGCCGGATCCACCAACTAAGAGGATTGTGGTGACTCTCCCAGGCCCAGCCGACGAAGTCCGCAAGCAGTTCCACGCGCCTCCTTTTAGCGTCGCGGGGTCACTCAGTGGGCCGCCCAAGCGTCGGGGTCGCGCGCGAGGGCGGCCACGTCCTCGGGCAGCTCACCGGCCGCGAGGTCGGCGAGCGTGACCGCCTCGAGCACCGAGCGCAGGCTCGCGCGCAGCGCCACCCACAGCTCCTCGAGTGGGCGCGCCGTGCCGTGGAAGCTCAGCTCCCCGGGGCGCGCGCCGCGCACGCTCGCGAGCGGGCCCTCGACCGCGCGTACCACGTCGGCCACTGTGATCTCGCCGGCCGGCCGGGCGAGCCAGAAGCCGCCGTCGGGCCCGCGCTGGCTACGGATCACGTCGGCCTGGCGCAGGTCGAGCAGGATGTTCTCGAGGAAGCCGGCCGGGATGCCCTGCGCGGTGGCGAGCGCATCGCGCTTGAGCGGGCCGCCGCCCGCCGCGGCCAGCTCGACGGTCGCCCGCACCGCGTAGTCTGCCTTGGCCGTGACGCGCACGCGTGCATTGTCGCGTGCGCGCCGCGCGGACCACGTGCGCAACGGGCTCAGCACTAAGCTTCCCCGCCGCCCATGTTCACCAAGGTCCTGGTCGCCAACCGCGGTGAGATCGCCGTCCGCGTCATGCGCACGCTCGAGGAGCTCAAGATCGGCACGGTCGCCGTCTACTCCGAGCCCGACCGCGACGCGCTCCACGTCCGCCGCGCGAACGACGCCTACCTGCTCGGCGGCGGCCCGGCGACCGAGAGCTACCTGGTCGTCGAGAAGATCCTCGACGCCGCCCAGCGCTCCGGGGCCGAGGCGATCCACCCGGGCTACGGCTTCCTGGCCGAGAACGCGGCCTTCGCGCGCGCGTGCGAGGACGCGGGGATCGTGTTCATCGGCCCGCCGCCCGACGCGATCGACGCGATGGGCTCGAAGACCCGCGCGCGCGAGATCATGCGTGAGGCCGGCGTGCCGATCGTCCCGGGCACCACCGACCCGGTCGAGACCGTCGAGGACGCCCACCGGACGATCGACGAGCTGGAGATCGGCTACCCGGTCGCGGTCAAGGCGGCCGGCGGCGGCGGGGGCAAGGGCTTTCGCGTCGCGATGTCGGCCGACGAGCTCGAGAAGGCGTTCGAGGGTGCCTCGCGCGAGGGCGAGAAGTTCTTCTCCGACCCGACGGTCTACCTCGAGCGCTACCTCCCCGACCCGCGCCACGTCGAGGTCCAGGTGCTGGCCGACGCCCACGGCAGCGTCGTCCACCTGTACGAGCGCGACTGCTCGGTCCAGCGCCGCCATCAGAAGCTGATCGAGGAGGCGCCGGCGCCCGCGGTTTCGCCCGAGCTGCGCGAGCGGATCGGCGAGATCGGGACCGAGGCGGCGCGCGCGGTCGGCTACCGCTCGGCCGGGACCGTCGAGGGCCTGCTCCAGGGCGACGACTACTTCTTCCTGGAGATGAACACGCGCGTGCAGGTCGAGCACTGCGTGACCGAGATGGCCACGGGCATCGACATCGTCCGCGAGCAGGTCAGGATCGCCGCCGGCGAGCCGCTCGCCTTCACCCAGGACGAGGTCGAGCTGCGCGGGCATGCGATCGAGTGCCGGATCAACGCCGAGGACGCGGCGAAGAAGTTCGCGCCGGCGCCGGGGACGATCTCCACCTACTGCGAGCCGTCGGGTCCGTTCACACGCGTCGACTCGGGCGTCGAGGCGGGCTCGGAAATCTCGCCGCTCTACGACCCGATGGTGGCCAAGCTGATCGTGTGGGACGTCGACCGCGACGCCTCGACCGACCGCATCCGCCGGGCGCTCGCCGAGTTCGAGGTCGGCGGGCTGACGACCCTCATCCCGTTTCACCTCGCTCTCCTCGACACGCCCCAGTGGCGCCGCGGCGAGACGTGTCGCGACCTCGTCGAGGACCCCGAGTGGCTCAAGGGCATCGCCGCCGCGCCCGCCGAGGCACCGGCGGCGCCGGCCGAGGACGAGGAGGAGAAGCTCGAGCGCTCGTACGCGGTCGAGGTGTCGGGGCGGCGCTTCGACGTCAAGGTGATCGGGCCGCCGCCCGTGGCCAACGGCGCGGCGCCGGCGAACCCCGGGGCGGCGGTCGCCGGCCAGGCGCGCAAGCCGCCGCGCCGGCGCGAGCGCGGCGGGGCGGGCGGCGGCGGTGGCGCCGCCGAGCACCTCGTCTCGCCGATCCAGGGCACGGTCCTGCGCGTCGCCGTGGACCAGGGCGCCGAGGTCGAGGAGGGAGCCCTGATCTGCGTGGTCGAGGCCATGAAGATGGAGAACGAGATCACCGCTCACCGCTCCGGAACGATCGAGGAGCTCGGCGTGAGCGAGGGCGGCTCGGTCTCGACCGGCGACCAGATCGCGGTCATCAAGTAGCGTCGCGCCCGTGAGCACCGAGCGGACGACCGCGGCGCCGATCGCCCAAGGAATGGCGACGCTCCCCGCCGAGCTGCGACTGGGGGCGGTGCACCTGACGGTCACAGACCTCGACCGGTCCGTCGCCTTCTACGGCGACGTCATCGGCCTGCGCGTCGAGCGCCGCGAGGACGCGACGGCGGCGCTCGGCTCGGGCGACGGCCGCGAGGTCGTCGTGCTCGTCGAGGAGCCCGGCGCGCGGCAGCCGGGTCGCCACGCGGGGCTCTTCCATGTCGCGCTCCTGTACCCGTCGCGCCTCGAGCTCGCTCGAACGCTCCAGCGCATCGCGGCCACCCGCACCCCGATCGACGGCGCCTCCGACCACGGCACGCACGAGGCGATCTACCTCTCAGACCTGGACGGCAACGGCCTCGAGCTGGCGGCCGACCGCCCGCGCGAGCGGTGGCCTGAAGGCCTCGGCTACGACCGCGACCCGGCGCCGCTCGACCTCGACGGGCTGCTCGAGCTCGTCGCCGGCGCGGAGCCGCAGCCGCGGGCTGAGCCGGGCCTCGCGGTCGGGCACCTACACCTCCACGTGGGCGACGTCGAGGAGGCGCTCGCCTTCTACCGCGACTCGATCGGCTTCGAGCTGATGGCGCGGCTCCCGAGCGCCGCCTTCGTCGCGGCGGGCGGCTACCACCACCACCTCGGGTTCAACGTGTGGCGCGGCCACGGAGTGCCGCCCGCGCCCGAGGGGGTCGTCGGGCTGCGCCATTGGACGGTCGAGCTGCCGTCGGCGGACGATGTCGCGGCGGTCGCCGAGCGCGTGCGCTTCGGCCGCTTCGAGGCCGAGGAGCGCGACGACGGCGTGCTCGTGCGCGACCCGTGGAACATGGCGCTGCTCGTGACGACGGCGGGCGCGGGGTAGCGGCTCGCCGGGGGGCGGCGCCCGGGGCCGCGCGTCGCGAATGCTCAGTCGCCGAGCACGCCGTACGCGCCCGCGACCGCCAGCCCGTACACGAGGTGATACGAGAAGTCGAGCGCGACGGTCTGCGGCGGCATCTCCCATACCGGCGGCGCGAGGCCCAGCGCCGGGAGCTCGCCGAGGCTCGCTCCCCACACGAGCGCGGCGAACGCCACGCCGTGCCGCGCCCGGCGCAGACGCAGCGACGACTGCACGAGCCCGTACACCGGTCCCCACGACGTGCCGTACAGGGCGTGGACCACGTGTTGAGCGTCTCCATTCGCTCCTCCGGCACCTGGCGCCCGAGCACGCCCTCGATCACGCGCTTGCCGACCTCGGCCGGCGTGTAGCTCGAGCCGGATCCCATCGCCTTGGCGACGGCGAGCTGGTAGGCGGTCATCGCGCCGGTCCCGGCCGCGCCGCGACCACGCCCTTGGCGACCGCCCCGAGCGGCGTGGTGCGGCGCGCGGCATCTCCGGCCGCTACCCGCCGGAGCGGAGGGCAAACGGCGGCCGCCCCGCCGCGAACGGCGGTCAGGGCGCGCCCGCCCGCCCGCTGCGCTACGCGACGAGCGACCGCATCCGCTCAGCGCCCTCCCGATGCGAGGCGCTCTAGGTTCTCGGCGTGGATCGCGCGCTGGCGCCGCGAGTCGCGCCCCGGCGGCAGGGGCGGCTGCTCCTCCCCGCGCTCGAGCGCATCGAGGTAGTCGACGTCCTCGTCGAGCACGCGCAGCGCGCGCTCGCGGTCGAGCGGTGAGCCGTGGCCCGGCACCGTCCCCTCGGCCCGCTCGACGAGCGGGGCGAGGCGGGCGAGCGTGGCGCGGTAGGCGTCGAGCGACCCGCCGGGGGAGATCGTCGGGACCTCGACGTCGGACAGGTAGTCGCCGCACACGAGCACGCCGGCGTGCGCGGCGAGGATCGCCATCCCGTCGCCCGTGTGCCCGGTGGCCGGGTGCAGCTCGAGCTCCTCGCGCCCGAGCACGAGCCGTCCGGGGACCGGCAGCTCCTGCACGGCGCCGAGCCCGAGCGGGCGCTCGCGCACGACGTAGTGCTCGGCGTCGGCGTCGCGCAGCTCGCGCTGGAGGGCGCCCGGCTCGTCCCGCAGCCGCTCGGCGGTCGTGTCCGCCACTCCGAGCGCGAGCTCGGGAAAGGCGAGCCGCCCGAGCACGTGGTCGAAGTCGGCGTGCGTGGCGAGCAGCGCCTTGACGGCGAAGCCCGACTGCTGCGCGAGCGCGGGCAGCGCGTCGAGCTCGTCGGGGAAGTACGGCGAGTCGACGAGCATCGCCTCGGCCTCGCCCTCCTCGTGCGAGCCGCGCAGGAGCACGGCGTTCGTCTGCCACATCCGGCTCGTGACCGCGAGCGCGTCGCGGTGTAGCGCGACCACGCGCATCGCCGCCCCCGGAGCCTGGCCGCCCGCGCGCCGGCGCTACCCCGCCTCGAGCAGCTTGACCGCCTCGCGCAGGTTCTTGACCTCGGCGGTCGGCTTCCTCTGGCCCGACTCGATCTGCTGGCCCGTGCGGTTGACCCAGATCACCGGGATCCTCTGCTTGAGGCAGGGCTCGACGTCGGTGTCGTAGCCGCTCGCGATGTGGACCCAGCCGCGCTTGCCCTCGATCCGCCGCTGGCACTCCTTGAAGTGGGCGGGGTCGGGCTTGTAGCCGCGCACCTGCTGCGCGGTCACCACGAGGTCGAAGTCGACGCGGAAGTGGCGGCGCGTCTCGCCGAGCAGGCGGTCATCGATGTTCGACAGGAGCCCGATCGAGAACTTCTTAACGAGCCGCTCGAGCTGCGCGTTCGTCTCACGGAAGGGCGGCCAGCGCGGGATCGACTCGGGCAGGAAACGCGAGCGCGAGGGCTCGATGTCCCAGCCGAGGTCGTTCGCCGCGCGCACCGCGGTGCGGCGCATGACCTCGGCGTACAGCTCGTACGACCCGCGCTCGATATCGTGTTGGATGCCGACGAACAGCGGGATCAGCGCCTGGCGGTCGATCGTCAGCCCCTCGCGATCCGCCTCGCGCTGGAAGGCGTCGAACGCCCCGGTCTCCCAGTCGATCAGCGTCCCGTAGCAGTCGAGGCTCACGAATCTGACGTTCTTGGGAAGCGGCACGGGTCTCCTGGAGTAGCGGCGAGCGTTTCGATAGGGTGCTGCGCCGCCCGTCCCTCGTGGCCGGCGCGCGAGCGGCACATTCTAAGGCTCGATGGATCTCCTCGAATATCAGGGCAAGCAGCTGTTTCGCGACCACGGCGTGCCGACCCCGGACGGCCAGCCGGCGCAGACCGCGCAGGAGGCCGTCGAGGCGGCCGAGGAGCTCGGCTACCCGGTCGTGATCAAGGCCCAGGTGCTGATCGGCGGCCGCGGCAAGGCGGGCGGGATCAAGGTGGCGAACGACCGTGAGGAGGCGCGCGAGCACGCCGAGGCGATCCTCGGCATGGACATCCGCGGCCTCACCGTGCGCGAGCTGTACGTCGAGGCGGCCACGGACATCGCCGAGGAGTACTACGCGGCGATCCTGCTCGACCGCGGCGCCAAGCAGCCGATGGCGATGCTCTCGCGCATGGGCGGGATGGACGTCGAGGA
>Ga0126312_10003868_pt1 | contig 10114 bp, 9 predicted proteins | sample Plot104A_FD_92537 | JGI IMG/M metagenome (GOLD analysis project Ga0126312, IMG submission 92537) | Serpentine soil microbial communities from UC McLaughlin Reserve, CA, USA - Plot104A | ecosystem: Environmental > Terrestrial > Soil > Grasslands | place: USA: UC McLaughlin Reserve, Lake County...
GAGCCGGGCGCTCAAGGACCTCAGGGAGGCGGGGGCGGTGCAGACGGGGCGGGCGACCGTGCACGTCAGGGATACAGAGATCCTCGAGCGGATCGCCCGAACGGAAGGGTAGCCGCCCTCGAGCATCCAACGAAGGCGGAAAGGTGTGTATAGCGGGCTACGGACTTCTGGGCCATCGTTTCGTAGGATCCACAGTGCCCGGCGGAGCACAACAACGGAGCATCCCCCTCTTTAAGGGATCGCAGCCGCCGTGGCTTCGCACCAACCCAGGGCTCGGAGCTTGCGTTCCGAGCCCTTCTTACCTGACCCGCCTGGAGATGGGCCAGGGGGTGTACCTGTGGTCCTCGTAGAGGGTTTCGCCACCGCGCCAAGGCCCTCCCGAGAGATACCGTCCGGTGGAACCCCTCTCAGCCCTGGTCCCAGTAGGCGACCTCGCCGCCTTCCAGTTGGCGGACGAAGCTGACGTCGCCGTCCTTGGAGACGACGACCGCCAGGACGTCCGGAAGCTCCTTGCACAGGCGAATCCACCTTCTGAGCAGCCTGGTTACTTTGAAGAGTGTACGAGGGCGTCGGTGTCCCGGCTACTGGTTCTCAAAAGTGCTTCCGCGCGAGTAGCCGCTCGAAGCGCACCTCGCGGGTACCATCGCCAACGACGGCGTGGAAACTGAGCTCAGGTAGTTTTGTGAAACGGGACCAACACGCTGACGTTGTATCTACCTGGCGCCGCTCAGGCACTTTCACGGCATCGTGCCCGGGTGCCGGGCGGACGGTAGTGTCTTCTCTATTGCCCCGTCCGTACTACTTCTGAGCACTTTCCGCGACGCTGTTGTTCTCTACGGTTGGGACCCCATAGAAGAGGAGCTTGTACGGGGGACCTTAACCGCTCCTTTCCTCCCGACAAGCCTTTTGTGGAGGCCGTGCCGTTCGTCGGCCATCAGGATGCCACTAGGAGGGTCTGCGGGGCGGCCTGCTTCATGCGGGTCTTGAGCCACTTGATCTGGGCCGCCGTCTGGTTTTCGCAGGCGTTTACGACCTCCAGGAGCTCCCGGTCGCGGGCGCCCTGGGAGGCCTGCCCGATCATGGTCCACGAGATGTCGCAGGCGTTGGCCATCAGGTACAGATCCTGCATGTCGCGCAAGAGGCCGAGTCCGCCCGACCGTGTCTCGTCGAAGAGCTCGTGGTATAGGTTCTCGGGCTCCTCGGGCTTCTCCTCGCCGTAGCGCTCGACGAACGGCTGGAGCTTATCTGCGTGGGCCTCGCACTGCTTGGAGAGGGTGTTGCAGGTGTGGTAGACGTCGACCTCTTCGGCGTGGCTGTCGCCGACCTTCCGAAACCCTTCGGCCAGGTTGATTTCGGCCCGGTGCAGGTAACCAAGGTAGTTGGCGAGGTGCATAAGGCTACTCCTTTCCAACGATCTCTTCGACCTCAGCATCCCCGCCAGCGGCGGTCCCTGGCACCGAGACGCCAGAGGAGGGTGCAGAGGCGGTGGTCGTGGGGGCCGGCGCGGGCATTCCTCCCGAGTCGGAGATCCTCGTCACCCTGACCGCCCCCACCCTGTACAGGGGCTGCTTCGAGGCCGGGTCCCACTCCGTTATGGTGAGCTCGTTGGCCGCCCGAGGAGGTCCGTCGCTATCGAAGTATCCGTAGTGGAACGGCGCGAAGACCACGCCCTCCTTTATGCCGCTGATGCGGGCCTTCGCCTCGAGCCGCCCACGCGGCGACTCAACGCGCACCACGTCGCCCTCCCCCACTCCGAGGCTCTCTGCATCCGCGGGTGAGAGCTCGACCCAGGCGTCCGGTGCGGCGCTCTGGAGCTGGGGGGCGCGGGCGGTCTTGGTGCGGGTGTGGAAGTGATAGATGGTGCGTCCTGTGGTGTAGGAGAAGGGGTACTCCTCATCAGGCTCCTCATGCGGCGGCTGGTATTCAGCGGCGAGCAGGAATGCCCACCCGGCAGTATTCAGTGCCCTGTGCTCCACTTCTGTGCTCTCCGCGCCCGTCAGCAGGTCGCGGCCGTAAGTCTCGCAATAGTCCGTCTCGGTGTTGAAGCTGCCGTCGGCATAGAGACGCTCGGTGCCGTCGGGGTGCTCGTCGTTGCAGGGCCACTGGACGCCGCTGCTGCCCCTGAGCTTGTCGTAGGAGAGACCGGTGTAGTCGCAAGGGCGGCCCTGCGAGCATTCCTTCCAGGCCTCGAAACAAGACTCGGGGTTGTACCACTTTATTAGGGGTCCGCCGTCTTTGTCCCTGAAATCCATGCGCCGGGCGTAGTCGAGGAAGATGTCGAGATCGCTCTTCGTCTCACCTGGCGGGTCCACGGCCTTCTCCGAGAGGTGCACCGTGCGGTCGGCGTTCGTGAAGGTGCCGGTCTTCTCACCCCAAGTGGCAGCAGGCAGCACCACGTCGGCGTACCTTGCAGTCTCAGTCAAAAAGATGTCCTGCACGACGACGAAGAGGTCCTCTTTTTCGAGTATCTCCCTGATGCGGGGCAGCTCGGGCAGGGAGACCGCGGGGTTGGTTGCGCTAATCCAGAGCAGCTGGATCGAACCCTGCTCAGCGTAACGCCAGATCTGCATAGCGTGGGTGGGAGAGGACCAGTGCGGTATCTTCATCCGCTCGACATTCCATAGCTCGGCGAGCTCCTGGATGTGCTCCACGTTGTCCCAGTTCCTGAAGGCCGGCATATCCCCGTTGGCCCCGCACTCGCGGGTGTTTTGGGCGGTGGGCTGGCCGTTCATCTGCAGGACGCCGCAGCCGGGCTTGCCGATCATACCGCGAATTAGGTGGATGTTGTTGACTTGGCAGGATGCGGCCGTCGCCTGGTGCGATTGGTAGAAGCCCTGCAAGACAGTGCTGAGGAGCCGCTCACTCTCGCCGATGATGCGTGCCGCCTCCCGGATCTGATTCTCCGGCACCTCGCAGATCGCCGCTAGCTTCTCGGGCGGGTACTCCTCGACCGTGGTCCTCAGGTCCTCGAAACCCAAGGTGTGGGCAGCAACGTACCCTTCGTCGTACCACCTGTTGGCGATGATCTCATGCAAAAGCCCGTTCATGAGAGCCATGTTGGTGCCGTTCTTGACCTGAAGGTGCACGTCGGCCCTCCGGGCGGCCGGCGTGGGCCGAGGGTCCACTACGACGAGCTTCGGCGGATTCGGTCCTTCAAGTCGATCCAGCATCCGCATCCAGAGCACCGCCTGGGTCTCGGCAACGTTGTGGCCGTAGAGGCAGATGGTGTCGGCGTGGTCCACGTCGGCGTAGGAGCCGGGCTGGCCGTCGGTGCCGAAGGTCTGCTTGAGTGCCTCGGCCGCAGTTGCCGTGCACAGGCGGGTGTTGCCGTCCATGTGCGGCGTGCCCAATCCCGCCTTGCCAATGACGCCCAAAGTGTAGTACTCCTCCAGAAAGAGCTGCCCCGTGGTGTAGAAGCCGAACGCGAGCGGCCCCTTCTCCTCCAAAACCTCCTTTGAACGCTCGACGACGCGGCCCATCGCCTCGTCCCAGCTCGCCTCGACCAGTTCGCCGTTCTCGCGCACGAGCGGCTTCTTCAGCCTGTCTTCGGAGTTGTTCGCTTGCCAGCCGAAGAGATCTTTTGGATCTACCGTCCCTTGTTGACCCGGTCTACCCCCCTGCCGCGCACGCCGACGATGCGCCCATCCTTGACGGCGATATCCAGGGCATCGCCGTTGGAATGGAGTATGGAGGCCGTCTGCACCCAGCGGTCCACCTCGTCTTCGGAGATTCCCTCTTTGAGGAACTGATCCACCCTTATGGGCCACTCTTCGCCTGGACCGAACGGCGTGCGCTCGCCCCAGGGCTCCTTTATGCGGTCCGTCACGGCACCTCCTTCTGACTCCTCTGCCTCGGGTTAGTTTTACCCTATCGCCCGGACTTTCTGGCATCTCACAGAACGGGCATCCGGGAAGTCTGTGTCCGTATGACTTCCTTACTCCCCGAAAGTCCGTCGCGTCCCTATCACGTTTCATCGAGGTGCAGCGGTAGCAGAGCGTCTGCAGATTAACTAGATCATCAGTGCCACCCCTGCCCAGCCACTTTGCAGGGAAAAAGAGAGCCAACGAGCGGACTCGAACCGCCCACCTGCTCATTAGGAGTGAGCTGTTCCACCGTTGAACGCAGGGCTCGGGCCTTTTCCCCAAGCACTCATTAGCTCCATCTGCTGAGTGCCGTCCTCGGTTAGCCGGGCGCGGAAATGTAGCTCAGGCGGTTTTGTGTTTCGGTAGTTGCACGCTATCGTTGTACCGCCCCTACCGTTCACGCCGCATACCTATCCATCGCCTCCGCGAGATTCGTGATCGGTGTTCCCCACTCACGACATCGTAAAGGGCCATTTCTCAACCTCTGAGGACGTACCTATGCACTCGCTCGGCTACGAACTTCCGAGAACCTCGTAAAGGGGAAGTTTCGAGAACACCTACCTTCTAGGTACTTCGGTGCATAGAGGTTCGCTAGGCTGTGGCTGACAACGTCGTTCGCTTCGGCGAGCGCGATAAAGTCGCTCGTGCTCGAACCATGGCCAAAAAACTAGCCCTTTTGAGCTAGTAAAAAAATACTGCATTTGAGAGATACGCTCTTTCCGATAGGAGAGTATGGTGCATTTGATACAGATCCCTGGGAGAAAGGAGATTCACCGTGACCACGTCGAAGCACTTGAGCCGGGCGCTTGGAACTCTCTATAACCAGAGGCCGTCATAGATAGCCTGCGAGAGGGAGGAACTGAGATGCAACAAGCAGGTGGAGCGGTGCAAGGAGCTGGCACGATACACTCACGCAGACGGCTTAACGCGCTGGTGGCCATCGCGGCTATCGTGGTGATCGCTGCGGTGGTGGCGCTTGTAGTGTGGGTGATGCCCCTCGCGACGAGCGGGGTCGGAGCAGAGGATGCCGCTCCAAAGGCGGCGGGTGCGGGCTCGGCCGTCATCCCCAACGAGGGGCTCTACTATCCACTTCCTCAAGGGAAAGTGGCGCCAGCCGTCATCGACGCCGATGGACTCTATTACCCCCTTCCTCACGAAAAAGTGGCGCCGGACGCGTAGGAGCGAAGGTGGGGCAAGGAGCGTGGGTACAATGAACCAGAACATACAGCAGGAGATAGAGCTCTACGTTGGCCACCGCTCCTGGCGCTGCTGGTGCACCAGACGCCTCCTCGCGCGCCACGGTTATCGCTTCGATGTGATCGACGCAGGTGCTGACTCCCAACTACGCTCGTGGCTTACTCACTTCAGCGGTCGCAAGACGCTGCCCTACGTTTTCGTTGACGCCCGGCCGGTGGGTGGCTTGAGCGAGATCAGGTCCCTAGAGCGCTCCGGCGCTCTAGAGCACCTGGTGAGAGGTGAGGTGTAGGCACCCGGTACTTCTGAGAACCCCTACCTTCTACGAGCTTTGGTGAATAAGGCCAAGGAGAAGATCCGGAGCTGCTTAAAGTCCCGGCCCGCTACTTAGAAGCCGCGCCCTCTTGTTAGCCCCGCTATAGGTTAAGGTTCTTAATCGAATAGGACGGTACCCTCGGGTCTGGGACCGAGTCTGGTAGAGGGCATTACTATCTGCCATAGCTGGTTGTTGCCGCCGTGCATGTCCCACTGCCGGATCGGTGCCCCATTGTCGACTGGTATCGAGAGCCTTGTCTGGTCGTCTAGGAACCCCAGAAATGACTGGTACACTGCACGAGTAGGAGGCTAGTTTGGAAGGTCAACTGCAGCACATCAGGACGGGACGAGCGACCAGACCGGCCGCGCCAAGCTGCCAAAGATCCAGGTCCCGATCGCGTCGATGAAGTGTGTAGTCTCACGTACCTGGTAAACAGCTGCGCGGAAACTAAGATCGTTGACTCGTCGCCTCCAGCCTTCCCGGCTAACAGGGAGGGCACGGCGTGAACTTCTTCCACCAGATTTTCATCCACATAGTCGGTACCAATCCCAGTGCGCGCTTAGCGTCTCCTCACGCGAGCAGTCGCCTCTTCCAGCTTGCTCCGGTAGAGTTCCGCGGTCTCCGGCTCCCCGATCTCGATGTCCCTGCTGCTAACGACTTCTCCTAACAACGTAGCCGTCTGGCTCAGAGAGGCCTCCATGGAGAAGTCGTTGAAGCTGGAGATGCAGTCTTTAGGAACTACGACATTTAACCACCTCATGGCGGCGCTGGCCGCCGTGTAGTGGACGCAGATGTTGGCGACCGTGCCGCAGATGATAAGGGTATCGACGCCCCACAGACGCAGCATGTGCTCCAGTTGCGTGCCGTAGAAGGCGTCGTAGCGTGGCTTGCGGACGGTGGCCTCGTCTTCGCGCGGGGCAAGGTCGTCTACTACCTGCCAGCCCCAACTCCGCTCGCGGCAATGCTCGCCCCAGATCTCCCACTCCGGGTCACCGTCATTGTGGGTATCCTGGGTGAAGACGATCTTCATGCCTGCCCCGCGCGCTAGCTCCAGGAGCCGCCGTATCGGCGGGATCGTCTCTTCGGCGCCGGGTACTACGAGCGTCCCACCCTCCTTCACGAAATCGTTCTGCATGTCCCCGATTATTAGGGCGGTCCGACCCGAGGCTACCCGAACGACACTCTGTACATCGTACTCCGGGACGTCTATCGTGCGGACCATGTGCTACATCCTTTCGGTCTCTCACCGTCCTATATTTTACTGCTGATCTACGGGGTCGTGAGCCGTTAGAATGGCGCAATTATGAACGAGAAAGACGCCAAACCGAAGCGGCTGAGGGACGACCCAGCGGCGCGCGAGGATCTGGTCGGGAGGCTCGACCGTTACCTGGACGTGCCGCTCGCGCTCGCCTCCCTGGCGCTGGTGCTGATCGCGATCATCGAGCTGATCGGGGAGCTGAGCGGGCCGTGGCATAGAAGGCTCGCGGCTTAAGGCTGGGCGCTCTGGAGCCTCTTTCTAGTCGAGTTCGTGGTCAAGCTCGTGCTCGCGCCCATCAGGCGCCGCTACCTGCGCGAGCACTGGCCGGACGCCCTGATCGTGCTCCTGCCTTTCTTACGCATCTTGAGGCTGGCGCGGGTCGTGCAGACGGCGAGGGGGCTGCCGGCCGTCCGCCTCCTCGTCTTCGGGGGGAGGGGCTCGCAGTCCACCCTGGCGCTCCTCAAGCGACGCCGGATCGGCCAGCTCGCCATCATCTCCACGATGGTCATCCTCATAGGTGCCACCCTTGGGTTCCTCCTGGAGACCGGAGCCCCCGGGGCCAGAATCCAGGACTTCGGCGATTCCCTGTGGTGGTCGGCGGCCCTCGTCACCACGGTCAGCAGTGAGCTCTACCCCGTCACCGCCGCCGGGCGCGTCCTGGGGTTCGTGCTGATGATCTACGCCATAGGCATCTTCACGTACTTCATCGGCTCCGTGGCCTTCGTGCTCGTGGCCCTGGACGCCAGTCCAGCACCGAAAACCGATAAAGGCGGCGTCGAACTGAGCGATGACGAGGTCGAGGCGCTGCGCTCCATCCTCAAGAAGGCCGACCCTTCTTAAGGGTCGAGCGGGCGCTGCTTGCGCCGCCCGAGTAGCGGCAGAACCTCCCCAACGAAGAGCGCCGAGAGGATGAGCGCGGCGCCGGCGATCTGCACCGGGACGAGCCTGTCCCCGGCGAGCCAGTAGCCGAAAAGGGCGGCGAAGACGGGCTCCATCGTGAGGATGACCGCCGTCCGACCCGCGGGCAGGCGCTGCTGAACGAAGGTCTGGACGTAGAACGCCCCGGCTGAGGCAAGAAGCCCCGTGACAAGTAGAGCGACCCACACCTCTGGCGGCGGAAACGCCACTGTTCCCGCGAACGGCCAGATGACGGCGAAGAGTACGGCCATCGCGAGTATCTGCGCGAAGGTGAGGCCGCCCGCGTCGTGCCCGGCAGCGTAACGCGAGAGCAGCGCTATGTGCAGCCCGAGCGCCGCCGCGCACAGCAGGGTCAGGAAGTCTCCCGGGTTCACGCCCTCCGGCCCGCCGCCGGCCAGGAGGACCATCCCTAGCAAGCTCAGAGCGACCGCGACGATCATCTGTCGGGAGGCGCGTATCCCGAAGAAGGTCCGGTCGGCCAGAGGTGCGAAGACGACGAAGAGACCGGTGATTAGCCCGCTGTTGGTCGGCGTGGTGTAGAGGAGCCCGAGCGTCTGGAAGAGGTACCCGGCCGCGAGCACGAGCCCGATGCCCCCGCCCACGAGCAGCGCCCGGCGCGTCACCCCGGAGAGCAGGATCGGGGAGAGCGCGACGCTCGCGAGCGCGAAGCGAAGCGCGAGGAACCCAAGGACACCGAAGGCGGAGATAGCATCCTGCACTACGACGAACGTCCAGCCCCAGACCGCCGTGACGAGCACGAGCAGCAGCGTGTAGATCAGTCGCACAGCGCCTAAGTTTATTAGGTGCGCGGCCCTACAACCGCCCCGAGACGTCGGCCCGCGCGAAACGCGGGTCGTCGGTGCGAAAGGCGTCCGGGTTCGTGCCGCGCACGAGCGCCAGATGATAGGTGAAGAGCTGCAAGGGCACGAGGCAGGTCAGGGCGCCGAACGGCTCGGGTACCTGCGGTACGGTGAGCGTTTCGGCGTTCTCTTGCGGTACCTCCGTACTGTCGACTACGACGAGGCAGGCACCGCCGATCTCCTCGACCAGTTCGGCTACCTCGAGGGTGCGTTCCTGGGCGGCCCCGGCCGGGGTTACAAGGATAAAGAGGTCGTCGGCCTCGACGCACTGGAAGGGTCCGTGCAGCATCGTCTCCGTGGACATGCCCTCGGCCTGAAGGTAGGAGGTCTCCTTTATCTTGAGCGCTACCTCCTCGGCGGTCACGGCGCTCGGACCACCACCTACTAGCCAGATCCTGCGCCGCCCCACGTGCTCGCGCGCGAGACGCTCGACCTCTCCCTCCGCGCCGAGCGCCACCCGCAGCGCCGCCGGGATCTCCTTCCGCAGAAAACCCTCGCCTGGAACCCCCGAGCCTGTCCGGTGGTGCCCAATGCGCTCTGCAAGGTGGGCGAGGATCGAGATCGCGGTCGTGTAGCTCACGGTGTGGGCCGCCGACCTTTCCTGTGCTACCGTCCGGAAGACCGCGTCGGCTCCCACCGGGACCGTTCCCCCCTCCCCCGTTACGAGCACCGTTCGGCAGCCTGCCTCGCGTGCAAGCTCCAGCGCGCGGGCGGTGTAGCGCTTGGTCCCGCGGTGGCTGATGCCCACGACGCAGTCCCCCGGCCTGAGGGCGGGGCCGTATAGCGCGAAGTCGTAGGAGTGGACCGCCCGGGCATCGAGGCCGCCGTACTCCCGAAAGAGGTGCTCGCCGATCCTGGCCGCGTGGTACGACGTCCCGATGCCGACGATAAACAGCCGTCCGCAGGAAGCCGCCTCGGCGGCGAAGCCGTCCACAACTGTCTCGTTTTTTTCGAGAGCGCGGACGAACGCTCCGGGCTGCGCGATGATGGCGTCGTACATGTGGAAAGGATGTCGGCTTCGCTGCTCGTCCACGCTGGTCTCTCCTACTCTAGTATGGAGGCGCCTGGCTCACGCCCCGACGTTCCCTCGGATCGGCGTCTGGGCCGGGGCACCAGCTCCCCGCAGCAGTTCGAACAGACGTGTTCCGTACTGGTCGCGCAGCTCGCGCAGAAGGTGCACTCGTAGCTGCAGATGAAAGCTGGCCCGTCGTCGGCGAGGGCGGCCGCGCAACGTTCGCATACTGTGCGCATCTTCAGTCTCATGACCCCCTCCGCTCAACCCTGCGTTATCGGTGCCTTGCAGGATGCTGGATAGTCCCTAGTTCTTGTGCCTGCACAAACAAGAACAGAAGCTAGTACTAATTGCCCGATATGTCTGGACGGTTCATAGGATCGGGGCGACCCTATCCGCCGAAGAGGTGCGTCACCGCGAGCCGCTCGCTTTCCTCCTCGTCGAGCTCGAAGGCTACCGCAAACAACCTCATGGTTTTTCCTGGTGGGGTAAGTATCCCCGTAGAGTGCCTGGCCCCAAGCCGCGCGCCCCGGCCCCTCGCCCGTCTTCTTGCGGATGTACTTCGCTATAGCGTTCGGGCCGCGTACGTCTCTTGCGCGTGCCAGCCGGTCGAGGAGCTTGCCTAGCTCGCTGTACGGTGTGTCGGTCTCCTTCGGCACCTTCTCACCCTCCGAACATCCTGCGCCACCACGA
>Ga0126312_10003869_pt1 | contig 10111 bp, 11 predicted proteins | sample Plot104A_FD_92537 | JGI IMG/M metagenome (GOLD analysis project Ga0126312, IMG submission 92537) | Serpentine soil microbial communities from UC McLaughlin Reserve, CA, USA - Plot104A | ecosystem: Environmental > Terrestrial > Soil > Grasslands | place: USA: UC McLaughlin Reserve, Lake County...
GCATCAAATTTCCGACCATTGGGGAGTTCCGGGCTCTGCGGAAGCACTGACGACGGTGGTCACGGTCGTTCACCGTCCTGGCCGGCCAGGCTGTCCGCCGCCCTAAGCACAGCGCCCGGCTGTCGGACCAATTGGATGCAGATGATGATCAACCAGATCCAGAAGGCGAGGTACGGCAGGAACCAGATCGGCGACGTCCAGAGGAAGCGACAGACGGCGAGTCCTACCCCGCTAGCGATCGCCCACCAGCCAAGCCAACGACCAACCAGGCGGGTTGACAAGATGACCCAGCCGGAGCACACAGCAAAGCTGCCCATTGCGAGCCAGACGTTGGCCAACCCAAGGTTGCCGGTGTTGAACGCGTAACTCGCCACCGCCAGATCGAGATCGCGAGCACCGAAAGAGGCAACGTTCCAGCTCGAGTCCAACAGTAAGTACGTAGGCAGCAAAAGCCCGGACACCAGCGCGACCGCTGACAGCCACGGCGGATTCCCCTCGGCCCGGCTCAGCAGCAGGCACCACCCGATGATGAGCCAGATGAGGCCAATTGCCGAAAGGCTGGTCACCGCCATCGTGGTCTGTACCCAACCCCGGTTGAGGTTGACGAAGTATTCCCGGGCCTGTTCGGCGGTCGCTATGAACGGCGGTTCCCCGGGCGAGGACGCAATCAGCGATGTGAACAGCAGCACGATCGTCACCATGCCGGCCAGGCCAGTGCTTCGGATCATTGCCGTCCAACGGTCCGAACGCTCGATCACCCGGGTCATGCTGGCACACTACTGGTCCGGGGGTCCGAACGACCTGGCCCTGACGGGCGACACCTGAGGCGTACCGCCAGCGCGTTCACCTGGCTTCAGGCTGGCTTGGGTGAGAGCCTTCGACCATGGACGCCGCGACGCCCGTACGCGATCAACGGCTACTGATGCTCTCGATCTGGGCGTCGGCCGGCTTCGCCGTGCTGTCCTCGGTGTGGGGCATCCTCAGCGGGTCAAGCATGATCGTCTTCGACGGCCTTTACTCGTTTGTCAGTATTGGGCTGTCCGTGCTGGCCCTACTCGGACTGCGGTTCTCCCGCCGTGGGGCCGACGAGCGCTTCCCGTGGGGGCGTGATGCCGCCGAACCGCTTGTGGTTGTGATCAAAGCGGCCACCCTTGGTGCCCTCTGCGCGTACGCCGCGGTCGGCGGGATCTTGGAGATCGTCAACGGCGGCCGGGAGATCGCGGTCGGCTCGGCTGTCGTCTACGCGGTAGTGGCCAGCGTCGGTGGCTTGACGGTGGGCCTGGTGTTGCGGCGGGGCTCCAGGGATGGTTCGGATCTCGTCCGCGCCGAGGCTGCCGAGTGGCTGGGTGACACGCTGCTGTCGGTCGGCGTGCTGATCGGCTTTCTCGTTGCCTATGTGCTTGTTGCGGCGGGCCGTACCGACGTTGCTGCCTTCATCGACCCGATCATGGTCACGCTCGTGTCGTTGGGGTTCCTCTGGGTCCCGACCAAGCTGATCATTTCCAGCATGCGCGAGATCTTGTCGATGGCCCCGGCGCCGCAGGTGCTTGATCAGCTCCGCGGGTGCGTCGCTGCCGCCGAGGAGCGGTACGCGTTCTCGGAGTCTTTTCTCCGGGCATCGAAGGTAGGAAGCCGAATGGACATTGAAATTGACTTCGTGGTCGGTGCTGACTCGCCAGTCCGTACGATCACAGACAGCGACAGTGTGCGCCAGGATCTCCATGACCAGCTAGCGGCACTCGGATACGAGCGTTCGGTCGTCGTGACTTTCACCGCGGATCGGCGGTGGGCGGCATGAGCACTGGCGCTGAGCGCGATCCGCGGCGAGTCAGCGAGGATGTCGTCGTCGCGTTGCATCATCCGGCAGAGCTATTCAGTGTTCAGCTAGACGCGATGCTGAAGCGCGACGCACGGCTGGAGCCTGGGGCCGATGAGATCGTCAATGAGTTGCTCGGCCGGTCGAAAGTGCAGCGGCAGGGCCGTATCGTCGTGACGCTTCCCGCGGAGCAGATCACCGACGATACTGCCGAAACCCTGGACCGGGCGCTGCGACGCTACTGCGAGGAGCGGTTGGCATTGGTTCAGCGCGAGACCCAGGTGGCCTGGCGGCAAGGGCTTCGCTCACTGCGTAGTGGGTCGATCCTGTTCCTCGTTGGACTGCTGCTCTCCACCGGGTTTCTGGAGCCGGATGTTCCTCAGTTCTGGCAGGACCTGCTTGGCAACGGAGTTTTTCTTGTCATCGGGTGGGTCGGTCTTTGGTATCCCCTCGATCTGCTCTTCTTCGCACGGCAGCCGCTGAAGCGCGAGGCCAGCATCCTCGAGGTGGTCAGCCGGATGCCCCTTGTGGTGCAACCGGCCGACGCCACGTGACCCTCCAGCCCAGCGGTGAGGCTTGCGGTCGTACATCCCCCTAGGAGGGCTCCGTTGGGCAGACACTTCAGCTTTCGTCGTGGAATTTGCCGCATTCTCGGGCATAGGTGGGCTTGGCGCGTGATGGACGACTGGCCGTACCTCGAATGCAGCCGTTGCGGCTTGGGATGGATGGTGGGAAGGCCGGTCGGTAGGGCAGCCCCCAATCCAGACGACCCTTAATCGGAACCTTCGATTGGTCTGCAGATTTCCCCGGCATACGCGGAGCAGCAGACACCGGACCGCAACGCAGGTGCAGGTAGCCCAGGGCGTGCCGCGCGTTCGCAGCAGGATGTCCTGCCATGCTGTCACCAAACCAAGAAGGGATTCTCATGTCCGCCACCACGCCGCCGAACACCGCCGCTGGCTTCTCGAGTCTTGCCAGAAAGATCTGGATCTTCGCCATCATTCGCGGAGTTCTCGGAATCCTTTTCGGTCTCATCGCGCTCTTCGCTCCGATTGCCACCGCACTCGTCTTGGCTATCGTGATCGGCGCGTACGCGATCGTCGACGGCATCTTCGACATCGTCGAGGCGATCCGGCATCGCGGCTCATCATCGATGGTGTGGCGGATCGTGCTCGGCGCCATCAGCATCATTTTCGGGATCCTTGTCTTAGTCTGGCCCGGCATCAGCCTTGGCATCCTCGTGATCATGGTCGGCATTTGGGCCATCGTCATCGGGATCCTGCAAATCATTGCTTCCATCGGTCATCGCGGCATTCCCAGCAGCGGATGGGTCTGGGGAATCATCGGCGGCGCACTGGCCATCCTGTTCGGCATCTTGGTACTCATTCGGCCCGGCACCGGCTTGATCACCATCATCTGGATCATCGGCATCTGGGCCATCATCTGGGGCATCATCTTCATCGTGCTGGGCTTTCAGCTACGCAAAGCGGCCCGCGCGACTGAGGCCGATGTTTCGCCGACAACCTCTTGATGTCGCGGTGGAGACAATTCGAGTCCTCGCCTGGTGGCAGCCGGGCTGTGGCTTTCATAGTTTGAGAGACATGGATGCTGACAGTTCGCAAAAGCGGGAAGCTGCTGCCAAAACCGCCCTCCACCGCCTAGCTACGTACGGGTCCCTCGGCCCAGGTCGTCCAAATGATCATCAGCTCCACGGACTCGAAGGCCGCTGGCTGGAGGGATACGTCCATGGCAGGTTGCTCAATGCAGGCTGGGGGGCCGGCCTCGGTTACCCAGCACTGATCCTTGACCCGGAAGGTCCAGCTATCTATGTCCAGCTCTTCGAGTCTGCCGATCTCCCGGCACATTGGTCACGGCTCGACGACTTCGAAGGACCTGGTTATCAACGCGTCGTGACGACGGTCCACACGCAGGAGGGCGAACTCCACTCATATATTTACGTCTTAGGTGCTCCTGACAACGCCTAAGAGCTCGAATCTGCGGCTCTCACATCGCGGTCGATTCCCTGAAACCTTCCCTTCAGCAAAGGCTGCCGGCTTCGCCTCAGGCGTGGACGCCGCGGTGTTGCTTTAACTGGCGTTAACTTTTCAGGGGACTGTGTGGGACGGCCCCCGATCCTGGAAGAGGCGTGAACGCCGGCTGGCGAATCGAATCCGCTAGGCTACCGGCCTCGAAAGCCTGTTTCTCGGCGGCTCGGGAACGTGGCTAGACCGACATCGTCGGCCGGTGATGCGGCTTTCACACTTGTTGGGCCCTTCACAAATGTTGGGCGGAGCCACAGCGGCCCTTCGCGCTTACCGGGGAGACGACATGGAGGGTGGTCTCAGCAACCCGAACCGCCGAACGTTCTTCGCCGGCATGTTGGGAACAGCTGGCTTGATAGTCGCCGGGTGCGACAAGCCGCTGGCAAGCGACAGCACGCCGAGCGGCACCCAACCGACGACCAGCAGTGCGCAGGCAACTGACGTGCCGTCACAACCGAAGGCGACGACCTCGACGCGGCCGAGACCACAGCCGACGCCTATCCAGACCGCCCGTACCAGCACCATCATCAAGCGCGCGACCGTTCCAGTGTTGTGCTATCACCAGCTGCGCGACTGGAGAAGTGGTGACAGCCAGTACAACCGGACCACTTTGATATGCCCCACGATATTTCCGCGCCCATCTCGACGCGCTGCACGCGGGCGGCTGGACCACCATCAGTCCTGATCAGTACCTCGCGCATCTCACCACCGGCGCGGCGCTGCCACGAAAGCCCGTGATACTGAGTTTCGACGACGGAAGTGCCGGACAAGCTGGGGAAGGCATGCGCCAGCTTGTCAAGCGCGGCATGACCGGAGTCTTCTTCGTCATGACGGTGGTGCTCGGCAAGAAAGGGTGGATGAGTACCCGGGATATCAAGCGGCTGGCCGATGCGGATATGACGATTGGCTCACATACCTGGGACCACCACGCGGTCAGCGATCTGTCAGGTCGCAACTGGAGGATTCAACTTGAGCAATCCCGGGCAGCGCTGCGGAAGGCGAGCGGTCAGCCGGTTGAGCACTTCGCCTACCCGTACGGGATCGTCAGCACCAATGCCTTCCCACACCTGCGGCACGCCGGCTACCGAACAGCATTCCAGCTCGAGGCGAAGAAGCTTGATCATCAAGCCCCGCTGTACACCCTGCGGCGTTCGATCGTCGTCTCCATCTGGAGCGGCGCCGCCCTGCTGCGACATCTTGCCAAACACCACCCCTGAAGAAAGCGGCTCAGCATGTCGATCATGAAAGCAGTTGTGCTCGAGGCGCCAGGTCCGCCGGAGGCTCTCCAGATCCGTGAGGTTCCCATCCGCACCCCACGTCGAGGCGAGGTGTTGATCAAGATCGCGGCCTTTGGTCTCAACCGTTCCGAGTTGCACACCCGCCTCGGCCTTGCCGAGGGCGTCACCTTCCCCCGGATCTTGGGAATCGAGGCGACCGGCACCGTATCGGCCTGCCCCGGCGGGGAATTTCATGTGGGACAGCAGGTCGCCACCATGATGGGCGGGATGGGCCGAACGTTCGACGGCGGGTACGCCGAGTACACCTGCGTGCCCAGCAGTCAGGTGATCCCGTTCAGCAGCAAATTGGATTGGGCAACGTTGGGTGCAGTCCCTGAGATGCTGCAAACCGCGTACGGCTCCTTGATCATCGGGCTCGATGCCCGACAGGGTCAGTCGATCTTGATCCGCGGCGGCACTTCCTCGGTAGGCATGGCGGCGGCTGTGCTTGCCAAGCGCCGCGAGATGATTGTGCTATCCACCACTCGGAATCCAAGCAAGATCGACTCACTGACCAAGATCGGTGTCGATCATGTCCTTATCGACGACGGCTCGATAGCCAAGCAGGTGCGCGACATCTTGCCCGATGGTGTAGACACCGCCCTCGAACTGGTCGGAACCCCGACGCTTCCCGACACATTGGCCGCGACGCGGCTGCACGGGGTGGTGTGCTTCACCGGGATGGTGTCCAACGAGTGGATCGTCCGCGATTTCTACCCGATTGACTACATCCCAAGCGGCGTAAGGCTCACCGCATACTCAGGCGAAGCCAGCGACCTCCCGGCGGCGGTGCTACAGGAGTTTTACGATGCGGTGGCGGCAGGCGAGGCCGTCGTGCCGCTGTATCGCGTCTACCGCCTTGATCAGATTCGCGAGGCACATGCCGAGATGGAGGCCGGTTCGGCCACCGGCAAGATCGTGGTGCTACCGAATGGGGTATAGACGCCGCAAGCAGCTGGCAACGTCGCCGCCGGGACCGTTCGATCAAATCAGGAAGGGTAAGTCATGGCCGCGTACCAGATCGGCTATTTCGTCGGGAGCCTCTCGTCGAAGTCAATCAATCGGATTCTGTCCAAGGCGTTGATCCGTTTGGCGCCGCACGATCTGGAGTTCACCGAGATTCCGATCGGCAATCTGCCGCTTTACAGCCCTGACTACGACGAGGATTACCCGCCCGAGGCAACCGCTCTGAAGGAGGCCATCGCCAGTTCCGACGCCTTGCTGTTCGTCACGCCGGAGTACAACCGATCTATTCCTGGGGCGCTGAAGAATGCGATTGACTGGGCATCCCGGCCGTGGGGACAAAACTCGTTTGATCACATTCCCGCGGCGGTCATCGGGACGTCCGCGGGCGCAATCGGTACGGCGCTCGCTCAGCAGAGCTTGCGTGGTGTCCTTAGCTTCTGCAATGCGCGCCAGATGACGGCTCCTGAGGCCTATATCCGATATTCACCTGAGGTCTTCACCGCCGACGGAGAAGTTGCCGACGAGGCGGTGGCAGCGTTCCTGAGCAACTTCATGTCTGAGTTCCGCACCCATGTCGCCCGCGTCCTAACGGTCATTCCGAGACAGCAATAAGGAGCTGGCCTGACTCAGCCAAACCACCCGTTCAGCGTGGAGACGTTCCCGCGGGAACGTCTCCACCAGTTGGGTGAGCCGCTCAAGCTCCCGTCGCTTGGGATCCAGAGCCGGCTAACTCTCCTCACAGCGCACGCTGGGGTTCCACATCTCGAAGGTGCCCATTGGGTTCTCCTTCCAGATCCAGGCGTGTAGCGAGTAGAAGGGAGGCAGGCCGTACCGGTTGGGAGCGTCGGTGAAGTTGAACTCGCGCCCGAAGAGATTGGGCGGCGAAGGTTTGACCCACGGCGGCGCCCCGGCCAGAGAATTGTGCGCCTCCCACTCGGCCTTGATCACGACGTACTCGACAGCGGCCAGATGTAGTCTGCCATGCCGGTCGGGTGCGTAAACCAGAGCTTCTGGATGCTTGGCATCGATCGCAGGATCCTTCACAAGATCGCCTTTCACGTAGTGAACGCCCATTGCTCCCATCTGGGTTTCAGCGATGCAGGTGATCCCTGTCGTATCGGCCAAGATCGAATAGCCCGACTTTTTGGCGACGCTGATCCTCTGGTAGGCGGCGGTGGCAGCATGCGCCGGAGCAGTCAAGGCCGCAGCCGCGTCGTGCCCCTCGCAACCGAAGGCGGCGACCGCTTGACTCGCAAGTGCAACGTCACTCGTGATGGCAACAGCAGCCGTGCGGAGCGGTTTCATGACCCCTCCTGCACTTCGTAGATCTCTTCAGCGACGAGGCCGTGCGCTTGGCGGTGGACCGTCGCTGCGGCCTCGGCATCCGGGGCCTCGACAAGGCAGAAGATCTTGCCGTGCTGCCCGTCGACCCAATAGCGCAGATAGCTGACGTCATAGCTGCCCTGAGTCTGCAGGTCCGCTTGGTGCGCTTTGCCCACATCGTCGAAGGTCACTGCACCATCGAGACTGTGGACGTCCATGTAGAGCGGCATCGCTCCCTCCTTCGGTCGGATACTTCAGATGACCGTAGGAGCGAACGACCTATTTGATCATGAGGGTCAATCACTCAGATTGTCGGCCTGACTACCTAGATTCCGTGAACATCGGCGACCGACCGCGAGGCGTCAGGCCGAGCTTTAGTGCCTCCTTGGCGGCGCCTCTGCGAGAGTCGGTTCCGAGCTTGGCGAGGATTGCGGACACATGGTTCTCGACGGTCCTGACCGAAATGAAAAGACTCCGAGAGATCTCCTCGTTGGACTGACCCTCGGAAAGGAGTTGCAGAATCTCCTGCTCGCGTCCGGTGAGGCCGCGCGGGTGTGCCTTTGCCGCCGTACGAGCGCCAGCAGGAATCGAGCGGATACCAAGATCGCGCATGGTCCGGCGTACCAGCCGAGCCGCGGCCTCGGCACGAAGATCAACAAGCCTTGCTAACGACTCTCGAAGATGGCTCTCCTCTTTGGTGTCAAGTAGCGCCAGTGCAGCTTGATACGGACAGCCCAGCCGATCCCAGAGCATCGCTGCCCGCGCGCCATCGCCGGCTATCTGTGAGGCAAACGGCTCTCTGTCAACTGGCTGCGCTGTCCCAGTAAGACGCCGCAGCCATAGAGCTATCCAGCAGCGATCGACAGCAGTTGCACCAGCTGCAGCCGCAAGCGGTGTCGTAGCAGCAGTACCAGCCGATAAAGAGCGCACCCGATCGAGTTCCCAGAGAGCCGCGTCCAATCGGCCCTCGAGCCAGTACGCCTCGGTTCGGGCCACTCCAACGGGTCGTATCCAGTGAGCTTCCCCGAGTCGTATCGCAGACTCCATTGCCTCATCCAGATATGGCCAAAAACCCGGTTGACCTCGGCGAGCCATCACCTTCGCTGTGCTGCACAGTGGTCTAAGACGGTTCCACGGGGAGAGCCTTTGCTGATCGACCAAGGCATGACCGAGCGACAGGCATTCGTCCCAGTGTCCGCTTTGCTCCAGAACGGCCGTGCGCTGCCCTTGCAAACACACCGCAAATGTGCCGATGTCGTGCTCTTCGCAGTAGGCCAGTGCGTCGCCGTATGACCGCTCCGCCTCTTCAAATCGGAGATCGTCGCCGTACATCATGTACGCGGAGGCGAAGGCCCGGCCGGCCTGCTCCTCGTGGCCGCCAGATAACGCAACCTTGAGTGCAAGCTGCATAGGCAATGTCCAGTCACCTCCCATGCCTCGGATCTGCCAAGCCTCGGTATCAAGGGCGTCGCTCACCACGTCAGTGAGCCCGAACTCCTCTGCCATCTCGCGGGCCTGTCTGACCAGCCCAACGCCTTCGTACGCCCGCGCCAGCTCAGGGCCCGAGCCCAGCGGCTCGGCAAGGGTCAAGGCGGACTCGGAGGCCTGCAGCCAGTCCTGACCACGGCATAGTCGCCACATAGCTTTGGAGACTTCCCGCATCGCCGGCGACTCGCGTCTGGGATCCCCAGCCTTACGCCACAGCTCCAAAGCTGCCATGCGCGCCTCCGCCGACTCCTCCCAGCGATCCACTAGTGCGAGTTCCCTTGCCAGTGCATCTGATAGCTCAGCCCTGGTACGTATATCGGTAACCATCGCGGACCGCAGAGCGCGCGCATACTGGGCCGCCGCTTCCCGATGCGCCGCCAATTCGGAGGCGCGCTGGCCGGCGCGCACCCCGTACCGGACGACTAAGTCGTCCCTGCCAGCGCCCTCGGCATGGAACGCCAGCCGAGCGTCGTCATCGCAGCTGACGGCGAACAGCGCGTCCATGATCTTGGAATGAATGGCCGCTTTTCGGTACGGCGGAACGGCTGCGTCGATCACCACCCGCGCTATCTCATGGCGGAATCGAAGATCATCTCCATCCTTGATCAACAACCCCTGCCTGATCAAAGAGTCAAGTTCGAACGGATCGACCAGCGACACCAGCAGCTCGGACTGCATCCGAGAACCGATCAAGGCCGCAACCTCGAGCGCGTCATGTGCTGGCCCGCTCAAGGTCTGGGTACGGGCGAGAATGGCATCGCGAACCGACGTTGGCAGTGCGGCGTCGCCTGCTTGCAGCACCTCGGTAACAAAGAAGGGATTGCCGGCTGTCAGGCGGTGGAGCTCAATCGGGTCGAGCCCACTGCCCGCTGCCAAGATCGCCACGCCGCCCAGCGAGAGTGGCGGCAGGCTGAGCCTGCGGGTTGCTCGTTGAGTTGCCAAGGTTCCCAGCGCGAGCCGGAGGGGATCGTCGGCCGCGAGAACGTCGTCGCGGTATGTGACCAGGAGCAGCACCCGCAAGTGTTGAATCCGCCGGCCGAGATAGCTCACCAGATCGAGCGTTGCCTCGTCAGCCCAGTGGACGTCCTCGATAACCATCACGGTGAGCGTTCCCATTTCGCCGAGCTGTCGAAGCAATGATCCATAGAGCTGATCTCGTCTCGCCTCTGCCCGGCACAGTTGGAGCAGCTCGCCATTCA